>Ga0209536_100002650_pt1 | contig 29182 bp, 24 predicted proteins | sample DeeMarSeWOR28_12_FD_187461 | JGI IMG/M metagenome (GOLD analysis project Ga0209536, IMG submission 187461) | Marine sediment microbial communities from White Oak River estuary, North Carolina - WOR-2-8_12 (SPAdes) (version 2) | ecosystem: Environmental > Aquatic > Marine > Intertidal zone >...
TTAACGAGGCTCGTCGCCAGATAATGAAAGGAACATTTGACTATTGGAAAAGGGAAATGGTGAGAAAAATTAGTCAAAGACTATAGAAGAAATGAAAATACTGGATTGGTATATTCTCAAGAAGTTTCTGAAATCATATTTATTTGTGGTTTTCGTCATCGAGCTTGTTGTAGTCATCATCCACATTACTGAGCAGAATGAAAACTATATTAAACATGAACTAAGTGCAGGCCAGATATTCGCTTATTATATGGATTACATCCCATATATCGCCAGCATGATTGCCCCGATTACAATTTTTATCACCGTTGTTTTCATGACCTCACAATTGGCCCAGCATTCTGAGATTATTGCCATGCTTAGCAGTGGAGTTAGTTTCAGACGATTAATGCGGCCATATATGATGGGTGCGATAATAGTTGCGTTAATTTCATTTTATTTTGGAGGTTGGGTGATCCCAAACGGGAATAAAGATAGAGTAGCATTTGAACTTCAATATATCAAAACCGCATATTATAACACAGATAGGAACATTCATATAAAAATTGCACCTTCTACATTATTGTATTTGCAAAGCTATAATGTCACCAACAATGTCGGATATAAACCCACCCTCGAAACCATTGAAGACGGTGTGTTGATCGACAAGTTGGAGGCTTCAAGAATGGAGTGGAGACATGATACTGAAAAATGGCGTTTGCGAAACTGGAAGAAAAGAGAAATAAAAGGCATGCAAGAAATATTCACGTATGGTGATATGCTAGATACTACATTGCGTATCAATCCAAAGGACTTTGCCAGTGATTACAGCAGATTTGAAACACTTACGATGAATGAATTGTATGATTATATCAATGAGCTTAAAATGAGGGGCGCAGACGATATTGAGGTTTATGAAATAGAGAAATATATACGATATACCTCGCCATTCGCTGCATTGATCCTGACATTCATTGGACTTGGAGTTTCGGCGCGTAAGGCCAGAGGTGGTGCTGGCTTTCAAATTGCTCTTGGATTTTTACTTGCCTTTATCTACATCATATTCTTTATTTTCTCCCGTACCTCTGCTGAAGCTGGAAGCATTGCCCCTATAGTTGCCATTTGGATCCCGAATATTGTTTTTACTGTAATTGGTGTTATCATTTACCAAACTGTACCGCGATAATGCCGGAATTTAAGGATTACCTACATCTACATTTTCTGGTGCTTATATGGGGTTTTACTGCAATTCTTGGACTATTAATCACAATCCCTCCGGTTGAAGTTGTCTTTTACAGAACCCTGTTTGCTTCATTTGGTTTAGGCATATTAATGTATTTTTATAATTTGTCATTTTCCATAGGAAAGGATGAGATTATAAAACTTTTATTTACCGGATCTTTAATAGCTGGTCACTGGATATTGTTTTTTACGTCAGCCCGAATATCCACAGCTTCTGTTTGCCTGGCAGGAATGGCTACTACTTCTTTCTGGACAAGTTTACTGGAACCTTTGTTATTGAAAAAAAGAATTAAATGGTATGAAGTCTTCCTTGGAATAATCGTGATTATTGGCCTTTATATTATTTTCCATTTTGAATTTAATCACGCACTTGGATTATTATTAGCCCTGATTTCAGCATTTCTGGCAGCCTTGTTCACCGTCATAAATTCACAATTTGCGAAAGTTCAACATCATCATACCATTACTTTTTACGAAATGACAGGTGCATGTCTCTCAATAGTATTATTTTTCCCAATTTACCGCTTTTGGTTCGCTGAAAACCACCAATTAAATCTCCATCTTTCTAATTACGATTTACTTTATGTTTCCATCCTGGCACTAATTTGTACTGTTTACGCTTATTCTGCTTCTATCGATCTTATGAAGAAAATATCGGCTTTTTCAGTAAATCTCACCGTCAACCTGGAACCTGTGTATGGAATTATTCTGGCAGTCATAATATTTGGTGACCGGGAAAAAATGCATCCTGGCTTCTATATTGGTGCTTCCATAATCCTTTTTTCCGTATTGGCTCATCCTTTTCTAAATAAATATTATCATCGAAAATACCTTGAGATTGATAATTTGAGATAATAGTTCGTAAAAAGAAAAAACATGTATTTTTGGCTAAATCAAGAATAAAATTCCATGACTAAAGATTTCCTTCATTCAAAATTCATGATGCTCTGTATTGGTGCAATGCTTATTTTTCTATATCCAGTCATGATTTTTCCAAAGGGTGAATTGGAATTATTGATCAATCAATATCACTTGCCTGGATTGGATATATTCTTTAGGTACATCACACACCTTGGAAATGGTATCGTATTGGCCATATTCTTAATTTTCCTTCTTTTTCATAATTATTATTTCGCAATAGTTACCACATTTTCTATTTTACTGCAATCCATTTTTATTTCCATTTTTAAGCGATGGATTTTTAATGGTTTAGATCGCCCGCTAGCCTTTTTCCCTGAAGGTATCGATCTCAATTTTGTTGAAGGTGTCGAAATTCATACTTCAAATACCTTCCCTTCAGGTCACACCGCTACCGGATTTGCACTCTTTGCCTTACTATTTATTGCAATTAACAACCGGGGAACTATTGTTTCGACGCTTTTATTTTATTTGGCATTTCTGGTTGGTTTTTCGCGAATCTACCTCTTACAGCATTTTGTAATTGATGTGTATTTTGGGGCACTTTTTGGCATCCTTTCGGTAGTACTTGCGCTTAGCTTGATGCCAGTAATTTTTAAAAGTGCGAGAATGGAAACTTTCAGGAAAAACTCTTTACGGAATCTGGTTCGAAAGAATAATAGGTGAGCAGATCAAATCTTACCAGACCAGATATTATACCTGCTGGGAAAACTTAGTTTAGGTGCTTCATCATAAATGCCGAACATACAAGAACCAGATCCAGACATGGACGCATAGATTGCCCCGGCTTCATACAATTCCTGTTTGATAGCTTTCAACATGGGATAAGTTTTAAAAAGTGATGACTCAAAATCATTAATTAAATGATCTTTCCACTCATATAAATCTATTTTCTCTATAATTTGATTGATTTCCAATACAGGTTTCTTTGGAATAATAGATGCATAGGCCTCTTTGGTTGAGATATGAATATCCGGATACACCAAAAAGAGATATTTGCCAGCAATAGATATATTAATTACTTCCAGTTTTTCTCCAATCCCTTTGGCAAACATCGGTTTATTCTTAATAAAAAAAGTACAATCTGCGCCCAGTTTTGTTGCGTATTGGATTAATTGGCTTTCCGACAATCCCAGAGAAAATAAATTATTGATCAACTTTAGCGTGAAAGCTCCATCAGCGGATCCACCTCCCAATCCAGCTCCGATTGGAATTGCTTTATGCAAATGAATATTAACTGGTGGAATATCATAATCTGATGTTAATAACTGATATGCTTTCAAACAAATATTGTCTCCTTCACCATGGATTTTAATGCCCGATGAAGTGAATGTTGTTTTTTTAGCTTCAACAATTTCCAGGGCTTCCTGCCATGGTACCGGATAAAAACAGGTTTCCAGTTCATGATACCCATCTGGCCTCCTGCTCATAATATTTAATCCGAGATTGATTTTAGCGTTGGGGAAAACAACCATCGTTTATTTAATCTTGGCTGTCTTTTTTTCAATACCTTTTAAATAATCAATAATTTCATAAGTTATGCCAGAATTTGAGAAGCCTCCGTCATGCATAAGGTTTTGCATGGTGACCATCCTGGTAAAATCAGAAAACATGGCAACAATATAATCTGCACAGGAAGCTGCATCGGCATTTCCCAGGGGAGACATTTTATCAGCAAAATCATAAAAAACATTGAATCCGGTTACGCCGGTTCCCGCAGTGGTGATGGTTGGAGATTGGGAAATGGTGTTTACTCGAACTTTTTTACTTCTCGCCATTCGATAACCATAGCTTCTTGCAATTGATTCAAGTACAGCTTTGGCCTGAGCCATATCTGAATAGTCCGGGAATGTTCGCTGGGCGGCAATATAGGAAAGTCCTACGATAGAGCCCCATTCATTCATGACATCCATCTTTTCTGCCATTTGCATCACTTTATGAAAAGAAAGTGCAGAAACATCAAGTGTCTTAAGAAACCATTCATAATTAAGGTCCCCGTAATCCTTGCCTTTTCTAACATTTGGACTCATGCCGATGGAATGCAATATAAAGTCAATTTTACCACCGAGAACTTTCATGGATTCCTCAAAAAGTGTTTTGATATCATCAAGGGAGGTTGCATCGGCAGGGATCACTGTACTACCACATTTTTTTGCCAATTCATTGATCTGTCCCATCCTCATGGCAATTGGTGCATTAGTCAAAACAAACTCACCACCTTCTTCGTGCACTTTCTCAGCTGTTACCCAGGCGATTGATTTTTCATCAAGAGCTCCGAAAATGATTCCCTTTTTCCCTTTTAATAAGTTATAAGCCATTATTTGTACGTTGTTGTATTTTGAGCGTACAAAAATAGGCATTTAAAAGTTTACTAAACAAAAAGTAATAAAATAATGGCAAAAAGCCCTTTAAACATTGATTTCTCCAATTAAATAGGTGACAGCTTTACCTGCAATATCTACTCGTTGGCCCTTAAATTCACAGAAAAGCTTACCAATCCTTTTTGATAGCTGGAGGGCTTCAAGTTTGTTTTTCCCTAATCGCTTAGCCCAAAAAGGCACTAACATACAGTGTGCTGAACCTGTAACAGGATCTTCATTTATCCCTGCTCTCGGTGCAAAAAACCTGGATACAAAATCAACCTTTTCACCTTTAGCTGTTGCAATCACTCCTAAGTGTTCGATGTCAAACAATTTTATGAAATCAGGACTTAAGTCTTCAATATCTTTTTGTGTATCAAAGACCACCATCAGGTCTCGTGATTCATACGCTTCAATAGGTTCTTTACCCAAACTTATGGTCATTTGATTAGAGATATTCGTTTTTTCAGAATTCACTGCTGGAAAATCCATACACAATAAGTCGCCGTCCTTTCTCACATAAAGAAATCCCCCACCATATTGAAACGTGACCATTTCACCGTGATAAGCCAAATGATTGAAAATAACATGCGCAGATGCTAGTGTCGCATGGCCACACAAGTCGATCTCCATTTCTGGTGTAAACCAACGAATATGGAATGAATCCCCTTCCTTAACAAGGAAGGCTGTTTCTGACAAATTGTTTTCCATGGCAATTTGTTGCATTTTTTTATCAGGAATCCAGGATTCCATTGGGCAAACTGCAGCTGGATTTCCACCAAACAGTTGATCAGTAAATGCATCTATCTGGTAAATTTTCATAGTTGTTAATTAAAATTGTAGAATATACCCCTTCTTTCCCTTTCCCTCAGAGGAAATATATAAATCACCATCCGGGCTAAAACAAATCCCCTCGGGTTGCCAGAATATCTCAGGATCCAGCGGGATTAATTCTTCAATATCACCAGCCGGATTTAGTATGACCATCATCTTCCCAACCGTACTGATAATAAAAACATAATTATTTTTTGGATGAATTGCCAAACCACTCGGCTTAAAGGGGATATGTTTTTTTTTACTCAATTCTTTTTTCTCCAGCATTTTACTGTATGATTTACCATCGATGATGTATTTCGGATTTTTCTTAAATTTCATTCCCTCCAATTCCACAACATAAATTGACCTGCTTTTTTCAAGATCAATTTTTTTTGTGCCGGGGTCTTCCTTGCATGCGATAAGTAATTCTTTATCTTGTTTGGCATAACCCAGACCTTCAGCATCATTTTTCCCGGATAAATCAGTTTTAATTTTTTTCACTTCACCAATTCCCTTCCTTTTTACATCAAAATAATATATATCGCCTTTACTCTCCAGTACGTATGCTCTTCCGGAAATAATCTCCACGGCCTCGTAATCGCCTTTTTTACCAAACTGATCTTTGCTGAAAATCTCCTTTTTATTTAGATCATAGATATAGAAATATCCTTCCTCATCTTGGATGCATGCCAGTTTGTTTTTATTATAAAAAGAAAGTCCGGAAATTTCTTTCAATTCCTTTGGCATATCCCATCTTTGACTTGGATTCTTAAGATTATACACTTTATTCTCTATTTGGAATTGGAATTTTGAATCTTCATAATTCCATATATAGGTATTGTATAAATACATGGATACAAGACCGATGATTAAAAAAGCTCCTGCCATTATAATAATATTAACGTACCTCAATTTAACATTTTTAGCTGTCTGTTATCAATTAATTCTCTGATAACCAATTTAGCTTTTTGTTTGTTAACAAGCATTTGATAAACTAGTTATATTATAGTTACCTAAAGTATTAAAGGGATTTTTGGCAAACGATTTGTCGAATTGCATGTTTTAAGTATAGGGAATAAAAGGTATTTAAAGGATTCCATATCCATTTTAGAGGAATTTCGTACAACATACAAGTTGGGTGGTAACAATTTATTAAACTTAGTGTATAGGGGTAATGTTGGAGAATTTTAGCACGCCATTTCTTGAGAAAACAAAAGAATATGTGGGAGGGTTTATTGCGGATAATTTCACTGAAAAAATCTGTTATCATAATATTGACCACACCCTCGAGGTAGTAGAAGCCTCAGAAATTATTGGTAGAAAATGCAACATCTCAGATACTGATTTGGAAATAGTAATCATTGCTGCCTGGTTTCATGATACGGGATATTATCTGGGGTGTGAAAACCATGAAGAAGCAAGTGCAGAAATCGCTGAAAATTATCTTAAAAGTGAAAAAGTTGATCCCGCTAAAATAAAGCAAGTGATCAAGTGTATTCTATCAACCAAAATCCCTCAAAAACCGAACACCATATTAGAGAAAATTATATGCGATGCAGATTTATTTCATCTGGCTACTGATAAGTTTTTCGAAAAATCTGAACTTTTGTGGCGTGAACTTACACACAATAATCCGGATATGAGTCCACAATACTGGCTAAATCTGAGCAAGGATTTTATAGAAGCCCATGAATTTCAAACAGAATTTGGAAAAGAAATATTACTTCCAAAACAGGAAAAGAATCTGACTTTAATAAAAACCAAAATTAGGGATTTCAAAGGTTAATCACTATTTTCAAACTCCCTGCACCATTTCAGAATTGTTCTTCGGATTTTTTACCACACATCATGCCTAGTCATATGTCATTTATAACGTACTATTGAATTTCGAATCAAAATAATTTTATAAAAATTATAAAAAAGAGGTTACCAATTACACACATTAGAAATTTAATTAAAGACGAGAAAATTCATGCATTTATATAAATTATCTAACATAAAATTGTGTTTTATTAATATTAATGTCTAAGTTTGTTGTATAAAAATGTATTATTATCTAAATACAAATTATCTTAATGAAAAAAAGGATCGTCCATTTTTTAAAAATTACTGATGTTTTGTGTGTTCTAGTCTTCACGGCAAATTCAGGTTACATAAAGAAATTCAGTTTTTGGTTTTTATAGATAAATCAGGTAAAGTGATGAAACATATTTACTTTGTATCAATATTTCTGTTCATTTTCCTCCTGTCATTTACAGGTAGTTTTGAAGTCAATGGAGCAATTATAACTGAATGTGATTCCATCAATAATGAATTAACGTCAAAATTCAGATTTCTTGGGGGCTGGAATGCAAAAGGAACACCTGAATATTTAGAGCCTACATCTGATGAGGTATCCCAGGCGCTTATAAATTACGTTAATGTCACCTTACCGGAGAGTGTCAATCTCCCTGAATCAAATGAAGATTACTTTGGCAATAGCATACAATTTAACACTGAACTGAATGAAGCCAGTGAGGTGTATTTAACCATGGTACATGAAGGTGCCGGCTGGACAAACGCATTAGGCTACTATACTTATGAAGTGAATAATCCACCAGAAACGGTATATGATATAGATAGCATGGTTATTATTTTTCCCAATGTTTCGCAACCAAATGTCATTAATCCAGGAGACAAAGTATTGCTTGGTGAATTTCCGGCAAATACAGGAATAGGCTATTTTCTTATTGCCAAGGGATGGGTTGGAGATACGATTTGCATTGTATCGCACATAGTTTTTTCTGATCCTAATCTAAATACATTTACTTCTCAGGAATTCAGACAGCAAACCATATTATTAAATTATGTCCAGGAAGAACAAATATTACTTGGATTTGAAGATATTAAGAGGCCAGGAGGCGATAATGATTTCAATGATGCTGTTTTTTATATTACAGCTGCACCAGGCGCAATAGATACAACAAATATCCCAAAAATTCCAACTGCTCTCTTAAACGGCGATACAACAATGTGTGAAGAAAATGCCCCAGCGACATTAAAAGTTGAACTTACCGGGCAGGCACCATGGACAATTATCTATAATAATGGAATTGAGGATATTGAAATTAGCGGAATTGAAGATGAAACATTCACATTTGAAACTCTTGTCAAAGATACTGTCACTTTGGTTTCCGTGAAAGATAAAAACAAATTTGGAATCGTGGATGGAGAGGCAATTATTTTAGTATCGCAGCCCAAAGCTGTTTTATCTGAAGATCAGGCAATTTGTGGAGGTGGAATAGATCAAAGTGGATTTATTATTGATCTGGAAGGGCAGGCTCCGTTTTCATTAACATATAAGGTGGGTAATGAAGTTATGACTATCGAAAATATTACGGAAAATAAACTTGAAGTAAATGGTGAAGTTGGAAAAAGTATTGAATTGATTGGGATGACTGATCAATTCTGTGAAGGTGAAGTCATTGGAGCCGCTGTAGTAAGAAGTATAGAAAATCCATCATTAAATGTTACCGGTAGTGGTGCGATTTGCGGAGATGCCAGTTCAGCGATTCTTGATTTAGCCTTAGAAGGTGAAGGGCCCTGGATTATTAATTATGAACTAGATGGTGAGATCTTTGAAGTTGACATCAACGGTAATGAATATCAGTTGGAAATAGCATCAACGGGATTAATGCAATTCACTTCAATTGAAGATGCCAATTGTGTAAATCCACTGGCAGTCAGTTATTCGATTGAAAATAAAGAACTCCCTACTGCTATGATTGCTGGTTACGAAAATCTTTGCGGTGATGCAGCGGCTACAGTTGATATAACATTAACAGGTGAGGGGCCTTGGGAAATATCTTATGAACTAAATGACGAATTATTTTCTGTTGAATCCAATGAAACAACAATCAATTTACCGTTTGAACAAAGTGGCCTCTTCGAATTAATAAGTGTCAAAGATGCAAATTGTGAAAATATTGCTGAAGGTAGCGCTGAAATTGAAATCCATGATATACCTACAGCATTTATTAGCGGCGATGCTACCATTTGCAATTATGAAGAAGAAGCAACCGTGAATATTGAATTAACAGGTATAGCGCCATTTACTATCGTTTATACCAATGGTGAAACCGAGACTACAGTCACTACGAATGAACTTAGCTATGTTTTTACCGCCGCTGAGTTTACCACATATTCGCTTGTAAGTGTTGATGATGCTTACTGTAGTGGTGAGGTAAGTGGATCAGCTACAATCAATGATGGATCCGAAGATATTCAGGTAGAAATCCAGGCAGATGAAACTTCCTGCTTTGGCGAAGATATTACCTTAGAATTATTGGGTGAAACCAATAACCTGGAAATAGAATGGACAACTGAAGGTCTGGGCCAATTTGCCAATACAGATCAGATTTCAACTACCTATACCCCTGCAGACGATGAAACTGGGGTAATCATATTTTATGCTGAGGTTAAAAATAACTGTGCTGTAAAGACAGTTAGCAAGGAAGTGACCATTATTGAAGAAATAGATGCCAATTTTGACATTTCTCCAGACAATGACCTTTTAACAAATACACAAATCACATTTACTCCAACCAATAGTGGCTATGATGAATATGATTGGAATTTTGGAGATGGAAACTCTAGTGGAGCGGTGATCTCATCTACGGAATATTCAAAAGGTGGAGAATATACCGTGGAACTTACTGTTAAACATTCCGGATGCGAAGGAAAGGGAAGTGAAGATTTGGAAGTATTTTCCAAAGATGAGCTGTATGTACCGAATGCATTCAATCCTAATGCCATAAATTCTGAGAATCAAGTAGTTAAGGTCTACGGAAATAATGTAGATGAATTTGATTTTTCCTTTAAGATTGTAAATCGATGGGGCAAAGTCATGTATGAAACGAATAGTTTTGCTGAAGCAAATACAGTGGGTTGGGATGGAGTAAATAACAATAATGATATCCAGCAGGAATTGAATGTATTTACCTATATTTTAAAAGGCCGTTTTATTGAAGGGGATTCTTTTGAAAGAACCGGGACTGTAACTCAAGTGAAGTAAGTAGAGGAAAATGCAGAAGCGCTACTATTTCTTAATTTTACCAGTATTTTTTTTAGGCGTTCTCAAAATTAACGCCCAGGACCCTGTTTTTTCTCAATTTTATAATTCCACAATTTATTTGAATCCAGCCATGATTGGTGAGGAGGAAAATATGTTCGTGAGTTTTGCCCATCGTTCGCAATGGGGAAGCCTGGATTTTCCCTATACTACGAGCCAAATTTCATTGGTAATCCCATACTTCACGGATAAACACATAAAACCAGAAGGCAATATAGGAGGCGTTGGCGTTTCATTTTACGGTGATGAAGCCGGACAGGGTTCTAATTTAAGAACCTATGGAGGAAATGCATCCTTTGCTTATAACCTCCATTTATCTAACAAATCAATAAACAGGATTACATTTGGTATGCAGCTGGGGTTTATCCATAAAAATATTGATCGTAACAAGTTGGAATGGGGAGAACAGTATAATCCATTCATCGGATTTGATAATACTGTGGTCCCGGCTGAATTGGATATGATTCAAAATAGAACATTTCTGGATATTACTGCCGGAGCATTTTGGAGATACTTTGCGAATTCTGATCAAAAATCAATAAGAAGTATTTATGCTGGATTTGCAGCAGGACACTTAAATCATCCGGATGAATCTGTAATCGAAGGAAGTAAAAATCGGCTACCCGTACTGTATAAAGTCCATGGCGGAATGATATTTGCGTTGAGTGAAAAAGCATCTATTTCTGCAAATTTTCTCTCACAGTTACAGGACCAGGTTAATCAGACAAACGTGGGATCATTCTTATCCTATAAATTACCATTTGATACTAAAGGACAAATGAGTAATTTGGTCACAAGAATTGGAGCCTGGTATCGAGTTCAGGATTCATTTATTGCCAGTATTGAGTTTTTAACAAATAATCTGCAATTTGGCTTTAGCTATGACTGGAATGTAACATCATTAAGGTATAATAATCGTGGAACTGGCTCTTTTGAAATTTCTATGGGATATAGGTTTTACAAACCAGCTGCGCCAAAAGTAAGATATTGAATACAACCTTAAACCAACATATGAAAAGAATTTTACTTATTATATTAATACTGATATCCTTTACAGTTTATAGTCAGGAAGTGCAATGGGCCACTGAAGTTTTGCAGTACTCCACCCAATTTGGTAAAAGGCAGTATTCGGCCAATCAGGTTGTAGGAAAACCTAACGTTTTGCCCAATTTGGGAGCTAGCCCAAATGCCTGGGCTCCCAAAAAGAAAGGAAAATTAGAATTCATTAAGGTAGGATTTAGTAATCCTGTCCAAATCCAACAAATTGCAGTTGCAGAAACACATAATCCAGGTGGAATACACAAAATATTTACCTATGACACAGAAGGTAATGAATACTTGTTACATACATTCGAACCAAATTTTATTCCTATAGAAGGCAGGTTATTTCGCTTCTTTTTTAGCAAAACTGATTACAAAGTCACCGCCATTAAAATTACCATAAATGGTGAGTTGCTCGCAGGTCATTTTGGCATTGATGCTATAGGCATCTCGGATTCAAGACAGCCAATTTCAGTAGATATAAATGTAACTGATGAAATAAATAATGATTATGTACCGGTTGCACTTGGTTCCAACATTAATTCAGAATACAATGAATTAAGACCTTTAATTACGCCAGAAGCTAATACATTATTCTTCAGTCGACAAAATCATCCTGAAAATATGGGTGGAGTTAAGGATGATGAAGACATATGGTTCGCTGAGAGAGATACATCCTCAGGTGATTGGTTGAAAGCCAAAAATATCGGAAGACCACTCAACAACAACGGACCTAATTTTATAAGCTCAATTTCATCCGATGGAAATGCAATGTTGCTATTACTGGGTAATGCCTACTATTCAAAAAATAGAATGACTCAAGGTGTTTCCATGTCCGTTAAAAATGAAGATGGCACATGGTCAAGACCAAAAAACCTGGATATTCTTAATGATTATAATTTATCACCCAAGGCAAATTATTTTCTGACTAATGACATGGAAACCATCCTGATGTCGGTCGAAAGACGGGACACTCATGGTGATAGGGATCTATATGTGATTTTCCTACAGGACGATGGAACATGGTCTCAACCAATGAATTTGGGCCCTCAGATAAATTCTGCTGCCGAAGAAGGATCACCATTTTTAGCCTTAGATGGGAAAACCATGTTTTTTGCCTCAAAAGGCTTTAGTGGGTATGGGGGGTATGATATTTATTTATCAAGAAGGCTCGATGATACCTGGCAAAATTGGTCAGAACCTGAAAACCTTGGTGCAGGATTTAACTCCAGAGACGATGATATCTTTTTCAATTTTACTGAAAATGATGAATACGCTTATTTTTCAAGAGGTTCAGAAAATAATGTAGATATATATAAAGTAAAATTGCCCTATTACCAGAAACCTGAAATGCTTGCCTCATTGTTGGGGGGTAAATATAAAAATCCAAATATCATTATTTCCATTAAAGGAAAGGTCTTTGATTCCAAGACTTTGCAGCCAATTGAATCTTCTATCGAGTTTATTCGGTTAATTGACGATGCAGAGATAGAGTTGGTATCTGCGGATAAAAGTGGGTATAAAACAACTTTGTCCCAGGGATTTAACTATCAGATTATTGCCAAATCAGATGGATATTACAATTCTACGGATAGCATAGACTTAAGAAATATCACCAATAGTATTGAAATAGAAAAGAATCTTTACCTGGATCCGATCATTAAAAATCAGCCAATCGTATTAAATAATGTCTATTTTGACTTTGATAGTCATGTAATACGTCCGGAATCTTTTCCCGAACTGGATAAAATATCTGAAATGCTTCTTGACAATCCAAACCTTCACATGACGATCGATGGTCATACCTGCTCCATGGGATCGGATGAATACAACTTTGGTTTATCAAACCGGAGGGCCGGAGCAATTGTAAATTATTTATTGGAGAAAGGTGTCCTGGCTACTAATCTGGAGCATCATGGTTATGGAGAATCAAGACCTAAAGTTCCAAATGACACTGAAGCACACCGGGAATTGAATCGAAGAGTTGAATTTGAACTTAAAGAAATCGAAGAATTGAATCAATAATATCCCTATTGAGGTCGTGCCGATTTAACCTCATATTTTTTAGGTGCGTATAAAAATCCAAAAGCCTCTCCTCCCTCCTTTGTATGCTTTTTGTGATGGACATAATGTGCATTCATAATACGCTTCATATAAGAGGATTTTGCTTTGAATTTTATTTTTATTCTCCGATGAACAATAATGTCATGGAAAAGCGAATAAAAAATACCATATCCCATGATCCCGAATCCGAAAAATTTCAAAATTGAAAGTGATTCATTTGCATAACCAATAGCTATCAGTACAATTGAAGGAATACTAAAAACTAGGGCAAAAAGATCATTTCTCTCAAATACATGATTGTGAACCGTATGATGAGACCTGTGCCACCTCCACATAAATCCATGCATAATATATTTATGCGTAAACCATGCTACACCTTCCATGAAAAGAAATGTGCCAATAACGATTAAAATTTTAATTGCTACCATGATTATACCTAAAACGTTAATATTCTATTTTTTATATCTTCCATTAACCACATCGGGGTTGAAGTAGCACCGCAAATCCCTACCGAGGAACTTTGCGAAAACCAGGTCGTATCCAGTTCATCAACATTTGAAACAAAATGTGTATTTGGATTTTGACTAAGACATACCTGATAAAGTACCTTGCCATTTGAGGATTTAGTTCCCGATACAAAAATAATGGTATCATATTTTTTGGCAAAATTTTGCAACTCAGCATCCCTGTTTGATACTTGCCTGCAAATGGTATCATTTGCCTTCACTTCAATTCCTGCTTCCCTAAGAGAAGATGTCAATTCGTGGAATTTATGTACGCTTTTAGTCGTCTGGCTATAAAGTGTTATTTCTTTCGGCAAGTTTTTAACTTCCAATTCATCCAACCCCTGAAAAACAATAGCTTCATCCTGAGTTTGTCCCTTTAAACCCAACACCTCGGCATGCCCATGTTTACCATAAATATAAATAGACTCTTTTTTATCATACGATTTTTTTATTCGATTCTGAAGTTTTAATACAACAGGGCATGAGGCATCTATCAATTCAAGATTATTCTCCAACGCCAATTTATAGGTTGAAGGAGGTTCTCCATGAGCACGGATAAGCACTTTCTCATTAGTTAAGGATTTTAAAATTTCATGATCGATTATTTTTAAACCTTTATTTTCTAATCGTCTAACCTCCTCATCGTTATGAACGATGTCACCCAAACAATACAGATATTTTTGTTCATCAAGAATCTCTTCAGCCATATCGATGGCATACACTACTCCAAAACAAAATCCGGAATTCGTATCAATATCGATATGTAAATTCAGCGAGCCCATTTCCTAATTCATTTCAATAGTTTCCATGCTATGACCAAAAGACAATTTATATCGCATATATGTTTTTACTAACAGCATAATTTTCACAAAATCAGGTACCCGAATGCGTTGATGTAATATTTTTGAAACCGGACAGGATTTGATTTTTGAAAATAACTTTAAGTAATAAATATAGGCCAGATATACTCCAATACTTGCCCCCTTTGGCAACATCTTTATCCCTTTTATGGCCTCATCAAAGTCTCTCTTAATATCTTGCTCAATTTCTATTTTTGATTTCGCATCAAAATTATTCAGATCTATACCGGGAAAATATACCCTCCCACGTTCCTTAAAATCACTTCTGATATCCCGCAGAAAGTTCACTTTTTGAAAGGCCGACCCAAGTCTTCGTGCCGGAAATTCCAATTCTTTAAATTTTCTATGATCCCCATTGCAAAAGACATATAAACACATCAATCCTACTACTTCAGCAGACCCATAAATGTATTCAATATATTGTTGTTCATCGTAACTTATACGTTGTAAATCCATCTCCATACTCCTGAAAAATGCTTCAACCAATCTGTGATCAATATTATATTCATTAACAACAAGCTGGAATGAATTAAGGACAGGATTAAGACTTATCCTTTGCTCAATGGCCTTATATGTCGCTGTTTTAAACTCATTAAGCAATTTTTCTTTATCATGATTGTGAAATGTATCGACAATCTCATCAGCATACCTTACAAATCCGTAAATCGCATAGATCGGATTGTGGAATCTTTTAGATAAAACTCTAATCCCCAGACTAAAAGAAGTACTGTAGTTTTTGGTTATTCTTTTACTGCACTGATAGGATGTTTTATCATACAAGTTCATCAGATGTTATAGGTTAAATCGGATAATCTTTAATAATTTCTTTTGCTACCACTTCTCCAGAAATCAATGAAGGGGGTACTCCCGGGCCTGGTACAGTTAATTGTCCCGTATAATATAGGTTTTTTACCTTTTTACTTTTCAACGATGGCTTCAAAATTGCTGTCTGTTTCAATGTGTTTGCTAAACCATAAGCATTTCCTTTGAAAGCATGATAATCTGCCAGGAAATCTCTATGCGCATAGCTTCGTTTAAAAATAATGTATTTTCCAATATCCTCACCTAAATAACTTTTAAATCGATCGAGAACTATGTTAAAATATTTCTCCCTGATTTCTTCAGAATCTTCAATACCAGCAGCTACTGGTATTAAAACTACCATATTCTCATATCCAACAGGAGCTACATCAGGATCGGTTTTAGATGGGATATTAACGTAAAATAAAGGCTTTTCCGGCCATTCCTTTGTCTTATAAATAGCTTCGGCATGTGGGGCGAAAGGTTCATCGAAAAATAATGTATGATGATTTAGTCTATTTATTTTCTTATTAAATCCTAAATAAAACAGAAGTGATGATGGGGCAAGCATTCTGGAATTCCAGTATTTTTGTGAATATGATCTAAATCTTTTATCCAAAATCTGCTGCTCAACATGATGATAATCAGCACCTGCAATCACGACATCTGCTGAATATTTTTCAGATTTTGTATTGACCCGGGTAATTGTTTTGCCATTGAAATCAAAACTTTTTACCTCGCTCGAAGTAATAAAATCTACGCCTTTTTCCCTTGCCAGATGCACCATTCCATCAACAACAGCTTTCATTCCTCCCAAAGGATACCATGTACCCAGTTTAATATCAGCATAATTCATCAAAGAATATAAAGCAGGTGTATTTTTAGCCAATGCCCCAAGAAACAATATGGGAAATTCAAGTAATTGATGTATGCGCTTATGGTGAAAATATTTATTGATGTGAGATTGAAAAGATATGAAAATATCCATCCGGAGCATATCTAAAAGCAACTTTAAACTCATGAATTCACCTAAAGATCTGGCAGGTTTATACACTAGATCATTGATCCCAACTTTGTACTTATATGATGCCTCTTTTAAAAATTTATCAAGATTGTTAGCACTTCCTTTTTCCAGGGATTCAAAACTTTCCTTTAAACGCTCGTAGTCGGCGGGAATATCCATGCAATCATTTATACCGAATACTACACTGTACGATGGGTCAAGTCGGATGAGCTGGTAGTAGTCAGAAGTTTTTTTATTGAAGCTGGCAAAATACCTGTCAAATACGTCCGGCATCCAATACCAGCTTGGCCCCATATCAAATTTGAAGTCATCCACAACCAATTGCCGTGCCCTGCCTCCAAGTTGTTCATTCTTTTCGATAACCGAAACCTTATACCCAGCATTAGATAAGAATGTGGCTGCTGATAAACCTGCAAAACCGGATCCGATAACAATCGCCTGCCTAGTGGACATTAATATTATCTGTTCGCGTAGGTCTTTAGCTTATATTTTAATTCCTTTCGTGCTATATGAATTCTATTTTTAACCGTTCCGATAGGAATATCTAATTTATCAGCAATTTCGTGATATTTAAAACCTCTGAAATGCATTAAAAAAGGAATTTTATACGCATCATCCAACTTCTCGATTGCTTTTTTAATGTCCCTCATAGCAAATTTGCCATAGGCAGAATTCTCGATAGTACTGGAAGATGAATTTATATAATGCAAATTATCTGTGGAATCAATGAAAGTATTTTTTCGAACCATTCGCTGATAATTCGTAATAAATGTATTTTTCATGATGGTATACATCCAGGCTTTAAGGTTTGTGCCATCTGTATATTTTTCTCTATTTGAAAAAGCTTTTAAGATTGTTTCCTGCAAAAGATCATTTGCATCTTCAATGTCTCTGGTTAGTCGCATTGCAAATGGTCTCAATGATCCTCTCAATTTGTCAATCGTGTAACTGAATTCAAGTGCTGTCATCTCAATGAAGTTTTTGTTTAATCAAATCTATAATACATTAAACGAAATTCAAAATTTTTGTTTAACTTTTTTTAATATTTATTAAACAAAATAATCTTACCCTATTACAGGCATATTAATTTAGTCTAAACTCGTATTGATTTTATCCGCATTCAAGCCCGATATTTCTTAAAATAATTCTATTTATAATCATTCTAAATATAAATAGTCTCACTAGCGATACATCAACAAAAATAAACTGTTTAACTTATATAACCATAAAATAAACAATTTATTTTAAATCTAAATAAAAATATAATTGACTCTTGTGTACAAAGTCACATTAATCGCATTTGAGATTTACGCTTGGGAATTTTCTTCGCAAAAATCAATCAGGTCATGAAGTTTGTTTAATAGCACAACGTTCTGGGGAAGATCCATATCCTGTCCAACAACCTGATGCCCGGATACGAGAATTGTGGAGCTCTTAAATGATTCAGATATTTTGTAGATATAGGATTGAGCTTGATTTAAGGGGGGATTGGTAGTCAATACCGTCAATATATAGTCCGGTTTATGATCCTTATATATACTCATCAAATCGGAATGAGGAACATTCTGACCTAAATATATCACTTTATTATTTCTCGATTTAATGATATATGCTGAGAACAACAGGCTCATTTCGTGAAGTTCATTCTCAGGAAGAAATAACAAATATTTCCTGTGATAATTCAGAGGATTGATCACCTGGCCGTCGATGGCTACAATTATTTTCTGCCTTACCAGGTTGGAAATAAAATGCTCTTGGGCCGGAGTAATCGAACCAGTTTGCCACAAAATTCCAATTTTTTGAAAGAATGGATAGACGAGATTCATCATCGTACGCTCAAAACCAATCTGAAGAATGTTTGTACTTATTGTCTTTTCAAATCGTTCTTCATCCAACTCCAGCATGGCCAAAGTGAGTGCCTGGATCTGTTCCGGAAAACCCATCTTCTTTTCCATTAATTGCTGAACTTCCAGATGAAGGTCTTCCGTTGGCATACTGCAGATCCTGGAAATCTTATGCCCATTATCCTTCAGTAAAGAGATATTAAGAACCAGCTTTAAATCCTGATCATCATAATATCGGATATTTGTGTCTGTTCGTTTTGGTTTTATAAAATTATACCGCTGTTCCCAGATCCTTAATGTATGCGCTTTTATACCTGAAAGCTGTTCAATATCTTTTATGGAATAATGTGACACGATTTAAAATTTAATTAACTCATATATAAATCCATATCTGAGGATAAATTGTTTAACAATTTTAAAAATAAAATATACAAAACTTAGATAAATTAATTCAAATAAAATATATCTAATTGATTAATAGACGTTTACAATTTGAAATTCATAAACAAAAAATATCCATTTCTTAAGGTGATTATTTTAGATTAACTTCACACTCCTTCATTAATAAAGTAATCAACAATGAAACTTTTCACTTCTAGCACGTATATAAATCGGAGAACCTTTCTGGCTAATCATGTAAAAAATGGGATAATAGTATTGTTGGGTAATACGGAAGCCCCGATGAATTATCAAGATAATACGTACCCGTTTCGGCAGGATTCTACCTTTCTTTTTTATTTTGGAATTTCTAAACCCGGGCTTGCAGCCACCATCGATTGTGAATCCGGAGAATGTATACTTTATGGTGACGATCCAACTATTGATGAAATTGTATGGACTGGACCTCAAAAGAAATTATCAGAACTTGCTGCTCATTGTGGAATAACCAAAGCCCAATCATCCAACCAGATAGTTAATCACATTAATAATGCCTTAAAAAATAAAAGGGAAGTACATTATTTGAATCCGTATCGTTCAGACCTGTTAATTTTTTTGTCCGAACTTCTTCATACACCGGTTGACCAAATAAAACGTTCATTTTCGCAAAAATTAATAGAAGGAATTGTAAGTCAGCGGCTTTACAAATCAGCAGAAGAGTTGGATGAAATTGAACGAGCCGTAAATATTACCGGTGAAATGCATTTAGCGGCAATGAAGATGGCAAAACCCGGGTTGAAGGAACAACATATTGTAAGTCGGCTTTTGGAAATCTCCACATCGCATGGTGGATATTATTCTTTTCCCCCAATCGTAACGATCAATGGTGAAACATTGCACAACCACTATTATGGAAATACGCTTAAAACGGGTGACTTGCTTTTGGTCGATTCAGGGGCAGAAACAGATATGGGGTATGCTGGCGACATGACAAGAACATTCCCTATTGGACAGAAATTTACATCTGTACAAAGATCCATCTATCAGGTGGTTTTAGATGCGCACAATAAAGCCATAAAAGCATTGAAACCAGGAGTTACTTTTATGGAAGTTCACCTGATTGCCTGCAAAGCTCTAACTGCTGGATTGAACGAGCTGAACCTGATGAAAGGAAATATAGATGAAGCCGTAGAAGCTGGGGCACATGCCATGTTTTTTCAGTGTGGTCTTGGTCATCTAATGGGTCTTGATGTACACGATATGGAAAATCTTGGAGAACAAAATGTTGGTTATACACCAGACATGATTAAAAGTACACAGTTTGGATTGAAATCCTTGCGATTGGGCAGAAAACTGGAGGAGGGCATCGTACTCACCGTTGAGCCAGGGATATATATCATTCCGGCCTTAATCGATCTCTGGAAAGCTGATAAAAAACATGAACAATTTATCAATTATAAAGAATTAGAAAAAATCAGGGATTTTGGCGGTATTCGTGTGGAAGAAGATTTTGTAATTACTAAAGGAGGATCCAGACTTTTGGGAACCGAAATTCCCAAAACGATTGAAGATGTTGAAAATACGATCTCATTATAAAAAAAACGTCGGCCAAAATTGGTCGACGTAATCAAAACACCAATAATTTTAATCGATAAAAGTCTTTATCAATAATTGTTTCAATCTAAAATCACTAAAGCAAAACTAATCTATCTGGAATTTCGCAATTTATTCGTGACATAAATCACGCTAATTATTAGTTTATCAACTTCAACGCCTCCCGTTGGCTTAAATTGGACATTTGTTGTACTAAAACAAATTCTTTCACTGCCACCGGATTAATTTTTGAATATTGTCGCAATGACCAGCCAATGGCTTTTCTTATAAAAAATTCCTTGGAATCAGTTAGGCGTTCAATGAATGACTTCAGCAATTGGAAATCCGTTTGCTCCTTGTATCGCAACTGGAAAATCAGGCAGGTGCGTTCAAGCCAAATATTTTCTGAATCCATCCATTTTTGAGTAAAATTTGATAGTTGGCCTGGAAATTTTTTGAAATAATCACCAACCTGCCATGCCGCCAAACCATCTACTGTATCCCACCATGATTTCTGACATATAAGTTCCTCATATAATTCGATCCATTCAATTGGAGTTTCTTTTGAATATCTCTGCAATAAATCCAAAGCAAAATACTGCAATTCACGCTGTGACTGCGTCCAAAATTTTCTTACAATTTGTGGTATTTCGTTTATATTTGGTAAGTTGGCCTTTGCTAGATACGGTTTCGAAATCTCTTTCCTCATAGGAGATTTTATGCCAAAATAGATGAACCTATTTTTCATATATTTAGCCATGGGCTTAGCCAAATTTGAATCAGCATGCTGTTCAAATGTTTGAATTACTGACGATGTATAATCAAATGACATCCTATTGATTGATGTTGATCTTTAAAGACACCCAAAAGCTCCTTCCTATTCCATCTATCCCGGAGCCATGTATCCTGTATGCTTCGTTAAACAAATTTTGCAGACTTGCACTTAGTGTAAAAAATTCATAAGTATATGTGCCGTATAAATTAATCACATTCCATCCAGGAGTACCACCTGGTGCAATTCGATCATCAGCGATATCACCAGATGACAGCCTGTCTTGCTCTGCAGCAAATATCCATTCTCCCATTAACAAGAAATTGTTCGATATATTTGCACGTAAACCCAATTTTCCATTGAATGGGGGAATCCTTCTCATAGGCTCATCATTACTTGAATTTTGACCATACGCATAAACAATATTACCAAATCCAATTAGGTGACTGGTGAGTTTTGCTTCCATTTCAAATTCTCCCCCATAAAGTATGGATTCACCAACATTTTCGCGTTTATGCACTTTATATCCATCAAGAGAGTCCGATCCATTGTAATCACTGGGGACGTTAACTATAAGATCCTTCAATTTATTGTGAAACAGGCTAAATGCACCAGAAAAATGATCATACTTTACTTTATAACCAATTTCTTTATTAAGTGATGTTTCAGGTTTTAAATCATACGAGGGTACTTCAAATCGGAAATCTGCAATTCCAAAACTGGATACATCATTAATATTCGGAGCCCTGAAGGAAGAATTAATAATGGTTGTAAAATGATGATTGGCATTCAACTTATATATTGCTCCAAGATTTCCAACGAAAGCATCCGGAGTAACTGAAGTATTGCCAAAAATGGAATCCTCCAACTGGAGCTGCACCAGGTTATACCTCAATCCAGCAGAGAAATTCCAACGATTAACGTCAAATTCGTGTAAGGAATAAACAGCAAAATTATCATAACGTGATCCATCCGGGTATAATCCCCTGGTCAACTCTAAATCACCTGATTCCAAATCGGTGGAAGTAGATTTGCTGTTAATCCAATCATGGTAAAACTCAACACCCGAGGATGCAGTCCATATACTGCTAATTTTTGAAAAAAGCTCAACATTCGCTCCGACTGTAGCTACATCATCCTGTTCCTTAATAAATTGATCAGAACCACTTTTTTGCTTTTCCCTTACTTCATAGGAATCCTGGTAAGATATGGTATATCTAATTTTCGAAAACAGCTTCTTACTATAAAATGATTCAAAACGCAAATAAGCCAATTCCCTTTGTTGCGGATCGAAGTGGTACCGGGAGTATTCTCCTGTTGTGATCTTATGATACAATGGCACATCCATTTGTTTATAGTTTTGGTAAACAGCCGTAAACAAATGCTTGGAAGCTATCCGGTACATAACTTTAAAATCCATTGAATATTCATCATATCCGGTTGGATGTAATTTCCCCAAATCGGCACCAGCTTTTATATCTCCTAAATTTTTGTAAGTAAATCCTCCAAGAAACGTCCATTTTTTTGATGCGATGTTTACCTCAGCTCTTCCCGCTTTTTCCATATCAGAAGACCAATATTTCCCATAAAGCATTCCACCTACTTTAATCCCACTGTCCGAGAATTCAGGTTCGTGCGACAATAATTGAATAGTTCCGCCAATTGCATCAGAACCGTATTGAACGGAACCCCCTCCTCTAAGAACTTCCATATGAGATATCATCAAAGGATCAACTGTATTCAAATATTGATTTGGACCAGACCGATAGGTAGAATTATTCATTCGAATGCCATCAATCATCAACAAGGTCTGATAACCGGTAAGTCCGCGAATATATGCAGATCCTCCACCATGATTGGTCTTTTGCATCCATACACCAGGAATATAAGATAAGGCCTGCGGCATTGACATCGGTGAAATGACATCTAATTGTGATCTGTCCATGTATCCCATGGATTCAGGTCGGTTAAAAACATCTGTCTCCTGTCTCAGTGCTGAAATAATTACGGAATTATTGAGGAAAATGGTGGCAATTGTATCCGGATCATCGCTTCCAGCGAATACAGTTCCATGCTTGTTTATCCACAAAAAACATAACAATACTGCAAAAAATCTCATGAATACCAAGTTAATTATCCGGGGGCAATTTATAACTATTAAAAAAATATAATCAACCTGAATTTACCTATTGTTTTGATGAACCAGTAAAATTCTGAACCCCTGCAGAAAATTGGAAGACCATACCACGCCTATGTTATATAAATCAAAGACCTTAATGAACATCGGACTTTACACATATTTACTAAATCTTTTGATTGTTTTAATGTGATTAAATCTAATGAGTAATTTTATAGAGAATCCGAAGCCGAAATATTTCATTATTTTTATTCATGAGAAAACTGATAACCTTCTAAACTTCAGGTAAATGAATACAAAAATATTTTTTGCTACGCTATTAATATTACTGACTGTACTATCATGCGAAGAGAAGCGGGAAAATTCAACAACAGGAATTATCGTAACATTTCCTGAAATTGAAGGACCTGTTCAAATCACCAAAGATGATAAGGAACATCTTTTTGCCAGCTATTATGGCATCAATTCATTCAGTAAAAACCAGCGATACGCCACAATTTTGGAGACAGAAATAAAATTCAAAATTCCGGATGAAACCGAACCTGCTACACTTGGCCTGGTCGACTTGGTAACCATGGAATTTATTCCCATTACCGAAACCAGGGCATGGAATTTTCAGCAGGGCTGCATGGCGCACTGGCTTGCGACAAACCCTGATTCACTCATTATTTTTAATGATTTACGTGAAGGAAAATTTGTTTCAGTGATTATGAACGTATTTACCAGGGAAGAGAAGAAAATAATCCCCTTTCCTGTCAGTGCAGTCTCCCCGAATGGCAGAGAAGCTGTAAGCATCAATTTTTCGAGGATTCGTCATACACGCCCGGATTATGGCTATGGAGGGAGTGGTCAGGATCCTAAACTCAATGAGCAGTTCCCGGAGGACGATGGCATATTCCTGGTGGACCTGCAACGTGGTGAGGCGAAGTTAATCTGCTCTATTGCCAGAGTAAAGGAGCTTGTCCCAGAAATCCCTGAAGAAGGTATTGAGTATTTCAACCATACCTTATTCAGTAGGAACGGGAGTAAACTGTTTTGGCTGGCCAGGGCGACACCTCAGCGAAACACAACCTCATTGATTATAAATCGTGACGGGACCAATTTACAGGCAGCATTTCCAAGCGGTTGGGGGGGATCGCATTTCGATTGGCTCAATGATGATGAACTGATGATCACGGCCGAATATGATGCAAAACTGTATGGGCATATTTTGTTTACCGCCGGCCAAAAGAATTACAAAAGGCTCGGAAAAGGATTATTGGATTATGATGGTCATGGCACATTTTCACTTGACGGGAAATGGATGGTGACAGATACCTATCCGGCAAGAGGTACAAGGGAACAAAAAATTTACCTGATGAACATGGAAACAGAAGCCATCTTACCCATTGGAAGATTCCTGGAACCTGAAGAGTTTCACGGTGGTTGGAGATGTGATATTCATTGTCGATGGAGTCCCAATGGAGATATGATCGGTTTTAATTCCACACACTCCGGGAGCAGGCAGGTGTATTTGCTCAAATTAAAATTTTAATGCAATGAAATTCTGGTTAATTATTGTCCTTCTAATTATAAGGCCATTTTCAATAAAAAGTCAAAAATCCAATAATCATATTTCAACCTCAGATAGGCCGGTAATGGAATTGAATGGTTATCCGGGAAGGGTTATTGATCAGTGTATTGAAAGGCGTATCAAAGGACAGGACGTAGACGATCTGGTCGATCCATTCAAATCGAAAAATGAGACAAGGTGCTGGCAAAGTGAATTCTGGGGTAAGTGGATGCTTTCTGCCGTCGGAGCCTACCAGTATACGAAGGATCCCCAACTCATGGAAAAAATGAAATACGCCACAGCTGGATTGCTGGCCACCCAGATGAAAGACGGATACATCGGCAATTACGGACAGGAAAATCAGTTAACCAGTTGGGATATCTGGGGGAGAAAATACAGCATGCTCGGCCTGATAAAATTTTATGAAATTTCCATGGATAAAAAGGCATTAAAAGCTGCATCTAAAGTTGCCGACCACCTGATGAGCCAGGTTGGCCCGGGAAAAACGATCATTATAAAAACCGGATTTTACCGGGGAATGGCCAGCAGTTCGGTGCTTGAGCCATTTGTTTACCTGTACAATCATACAGGAAATGAAAAATACCTGGAATTCGCTGAATATATTGTTGGACAGTGGGAAACTCCGGAAGGCCCAAAATTGATCAGCAAGGCAATTGAAGGGGTAAATGTTGCAGATCGATTCCCGCCACCTGAAAGCTGGTGGTCATGGGAAAATGGTCGGAAAGCATACGAAATGATGTCATGCTATGATGGGCTGCTGGAACTTTACAAAGTCACTGAGAAACCAGAATACCTGGAAGCAGTAATTAAGACAGTAGATAATATTATTGAGTCAGAGATCAATATTGCCGGATCGGGATCTGGATTTGAATGCTGGTATGGAACAGTAGAGCGACAAACCATGCCTACATATCACACCATGGAGACCTGTGTAACTACTACCTGGATGAAGCTATGTGACAAACTTCTTGAGCTTACTGACAATCCTAAATATGCAGAGGAGATCGAAAAATCCTTTTATAATGCGTTAATGGCTGCCATGAAATTCGATGCATCGGAAATTGCAAAATACAGCCCTCTGGAAGGTGTCCGGATTGCAGGCGAAGAACAATGCAACATGCACATCAACTGCTGCAATGCCAATGGACCAAGAGGTTTTGTTATGATACCAGCCTTTGCCGTTAAAACTAAAGGCAACAACATTTTCATCAATTATTATGGTACATGCAATGCTGAGGTGACATTGAACAATAACCTTATAAATATTCATCAATCATCCAACTATCCGGAGTCAGGGAAAATCGAGATATCTTTCGCACCTGAAAAATCCGTGGATTTTTCATTGAATTTGCGTATTCCACAATGGAGCACTGTGACTTTTGTGAAGGTAAATAATGAAGTCATTGAAAATATCCAACCGGGAAGTTACCTGCGACTGTCAAATACCTGGTCTAAAAGTGATGTCATTTCCATTGAGTTGGATATGCGAGGAAAACTACATCAAAACCATGGCCATCAGGCAATCACTGTCGGACCAATTGTACTTGCACGCGATTCAAGGTTCAATGATGGATTTGTAGATGAAACTGCTGTCATCCAGGAAACAGACGGAACGATCGAAATAACTCCAGTCTATGAAAAACCAGATCACATTTGGATGGCATTCACTGCGCCTTGTCTCACGGGAACAGACCTTGAGGGTGTTGGTAAAATTGCCAAACCAATCAAATTTTGTGATTTTGCCTCAGCCGGTAATACCTGGGATCCGGCTACACGGTATCGCGTTTGGATCAGAAAGACCTTAAATGTGATGAATCGGAAATATGAGGGGTATTAATTTTAGTAGATTAGAAGTACCAGCTCGTCAGTTAACACCACTATTTTTTCATTGGATTTAAAAATGTACGTTTTTTTATTCGCACATAAACCAATTTAATACGGCTATTTTGATTCACCCGCTCATCAATCTCAAAATTTTTGATCGATTTGATCAAGGGCGTTAGTTTTTGAAATCCATAGTTCCTGGAATCAAAATTGGGTTGCTTTTTTTGAAGTAAACTACCCACATCACCCAGAAATGCCCAGCCATCCTCATCAGCTAAATCAGATATAGTGGACGATATAAGTTTAATTTCTTTTTTTGTAATTCTATCAATGTTGCTTTTGGTCATGCTGCGTTGTTCACTTATATCAGTTTCATCATCCTCTGATTCATTTTTAAGAATTTCCAGGTAGATGAACTTGTCACAAGCAACAATAAACGGATTTGGCGTTTTCTTTTCGCCAATGCCAATGACCTGCATTCCCGCTTCGCGGAGCCGGGTGGCCAATCGTGTAAAATCGCTATCGCTGGAAACCAGGCAAAATCCATTGACTTTCCCGGAATAAAGAATATCCATCGCGTCAATAATCATGGCAGAATCAGTGGCATTCTTTCCGATAGTATAACCATATTGCTGTATTGGTGTAATGGCATTTTCAAGCAGAATATTCTTCCATTTGGAAAGGCTTGGTTTAGTCCAGTCTCCGTATATTCTTTTGATGGTAGGATTACCATATTTGGCAATTTCTTCCATCATTTCCTTTAAATAGTTTGAAGGAATATTATCTCCATCAATTAATACTGCCAGTTTCAGCTCCATAGTTGTATATATGCTACAGTATGCAAATTGCTAATATTGAAAATTCATTCTGTAAATTTACTCCTTCTTAATAATATCTTAAAGATATCCTGATGATGAATAATGACGTGATTTTTTTACCAATTATCTAAGCCTTCCTTTTCTACCGGAAATATTTTTGAAAATCGTATAAATTGGTTCATAGTACTCCTTATGTTTCTCTACTAAATCATATGCTTTTTTTCTTGCCTCATTCAATAGCCTGTCAACTTTTGGTTCTTTAATATCATCAAATTCATGGATTCTAATATGTCGGATTTTTGAACCAGATCCGATTAGTATATCTTCAGGGTCAGCTAAAGTAGAACCAGAAGGGAACGTGATATTGATATGGTTACTATATATTACAATGGCACAATAACAATCCCATACTTTTTCTGTGAATCCAAATCCCATATTTAAGGAATGATGGGAATCGTCAATGATTTCATAATCAGGTTTTGTTTCATTCCTCAGGTATTCACGTAATCGCCGGGCAAGGGAACCAATTTCATTATTAAATGGCAATAGGTATTCGGCTATTTGTTTTTCTGAACTATCCATTTTTATACTATATTTTTTTAGAAAAGCTCGCGATAAAAAGGAGATAAAAGCGCGCAAATGCACTATTACTACAATTTCAGGCAAGTCAGTGTTAAAATTGCATATTATTATTGAATAAACCAGCCAAATGCATTTAAAGAATCGTTAAATTATGTCTTCCTAATAAGACTCGTTAGACGTTTAAAGTTTGGTCCGCAGTCTTTCAGCGATCGTGATTTTTCCTTTAAAAAAAGTCTCTGATTTAATACAACAATCCTAAATTCCATACAAAGCTTTACTGGATTATACCAATGAAATGAATGGGTATTTAGAAAAGAACTATCCAATGGTATTAAAAGAATTAAGAATCCAGAACTTTTTAGTTTTAAGGATGAATACTGGAGTCGGTATCATCCTTATCATCATTATTTGTTACATATCCTTCTGGGATTTCGCAGGCGTGAAATGGCTTAGCCAGGTTCCCATACCCATCTCCATCTTCATCTTTGAAAAACAGCTTCACCTCACAATCTCCTGCTTTTATTGTCTGGTCAGCGGCACGCAATAAGGAAAGATCATCATGGGTATCCTGCGATAATTCCCAAAACATTACGCCATTGAATTTCTTTTTTGCCAACTCAGTTTTTTGCACGATCTCCGGAATGCCACTATAATATAACTGATCTACCTGGTCTTGATAAGCATTCTTAATATCTTTTCTAACGATACTTGCATAATGCTCACTCCCGACCGGATCAAAGTTGTGACCATAAAATGGCGTTCCTAATACCAGCTTATCTGAAGAAATTCCGCGTTCAACTCTCCAATACCTATTCGCTTCCTCTGCATAGGAAAAGGGTGAATGTTGACCAGGACTGTCAGGTCTCCACGGACCAGTTTTGTCGTAGACCATAATGTTGATCACGTCATATGCTTTAAGACTTTCATCTATAACAAGCTG
>Ga0209536_100002651_pt1 | contig 29175 bp, 20 predicted proteins | sample DeeMarSeWOR28_12_FD_187461 | JGI IMG/M metagenome (GOLD analysis project Ga0209536, IMG submission 187461) | Marine sediment microbial communities from White Oak River estuary, North Carolina - WOR-2-8_12 (SPAdes) (version 2) | ecosystem: Environmental > Aquatic > Marine > Intertidal zone >...
AACGATGAGCTCGGTGGATACCACGTTCAACTGGCTCGCTGCGGTCCTGACGAAGGATGCCTACGTCCCTCTCACAAAGCGCTACCGTGGCAGAGAACCCTCCGAGCGCGCGCAGCTCGCCTTCGGCAAAGGGAGCGTTGCCGTGATGGGGATCCTTGCAATCTGGATAGCGCTCAGCGTGGGTCAATTTGGCGGCGCGTTCGATGTGTACCTCCGCGCCGACTCGCTCTACAAGCCGTCCATGTTCGTGCCGGTAATGCTGGGCCTGGTCTACACGCGGACACCGTGGTGGTCCGGGATGGTCGCATTCGGGTCCGGCGTCGTTGCCATCCTGGTGATCAGCATCTTTGCCAATCTGGCAAACGGGATCCCGGTTGACTCGATCGGGTCGATCTTCGAACCGATCAAGGTCACGGCATTCGGCATCGAGATGGGGAGGTACGAACTGAACACCATCACGGGTATTTCCGTCAGCGGCATCGTCTTCGTCCTCTCCTCATTCTTCAACAAGCGGCAAGGGTCTTTCGCCGGCAGGATCACAAGTCTGGAGCACGATCTCCGGACACCGGCCCACGCCACCACAGACGCGATCGACCTGCGGGGCGTGCGCGCCTACACCTTTGCAGGACGCCTCTCGGTAATGATCGGCGCCGTCCTGGTCTTCCTCGGTTTTTTCACCGGCTCGGACGACGGGATGGGCTTGAACATTGCCATCGGTCTTTTGGCGGTTCTCATGGGGAGTCTCGTCGTCTACGGGACGCGACGCTACCAGCGCAAGCACCGGTTGAAGAGCACACGGAACGTAGAGGAGAATACAAACAGTACGCGGAGCTGAATCAGAAAGGTCATGCTATGCGACGATCGATGGTCATCGGAACCCTTCTCCTTTCTCTCTCCATCCTTTCGTGCGAGCGTCCAGACGCCGGCAACGGCACACCGCCGCGCGCCTTTTCCCTCCATCCGGCAATCCTCATGGAAGCACGTGAGCGCATTGTGGGAAACGACCCGCATTGGATCAGAGCGGCGGATTATGTCCGGACCAAAGCGGATCAAGCCCTGACCATCCAGCCGACATCGGTGATGGACGACGACTACATCGCTCCGAGCGGTGACGAGCATGACTTTCTCTGCCCGGCCCCTCTCTGGTGGCCGGACCCGGATCAGGAGAACGGTCTCCCCTATGTCTGGAACCGTGAAGGGAAGATCAATCCCGAATACTACGACGTCGGCGACCAGATCGCCTTCGAGCGGATGGCAACCGCAGTCCAGGATCTTGCCCTCGGCTACTACCTCTTCGGGGAAGAGGAGTACGCCACGCACGCCGCCCTGTTGCTCCGCACATGGTTTCTCGACACCCCGACGAGGATGAACCCGAACCTGAATCACGCCTGGTTCGAGCGCGGACGGAACGAAGGGACAAGCTTTGGCATCAAATCGATGGAAAAGCTCCCGTACGTCATCGACGCAGCGGGGCTGCTCGCTTCCTCCGAGGCATGGACAAACGACGATCAGGCAGACATGACCGAGTGGGTGGCTGCGTACCTGGAGTGGCTCACCGAAAGCGACATGGGGCGGGATGCAAAGATGATCTGGAATCGATTCGGAACCGTCTATGATGTCCAGGTCGTAACATGCGCTCTCTTTCTAAACCAGGAACTCCTTGCGCGCAGGGTTGTGGAAGCAAGCAGGGAGGAGCGCATCAACCGTCACATCAGAGGTGACGGCCGGCAGCCTTACGAACTGGAGAGGGAGATCACCTTCAGCAACAGCGTGGAGAGCGTCAGCTACCTCTTTCAGCTTGCCACCATGGCCCAACGTCTGGGCGTTGACCTTTGGAACTACACGGCGAGTGGGGGGGGAAGCATTCGGAAGGCCCTGGATTTTGTCGCCCCCTACGCCGACTCGACCAACACCTGGCCATACATCCTCGATGTCCGGCGGCCCCTCCTCGTCCCCCTCCTCCTCCAGGGAGCCGTTGCCTACGACGACGATGAATACGGCAGGCTCCTCCGGAAGCTCCCGCATGAGGATGTTCCGGTCCACACGGCCTACGTGCTCTACTCTCCATGGCACGAGAGGCGACAGGATACACTGAGCACCGGGTTGTTTGTCCTGAGACACGATGTCCTGGCCGGAGCGAAGGGAGCCATTGCCGGGGGTGACACGTCCTACGGCCTCGCATTGCGGATCCTTCGCGAAGAGGCCGAGGCAGCCCTCAAGGTGAGGCCTTCATCGGTCATGGAGAAAGCACTCACGCCTCCAAGCGGGGACAAGCACGATTTCATGTCCATTGGCGGCTACTACTGGCCTGATCCCACGAAACCTGACGGCATGCCCTGGATCTACCGCGACGGCAAGGTCAACCCCGACAGGGTCAAGTACGGGGACCAGGTCAAGTTCGCGACGATGGCCGGAGCGGTCTGGAAGCTGGGGTTGGCCTACCAGATGATCGGCGAAGAGGAGTACGCCCGGCACGCCGTCCGCCTGCTGAGAGTCTGGTTTCTTGACCCGGCCACGCGGATGAATCCCAACCTTCGCTACTCCCACGCCCAGCCGGGTGTGTTCGAAGGCTCATACTATGGCATCATCCATCTGGGCGTCATGCCACTGTTCATGGACGCTCTGGGAATGCTCCGATCTTCCCCGTCATGGACGGACGAGGACCACTCCCGCATGGTGGACTGGTTCGTCCGGTTTCTGGATTGGATGCTCAACGACGAGGATGCACAGGAGGCCGGAAGGGTCTGGAACAACCATGGCACGAACTACGACCAGGTGGCGGTCTCCTTCGCACTCTTCACAGGCAGGAGAGGCCTCGCGCGAGGGATACTCAAGGAGACCACGGAACGACGGGTGGACAGGCAGATTCGACCCGACGGCCGTCTCCCCTACGAACTCGAGAGAAACAGGGCAATAGGGTACACAGCAGCCACGGTGGCCAAGTTCCTGGACCTGGCGGAAATGGGCGACCACCTCGGCGTGGATCTCTGGAATTATGAGTCACGGGACGGAGGCAGCATTCGCAGGGCAATCGATTTTCTGGCTCCCTACGCGGACCCGGCTGCCGAGTGGCCCTATACCGACTATGACGTTCAGCGTTACGGCGTCAAGCCGTTTGCCAGACTCCGCTCTCTGTTGCAGAGGGCCGCCCTCGCGTACGACGATCAGAGATACGGCAAGTTCGCGGAAATGGCACCGGTAGACGAAGAGCTTTTCCGAAACCAGGATCTCCCGTTTCTCTTCTACCCGTACCGCGCAAAAGGGCTCTAGGCCCGCAGCCCAGCCCGCGTGAGCAGACCAGATGAGAAGGAGATCTCGGTTGCGAGAACCTGCAGATGATCCGGTCGGATGCGTAGCAAGGAGGGGTTTCCTGCTGAGCTCCTGTGTCGTGGGGGCCGGGGGGCTCGTCGCGGAGATCGCTGCGGTCCTGGATGAGGCCAACCTGGGAGAGCCGCCCGAGCAACGGCGCGAGAGCTACGTCGAAGCTCTCATGAACGATTCAGGCCGCCGCATCCGAAACCTGGACCGGCGCCGGGAGAGTGGCAGACGGGGACGCCAGAGCGTAAGATCCGCATCGTAGCGTCGAAGGATGCCCAGACAGCGGAAAGGCCGGTATCCGAGCAGCGCGTGCACCTACCATTGGCGCAGCAACGCGTTGGAACCCCGGCACAGCCATGCACGCTCAACCATCCACATTTTTCAGACAAGGAGAAATCATGATACGGACGCTTCTTCTGGCACTGGTTCTCACCGTAACCCTCTCATCGTTTGTCACCCATGGGGAGGAGATGAGCAGGGGGATTTTCTTCGACGAGAAAGAGATCCCACGGCTTCGCGAGATCTACGCCAACGACCCCATCTTTGCCGACCTGAGAGAACAGCTGGCGGACGTCGACAGGGAAGCGGAGAGGCAGTTCCTCCGGTCGGAGGTCCGATACAATGATCATCTCTACGATATCCCGCGCGTGGGAAATCTCGGGATGCAAATGGGCCTCCTCTACATCTACACCGGTGATACAGACGCGGCTGACCTGGCAAGGGAGTGCGTCGAGACCCTGATGAAGTTCCCGAAGTGGGACTACTTCCTCGAGGGCGGAACCAAGGTATTCGGCCTGCAGCGCGCGCCGAACTCCGCACTCGCGGTCGCGCTGGTCACGGAGGCGCTGGGCGACCTCCTGGGCGGATCCGACAGGGAGAGGTGGCTGAAGACCATGGGAGAACGAGGCACAGAACCCTGTTTTGTCTCGACCTACGGGATGCGATATCCCGATCGCGTCAAGGGCTGGGGGTTCGATCCGTCCAGCACATACTTCGAACACCGCCCCTACGACCGGACGCTGGACCTTTCCCGCTGGCCTATCATACTCAACACGATCAATTTGAAGGCAATCCCCGCCTCGGCACTCGTGATTTCAGCCCTGGTGTATCAGAAGTACCTGGGCGAAACCGAGGAGACGCGCCGCTGGCTCGAGCAGGGCATCTATAGCGTGTCGACATTCAAGGCTATCTATGGAAGGGACGGCTCCTATAACGAAGGGGTCTCCTATGCGAACTACACAACCCTCCACCTGATACAGGCGATCGACGCGCTTCGTCGGACGGGCGTCGCAGACCTCTCCGACCTCCTCAACTGGCCCGGATACATCAGATACCTTCTCGAGATGACCATCCCCACAGAGGAGGATCCGCATGCAATCGTTAACTTCAGCGACGCGGGGACCGGGTCTCAGGCGTCCGTCCCGTTCTGGATCGCGCGGGAGACACGAGACGGCCTGCCGCAATGGTTCGGACAGACGCTGGCGCGCGAGCGGGACCACTGGTCACTGCTCTACTACGATCCATCGGTTCTTCCTGAACCGCCTGTCGAGAGGGCCCACATCTGGCATTCCGACCTGGACTGGATCGTGGGGCGCACGGGATTTTCCCCCGATGACCTCGTGGTGGCGATGAGGAGCGGCCCCCCGTTCAATCATGAGCATGCGGATCGTAACTCGATCATCGTGAAGGCGTTCGGCGAAAAGCTCGTCGCCGACCCGTATCGACCACCCTACAGCTACAAGGACCCCTCCTGGAAGATGCGCCTGACGATCGGACACAGTGCACTCCTCATCGATGGGGCCGGACACCAGTATGTGGACGGAACCGAGGGTACCAACTCATCACAGGCAGGTGCGACTATCGTCAGGAGCGGAGAACGGAGAGGATATCTGTTCTGGACCAGCGATGCGACACCCGCATACAAACTGGTCATCCCGGACGTCAAATCGGTGACCCGCACCGTCGTCATGTTGTACGACCTCCCCGCAATCGTGCTCATCGACAAGGTCGTCAAGATCGCCCAGCCATCGAAGATCCAGGCACGGTTCTTCGGGGACAACAGCGACGGGAACGGTCGGGTCGTGGCTGAAGAATCCGGTTTCACCATTGTCCGTCCCACGGCCCTACTCGCAGGCTACGGTATCGCCAACAGCAACGTCGCCTACGCTTCATCACAGCTGCCCATCCCCCCCGAACGGGCACGGGAACATCCCTTTGCCGAAATGAGCACCGCCTCGCCGGAGATGGAGTCCTGCATGGTCACGGTCCTCATGCCGTTCAAGGATCAAGCCTCGGGGACGGGGACCGTCCAGATGAAGAAGGAGGCCGACGAGTACCACGCGCACATTGGAGACGCGGTCAGGTCGGTCAATCTCAGGGTTATTGACTCGGGCCCGATACCGGCATTTGAAATCCGATAGCCCGACCCCGCACTCGGTCGGGCCTTGCGACGAGAAGACATCTCCGCCCACAGACTCACGGAAGAGAGGGTACAGCTATGCCGCACCTGCGCTACGCCGCCCACGCGTATGCCTGGACCACGAGCTGGAGCAACGACACGCTCCATCTGATCGACCATACGCGAGAGCTCGGGTTCGACCTCATTGAGATTCCGTTGATGGAAATCGAGAAGATTGACACGGGCCGCATCAGACAGACCCTGGAGGCAGCCGGCCTGGGAGTCTGCACCTCGACCGCCTGCGGGGAAACGGAGGATATCACCGACGACAGGGAGGAGATCAGACGGAATGGGGTGGCGTACCTGAAGCAGTGCGTACAGGCAACAGCAGCCGTGGGCGGAACAACCTTCTCCGGCGTGATCTACTCGGCGATCGGCCGCCGCATCGATGGCATGCCGGACGAGCGCTACTGGGAGCGGTCTGCAAGAGGGCTGAAAGACGTTGCGCGATTTGCCCGGGAGCACGGCATCACCATCGGTATCGAGCCGGTCAACCGGTACGAGACATTTCTCATCAACACCGCGGATCAGGCTCTCAAGCTGCTGGAGATGATCGACGAGCCGAATGTCGGAGTGCATCTCGACGCGTACCACATGAACATCGAGGAGGATGATTTCTACTCCCCCACCAGAAAGGCCGCGCCGCATCTCTGCCACTTCCACCTGAGCGAAAGCCATCGCGGCATTCCCGGCCAGGGAACCGTCGACTGGGAGAGCATCTACCGGGCACTCGGCGAGGCCGGGTACGACGGCGTTGTGGGTCTCGAGTCCTTCATAGAGGTGTCAAAGGCGATGCAGGCCGCGACCTGCATCTGGAGGAAACTGGCCCCCTCCAGTGATGAGCTCCTCCGCAAAGGCCTGACGTACCTGAAAGCCCTCGAGGCGAAGTGGTACGGGGCATGACGCAGTGGGCTTTAGAGGCAACAACAGGAACAGTTCTTCCCTACAGAGGAGGTATAGTACGATGTCGAGAGTGTTCAGTGCCGTGCTCCTCTCCCTGCTGCTCGCTCCGGGAGCGAGCGCCCAGGAGCCTGACCCATCCCTTCAGCTGGTGCTCAAGATGATAAAGGCGTTCACCGCCCAGGACCCGGAGACGATGTCGGCCACCCTTGCCGATGACATTGGCTGGTACGCGATCCTTGGAGACACACTCACCGTTCAGGCGGAGAGCAAAGAGGCGCTCCTCACAGGCCTCCGATCTTACTTCGAGTCTACCCCCTCGGCCCATTCGGAGGTGGAGGAATCCTTCGTCTCAGGCAAATATGTCGTGATTCGGGAGCGGGGTTACTGGCACGAGGATGGCGTCCAGCGGTCGCAATCCTCACTCGCCGTCTACGAAGTGCGGAACGGATTGATTGCCCGCGTCTGGTACTTTCCGGCGGAGGAGTAGGAAGCGTGCAGCAGTGCCCGTCAACTCACGTTCTCGAAACTTGCCCGGCATCTTCGGTTTTGGCACATTTCATGGGATCTGGCCTCGGGGCAAGCGGGGAACGGAGGCTCCAAACCGAACGTTCTGAAATAGAACCCCTCCCCCGTGCACAGATTCCCAGGAGAAAGGAGCGCCCCATGATCACTGTCCGCCACGTGCTGCATCAGAAAGGAAACCAGGTATTCTCGGCTGGCCCGGACACCTTCGTGTTTGATGCTCTCCGGCTGATGTCCGAGAAGAACGTGGGGGCTCTGCTTGTTCTTGAGAAGGGCAATCTGATCGGGATTTTCTCCGAACGCGACTACGCCCGGAAGGTTATCCTGAAGGGAAAATCCTCAAGAGAAACGGTCGTCCAGGAGATCATGACGGCGAACCCCTTCACCGTGAAGCCCGACCAGAACATCCGCGAGTGCTTGGAGGTGATGACACATCGCCAGATCCGCCATCTCCCCGTCCTGGACGGAGGCAAACTTGTTGGTGTTATCTCGATCGGGGACGCGGTCAAGAGCATCATCGAGGATCAGAAAGACACGATCAACAAGCTCAAGACCTACATCACTGGCCGCTGAGATCCCTCCCGTCCCTCTGCCGCACGTGGGCTCAACGGACAGCACATGCGACATACCTCAAAGGGAAGGGTGCCTCTAGAGCATCGACTGAGTGATTGACGCCACCGGGGCAGACGTCTCCGGCTCCTACAGACAGAAAGGTGCCAACATGATTCGCGTCGTGAAGAAGGACGAGAGGACCTACGCCGTCACGGTTGAGGCGGAGACAATCACCCGACACACCGTCACGGTCTCTCCCTCCTACCATGCACAGTTGACCGGCGGGAAGGTCAGCCCCGAGCTGTTGGTGGAGAAGTCGTTTGAGTTCTTGCTGGAGCGGGAGCCGAACACGAGCATCCTCGGCTCGTTCGACCTCCCTCTCATTGGGAGGTATTTTGCTGAATATGAATCCGAGATCGGAAAGAGGTTGGGCTAGCAGGTAGCAAGGAACCTTCCATGCGCTCCATCCCGCCTGCAGGGCGACGGACCGGACGGTAGGCGCAGGCAAGCGATGCAAACAGGAGGCCCACGAGGCAATAGAGGTTGAGAGAGGTGGCAATCGGTCGGACCACCTCCGGAATAGCCAGGTTTCTGTAGACCATCGAGAAATCCATCGTCGAGCCCGCCGCAAGGACGAGCAGGACTCCTGCCCAGACCCACCTGCCGCTCCCGCCAGATTCGCTCGCCAGGTATCGCACCGTGAGGAACACCCCCGGGAGGAGGTAGACGAGATGGTGGCGCCATGCCAGGGGGGATACGATGACCATCAGGACCATGAACGGCAGCACGAGGAAGTGGTAACTCCGTCCGCCCCGTATCCGGAGGCCCACGTAGAGTACCATAACAAACAGCGTCAGCGCGGAGAGCATGCCGACCAGGCGAACCACCGGCCCGGCTCCCTGGAGGGCTCGTATCCAGAAAGCCGAGAGGGAGAAGTTGGCATTGACACTCGGGTGAAAGAGACCCTCAATGTTTCTACCGTATCCCATATTCGGAACGAACTGGAGGTAGTGTACCCACGGTGACCAGCCGTCGATGATGATCGACAGCAGTACCAGACCCAGCACCCCGAGAAAGAACCCGTAGACCGACCTCCGTCTCCCCGTGATGAGGAAGAGAACAAGGAGCAACGCAGGTGTCACCTTGACCAGTGCTGCGGCCGCAAGGCAGACGCCTGCCAGCACCTCCCCTTTCCTCTGGTCAGAGAGAAGGAGAGCACACAAGACAAGGACCAGAACGAGCGGATTCACCTGCCCCCACTCGATGTTCTGCCTGAAGGGAAGCACAACGAGAAGAAGAAGCACGAGGAGGGCCGAAAGGAGCTGTTCGGACAGATCCATCTTTCGGGCTTCACTTCGCGCCCCTCGATCCCAGACCCGTAGGAAGAGGGTAAGGCAGAGTACCATCCCCGAGAGGAGAACCCCCACCTCCGTCCATATCGCCTCGGCCTTCTCGGGAGCAAGCCGGGCAAGCGGCTTGAGGAGAGAGGCGAAGAGCGGCGGGTAGAGGTACGGATAGACAGGGCTATCGACGCCATCGGCACGGGCCAGGGACGCAAGCAGACGAACGTCATAGGGATTCACCCCCCTGGAGAGGGCAGCAGCCCCGTAGTAGTAGGACGGGAAATCCGTCTTGAGCACCACTCCACCGTCCTTGAACGGGCCACGCTCATCCCTCCCCGCATTGCCGAGGAGGTCAGACAAGAACGCGAAGCAGCATGCGACGACTCCGCAGTAGAGAACCGCGGTGAGGACGCGGATGTATCCCGCAAAACCGATCTTCATCACGATGATAGACACCTCTTATCGGCCACAGGAGATGCGGCTTACATCAGCAGGTGATGCTGACGTCCTTTTCGGCTGAACGTGACAGAAGGAGCCAGCTGCGCCGGCGGGAGTGTGCCGGCTTACCGGAAGAGATCAGGCTCCCTCAGGGGATAGGGGTAAAGGGGGATGGTCAAAAGACAATTTACCAAAGGCCAGAGCGTAGGTGGGTGACGAGGCTCACACGGAAGATCTCCTACTTACGATTCGAAAAATATGCGAACACCCCAAATGCGCGCGCGGCCTCACCCTGGGCGTGGACCGTTCCGATTTCGCCTACACCGTATCCCTCCTCTCCGCCGTGCGGATTCCACCCGTTCCGGATCCCGTGATCGCTCGTGCGGTGCAGCGTAACAGTCGCTTTTCCGTAATGGTTTGTCCAGACGTGTTCTAGCATCCTCTCCACTTTCCATGGGAGGTCGTTCAGTTCCTCCGGCGCGATCTCATACGCATCCATCAGGAAGTGGACAAATGCCCCGTTTCCGTCCATCCGGATCTGATAGAAATCGTCCGAATCGACCCATCCGTGTGCAGGATCCATGATGCGCTTTGCCGTCGCAACGACAATATCCCTGTACTTCTCGTCCCCCGTCGCACGATAGAGCGCCGCTCCAATGGAACACATTCCGGCTCCCCCCCAGGGGAGTTCTCTCCCAAACGCGGCTTCGCCCGGCCGGCCTTCCCACCTCCCCTCCCCCCTGTACCATCTCCTCTCGAGGCCGGGCAGCCGACCGTCGCCATTCCAGACAAGAAGGGCATCCTCGAGGAACTGCCGATTCCCCGTTGCCTCGTAGAGGCCACAGGCAACGGTGACCATCTGATTCATGTTGCTGTTCGTGAACACGTCATATCCGATGTACGGGGCGTAGCTGTACCAGGCCCAGAAGCCTTCGTGGTTCGAGAGCCTCTTCTCCTGAAGGGCCTCCTGGTAGCGTTGCATGGCATCGATCACCAGACTCATGTTCCCCCCTCCGCTCACCCTCCACCATGCAAGCTCTGCAAGACACACCCAGGCCCGGTCATCCACCCAGGTGCCGACACACATCTCTCTGAGATCGTGATCCCTGGTGTGGAACCGAAGCAGACTGGAGTCACCGGTCAGGGCAAACAGGTAGGCATCCCCCAGCGCACCGTAAGCGCCCTCCCAGCAGGGCGTGTACACCTCGTGAAACAAACGTGTGACGGCAAAGGACCTCTCGACCCAGGTGTTTGTCGATGGGGTTCCGGGTTCAGCGCGTTCCGTTCGACTCCCCGCGGCCGGCGGTCGGGCGGGTTCTTCCCGGGCAGTGGGGTTCACCCACAGGATCAGGGCCAGAATAACGATGGCGACAAGACCCACGACGCCCATGGCAACCGGAGAGGTGAACGACCTCCCCTTAGGAGCCGAAGGACGGGTTGAGTGCTTGCTCTGTTTCCGCTGTTGCGTCATTGGCGCGTCTCCCTCCACAGAGAGCGGAGATGTTCCGGGACCTCGGGCATGGCACCCTCCCGGGTGCAGACGTATCCGGCAAGGGCGGCTGCCCTACGGTTGATGACCTCAAGCGGCAGGTTCTGGAGCAACCCAACGGTGAGTGCCGCCGAGAACGCATCCCCGGCTCCCACCGTGTCAGCAACCTCGATCCTGGGCGGTTCCACCTCGGAGCTCTCGGTCCCTGTGAAGAGCAGGCTCCCGTTCTCCCCTCTTGTCAGCGCAATCATCTGGAGGTTGAATCGGTCGAGGAGCCCTTGCAGGATTTCCCTCTCCGTACCCTCAACGGAGAGGAGACGGGCCACCTCGGGGAGCTCCTCCTCGTTCAGCTTCAGGCACGACGACAATGCCAGGCTCTCCCGGAGAATGTCCCGCGAGTAGAACCCCTGTCGGAGGTTGACATCGAAAACGCGCAGACAGGCGGGGGGGGTGGCGCGGAGCATATCGCGGATAGTGGAACGGGAGATTGATGAACGTTGGGCAAGAGTCCCGAAGCAGACGGCCGACAGCCCGCGCGCGAGCTCCTGAAGGGGCCCAGTCAACCGGATGCTGTCCCACGCCACATTTTCGTGGATGACAAACTCGGGTTTGCCCTGAGGATCCAACCTCACATCGACGGTGCCCGTGGGGAGTGATTCTTCAACAGCGATGTATTCATCCGAGAGCCCGCGCGATACCAGCGTTTCCAGCAGTTCCTCCCCCAGCGGGTCGCTGCCTGCCGCACTCACAATCACGCTTTCGGCGCCGAGGGCCTGCGCATGGAAGGCAAAGTTGGAGGGGGCTCCACCAAGCTGCTTCCCACCGGGGAGCAGATCCCACAGAACCTCCCCCAGCCCGGCAACTCTGAATCGCTGATCGGTTCCCTGATTCTGCTGTTCCATTGCTGGCGGCCGAATCGCTGCGCATTTCAGCCGGGCCGGGAGGGAAGACGTTTTCCCGGTTCCAGGCGCCCCGGCAGTGCCGCATGCCTATCGTCTCACGATCTTCTTCACCCGACGCTTGAATCGTCGTACCTTCCGACGGGGGGGAAGAAGCTTGGCCGATTCCTTCTGGAGTTCCTTGATGACCTTCGATTGCTCTTTTGCCAGCTTTTCGAGCTTCTTCCTCAGACTGGCGATCTTGCTCTGCGCCATGGGTGCATTCTCCTCTTCCGTGGTTGAGTGTATCGGAATATACACCTACGATCACTAAATGCCAAGGACAATCTGGCTGGCAACCTCCGCCGGAATGCAGGTCACGGCATCCCTCATTCTGTTGACATTACACCCGCTGATCCTTACCATGGACACGGAACAGTTGTGCAGCGTCTGCCTCTCCCTCCCCGTTCATCATCTCATCAGATATCGGCCACTGCCATGAGCGTCTCCCTGTCTGCGGTCGCTGAAGACATTGACCGCCTCATCACGCTTGACATCAACAGACGAGGCGTGATTCAGACCCTCCACGAGGCTGCGCGCGAGAAGACCGGTCGGCCCCTCGTTCTGGCCGCCGCCGAGACGCTGGCCTCGGCCTGCACTCCCCGATCGGTCGTGCTCATAGCGAGCGGATGGCCCGACCGGCCCTGGGTGACTCCCGACATCGGCGAGCTTGACGGACCGCCCGGTGCCGCCCTGCTTGCACGAAGCCTCCACCGCGTACTCGGTGTGGTCCCCATCTTCCTCATCGAGAAACAGCTGCTACCGGCCATGCATACGACTGCGCGCTCAGCCGGTTTTTCCGTTCTTCCCCCTGACCAGGCCCTCGCAGCATGCGATTCGGAAGCACCCATCCATGCCGCCAGCGTGCTGGACTTTCCATCCGGTACGGCACACGCCATAGCGGAATCCGAACGCCTCATCTCAACCTACCGCCCCGCGGTCGTCATCGCCATCGAAAAGGGAAGCGCCAACCGCAAGGGTATTATTCACAACGCGCGCGGGCAGGATACCACGGCCTCCATGGCAAAGGTGGACGAGCTGGTGAGAGAGGCACGACGGGCCGGAGTCCCTTCGATCGGAGTCGGGGACGGCGGAAACGAGATCGGCATGGGAATGATTGCTGATGCCATTCGACAGCACGTCCGGTTCGGCGACCGGTGTGCCTGTCCCTGCGGCGGAGGCATCGCTCCCCTGGAGGCAACTGATGTGCTGGTAACGGCAAGCGTCTCCAACTGGGGGGCATACGGGATTGCGGCGTGTCTGGCTGTGCTGGCAAACCAGCCTCATGCTCTTCACAGCGAACAGATGGAGCTGCGGACTCTCCGGGAGGCGGCCGATGCCGGACTCATTGATGGCAACACAGGCTACGTGGACCCGGGAGCCGACGGGATCCCGGCGACCACCCATGCTGCCATCATCACGCTCCTCACACAGCTCGTTTCCAATGCCCTGACACCGGCAGGCCTTGCCACCCAGACCAACCCGAAATAGAAGGAGAGCACTATGTCCGCCATAGCCGGAATCGCACGCCCCGGAGAGAAGACCCTGGTTTCACAGATGCTCGATGCGATTGGCCATCGTGGGAGAGCGGGGCGTGAAATCCTCGACACCGAGGCGGGAACAGTGGGCGTGGCCTGGACCCCTTCGCAGGCGGGAGCGGCCGACCTCCTCCGCAACAGCCTGACAGCCGCGGACGAGGCCGGCGACGGTCACCTGGCAAGTGTCCAGGCAACCGGCGGGAAGCTCCTCCTCACGCGCGATCCCCTGGGTGTTGCGCCCCTCTACTACGGCCGGACCGAAGATGGATCACTCTGCTTCGCCTCTGAGGTCAAGGCTCTTCTGCCGGTAACCTCCGACGCCAATGAGCTCCCCCCCGGCCACCGGTACGACGGAAAGACCCTGGAGAGCTACTTCAGGCTGCAGACACTGCCGGAGATCTCGGACCCCCCGCAGCAGGTGGCCAGACAGCTGCGTGCCCGGCTCGAGACCTCTGTCAGGAAACGGATCTCGGGAAAGGTCGTCGGCTCCTGGCTCTCAGGGGGGCTGGACTCCAGCACACTTGCCGCCCTGGCCCGTCCCCATGTCAGGACACTTCACACGTTTGCCGCGGGCATCCGGGGAGCACCCGACCTGGACCACGCCCGCGAGGTGGCGGAGTTCATCAAGTCGGACCACCATGAAGCCGTCGTGGACCTGGAGGAGATGCTGGCCGCGCTTCCCCGTGTGATCTTCCACCTCGAATCGTTCGATGCGCTACTCGTCCGTTCCAGCATCACGAACTACCTCGTTGCCCAGCTCGCCTCGGACTACGTCAGCGATGTGTTCTCAGGCGAAGCCGGAGACGAGCTCTTCGCCGGCTATGCGTATCTCAAGGGTCTTGACCCCTCCAAACTGCAGGAAGAGTTGATCGACATAACAGGCAGGCTGCACAACACCGCACTGCAAAGGGTTGACCGGAGTGCCTCCGCGCACGGCACCGTTGCCCACACTGCCTTCACGGATCCCGAGGTCGTGCAGTACGCCTTCACCATCCCCGCGCAATTCAAGCTCCGCGACGGGATCGAGAAGTGGATCCTTCGGCGCGCGATGGACGGATCTCTCCCGCGACGCGTCCTGAACCGAACAAAGGCGAAATTCTGGGAGGGAGCCGGCGTTGGAGATCTCCTTGCCACGCGTGCGGAAGAGTCGATCACGGATGATGATTTCAGGCGGGAGCGAACGCTCCCGGATGGTCTTCTCATCAACACGAAAGAAGAGCTGATGTACTACCGGATCTTTGCCGAGCATTTTGGGGAGGCCAAGAATCTGGTCTGGATGGGAAGAACCAAGGGGGCGCCCAAGGAGGCAGAGTGACGGCTCTCGCCGGGCTGGCTCACGGTGGAGACCGGGAACCAGCCCGGGGACCGGTCACCAGGCGTAGCCTATGTCGAACCGGAGCGCAGGAACGGCTCCGCTGTAACGCTCGATATCTCCGTCCTCTTCAGTCAGCTCGCCGGTGTAGTAGTCCACACCGATTCCCAGCCCGATGGCAAACTCATCACCGGGGAACCACTGCCAGCCAAGGAGCACTCCGATCGAAAACGGATCGGATTTCGCATCGCTGCTCGAAAGCTGGTTGTAGGAGAGGTTCGGTGCAACGTAGAACCCCCGGGGCGACTTGGCCGAAGGGTATATCCTCACCTCTGCATTGACCCCCCAACCGTGGACGTCAGATGGCGTCGGTATCTGGAACCCCCCGCCGATGGCAACGTTTGTTGAAACGCGGTGGAAGTAGGAGAGGTTGTAGAAGAGAAAGAACTTGAGCGGATTCACAACGATGACACCGGATCGGGGTGTGACGTCTTCCGAGCTGGAGACAATGACCGACTCGGTGATCGTCGTGTCTCCCGTAGACTGGTCCACCGTCTTCCGCGTTTCTTCTGTCCGGGTTTGACTCATCCCCAGATGTGCCAAACAGACCGACAACAGAATCAGACATGCCAGCGGAGATTTCATAGCACCCTCCTTCGTGTTTCCAGCAACGGATGCGGCGACGCGAGAAGACCTGACTGCTGTCGGACGAGCTGCCGGGTACAGAGACGGGCCGGCTTCCGCTTGTTCGTCGCGGGAAATCGCGTTTCTGTGAGAACTATGGCGGCGGGATGGATGACCGGCACCCAACAGTTGTGGCATCCGGCTTTCTCAAGCTTCATACGGGAAAGGGCCCGAAATGTTGCACCAGCCGAGCGTCACTCCCCCACCCCCTCCGGGGAAGCTTCAGCGCGTGCCTCCGAACCATTGCCTCCGATACATCACCGTGCGAGGATGAGTTTCCTGGTGATGGAGATGGCGCCGGTCTGCTCCCCATCGATTGGCTGGGCCTGGAGTCGGTAGAAGTAGACGCCTCCCGCCAGGTCTGAGCCGTCAAACCTGACTGCATGCCGCCCGGCAGGGAGGTCGGAATCGACCAACGTCGTAATGGACTCGCCCAGCACGTTGAAGACAGAGAGACGAACCCTCGAACTGCTCGGCAGGTCGAACTGGATGTTCGTGGTCGGGTTGAACGGATTGGGGTAGTTCTGCAGGGACCCGAACTCGCTCCGCGACTCGGTTATTCCCGCCGGCCGGAGCGTATTGACAAAGCGCGCCTCGGAGTAGAGGATCTCCCCGTCCAGATCCACCAGCTTCAGCCGATAGTACCAGCGGGACGGAGAGACGGCCGAGTCTGTGAATGCGTAGTCGTGGGGCTGCACGGTCGTTCCGTGGGCCGGAACAAAGGCACCTGGAACATCATGAAACTCCTTCTCCTTGTACTGGCGCCTCTGGATGGTGAAGCCGTAGCTCTTGATCTCCGAGAGCGTTTGCCATTCCAATCGCACCGTCTGCCTGTCGATCACCATGGCTGTGAAGTCGCCAAAAACCACCGGCAGGGGGGGACCCTCGACACGGGACATCCAGCCGTGATTGACGGCAGCATAGCAGAACTGCTCGAGCCTGCCCGGATCGATGGGATTGGGGTTGTACATCCAGACCCCGTTCAGGCCGAGGTTTCGAGCGTGTCCCATCAGGACGTCGTATTCGTCTCCTCCCCCGTTCATCCAGGCCATGGAGTACTTCGCACCATAGACGCTCCTGGCATCTGACCAGCTGTCCCTCTGGTCTCCATCCCCCGGAATCCACCCTGCCTCCAGGTCATCTCCGTATCCCATGTTGGGGTAGCAGGTCGGGAGCCACGCGCTGTTCCAGTTCTCATACCCCGAATACATCATTACGTGCGCGTAACCACTCGCGATCCGGTTGTGGCTGCATCGCTTGTATCCGGAGATGACGAATTTCGCATCCGGTCGATGCGCCTCGATGTACTTCAGTCGATCCCACAATTCGCCAGGGCTGTAGAGACGCGCGCCGGAGGGGTTCCCGGCACAGTCATGCTCGACCGGTTCGTCAATGTAGTAGTAGCCCACGGCGAAACTGTCCACCGCGTAGACGTAGTTGTTGTCCCAGATCTGCATCATCATATTCTCGGGCGCGAATCCCGCATCCAGAGCAGCCTGGTACTGGTGTTTGGCCGGAACAATCAGGACACCGCTGAACCCGTACTGCGTCCGCAATTCGGTGAGCCGCTCCACAGACCATGCATCCGGCCATACGCCGACAAGCCGACCCGGGAGAGGCTCATAGTGGTACTCGCTTACCGTCGCAGAAGACTTGGCTCCCGTCGGGTCCCCCCCCCTGCCCAGAGCAGTCACCGACAGTGTCATCACGAAGAGAAACGCGGCCCTGACCACGTATGAGATTGAAATACGCGCAAAAACCATTGCTGCCTCCCGATTATGATATCTCCCCTCGGTCGTCCCGTGCCCGCTTCACCCGGCGGTTTCGTGGAGCGGTAGCTGATGATTGACCGGCTCTACGTCAAAAAACGGCAAAACCTCTCCTCTCACCCTCGCACCAAAGTACACTCATGAGTCATGAGAGTCAAGATGGGACCGGGGAGGGAAAACAGTCTCCAAAAATGCCGTGTCCACGATCACAGCCGGCTTTTTTTGCGACAAACCGCTACAAATTATCACGGCCGCCTTGGCAGGAGTGGCAGGAGACCCCCTTGCCTGCTTGTAATGAAGCCGCTGTTTGTTTTCTTTCTACCATGCTCGTAGCAGTAACACGCGATGTGAGTCCGGCAATCGGGCGGTGCGAACTCACGCACATCCGACGCCAGACAATCACCCTCAACACGGCCCGGGTTCAGCACAGGCTCTACGAACGGTCTCTTGCCGAGCTCGGCTGCAGACTGCATCAGCTTCCTGCTGAAGAAGAACTGCCTGACTCGGTCTTCGTTGAGGATGCTGCCATCGTTCTTGATGAGCTGGCGGTCATCACGAGACCGGGGGCAGAGAGCCGGAGGCCTGAGACGCGGCCCATCGCAGATCTCCTCGCGCCCTACCGAAAGCTCTTCCGCATTCAGCAACCCGGGACTATGGACGGCGGGGATGTTCTGCAGACCGGCAAGACGGTCTTCGCCGGCCTGTCAACCAGGACGAACCTGGAGGCCATTGATCAGCTCCGCGCCGTTCTATCGCCGTTTGGCTATACAGTCCATGCGGTCCAGGTCAAGGGTTGTCTCCATCTGAAATCGGCTGTGACCGCAGTGGCAGAGGACACCCTGCTGATGAACCCGGAGTGGGTCGATGAGGAGGCATTCAAAGGGAAGGAGATCATCCGTGTGGATCCTGCCGAGCCACGCGGAGCCAACGCACTCTTGGTCGGCAGGACCGTGCTCTACCCGGCAGCGTATTCCCGAACGCGCAGGCGACTGGAGGATCAGGGCCTCACCGTGCGGACCGTCGATCTCTCGGAGCTGGCCAAGGCCGAGGGGGGCGTGACCTGCTGCAGCCTGATATTCGACTACCGACAGTAGTCTGCAGTCACACGGCGCTCCGGATTGTCCGCGGAGAGGAGTAGACGCATCATCTGAGCATCAGCATTGAGCCTGTCAGGGTGGAGCCCTCGAACCTCAATCGATAGAAATAGACACCCGAGGCCTGACCGCCGCCGCTCCAGACCGCCATGTGGGCCCCCTCCACACAGTATCCGTCCTGCAGAACTGCAACCACCTCCCCCAGTGCGTTCCAGATATCCAGACGCACGCGTCCGCCGCGCGGTATGACAAACTGGATCGAGGTCGAGGCGTTGAACGGATTCGGGTAGTTCTGGTGGACGACGAATGCCTCCGGCCGGTCCGATCCGGTTGATCGGACGCTGGTGGTCTGGTAGTTGTAGGGTTCGTCGACAAGATGCCATTCCGGCTCGGACTGACCGTCGTAGTCCCTGGGAAGGTAGTTCGTTTTCAGCGGTGTCCGCTCGAAGTTCGTCAAGGGGACACGGACCGCCGACCCGTCCGGCTTCCACTTGTAGACCGGAATCGCATGAGGATCCAGCACCGAAGCCATCCCCCGCTCCAGAGCCATATGAAACAGACCGAAGTTGCCCGGTTCATGCCCGCCAAGCCAGTGGCCCACGATATCAACGTGGAAAGGGTTCTTGCCGAAGATGATGATGTTCGTCATGTAGTCGGTGGCCAGCCCTTCAGGACTTGGCCCGTCCATGAAGTGCCCGTCCCGCCCGTACACACCTTCGATGATGTGGAGACCTGCCGGGGTGGCAGCGTTGTTGTCCAGACACCGGGTTGCCCACGTCTCCTGCCAGAGACCGCCGTACCGGCCTGGCCTGTCCCATCGGGGGATCTGCTGGGCCACGTGGCGATTGTAGTTCTCCATGATGACCGATCGTGCCTCGGGCCTGATGTCGTCCGGAGAGATGTTCATCGACACGTCATAGGTGGCACAGTGCTCCTGGTAGTGGCGGGCGATCGCACCCTGGAGGTTCTTGGCACAGAGCGTGAGCCCCATGGAATGTGCCTTGAATTTCGCAATATTCAGCAGAAACGTCTCTGGGGCGTTCACGGGCCAGAGGAACGGGATCCTCCTGAACCAGACGCCGTCAGGCACCTCCATCCAATGCACGTCCTGGGGGGAGAGCTCATCGAGGGGGGCGTTGAGGTCGCGGAGGTCAGCCCCCGTCCTGGCCACCATATCCCAGTACCCTCCGTCCTGGAAGTCGGTAGGGCAGTTCACCTCACGGAGATAGAACTGGTTCCCCGGGAGGCCCAGATCCTTCAGGGCTTGAATGACACCTTCCACGAAGTTGGCATCGGTCACGATCCCCATTGACCTCTCGATCGTGTACGCGCTGTGCCACTGGCCCCGGCAGGTGAGGTTCGGCTTTATGGCAACCTTGTGCGTTATTGGTATTCCGCCATCCTCCAGAGGGACGAACACCGACTTGCCGAACGTCACCGCTGCCTGCCGTATGGCCGCCGCGTCGGTTTTGCTCTCCACCCGGGTCCGCATGATGAATACCGAATCCGGATGCTCTTCGATGAAAGGATGGACACCAAAAAAGGAGTGTGGCAGACCCCGAGGGTGGCAGAAGGCCCTGAGAGGGTGGAGAGCAGCGGCAGTTCCCCCGGCCGCCACGGACTTCAGAAACTCTCTTCGGCTGGTCATGAGGATAGGTCCCCTCCTCCCAGTATAGGTCCAATCCCTCTTGGAGTCAAGAGAAACCTCTCTGCCAGAGGAGAATTCCTGACCCTCTGAAACAAACTCCGCATCCCACCGTATACAGTAGTTGGAGGCGACTGTTTCGCTCGCGTGCCCCGCACCGGGAACACCTCACCTGCTACTTTCTCAATCACCAGACACGAGGCGCACTATGATAAGGCATCTGTGGATCGTGGCCTTTGCCCTGGCTCTGCTCTCCTGCCAGAAGGCACCCATGGAATCCGGCATCGATCTGAGCATGATGGACACCTCTGTCCGTCCCCAGGACGACTTCTACAACTACATGAACGGCACCTGGCTCAAAACTTTCGAAATACCGGCTGACAAATCGAACTACGGGTCGTTCACAAAGGTATTCGACAAGACCGAAGTGGATCTCCGGGCCATCATCGAAGAGGCAGCCAACGCCCCGGACAAGGAATTCGGATCCGACATCCAGAAGGTAGGAGATATGTACCTGAGCTTCATGGACAGCACCAGGGCGGAGCAGCTGGGCTTACGCCCCATCGAGGAGGACCTTGCTGCTGTGCAGCGTGTCCGGTCCAAAGATGAGCTCGTCACGCTCGCAGCCTCCATGGAGAAGGTCGGGGTACCGAACACGTTTCTCCTTTTCATCGATCAGGATGCCAAAGACGCAACGCAGTACATCGTGAATTTCTACCAGGGAGGCCTGAGTCTTCCCGACAGGGACTACTACCTGCTGGATAACGAGAAGCTCCGAGACGTTCGCTCGAAGTACATCACACACCTGGAGACCATGTTCACGCTCGCCGGCATTGATGGTGGTGCCAAAAAGGCCAAGCAGATCATGGAGATCGAGAAGAAGCTTGCCACGCACCACTGGACACGGGTGGAGAACCGTGACAGGAACAAGACCTACAATAAGTTTGCCCTCGCCGACCTGGATGCTTCCATGCCGGCCTTCGATCTGCAGGCCTTCGCAACCGCATCCGGCTTCGGCTCCATCGACAGCCTGCGGGTCTACCAGCCCTCCTATTTCAAGGCGCTGAATGACATCTTTGCATCGGTCTCACTCGACGAATGGAAGACCTACTACACGTGGAAGGTCCTGACCCGCTGGGCGCCCTACCTGAGCAGCAATCTGGTGGATGAGGATTTCCGCTTCTTCCGGCAAACGCTTCGAGGCATCGAGGAGAATCGTCCCCGGTGGAAGCGGGGTGTGAGCGCGGTTGAGGGGGCTCTGGCAGAAGTCCTGGGAAGGATTTACGTCGAGCGCCACTTCAAGCCGGAGGCGAAGGAACGGATGGTGACGCTTGTGGACAACCTGCAAGGGGCGTTCAGAGAGCGAATCAAAACACTTGACTGGATGGGTGATGCAACCAAGGAGAAAGCCCTCGAGAAGCTCTCCAAATTCAAGGCGAAGATAGGATATCCGGACAAGTGGAAGGATTACTCCAAGCTCGAGATCAGAGCGAACGATCTCGTGGGCAACCTGAAGCGGAGCAGGATTGTCGAGCACGAACGCGAGCTTGCCAAGCTCGGCAAACCGGTCGACCGGGACGAATGGTTCATGACCCCCCAGACCGTGAATGCGGGGTATGTCCCGAACATGAACGAGGTGATCTTCCCCGCGGCGATACTCCAGCCTCCGTTCTTCAACATGGAAGCCGACGATGCGGTGAACTACGGCGCCATTGGTGCTGCCATCGGCCATGAGATGACGCACGGGTTCGATGACCAGGGCCGCAAATCCGACGGAGACGGAAACCTGACGGACTGGTGGACCGAGGAGGATGCCACGGAATTTGAGAAGCGCGCGGAGGTGCTGGTGGAGCAGTTCAACCAGTACAATCCGGTCGACACCTTTCACGTCAACGGCCGGCTCACGCTGGGCGAGAACATCGCCGATCTTGGCGGATTGACCATCTCCTACCTTGCCTACAAAAACTCGCTCGGGGACGAAGAGGCCCCGGTTATCGACGGCTTCACCGGGGACCAGCGCTTCTTCCTCGGCTGGGCCCAGGTCTGGGCGCGGAAGTACAGGGACGAAACGCTCCGGGAGCGGTTGCTGACCGATCCCCATTCACCGAGCCGCTACCGCGTGATCGGGATCGTCTCAAACATGCCGGAATTCTACGGGGCATTTGATGTGAAGGAGACCGATCCCATGTACCAGGATGGGTCAATGAGAGCAAGAGTCTGGTAGGGAGGTGTGCGCAGTGAGACTACAGAAAGTCCGCCGTACGGCGGACTTTCTTTTGCCTGAGCCGAGAGGCGCTTTCAGTCTCCGACTGCCGCGTGAATCCGATGGACGGCGTCCCTGACCTCATCAATCAGCTCGGCATTGGGGACATTCCAGTGTAGAGACGGCATCAGTGTGACGACGGTTTTCTCCTCCATGATCTGATAGTGAAGGGCGTAGTACGTCACGTACGGAAGTCGTATTCCCGGCCGTCCAATGACGGGGACCTCCGGCCATATTTTCGGATGTGACACGACAATTTCCCGCTCCCCGTGGATCTTCCCCAACAGTCGCAGCACCCCGCAGACGAGCCGCATCATCCCCCCTGCCCAGAAACGGCGCAACCCGCTCACCGAATGAATATAGAGACCGAACACGTGCATGAGCGAGAGTGAACTCCTCGCTCGTTGACACGATCTCTTGTGGGAATCCACTGCCTCCTTGAGCAGTGTTCGTGCATGCTGAGAATCCGGCGCACCCCCCTCGGCATACTCAACAAACCGCATCACCTCCGGTGTGGTGGCATTGGCGGTCGTCAGGTCTCCGCAGCAATACTTTGAGATGGTCAGGAACTGGGAGATGGCAGGCACCGTTCCCGTCAGTCTCTTCGTGGCGATCTGGAGTGCAACCACAAACAGTGCCAGCGGATCGGATCCGAGCAACGAGAGAAATCGCCTCCCGATCGTTGCCAGTTCGAACGTCGCCTGCTGGTTGTCCAGCACCAAACGGAGATCTCTCCGTGCCCGCTCCTGGAGAGACCTGCTGATACTCCACCGGAGCTCTTGCGAGGGCCTTAGCCCTGAGGTCTGTCCACCCGTTCCCCCGCGCACAGTATAGTGAAGAGCGCGCCGCTGGAGCTCCGCAGCTGCCCGAACCATAGTGTTTCCATCGATGTAGGTGCTGAAGTTGCATATCACGCACGCTTTCGCGTTCCCGAAGACGACGATCTGAAGGCCGGCGTGATACCACCGATTCGCGCAGTTGCCGCTATGCGCGAGGAATGCGGCATCAGCATCTGAGGCGGGAGCGCTCTCTCTGTCCAGACAGATCGTCAGGAAGCTGTGTCTGAGGGCCACGAGCGATTCTCTGTTCGGGCTGATCCTCTGGAGTCTTCGGAACGCCTTCAGTTGAAACCCATGAGTGGCACAGGTCAGCAAGCCCGGCAGGGCTTCCTCGTTCCCCGGTCTGTTCCGGGACGCCTCTTCTGCCACCCGTGCCAGTGAATCGCGGAGCTGCTCGAGCGTGGTTTCAGCACCAATCCTCCCGACATCAAGCAGATAGAGTCGCCTCGCAGCGGCAACAACAATGTGAGCAGTATTCCTGCTCTTGAATATGCGGGATCTATTTCCGTCAACGATGAGACATGTTGAGAACAGGTTGGGATACTGTCCCATCTCAAGAACCTGACCCCGGTGCATATCGGGAGGAAGGGTACCAGACCGGATATCATCGTGGAATTCCTTGGCGCCAAAGAGGAGTGTCGCCGCGCGGTCTTCCCAACTCAGCCTCCTCGGGTCGTCCTCGAGTGCCATCGTGGCCGAGACGACCGGGGCGAAGAGGTAGGATCCCCGCCGGTCGCATCTCCGCATGAGACCTTCAAGGTTGGGCGGCAGGTTCCTCTGAAACCTTCGCAGGCCCGTTACAGATGCCGTGCATCTCAAGAGGAGGCGAGGAAAGCCCTGAGACACTGAACCGAGCTCCTCAAGTGAGGAGAAGTCATCCGGTTCAGGGAGAATGGGAAGAGGTGGTTTAGGATAGCCCTGGATCTCCTCGAAGATATCCGCTGTCCGTTCAGCAGTATCCATGTGGCCTCCCGAGATCTCACTGACCAACGCCAATCCCTGCCAGCGCCTGCTTCAGGAGATCAATGTCCACGGATAACCCTCCACCGCCATTGCAGCAGCATACCCATCCTGGACCGAAAGCTCGCGGATGTGCCAGCGGTGGACGTCTCCCGGATCATCACGCGAGGAGAGCAGTACGGGTCCGACACGGGGAGCAAGAGCGACATCAAATGAGTCAAGCGGAATTGACAACCCCCGCCCCTTTGCCTTGATGAACGCCTCTTTGAACGTCCAGCATCGGAAGAAGGCGCGAGTCCGTGAGGGAGCCGGCAAGGCCATGAGCTGTTCCACCTCAAGAGGCGAGAAGAACTTCTTCGCGACATCCAACCCGGCAAATTCCGGTCGTATCAACTCAATGTCCACGCCCACGTCGCGCCCCCTCGACACACACACGAGGCCGAGCTCACCCGAGTGGGCAAGATTGAAGCGGATCTCCCGTGCCTGGCCATTGTTGGTGAGGGAAGGTTTGCCAAAGTCGTTGACCTGGAAACCTATCTCTTCGGGTTCGCACCCGGCGTACAGACCGAGTATCTGCCTCACCTTTGCATGGGCGGCTATGTACCGCCTCCGATCAGAGAGCCGGCGAAACCTCTTTGCCTTCGCCTGCTCCGCTCCGTCGAGAAGCGTTGTGGCAGCCAGCGTCTTCTCGTGCGGGACGTTGAGCCGGATCCGCCAGATGTGCACCTCACCGGGACCCAACACCGGTCTCTCGGAGGGAATCCCCCAGTCCGACTCGTGCAACGAGACTCTACGTTCTCCCCTTACGGCTGTCACGTGTACACTCCTGAACGGCACCATGGCCTCAACCGCAAGCCGCGCGGCATCTGTCCGGCGCCCTCCTATTTCAACAGAACCATCTTCTTGATATCTGTGTTGCTTTCCGAACGAAGGCGATAGAAATAGACCCCGCTTGCAAGGTTCCTAGCATCAAGCTGGATCCGATAGTAGCGCCCCACCTCCGCCACGCCATCGAAGAGCGTTCTCACCACCTGCCCCGCCACGTTGTAGAGGCGCACAGTCGCGGGACCGGTCCTCTCCACCGAGAACTTCAGCTCCGTCGCGGGGTTGAAAGGATTCGGGTAGTTTTGAAAGAGCGCGAAGACAGGAGGAGCCACCTCCTCGACATCGGTTAGCACGTCAACGAAAACCGGTTCAGAGTAGTGGACGCTTTTATCCAGGTCCACCTGCTTCAGCCGGTAGTGTCTGGTTCCCGGAACACCCGTACGGTCAACGAAGGAGTACTCGTGAGATGCAGTCGTCGTGCCGTGACCGGGGGTGAAGCTCTCCGCAAGATCGGCAAACTCCTCCGCGTCATCCATCCTGCGCTGGACATAGAAGCCGTAGTTGCTGATTTCGGACTCCGTCCTCCAGTCGATTCTCACGCCACCTTCCCCCTGGAGGAGCGTGGCGGTGAAGGAGCTGAGCGTGATCGGAAGCGGAAGCTCTGTACTCGAGGGGCTGAACGGCGTGCTGTAGTCGGTGGAGTCCAGCCCTCCGAACTCAAAGTACCAGGCTTGTGTTGATGTTGGGCCGTTTGTCAGCTCGAACGTAACCGCCCCGGTGGCATTCTCCACAGCCACTCGAAACAGCTCGTTCTCACTGTCCTGCGCCCAGTTGATGGTTGAGCCTGGAACCCCCGCATAGGTCTGGAAACTGTAGCTTCCGTCGGTGCCGACACCACCAGCCGTCGCGGCACCGTAGCTGGAGGTGACCGTGCCCAGCGTGATACCGGAAGCGGTGGGCCACCGCACCGTCACGCTGAACGACGAGAGGGTTCCGTCCAGGAGGGCCGAAGGCCTCGCTATTACTCTGAAGGTGAAGGCGTCGTGCGAGTATATCCCCGCCTGGACCGTTGCCTGGGCGGTACCAGGCTGGCCGACAAGCGCCAGGGCAAGCACCCCCCAGAGAATCAGCTGCATCTTCTTGATCATGGTAACCTCCCTAGTCGAGACTCTTTGGTGTTCGATCATCGGCCCGTCGAACAGTCGTCGCGGGCCCACTCGCCGACTCGCCTCCAGTACCGGGGACGTTCGTCGATTTTGTTGCGTTCACGTTCGTACCTCCAATGTTAACAAGGATGATTGCACGGTCATTCCCGCCCAAGTTGTATTTCACAACACCATCAAGACTTGCATCTTCCGCATAATAGCCGTTGACCGTCGCATTGACATTGACTCCCCCTATTCTCGTAAGTATCAAAGCCCGGTCGTTCCCAGAAAGGTTGTATTTCAGGATTCCATCGCCGTTGACGTCTCCTGCATACATCCCGAAAAGCCCCGAGCCTAGATCTTTTGCGTCCCCCCCATAGTACTTTTCAGTTCCTGTCGTGAAATCATAGAGTGATGGGCTGAGATTGAGAGCGGCTGCAGCAGAGCTCATCACGGAGAGATGGTTTCTGTGATGGATGACGATGTAGTAACTCCCCTTGCCGAGGCCTGCGAAGCTGACTGGGCTCGTCCCGTTGGTATCCACGATCGATCCATCGCTCAGGAGGAGTGCCGCACGTCGCGCGACAATCGTGCTCAAATCGCTTCTCAACTCTAGAAGGACCCAGTCCACAGCATTCCCCGGAATCGTGGCAACGCTGTCGGAACCCTCGTAGCCCCATGGAGCGTCGCCATAGGGGTGATGCCGAGGGAGATATCCGTAGCCACTGAGGGCGGTGCCCATGTCCCCGCCGGCGTACGGGCCCTGCAGGAAGACCCTGGCGTGCACGGTGATGGCGAGCGTCGTTACCCCTATGACATTGGAATTGCCACTCGTTCCTCCAGGATTCACTCCCCGCACCCTGTAGTAGTAGGTCGAAGTGGCTGCAAGTCCCCTTACGGTGTCAGACAACTCAGAGACGGGTCGATCCTGATACCCGGAGAGAAACGCCCCGAACAGAGAGTCCGTCGAGACATCCAGCCGATACTCTGCTGCTCTTGCCGCTGCGCCCCAATGGGCCACGAAGCTTGAGTCAGTCGGGTCGGTAGCATCCATGGCAACCGGAGCGTCAGGACGTTGTACCTGTGTCATGACCGCAATGGTGTCGGAATTCCCGCTGGTCCCCCCGACATTCACTGCCCGCACGCGATAGTAGTAGGGGGTCTCCGGGGTGAGTCCGGTCACTTCCTCGCTTGTGTCGCCCACGACCAGATTGCCGTAGCCGGCAAGGAGTGAGGCAAAGAGGCTGTCGAGTGCAACATCGAACCGATAACTGTCTGCACCCGCTGCAGCATTCCACAGAGCTGTGAAGCTGGAATCCACGACGTTCTGCGCCTCCAACGCCACAGGAGGCGCGGTGGGCGGCGGAACCGTCACAAAGGACCTGCTGCCGGTCCAGCTGCTGGTTCCAAGGTCGTTCACTGACCTGACGCGCCAGTAGTACGTCGTGCTCGTGTTGAGAGGCGTCGTAACCGTATAGGACGTATCGGCGATCCCTGTCTGATTGATGACCGGTGAGGTGAACGAGGAACTCGTGGACACCTGCAGAGTATAGGAGGTGGCCGCCAAGCCCGGATGCCAGGTGAGTATCGGGAGGAGCGGCAGATTGACAGCCCCGTTGGGAGGTGAGGCCAGCGTAGGAGGATCAGGCGGGCCATCCTCAGTGGTGAAATGCCAGACCTCAGACCATGGCCCGGTTCCGACAACGTTCGTCCCCCTGACTCTCCAGTAGTAGGTGTGGTTATCATCAAGGCTAACAATCGTCTCCGTCCCCGTGATGCCTCCACGATTCACAACCGGCGCGGCAAAACTCGGTTCCGTGGCCACCTGCACCCGGAAGGAGTCTGCCGGGTTGTCGGTAGCCGCGTACCAGCCGATGATAATGAGTCCAGGCGCCACATCCGTTGCGCCGTTTTCCGGAGAATAGGGCATAGGTGCGATAGGAGCCTCCAGAAGCGTCTCAAACATGGGCTCCGTGGACCAGCTGCTCGTACCTCCGGCATTGACGGCACGGACGCGCCAGTAGTAGACTGTTCCTCCATACAGATCCAGGGTCGAAACGAACGCCGTATCAGTCAGTCCTGTTATGTCAATATCGGGCCAATCTTCGTCCCATTTCGGCGTTAGGACAGAGAGCTGAAAATCATAGGTGTACGCCTTCTCCGGTTTACTCCACATGAAGGTCGGTATGTGTATTACGTCTGTGGCGCCGTCCGGCGGCTGAAGAGGGGTCGGAGTGGAGGGAGGCTGCGGTATTGTGCCAAAGCTCCAGGTCTCCGACCATCCGCTCGTGCCGATCGCGTTTGAGGCATTTACCCTCCAGTGGTATCGCGTTTCCCGACTCAGCCCTGAGACCGTGTACGATGTCCCGGCTATGCCGCTGACATTGACTCTCAGTGTGGCAAATGTGGAGTCCACCGAAACCTGCAGCCTGTAGGTGTCCGCCCCGCCGGAGACGTTCCAGGAGAGGTTGGGTGTGAGCGGAGCATCCAGCGTCTCATCCGCGGGCGCTGCAAGTAGAGGATCTTCCGGAGGTGAACCCGTCACCGTAAACACCCAGGCCGCCGACCAGCCCGATCCACCTCCCGAGTTAGAGGCAGACACGCGCCAGTGGTAGGTGCCTGCACTGTCCAGCAGAACTGGGAGGGTACGGGATGTTCCGATGAGACCTGTTTCGTCAACAACGAGGGTGTCGAACGCTGGATCGGTTGCCACTTGGAGGTCGTATGTATCCGCGCCGGGCGTGAGCCCCCACGCCAGAGTGGGCTGCGTCGGCACGTCTGTTGCCCCGTCCGACGGACTGGCGAGGACCGGGACAGGTGGACTGGTGGGGTAGGTCGTAAAGCTCCATACCGATGACCAGCCACTGGTCCCGCCCGCATTTGTGGCGTTCACGTGCCAGTAGTACGTCGTGTTAACGGCGAAAGCGGGATCCGGTGTGAATGTCGTTCCGGCAAGTCCCGTTGCATCAACAACAATGTTTGTGAATCCATTGTCCGTAGCGACGGTCAACCCGTAGGAATCTGCACGGTCTGCAGGATTCCAGCTGAACGTTGGCTTCGTTTGTACGTCCACGCCACCGAGAGGTGGATTCGTCGGTGTCGGGGTCGGGGGTGGCTCCGGTGCCGTTGTGAAATCATGT
>Ga0209536_100002652_pt1 | contig 29174 bp, 20 predicted proteins | sample DeeMarSeWOR28_12_FD_187461 | JGI IMG/M metagenome (GOLD analysis project Ga0209536, IMG submission 187461) | Marine sediment microbial communities from White Oak River estuary, North Carolina - WOR-2-8_12 (SPAdes) (version 2) | ecosystem: Environmental > Aquatic > Marine > Intertidal zone >...
AATTTCACCGATCACCGCGCCGTCTGCCTCGAGTTCCTCGAACGTAGGAAGCGCCTGTTCCTGCTGCGCAAGCACTACGTTGGGCAGGACAGCGAGCGACAGGAGCAATACCGCGGTCCTGACCGCGGCCCAGCGGCTTCGTGTCCGTATCCGCAGGCGTTTTCCGCGGGCGCTATTCATCAAACCGGACCGGTATGTGCAACATTGACCTCGCCATTTGAGCATTATGGGGTACGGCGAAGGTTGCGCATTCCACGGTCCGGTTGCGGGGAGTGCGACGCACGTGTTACCCGATGAACCGCGATGCGCTATGCTTGGCCGATGGACACGGATGACAGCCTGCAGCAATTGCGGGGGAAACTTGCCGGTTTCGCCGCAGAGCGCGACTGGGATCAGTTTCACAACCCGAAGAATCTGGCGATGGCGCTGGTGGTCGAGGCCGGCGAGCTCGTAGAACATTTCCAGTGGTTAAGCCCGGCCGAGGCGGCCGCATTGCCGGCGGCCAGCAAGGCCGAGGTGGCAATGGAAATGGCTGACGTTCTCATGTTTCTGCTGCGCCTCGCCGACAAACTGGATGTTGATCTGATCGCCGCGGCCCACGAGAAACTTGAACTGAACCGTCAGAAATATCCGGTAGGAAAAGCGCGAGGGCGTGCGACAAAATACGATAAATTGTAACGGCGGTGCTTCGTTTGCCGGCAGCACACGGCGAGCAAGAAAAAGGAATCGTGTCGCGACTCTGGCGTTATGGCAACGGCCCGTTTTTTGCTCGATTTCACCCTAACAGGACAAATTCGCAAGATGCCCGAGCGACGGGGGAGCACCCGGGTCATGAAGGAGATGCAGCATGGACTCTGTCGCAATTGCCGCACTGCTCGCTGAATTATTTCTTGCAATCAATGAGGTAGGTGGGTACCCGGTGCCCGAGACCTACCCCGATGTGCACCAGATCGCCCCGGCCGAACTGCAGCAGAAGTTCTGCAAGGGACCCTGCGGCGTCAAAGCGTTCTATGCGCCAAACGAGGGCGTTTTCATCGATGACAGCCTCGATTTGGAGCACGATGTGCATGCGCGTTCGATCCTGCTGCACGAACTGGTGCATCACGTGCAGTCCGTGAGCGGACGCTTCGATGCGATGCGCAATGCGTGCGTGCGCAGCAATAGGGCCGAAGCCGAGGCCTATCGGATCCAGAATCTTTACCTCGTCAGCATCCATTCGACGCACCGGGTGGCCATGACCGGATGGTCAACGCGCTGCCGCCGCGACGAAGTGCCAACGCCGACGATACGTTGAAGTCACGGACACCGCCCTGCGCGGTCACGCTGCAGGGTAGTCACGCCCTCGACGCGCCGGGCGTGTAAGATCGCAGCCGGGGGCCGCTAACCGGCCAGTCTGATGGTCGCTGTGCAGCTGGACGTTCCGTGACCTGTGTTCACTTGCAGAATCTTGCGCCAACTCTGGTTGCGTCATGCTCGCCTATCGCCATATGTTTCACGCCGGCAATTTTGCCGACGTTTTCAAACACGCTGCCCTTGTGCAGCTTGCCATTCTGGTCGGGCGCAAGGACAAGCCTTTTCTCTATCTGGATACTCACGCCGGCATTGGCCGTTACGATCTCGCGCATGCCTGGGCACAGAAGAACAGGGAATTCGAACAGGGGATTGGCAGGATATTCGATCGTAACGACTGCCCGGAAACCGTGCGGCCGTATCTTGACGCGGTGCGCAAATGCAATCCCGGCGGTAAGTTGCGCATTTATCCGGGCTCGCCCTTGCTGGTGCATCAACTGATGCGTGAGACCGACCGCATGGTGCTCGTCGATCTGGGGCGGGAAGACTACGAGCGTTTGCAGAAGGAATTCGAAGGCGAGCGCCGTGTGCAAGTGCGCAACATGGATGGTTATCAGGCGCTCAAGGCATGCCTGCCGCCCGCGGAACGCCGGGCACTGGTACTAATCGACTCGCCGTTCGATCGCAAGGACGAGTTCCGGCGCTTGTCCGACGCGCTCGTCGATGCTCACAGGCGATTTGCCACCGGCGTGTACGCAGTCTGGTATCCCCTCATGGATGCGAAGTCAGTTGCGGGTTTCGAGCAATCGGTTTCGTCGAAGGGCATTCGCAAGGTGCTGAAGCTCGAGCTCTCTGTTCGCTCCGCAAGCGGGCAACAGGGTTTGCGCGGCAGTGCGATGCTGATCATTAATCCGCCGTATGGCTTTGACTCCCTCGCGGCCCCCATGTTGCATTGGCTCTGGGCGGCGCTGTCGCCGGGCGGAGAGGGGCGGTACAGCGTCAAATGGCTCGTCGGGGAATAGCGTGGACGCCCGGAAGCAGCGGTGCGTTCCGGCACGTGTGACCGGGATGAAAAACGATCTTGCTGCCCCCCCCTGCGAGTCAAGGCGTGAGCCGCTCGAGGATTACCTGTCCAATCGCGAGTTTGTGTCCAGTTCCCAGCTGCGCCGTTTCGAAAAGTCTGGCCTGACCGCGGGCCAGCTGCCCGATGGCGGTGTGGTTTCTGGAACCGTCATGGGAGAAGCCTTCCATGCGCTGGTCCTCGAACCGCAGATGTTCCCGGAACGCTATCTCGTGCCGGCCGATACGGCAGCCGCACAGCGCGTGGATTCCGGGGAAGAGGCAATCCGGCGTCAATCGCTGGACGCCTGGCAATGGAGCGCATTGTGCCGCGGCAGAGACGCGTTGCTCGAGTCCCGGCAGGCACCGGTGTCGGACTGGCTGTCGGCGGGAAGGAAAGAACTGTCGATCTACTGGACTGATACGCAAGGCGGGCGCTGGAAGGCGCGGCCAGATTGCTTCACCGATCACATCGTGCTGGATCTCAAGACGACGAACGATTGCGGGGGCGAGTCCTTCAGGCGTACGCGGGAGCGCTTCGGTTATGACTTGCAGGCGGCGCACTATGTTGATGCCGTGGCGCGGTTGACCGGCGAGGCGCCGCGTTTCGCGTTTCTGGCGGTTGAGCTGAGCACGCCGTACGCGGTCCGGGTTCACGAACTCGGCGAGTTGGAACTGGACGCCGCGCGCCGCCGGCTCGAAGTCCTGAAGAACGCTTATGTCGCGGCCTCGGTATCGACCGGGCGGGACTCGCCCCGGGGCGCCTGAACGAGCAGTCCCGGAAGCCGGCCGGCGCACGGTTGTGCCGCCATCCGGTCAGCGAAGATCACACGGCGAGCCTGTCCTTCTACCCGGTGAGTTGCGCCCGAAAAAACGCGACGTTGGTGACGAGGCCGGGCAGCAGCCACTGAAACAGTCGTGCGACCTGGAGGATTTCGACCGGGTCGCCGTCGCGCTCGGCTGCTGCGCGCAGACTGCTTGCGGTCAGCCCGCCCGGGTTGGGCAGCGTTTCGCCCATCAACCGGTTTGCCTGCTGGTGGACTTCCATGCATATGCCGGCGTGCTCGCGGGTATCGATGAATGGCTTGAGCCCGTTCCACGCCAGCGCGAAATAACTTGGCCACCGGGCCAGTGCCCGATAGTCGGTGTTCACGAAAGGCAGGCCCAGCGTACGCATGATGTCCCGATACACCTCACGCGTGCCCGCATCGGCATGATGCGATTCCATCAGAACGAATGGAACATCGACACCGGGTGCGTGACGGCCGGTGAACTGCGGTGTGCGAACCGGCTCTCCCAGCTCCCGCCCCTCGAGCAGCCGGCGCGCAGCGGTCGCAGTGAGCAGATAGGGGAAATTGCCGTGTGAAAAGACATCTATGCAGGCGCGTATCTGATCGAGTTCGCGCGGCGCATAACCTGTCGACTGCAGGCGTTGCGCGACCGGTTGCGGATTCAGGGCGTGGACTTGCGTCTCAACGCTTGTCCGCAGACGCGCGCACTCGCCGACGAAAACCTGACTTTCTGCCAGCGGTTTCAGGCCGCGCCACAGGCAATCGAAGAAGTGCGGATAGTGGGAAAACGCCATTGTCACAACACCCATCCATGGCACCTGGAATACACGTTTCATGTCTGCGTACCATAGTGCTCGCTGCCCCGAGACGAGGTACTCCGGTGTAGGGTGAATCGGCGGAAGCGGATCCGGGAATTTGCGCTCGAGTGCGGGCATGGCGCGCTGTTGACGATATCCTGTTGTAGAACGCCTAGAATAGCGTGGTTTGGCTGTCCCGGAAGTGCGAAGCCGCCTGGTTTCGGGACTGAAGCCGGTTGTGATACGGTTGTGAGCCGGCGTTACTGTTCTTTCGTCTTTTCCGCGTGTTTGTGTTTCACGCGCCACTAACTCGAGTGATGCATATGTCCCGACTGGTTTTCGACAACATTCTTGGCACGATCGGCAACACCCCATTGGTTCGCCTCAATCGCATCTGTAATGAAATAGAGGCAACCGTCTATGCAAAAGTGGAGACTTTCAACCCGGGCCACAGCATCAAGGACCGCATGGCCGTCAGGATGATCGAGGATGCCGAGAAAGCGGGTTTGCTCAAGCCGGGCGGAACGATCATTGAAGGCACTAGCGGCAATACCGGGATGGGGTTGGCAATCGCGGCGATCGTCAAGGGATACAAATGCATTTTCACGACGACCGACAAGCAGTCCCAGGAAAAAATCGATGCCTTGCGCGCGTTCGGCGCCGAGGTTCTCGTTTGCCCGACGGATGTCGAGCCGGAGGACCCTCGATCATATTATTCGGTGTCGGCACGGCTGGAGAAGGAAACGCCCAACTCATGGAAGGCGAACCAGTACGATAACCTGAGCAATTCGCAAGCACACTACGAAAGTACCGGTCCCGAACTCTGGGAGCAGACCGGCGGCAAGATCGATCATCTGATTGTCGGCGTTGGCACCGGTGGCACAATCACGGGCACCGGGCGCTACCTGAAAGAAAAGAACCCGGCGATCAAGGTCTGGGGCATTGATACTTACGGTTCCGTCTACAAGAAATACAAGGAAAAAGGCGTTTTCGACAAGAAAGAGATCTACCCGTACGTTACCGAAGGGATCGGTGAGGATTTTCTCCCCCAGAACGTGGATTTCTCGGTCGTGGATCATTTCGAAAAGGTTACTGACCGTGATGCCGCGATATATACGCGCGAAATCGTCAGCCAGGAAGGTATCTGGGTTGGAAACTCGGCCGGAGCGGCGATTGCCGGTATGTTGCAGTTGAAAACCCGGTTCAGGAAAGGCGAAACCGTCGTCGTCATATTTCACGATCACGGCACCCGCTACGTCGGCAAGATGTTCAATCCGGAGTGGATGCGCAAGATGGGCTACGAAACCGTACCCGGGCCCACGGCGAGAGAGTTGATCCGGAACAAGGAGGTGGCGGATGTCGTCGGCGTGATGGCCACCGACACCATTGAGAAAGCCGTATCGGTGATGCGTGATAACGATTTTTCGCAGATTCCAGTGACGCAGAACGACCGTATCGTCGGTTCCCTGAGCGAGGCGCATGCGTATGCCTGCATCATCAAGGATTCATCCATCGTTGGTGATCCGGTTCAGTCCATCATGCAGACAGCGTTTCCTTATGTGGACATCGAAACGCCCGTCACGCTCCTCGCTTCGATGATAACGCCCGAGCACCCGGCAGTGCTGTTGCGCGATTTCGTTGCGGACACTACCTATATCGTGACCGGTTACGACGTTCTGAAGGTGATCTGAACCCGGTTCGCGCTCGGGCGCCGCCGTGCCGGCGTGATTTTCGCAACCGGTCGTGAACCTGAGCGAGCGCACGGCAAGAAGAAACGTGAGTTGAATACAAGAGGGGGAGGGCAGCGCATGGCGATTACAGTGTTGTTGGACCTGAAGGCGAAACCGGGTTCAATTGAGAATCTGAAGAAGCTGTTTGTTGAAGTACTGCCGGATACACGCCGCTACGAGGGCTGCGAAGGCCTCGACGTCAAGATCAACCAGGATGACGGCGACAATCTGGTCATTATCGAACGCTGGCAGTCGCGTCGCCACTACGAAAAGTACTTTGCCTGGCGACAGGAAACGGGCCTGCTCGATCGTTTGGGGCCCATGCTGGGAGCGCCGCCGGCACTGCGTTATCTCGACGACACCGGCATTTGAAGCGGCTGGCCGGAAGTTTCTGACTCTTTCGCGCCGACTGCCTCAGGTCGGCACGGGTGGGAGCGCACCCCGGCGCCCCGCACCGCTGACGCTCGATGGCCTGGTCGTGACCGCATCTTTACGTTGCGCGCCTCGCTCGTGCCGGAAATGCCAAAGGCATCGGCGTGCCCGTGATTCTTCGAGTTTCCGTTCCGGTCTAGTTATGTGAGACGCCGAGTCTCGCATCGATCGACTCTGAAATGCCAGACGCCTGTTTCGAGGTTTTTTCTGCGGGCTCCGGAGTTCCTGTGCAATACTGTTTTCGTCATCCCGAAAACAGCAGTAAATGACATCGGGATAATTGTGGCGGAGTCGCTGCGGGTTCAAACTGCACCTCGCGCATTCACGGGCGCTGCAGGCATCGACAGCTGCATTACATAAAATGGCCGGCGAGCCATAGGGATGACTCTTGTAGCGGTTGTATTTTCTCAACTATACGGAGGAGTTTCTCATGTCATATTCAAATACCCGGGCTGTTCAATTGCGCGGTTCTTTCCCGAAGCTGGTCGCGTCGACGATTGTCTCGTTGTCGCTCCTTGCCACGGCCCCGGCTTCATGGTCCCAGGACGGAACGGTTACGGTGAAGAGAACCGGAACCGGCATCTGCCACGACGTAAGCAGCCGGCACTATGAGCGGGTGAAGAGCTTCAAGCCCTACCCGTCGATGCAGGCCTGCCTCGACGATGGCGGTCGCAAGCCGAAGAAGTAGTCCCGAATGGCCGTGCCACTTTCTGCCGATCCGGAATTCCGGCTTTGCCCGGTAGTGTCTTGCCGGCGTAGTGAGTGGCGCGGCCAACCAGCGCCTGCCATCGTGCGTTCGTAAAGAATTCCGTCCGGTTGTGGCTCTGTGTTCGTCGTCCGGGTGCGAAACACGTCCTGCGACGAGCACGGGTTGACGCACTGAAGGCCTGCCGGCAGTTTCCCTATTGCTTCTGGTAGATGCCGTCCGGCGAACACGACGGCGCCATCATGTCGCAACCCTTGTGTTCCACCAGCAGTATTTCTCCCAGGCGAGAAAACAGGACCGAACAACCCACTTCCTGATTGTCATACAGGAGAGTATCGCCGCGCTCCTCGGTAATGAGTTGCGCCCAGGGGCGGCAGTGATTGTTTTCGTAGCTGATCTGGAACTGCAGCAAGCCGTCTTCTGCCGGCTTTATCAGCAACGTTTTTTCCGGCGCGCTATAGAGAGTGAGGCCGCTGTGCAGGTCGGGGAGTCGGGTAAGGTCGGCGTCGAATGCCCCCACTTCGTATGCTGCCTGGATATAACGTGCGGGCATTTTTTCGCCATCGGCGCGAACGATCAATGCCTGGTCTTCCTGGCTCAGGTAGGTGGTGTAATTGACGAGTGCGACGATGTCATTGCCTTGAACCTCGATGCTTGTCTGCCCCAATGCCAGCACCTGGAATGCGCGATGGCTGCTGAGTCCGGCAATTTCCGGCGGCAAGGTCACGCGCAAATTGGCGGAGCAGCTATGCTTGTCGATTGTTTCGTCATGATCCGTGACGGTGATGTCTGCAAGCGTGAAAATGAGCCTTTCCATCACTTGCGAAGTTCTTGCGGCCGGGTCCTTTCGCAGCAACTCGCTCTCTATCGCATTGCGTGCAAGCGCGATGATGCGCCCGACCACGACCGAATCCGAGCACGAGGGGGTTTGGGCTCCGTTGCAAGCGCCAAGCAAGGCGACAGTCAGGGCGATCAGAAGCTGGCGCATTCTCCGCACGATTCGGTTATCCCGGTTGACGACAAGGACAGTGTGAATGGTTTGGCGGGAAAAGTCCCGGGTTTCGCTTTGTCGGATAAAAAACACGGGTGAGCATGCTCCCGGCGTTGCAGTATTTCCCTGCCTTGCACTTTTTCGCAGTAGACGGCTTACTCGGTTATCGGAACACGCGGAGTCTCGGTTGGCCAGTGTCCCCGCCTCGATGTGCCCTGTTCCGTAATGCTGATCCAGGAATACGAACCGAGATGCCGTAGCCGGCGTCCCAATCGTTCCAGGTACTCTGCGTTTGTGACCGCCGGATCGATGGCGATGACAACCATCTGACGGCCTGGATCCGGTGCCATCCATACTTCGGCCGAACCTTTTTCGATCTGCTCCGGGCGTGTTGCGCGGCCGAGGCTTTCGAGGTAGCGGTCGATCGCCGATTTGCTTCCGGCGACGATCAGGGGCCGGAGGGCACGCGCCTCGGGGCCGGATTCCACGGCAACCGCCTTGCCCTCGCTGAAGGCTTTCGCGAATGCGGCTACACCGGCCTGCATTTTCGGCTCCAGCGCGACGACCTCGACGACTTCCGCAGCGATCACATCGCGGAAAATCGGCGGCATTTCTCCGGGGAGCAGCTTGCGCCAGATTTCGAAGGCGGGGTCAATTTGCACGCTGGACGCGCGCGCGTCTGTCGCAATCGTCGCTTTCTTTCGCAACGCTGACATTTCGATTCGCACGTCCAACCCGCTGCCACCGGTCCGCACGCGCAGCGGGACCGAGACGCTGAACGGTTGTGCCCCGTTTGACCTCGCATCCTGGACCAGTTCAAGCTCGAGCTCCGTGCCGGCCGCATTCGGTATGCGGGCACTGGCAATCCGCAATTCAGGTGCGCCGGTGCGGTCCAGCCATTGTTCGAAGAACCCGGTCAGATCCTTGCGTCCGGCTTTTTCGAACGCTGCGCGAAGCTCGTCGAAACCGGCAGTGCCACCGCGGTGTTCGGCCCAGAAAATGCGAATGCCCTGCATGAATGCGTCCTTGCCGAGGCGGCTGCGCAACTGGTAATACATCATCGCCGCCTTGCCATAGCCAATCACCGCCGAGGCTGTGTGGTGACGGGCGTGGAACGCGGACAACGGCCGCTCGCTTCCCGGTGCCAGTGCTGCGTAGTCGCGCAACCACCCGTGGCGCATGCGCATGGCAGCCTGCTCGCCCTGGTCTTCGCGGTAGGCATAGTCCGCCATGAAAGTCGTGAGCCCCTCGGCCCAGTTGCCGCGGCTGGTGTCGACGCGAACCCCGTTGCCCCACCAGCTATGCAGTACCTCGTGACCGAGGGAAATGTCGCGAATGAAGGGATAGTGCAATACCGCCTCGCCCAGGTAGGTGAGGGTAGGCATGCCGAAGCCGGTCGGGATGGGGCTGGATACCACGCTGAAAATGCTATAGGGGTACGGGCCAATTTCCGTGGAATAACGCTCGATGAAGCGCTGCACGGCGTCAAGATATTCGTCGGACAGGGGGATCTCGCTCTTGCCGAAGTAGGTTCGCAGCCGGATGTCTCGTCCGCCGATACGGGCCACGCGTTCGTTGATCGTCCATTTGCCCACCATCAGATCGATGCCGTCCACCGCCGTTTCCATGGTGAAGCTTGCTTGCCGGGCGATATCGCTTTGCGCTTCATCTGCCGGCGCACCGGGCGCGACGGCAATATAGCCTCGCGGTACTGTCGAACGCAGCCGGTAGGTGAACGCGGCGGCGAGTACCGGGTGCCAGCCGCTGCCGCCGGGCAGGTAGCTCCCCGCTTCCGATGACATTGCGCGCAAGCCATTGAGCGTCTCGTCATGCGTCATCGAAGTGTCCAGTGTTTGCAGAGAGCCGTGATAACGCACGGCTACCGTGCTCGGGGTCTCGGCATCCGGGAGGTCTATCTGGAAGTGTTGCAGGCCATCCAGATTGATGCGGCTTGCCGGAATGGTGACGCCATCGGCCTCGACGGATTCGACGATGAAGTTGTCCGCGAGATAGAAGCTCAGTTCCGGCGATTCAGTTGTTATCGATACGTTGGCGATCAGCGTCTGTCCGGCGGGATCGACGCTGACATCGAGATCCAGATGTTGTGCGCCCCATGCGGGCCAGGCCGCGGTCAGCACCGCCGCCGGAATCACGATTGCCAATGTGGTTGCGTTCATCTTCTGGCCCTAATCATCCGGTTCGGCTGCGCGCGAACTGTCGTCGCCCGGAGTGACGGCCCGCCTCGCAGCCGGAAACCTGGCAATGATGTCTATATCCTTGCCGTCACGTGTAACCGTCATTGGCAACCACGTTCCCGGATAGGATTGGCGAACAATCGCAATGACGTCGTTACTGCTGCGAACCTGAACCCCGGCTGCCGAGACGATGCGATCACCGGCAGCCAGTCCTGCGGTGGCCGCCACGCTGTCGGGCACGACCTCACGTATTTCGGCTCCGTCGCCGGAATCCTGAAGATATACGCCCAGCCTTGGCGGCTCCCTGCGCTCACTGCCCGCAATTGCAAACACGGCGTCCGAAATGCCGGCGAGCTCGGCGCACCCGGTGTCGATTGACGCGGGCAGCCAGACGATCGTGTTTCCGATGCCAAGCGCGTCCAGCTGGTGCGGCACGCCGTGACCGTAACGAAGATGCCCGCTGCCGATAATGCCGACGATGAGTGACTGCGGATACGAGGCGCTGGCCTCGGCGATGGCCTGTGCAAATGCGCGGTCCCACACCAGTTGCGCCTGCACAAAGTACTCGAATGCCGGGTCTTCGGCTTGCGAAGCTTCACCGTCGGGTTCCTCCGGCGCTTCGCGGTGCTCGCCATGCATGAAGAAGGAAGCTCGCAGCAGATCGCGATAATCGCTCGGGGCAGGTGCCGGATCGGTAACGCCCTCGCGGCGCTCGGGCGCGACGGCGTCCCATCCGGCGTTGCCTGTTTCGGCAATCAGTGAGCGTTCGACGTTCAGTGCGACGACCCGAATGCGGTTCAGCCGTGCAAAGCGCAAGATCGGCAAGTAAAGCTCCGGATCAAAGCGCCAGACGCGATTCCAGTCGGTTTGTTCGAGCAGTTGTTCCTCGCTCAGTCGACCGGCTATCCAGCGGTCGAGAGCCGCTTGCACACGGCGTGGAAACATTTCCATGCCGATCACAAGGTCACCGCGTTGCCCCAGCAGCATGCCCAGCGCCTGGAGTTGCCACAAATGATGGTCGGCGTCGTCGTGCGCTTCCCCGAGAAGTACGACGTTGGCGGTTCGTGCGGCGCTGAGTACAGCGTCTGCCGTCGACCGCGCTACGCCTTCCGGCGCCGGCAATGCCCATTGCCCCCGCTGGAGACAGGCGCCGTTGTCGTCTGCGCGAAGAGGCGACAGCAAGCACAGGTAACATATCAACGATATCAAGGCGCAGGTGATGGCGTTTTTTGGCATTGACGGTAATTGAAGGAGGCGGGTGCTGAGTAATGTGGCGGTGGGCGTTTCGCCCATGTTTCCGGCTTCGACAAATCCAGGGCAGGTTGGTTTTCGGGTGTATTGTTCAAGATATGCCGGTTTCCGGCCGCTAGCGGCAGTTTATCGTTTTTTCCATGCTTTTGAGGGCAGGCTGATGCCACGATTTTCCGCGAATCTTCACTATCTGTTTACCGAAGTGCCGTTCATGCAGCGTTTCGAGGCGGCGGCAGAAGCGGGGTTTGAGGCAGTTGAGTTTCAGGTGCCGTACGATTTTCCGGCGGCGGAGTTGTGCACCCGGTTGCGGGCGCACGGCCTGGAAATGGTGTTGTTCGACGCGCCGATGGGTGACTGGGACCGGGGTGATCGCGGCCTGGCGGCGGTACCGGGACGCGAGACGGAATTCAGGGATAGCCTTGAGCGAGCGGTAGATTATGGCGCCGCGCTCGATTGCACCACCGTCCACGTGATGGCAGGCGTCGTCAGGGCTGGCGCGGCCTACGACGATGCAAGGCGGGTCTATATTGAGAACCTGCGCCATGCGGCTGCTTTTCTTCGCGGCCACGGACTCAAGGCGGTAATCGAGCCGATCAACAACAAGATGGGGTTGGTGCGAGGCGGACCGGATTACACGACGCAGGGAATGCACGGATATTTTCTCAATCACACCGTGCAGGCACGGCGCATCATCGAGGAAGTTGGATCGGATAATCTTTTCCTGCACCTGGACTGCTACCACATGCAGATGCTGGAAGGGAATCTGGCACAGACGATTCGCGACAACATTGATCTGGTCCGGCATTTCCAGGTTGCCGGCGTGCCGGGTCGGCACGAGCCCGACATCGGTGAAATAAATTATCCGTTCCTGTTCGATCTGATCGACGAACTGGGATATGCGGGCTGGATCGGCTGCGAGTATCGGCCTCGCGGGAACACAATGGAAGGTCTCGGCTGGGCCGCGCCTTACGGCATTGGTCCTGCCCGACGTTGAACGGAAAGCGCCAATGTCGCCGAATGACCATGCGCTTGCCCGGCTGGAGGGGGAAGCGTTGACTGCCGTGGTAATGCAGGCAAGCGCTGCTGTACCGGGACGCCGTCATTGGTTGATGCGCGGGGATCGTGCAGCGCTTCAACCGTGCCGGGCCCTGATACTTGCCTGTTATGCTGCCGGGAACGGGAAGTCTTGCGGGAGCGGTTGGCCGCGGCAAGGCATCGAGGGTGGCGTTGCACGGGGTGGGCGTGTCACTGGCCGGATCCGGGCCAGATGCTTCGGGGTCTTTGCCATGCACGTGCCGTTGCCAGACTGAACGCAGCCGGACCCCAATCCTTATGCAAGGAGTCGTTTGATGAGCCGCAACACGCGTAATCCCGGACCGAACCTGTTTGGCGAGGTGCTGGCTCTGGTCCGGGAGCGCATGCCATCTGACAGGGTTGCGCAGGTAGAGGCCTATGTTCGGGAGTTCTACCGGCAGGTTGACCCGGCAGACCTGCACGATCGCCAGGCGCTCGATTTGTACGGGGCCGCGGTCAGCAACTGGCAACTGGCCCGCCAGCGCAGTGCCGGCGAATCGAAGGTGCGCATTCTCAATCCGCATGTCGATGAGCATGGCTGGGAGTGCCCGCACACGGTGATCGAGCTCGTGAACCGTGATGTGCCGTTTCTCGTTGATTCGGTTCGCATGGAAGTGAATGCGCACGGGTTTGCAACTCACCTCATCATTCATCCGGTCATTTACCTGCGGCGCGACGAGGCGGGCAATCTTGTCGAGGTCAGTCAGGCCGTTGCCACGAATTCCGATTTCTTCGAGTCGTGCATGTATCTGGAGATCAGCCGCGAAACCGATGTTGCTGCGCTCGAATCACTGGAGCATGGTCTTCGTGCAGTTCTGGCCGACGTGCATGCCAGTGTTGAAGACTGGATGCCGATGCGCCAGCGCATGTCGGACGCGGTTGCGGGGATCAGGACCAGCCCGCCGAAGTTGCCGCAGGACGAAGTGGCGGAAGCCAGCGAGTTTCTCGAATGGTTGACCAGCAACCACTTCACTTTCCTCGGGGCGCGTGATTACGATCTGGTGCGCGAGGGGGGCGACGATGTGCTGAGGATCGTGGCCGGTTCGGGTCTCGGGATTTTGCGAGAGAAACCCGGGATCGAAACGTCTACCAGCTTCGCTACCTTGCCGCCGGAAATGCGCGAGCGCGCCCGCAAGCCGGAATTGCTGATCATTACCAAGTCCAATAGCCGCTCGAACGTGCACCGGCCCGGATATATGGACTACGTAGGCATCAAACGTTTCGACGATGCCGGAAATGTTATCGGCGAGCGCCGCTTTCTGGGCCTGTACACGTCGGTCGCGTACAGCAGGAGCGTCAGCGTGATCCCGCTGCTCAGGCGCAAGGTCAGCACGGTGATCGAGGCTGCCGGCGTGATGCCGAACAGCCACCGGCTGAAAGCCTTGCAGGCGATCCTCGAGAGTTATCCGCGGGATGAATTGTTTCAGATCGAGGCGAACGACTTGCTGCGGGTGGCGACGGGTATCCTGCATCTCGAGGAACGCCAGCGCACGCGCCTGTTCGTGCGCCGGGATCCGTTCGGGCGATTTTTCTCCTGCCTGATCTTTGCCCCGCGTGACAGCTATAGCACGGATGTGCGTCAGCGCATGCAAGCGTTGCTGATGGACGCTTTCGATGGGGTTTCAAGCACGTTTACGGTGAACGTGTCCGAGTCGGTGCTGGCAAGGTTGCTGATCGTGGTTCACGCGACGCCGGGCACAAGGCCGGAATACGACGAGCGCGCACTCGAGGCGGCGATTGCGGCGATTGCCCGCCGCTGGGAGGACGAGCTTGCCGATGCCTTGATTGACCGGCGCGGCGAGGAGGCGGGCCGCGATCTGTTCCGTGCCTATTGCGATGCGTTTCCGGCCGGTTATCGCGAGAATTATGCGCCGCGCGACGCGGTCCATGACGTAGAACTCATGGAAGGCCTGGACACGCGGGACGGCATCAGCCTCAACTTGTACAAACCGATCGAAGCCGGGCCGGGCGAACTGCGCTTCAAACTGGTCAAGCGCGGCAGCATCGTGCCGTTGTCGCAAAGCTTGCCGATGCTGGAGCACATGGGCGTAAGGGTCATCGACGAGCGCCGCTACCAGATCGACCCCGCCGGGGGCGCACCCATATGGGTTCATGACATGGGCCTGCGTACGGAAGCCGGCATCGGCATAGAAATCGATACGGTCCGCATCATTTTTCACGAAGCCTTCCTGAGTGTGTGGCGCGGCACTGCCGAGAGCGATGACTTCAACAGACTCGTGCTGCGGGCGAAACTCAACTGGCGCGAAGTCGCTTTGTTGCGTGGATACGCGAAGTACGCGCGCCAGGCCGGTTTTACTTTCAGCCAGGCCTACATGGAGGCGGCGCTCGGCTCCCACCCTGATATCGCGCGGCAACTCGTCGCCCTGTTCGCCGAACGGTTCGACCCCGACGCAACCGAAGCGCCCGGCACGAGGGGCAAGGACCGGGAAAAAAAAATCGAAGCCGCGCTCGACGCCGTGGCAAGCCTCGACGAAGACCGGATCATGCGGCGAATGCTTGCCCTGATCGTGGCGACGACGCGGACCAACTATTTCCAGTTCGGCGCGGATGGCACCGCGAAGTCCTATCTGTCCTTCAAGTTCGATCCTGCACGGGTGCCGGCGCTGCCTGAGCCGCGGCCGATGTTTGAAATATTTGTCTACTCACCGCGTATCGAAGGCGTGCACTTGCGCGGCGGGCTGGCGGCGCGCGGCGGGCTGCGATGGTCCGACCGCATGGAGGACTACCGCACCGAAGTGCTGGGTTTGATGAAGGCCCAGATGGTCAAGAACGCCGTGATCGTCCCGGTCGGCGCCAAGGGCGGATTCGTCGTCAAGAGACCGCCCGCCGGTGCGGACCGCGCAACGCTGATGGAGGAGGTCGTGTATTGCTACAAGACATTCCTCCGGGGCTTGCTCGATCTGACCGGCAACCGGTCGGCGGGACAGGTGATCCCGCCGCCACGCGTGGTGCGCCACGATGACGACGATACCTATCTGGTGGTGGCTGCCGACAAGGGCACCGCAACCTTCTCCGATATCGCGAACGGTGTCGCCGCCGAATACGGCTTCTGGATGGGGGATGCGTTCGCATCCGGCGGCTCCAGTGGTTACGATCACAAGAAGATGGGCATCACGGCGCGTGGTGCCTGGGAGTCGGTGAAGAATCACGCACGCTCGCTCGCGATCGACATTGCGACCACGGGGCTGAGCGTGGTCGGGATCGGCGACATGTCCGGTGACGTTTTTGGTAACGGAATGTTGTTGTCCCGGCGCATTCGCTTGCTCGCGGCATTCGATCATCGGCATATTTTCATAGATCCCGAACCGGATCCCGAGCAATCCTTTGTCGAGCGGCAACGCTTGTTCGCGCTGCCGCGTTCTTCGTGGGCAGATTACGACCAGGCCTTGATATCCGAAGGCGGTGGCGTCTATCCGCGAAGTGCGAAATCGATCGTGCTGTCGGCGCGGGCGCGTCAGGCGCTTGGCATCGACGCAACTGCGATGCCCCCCAACGAGCTCATTCGCGCCTTGCTGCGTGCGCCGGTCGACCTGCTCTACAACGGCGGCATCGGCACTTATGTGAAATCGAGCGCGGAATCGCACGCCGATGCCGGTGATCGCGCGAACGATGCGGTTCGCGTCAACGGCGAGGAACTGCGTTGCCGGATTGTCGGCGAGGGCGGGAATCTTGGTTTTACCCAGCGGGGGCGCGTCGAATACGCCCTCAATGGCGGGCAGATTTTCAGTGACGCCATCGACAACTCCGCCGGGGTGAGTTGTTCGGACCACGAAGTCAACATCAAGATCCTGCTCAATGCTGTAATGGCCGACGGTGAGCTCACCGAAAAGCAGCGTAACCAGTTGCTCGGGGAGATGACCGGCGAAGTGGCCGCGCTGGTGCTTCGCGACAATGTCTACCAGGCGCAGTCACTTGCCGTGACTGGCGCCCAGGGTGTCGCTCTGCTCGCCGAGCAGGCGAGTTTCATGCGTTACCTCGAACGGCAGGAGTTGCTCAAGCGCGATATCGAGTTCTTGCCGTCGGATGAGGAAATAGGCTTGCGCAAAGCTGCCCGAACCGGACTGGCCGCGCCGGAGAACGCTGTGCTGCTTGCCTACAGCAAGATATGGCTGTTTCGGGAGTTGTTGTCATCGACCGTGCCGGATGACCCGTTCGTTGCCACAGCGGTGGAGCGATATTTCCCCGCCGCATTGCGCGATCGTTTTCGCGATGCAATGTATCAGCATCCCCTGCGCAGCGAGATTATCGCCACGCATGTATGCAACAGCATGGTCAACCGGGTAGGCAGTACCTTTGTGCACCGTTTGACGCAGGAAACGGGCGCGCGTCCTTCCGATGTCGTTCGCGCCTACCTGATGGCCCGGGAGTCTTTCGGGCTGGTCAAGCTATGGGGAGAGATAGAGTCCCTGAAACATCCGGTAGAAGAGCAAGTGAGGGTTTCGATGCTTGTCCACATCGGGCGCCTGACCACCCGTGCTACCCGGTGGTTCCTTCGCCGGCGCAAGTTCTCCGAGGATTTGAGCGAGGTTATCGGACGTTTCACCGGCCCGGTTCGACTCGTGATCGAATCGCTGGAGTCTTCAATCGGTGCAAGCGGATTCGAGAGCATTGGTGAGTCCGCGGACGCGCTGGTTCAAGCCGGTGTGCCCCGCCCGCTCGCGCAGCGGGTGGCAGTCGCGGACCTGGCTCAGGCGGCCCCGGACATCATTGATCTTGCGCAGGATTGCGCGCGTAGCGTGGAGTGCGTTACCCAGGTGTTCTTCATGATCTATTCCAGGTTTGACCTGTCCTGGTTTCGCGACAAGATCGCAACGCTGGCGGCCGACACGCATTGGCAGACACTTGCACAAACGGCGCTGCAGGATGAACTGGACGATTTGTTGCGCGCGCTGACCGCCAACGTTGTCGGGCAGAATCCGGGGATTGCCCGGCCCGAAGAGTTGATCGCCGGATGGGAGGAGCGCAACCGCAGCCCCTTCGAGCGCGTTCAGCAGGTGCTCGCCGACGTGCGGACGGCGGACAGCCCCGACCTTGCAATGCTGTCGGTAAGCCTGCGTGAACTGAGAAATCTCGTTTAACCGGTTCCGGCAAACCGTCCGGTGAAAGTCGAGTGTTGCAGTTGGTCAGTAGCGGCTGCGGCTGGCGGGCATCATCTGTAGCGCCATTGACGGGAATTCATGACGGTCGACACACATGAGCATTGAAATAAGGCGTTTCTGTGGAAACGATGCACACCCCTACATCAAGGACCTCGCCAGACTGCGCATCGAGGTGTTTCGCGAATTTCCCTATCTCTACGCGGGAAGTCTCGGCTACGAAAGCGACTACTTGCGCACATACCTGGATGTGCCTGACAGTGTTGTCGTCATTGCGCTCGATGGCGGCCGTGTCGTCGGTGTTTCGACCGGGCTGCCTCTGGCAGCGGAGACAGATAACGTGAAGCAACCGTTCGTTGATCATCACCGTGACCCGGAGAAGGTTTTCTATTTCGGCGAATCCGTCCTGCAGAAGCCTTATCGCGGCAAGGGCCTTGGAGTGCGTTTCTTTGAGGAGCGGGAAGCGCACGCACGCATGCACGATCGCTTCGGCTTCACCGCATTTTGCGCTGTGCACAGGGATGCCGGCCACCACCGGCGGCCTGCGGATTACGTGCCGCTCGATGACTTCTGGATAAAGCGCGGGTACCGCAAGCACCCTGAGCTCAGCACGGCATTCAGCTGGCAGGACCTCGACGAGGTGTCAGCATCGCCAAAGCTGATGATTTTCTGGCTCAAGCGCATCACTCGCGATCCGGCGGCCTGACGCCGCATGCGCGGCGCTGGGGCAGGGGGGGCAGCGCGAGCGGCTACGGTTCCTTGCCAGGCCAAACCGCTTGCGGCGATGTGCGACGCATCCCTAACGATCCAGCGCCGCGTAAACAATCGGCATCAGGATGCCCAACCCCAGCACGGCCCCGGCCGCGGGCAGCCATGAATAGGCCAGCAACAGAAATGGCGCGAACAGAAGCAATGTCGACAAGACCCACGGTACGCGGGGCGACGGGCCAATATCGAGATGGCAGTGCTTTTCGATCCAGCCGGCGAATTTTCCGCGTTTTCTGATTCGGCGCGAACCTAGCGCGCGTTCCATCGAACGGCCTTCGATCCAGGAAAAGAACACGTACGTCTGTACCAGGAAGGCGCCTGCCAGAACGAGCGGGATGCAAAGCAAGACCGGCAGAACCAGCAACCAGTGAACATCGGGTAGCAAGGTGACGATGCTCATGACGCAGCCGATGCCAATGAGGAACTGCACGAGCACGGACGCTATGACCAACAGCGCACGCTCGTTGACGTAGGCGTTGAAGGAGTCGACCTCGCGATAGCGGCGCAGCAGGTCCAGCGCCTCCTCGAATGTGTCTATAACGAAATATCTGGAGAGCCGGTTAAGTGCAGCAGTCGGCTGGGTAAGAACGGACATGATGTACACCCTCCGGAGTAGGAACGGACGTGCGATGTGACGCTGACGGTCGCGACTGTCGCCATCTGGCGAACGGTTGCGCGCCCGGAGGCGCGCCTGCTGGTTCAGGCCGTGCGGTTACAGGCGCCTTCGTTAGGATTCAAGCACTGGCTGTGCCCGTATCTTCAGCTTCGGGAGCGAACATTCCGGAGATTGCAATGAGCTTCCAGCCGCGCGTAGCGGCGGGCCTTTTGGTGGCTGTAAACGCGTGCGCATTGCCTCTTGGATCGATTGCAAACAACAGAACCGCATCGGGGTTTCGCGCGGTGAACGTGTCGACGTTTTCGCCCTCATCGAGCGTGACGGTGGCAACGGCACCCTTGCCGAGAAATTTCATTAGCCGCGTGTAGCTGATGTCCTTGCCGAACAACTCATGGCCTGGTTGTGCTGCGGCGATGCGCAGATTCTCCGGTTGCTCTTCCAGCGTGGCATGCAGTGCGTAGGTATTCCCGTCGCCGAACTCCCGGCGATAACGCATGACTGCCAGGCTGTTGAGCGCCGAGTGTGCTGACAGTCCCAGCAAGCCGCCGATGCCGACCAGGTCCAGGTGCCTGTCGGCGTGTTCGGATACCAGACTGCCATAGTAAGTGTCGAAACCTTCGGTGCGTGCCTTCTCGATGTTTTCCCAGGACGTGTCCGCAAGCACTGTACGGTAACCGGCCTTGCGCAACTGCAGCGCGATTGCGCGCGCGACGCGGTTGGCCCCGACGACAAGGAAGCCGCGCGGTTCGGGTTCGGCCACCCCCAGCAAACGCGCCAGTGTGCCGGCGGTCGCGCCCTGCAACAGCACCGTGCCGATGATGACCATGAAACTTAACGGCACCAGAAATGCCGCATCGGCGAAACCGGCCTGCTCCAGCCGCAATCCGAACACGGCGCTGATGGCTGCCGCGACGATGCCGCGCGGGCCGATCCAGCCGAGCAGCGCGCGTTCGCGCCAGTTCAGCTTGCTGCCGGCGGTGGTGAGGATGATCTTCAGCGGGCGCGCGAGGAACTGCATGGCGACGAAAACCCCGAGCGCAGACCAGCCGAGTTGTTCGAACAATCCGAAGTCGATGCGGGCGGCGAGAATGATGAACAGTCCCGAAATCAACAGTATCGACAGGCTTTCCTTGAAATCGAGAATGTCTTCGGTATGCACGCCGGGCATGTTCGCAAGCCACAGCCCCATGACGGTAACGGCCAGCAGTCCGGTCTCGTGTTCCACGGCATTGGACAGGGCGTAGACCGCAAACACGATGCATAGAACCGTGAAGTTGTGCAGGAACTCCGGCAACCAGTTGCGCCGCAATGCCAACCCGAGCAGGTATCCTGCCCCGGCGCCGATTGCCACGCCGGCGAACACCATTTTCCCGAGCGTCAGAAAGGTCAGCAACAGCGCCTGCTGTGCACCGAGGGCAGTGATGAACTGATATGTAAGGATCGCGAGGATCGCACCAACCGGGTCGATGAGAATGCCTTCCCAGCGAAGTACGTTGCCGATCGCTGCCGTCGGGCGCACTGTGCGCAGCATCGGCACGATAACCGTCGGTCCGGTGACGACCATCACCGCGCCGAACAAGGTTGCAACCTGCCAGGAAGTTCCCACCAGCCACATCGCGGCGACTGCGGAGATGACCCAACTCACCAGCGTGCCCCAGGTAACCAGTCGCATCACGACCTTTTCGACGCCGCGGATTTCGGCGAAACGCAGCGTCAGGCTGCCCTCGAACAGGATCACGGCGACGCACAACGAGATCAGTGGGAAGAGCAGATCGCCGAACAACTCATCCGGCTGCAACCATCCGGTCACCGGGCCGGCAATCAGCCCCCCGGTGAGCAAGAACACGATGGCCGGAAGCTTGAACCGCCAGCCGAGCCACTGACAGGCAACTGCCAGTGCGCCAATCGCTGCAATTTGCAGTGCAATGTGTTCGTTCACGATTCAGGCGCCCCTGTCCGCAGATCCAGTGTCACGACTACCGTGCACGGGCACGATGCTTCGCGGCGATGAAGTCGCGGTGATGTACATAAATGAGTTCCGAGATTTTGCGTATCAGGTGGTCTTCGTATTTGTCGACGTCCTCGTCGGCGTGGGCGACGCGCCACATGTACTCAATCAGCCGCAACTTCTGCCCGGCGCTGAACTGTTCGTTGACCGCCTTGACCAACGGGTGGTACGAGGTAGGACGTTCGTGCGGCTTCGCCGCCTGCTGCATCAGTTTCCGGGCCTGTTCCCCGGTGAGTGCGAGCAGTTCGCTCAGGCATTCGTTGGCGACTTGCAGATCTTCATCCGTGACGTCGTGGTCGGCCCGCGCGGTCTCGTACAACAGCATCGCGACGGCGGCGTGCAATTGTCGTGTTTCCCTGGCGGTACGCTGTTCCTGTGTTTCGACGCCCGCGATTTTCTGCAGTCCCTCGGAAAGTGAGTCGAGAAAATTGCGAATAGGTTTGACCATGTCAGTAATAGCCCGGGTTGCCTGGAGTTGACTGGATGCCGGCGTTGCCGGGCGGGGCCCGGCAAGTCTGTTGCGGTTGGCAATGTGTCCGGTCAGTGAACGTAACGCATTGCGCGCGCAATTGCCGGGCGTGCCGCCATGCGTTCGCCCCATTTGTGAAGATGATCGAATCCGCCCGCCGCGACAAGCAGCGTTTTACGCATGGCATACGAAGGATAGAGCATCAGATCGGCGACCGACAATTCACCCGCGAGATAATCGTTGTTCTCCAGGGCGCGGTCGCAGGCGAGGAAGGCGTCGCGAAGCCTTTGCTTGAAGTAGTCGGCATTTGCGCCTGATTTTTCCGGGGCGGTATTCTCGAGGCGGAAGACGGTCATGCTCGCCCCGGAGATGTCACTTGCCGCCTGCATGAACCACTGCATCGCCAACGCGCGCCTGGCGGGGTCGGCAGGAATCAGCATGCCTGCCTTTTCGGCGCAGTAGAGCACAATCGCCCCCGACTGGTTCAATGTGATCGGCGTCCCACCCGGCCCATCCGGGTCGACGATGACCGGAACCAGTCCGGCCGGATTGATTCGCTGAAACTCCGGCGTGTGCTGCTCGCCCTTGTACAAATCGAGCGCATGAATCCGGTAGGGAAGTGCGGCCTCTTCGAGCGCGACGGTCGCACGCAGGCCGTTGGCGGTGGGGGCGAAGTAAAGTTCGATCATGCTTTTTCCTCAGCCGTTATGGGCAAAGCCGCAAAGTATGGGCATAGCTGCACAGTGTAGCAGGACGAATCACGTAGAATCAGCGTTGCAACAGTCTGAAAGTGGCGGACGTCTTGTGAATTCGAGGAGAGCAGGAATGCGGCTTTTGGGGCGGGCGTGAACACCTCGCAACCCGGCCTGCGCCGGGCGCTGTCGTTGCCGCTGCTGACTTTCTACGGCCTGGGCACGATACTTGGCGCCGGCATCTACGTGCTCGTCGGAGAGGTCGCCGCGGTCGCGGGGATGTACGCACCCATCGCGTTTCTGACCGCCGCCATCGTTGCTGCGTTCACTGCGTTTACCTATGCCGAACTGGCGGCCCGCCATCCATTTTCCGGGGCCGAGGCGGTGTACGTGCAGGAAGGGCTGGGGCGCCGCGAGTTGTCCACGCTGGTCGGCTACCTGATCGTTTTGGCAGGGCTGGTTTCCTCGGCCACGCTGACGCGGGGATTCGTCGGTTATTTGCGCGTGTTTGCCGACCTGCCGGAAACCCCGGTGATCGTGCTGCTGGTTGTGGCGCTTGGTGCCCTGGCGCTATGGGGCATACTGGAATCGGTCACCATCGCAGCGGTTGCGACCATCATCGAAATTGGCGGGCTGTTGTTGATCATCGGCGTGTCTGCCGACAGTTTTGTTGCTTTGCCGGCACACCTGCCGCAACTGATCCCGGCAGCCGACGCGGCTACCTGGTGGAGTATTTCCATGGGGGCGTTTCTGGCCTTTTATGCATTTATCGGTTTCGAGGACATGGTAAATGTTGCGGAAGAGGTGAAAGACCCGCAACGCAACGTGCCACGAGCCATCGTGCTAGCGCTGGTCGGCTCGACGCTGCTGTATCTGCTCGTCGTCACCGCAGCGGTGCTGGCGCTGCCGGTTTCGACACTCGCGCGGAGCGAGGCGCCACTGGCGCTGGTATTCGAGAGCGCCACCGGGGCGTCCCCGGTGCTCATCACGCTGATCAGCCTGTTCGCGGTGATAAATGGCGCGCTTATCCAGATGATCATGGCCTCGCGCATGTTGTACGGGATGGCAAGGTCAGGCTGGGCACCCCGCACACTTGCCGGCATCGGCGAACGGTCGCGTACCCCGGTCGCGTCAACGGCCGTGATTACCGCCGGGGTGCTGGTGTTTGCACTGTGGTTGCCGCTGGTGACGCTTGCCAAGCTCACCAGCCTGGCAATCCTTCTGGTGTTCATTCTGGTAAACCTGTCGTTGATCCGCATCAAGCGGTTTCAGCAACCACCGGCCGGAATCCGCGTCTACCCGCTCTGGGTTCCGTATGGCGGTTTGTTGCTTGCAACCGCATTGCTAGTGTTGCAGACGCTCAGCGTGCTCGGGATTGCGGGATAATTGCCGCCCCGGCGCGTTGGCAATGCCGGGAGCGGCGCGACGCGAACGAAACAGCCACGGCAGAGCTTGATCAGGCGGCGCCGGCCTGCAGCGTGGCAATCAAACCAGGCATCTACATTCAAATGACACCGAAACCATCGAACGCCATTCGCATCCGCGGGGCGCGCCAGAACAGTCTGAAGAATATCAGTGTCGACTTTCCGCTCGGCGAACTGCTGGTGGTGACCGGGGTCTCCGGATCGGGCAAGTCTTCCCTGGTGTTCGATACGCTCTATGCGGAGGGGCAGCGGCGTTACGTGGAAACGTTCTCGCCCTACGCAAGGCAATTCCTTGATCGGATGGACCGGCCGCAGGTCGACGCCATCGAGGGTGTGCCGCCGGCGATCGCCATCGACCAGACCAATCCGGTTCGTACCTCGCGCTCGACTGTCGGGACCATGACCGAACTGGCCGATCACCTCAAACTGATGTTTGCCCGGGTTTCGCGTCTGTATTGCCGGCAGTGCGCGTTGCCGGTACGTCGCGACACCCCCGATTCGATCTACCAGGCTTTGCAGCAGCGCGCCGGCCAGTCCGGCGATCCACGGCTGGTAATGACATTCCCTGTTGAGGTGCCGAAGAACTTCTCGGAAAAGGAAGTCCTGCAGTTGCTGGAAGCGCAGGGCTACACGCGTGTATTTGCCAGGAGCAAAGGCGCGCTCGAAGTCGTTCAGGACCGCTTCCGCTGGTCATCTGCCGAACGCGAGCGCGTCATCGAGGCGCTGGAGTCCGCGCTGAGCGTCGGGCACGGAAGAATTCAGGTCCACGTCATTGACGACGAAGGCCAGACGGTCAGAACCTGGAAGTTCAGCAACGACTTGCACTGTGCCGACTGCGATATTCATTACCGTGAGCCAAGCCAGGGAATGTTCTCGTTCAACTCCCCGGTGGGCGCCTGCGAAACCTGCCGCGGTTTCGGCCGCGTCATCGGCATCGATTTCGGCCTGATCGTTCCGGACGAAAGCAAGACGCTGCGCGAGGGCGCAGTCAAGCCCTGGCAGACCAAGAGTTTTCGCGAATGCCAGGACGATCTGGAGAAGTACGCGGGCAAACGCGCAATTCCGCTGGACACGCCGTGGCGCGAGCTGACCGACGGGCAGCGCGAGTGGGTGTTGGAAGGCGAGCCCGAATGGGTGAGCTGGCGAAAGTCCTGGCCCGGCACCTGGTATGGCGTACGGCATTTCTTTGCCTGGCTGGAAAGCAAGGCATACAAGATGCACATCCGCGTGCTGCTGTCGAAGTACCGGGCCTACACGCCGTGTCGCGTTTGCGAAGGCAGCCGGCTCAAGCACGAAGCCTTGCTGTGGCGGGCAGGTGACAAACCCATGGCCGATGCAGTCTTACAGCCGGCCATGCGCTACAGGCCGCCCGGTGTGAACTGGTCGGCGCAGCAGTGCCAGGATGTTCCGGGATTGACGTTGCATGACCTGAACCTGATGCCGATCGACAGCTGCAAGGCATTCTTTGATGCCTTTGGCGATGCAACGAAGGCGGCTGGTTCGGGCGCGGCGCTGGACGAGGCCACCGCATTGTTGCTGGACGAGATCCGCAGCCGCCTCAACTATCTCCAGCAAGTCGGCCTCGGTTACCTGACGCTGGACCGGCAGTCGCGCACCTTGTCGGGCGGAGAGGTTCAACGCATTAACCTGACGACGGCGCTCGGTACTTCGTTGACCGACACGCTGTTCGTGCTCGACGAACCTTCGATCGGCTTGCACCCGCGGGACATGGGCCGCGTCATCGACGTCATGCAGAATTTGCGTGACGCGGGAAATTCGCTGGTGGTGGTGGAGCACGATCCGCAGATCATGTTCGCCGCCGACCGCGTGCTCGATATGGGCCCCGGCCCTGGCGAGCAAGGCGGCGAGATCGTATTCTTCGACCGGCCGCAGCGGCTTGCCAAGGCGGCGTCGTTGACGGGCGATTACCTGTACGGCCGGCGGCGCACCGATGCCGGGCTTGAGACTCGCGGCGTGGACAAGTCGACCCCGGCCCTGAGGGTGCTGGGAGCGTCGCAGCACAACCTCCGCGATATCGACGTGTCGGTTCCGCTCAATCGCCTCGTCTGCGTAACCGGGGTATCGGGTTCGGGCAAGTCGACGCTGGTTCAGGACGTCTTGTACGCTGCAATGCTAAAGCACAAGGGCAAGCCGACCGAAACCCCCGGCAGCCACAGGTCGCTGACCGGACACGAGCAGGTCGCCGATGTCGTCATGGTCGACCAGGCTCCGATCGGCCGCACGACGCGCTCCAATCCTGCCAGCTATGTTGGTGCCTTTGACGCCATTCGTGACCTGTTCGCGAAAGCCCCCTTGTCGCGTGAACGCGGCTACAAGCCCGGCATGTTCAGCTTCAATTCCGGCGACGGGCGTTGCCCCGCGTGCGGCGGCAACGGTTTCGAACACGTCGAGATGCAGTTCCTGTCAGACGTGTACCTGCGCTGTCCGGATTGTGACGGCAAGCGCTACCGGCCGGAAGTTCTCGAAGTCGGCATCGCGCCCGAGGGAAAGCCGGAACGCAATGTGGCGGACGTGCTCGCCATGACGGTATCCGAAGCGATGGCGTATTTTTCCGCTTCGGCCGAAGTCTTGCGGCGGCTGAAACCGCTGGCCGATGTCGGCCTCGATTACCTGCGGCTGGGGCAGCCGGTACCGACGTTGTCGGGAGGCGAGGCGCAGCGTCTCAAGCTCGCCGGGCATCTGGCGCGTGTCGAAGGGGTGGTGAAGACCGGCACGCTGTTCATGTTCGATGAACCGACCACCGGGTTGCATTTTGACGACATCGCGAAGTTGCTGCGCTCGTTGCGAAAGCTGGTGGATGCCGGTCATTCGCTGTTGATCATCGAGCACAATCTGGATGTCATTGCTGCTGCGGACTGGATCATCGACCTGGGACCGGAAGGCGGCGAGGCCGGGGGCACGGTCGTTTGCACCGGCACACCGGAAACGGTCAGGCAATGCGCCGCCTCGCACACCGGACGTGCGCTGGTCGATTACGCGCAGCAACTCAAGGCCCTGGCGCAGTCGAGCGCCTCTGAAGAAGTGGCGCGAAAGCCGGTGCCGATGGACGAGTTCATCCGCATCCGCAACGCGCGCGAACACAATCTGCGCGAGCTCGATGTGGCGCTGCCACGCCGGAAGTTCACCGTGATTACAGGGGTGTCGGGCAGCGGCAAATCGACGCTGGCGTTCGACATCGTCTTCGGCGAAGGCCAGCGCCGCTATCTGGAGTCACTGAATGCCTACGCGCGCCAGTTCGTGCAGGTGGCGTCGCGCCCGGAAGTGGACGCGATTCATGGCATCCCGCCGACGGTGGCGATCGAACAGCGCACCAGTCGCGGCGGGAGGAAAAGCACGGTGGGCACGCTGACCGAGATCCACCATTTCCTGCGCCTGCTGTTCGTCAAGCTCGGTACGCAGTACTGCCCCGGCTGTGATGTGCCGATAGAGCCGCAGACCGAGGAGGCGATCGCCGCACGCATCATGCGTGAATACAAGGGCATGCATGTCGGATTGCTCGCGCCGCTGGTGGTCAATCGCAAAGGCGTTTACACGGATCTCGCGCGCTGGGCGCACAACCGCGGCTTCGAGTATCTGCGGGTCGATGGCGACTACCTGCCGACACAACGGTTTCCGCGCATCGACCGCTTTCGCGAGCACGTGATCGAGTTGCCGGTTGCCGACGTGCATGTCAGCGCCGCGGCAGAACCGGCGCTGCGGTCGGCCTTGCATAGCGCACTTGAGTACGGCAAGGGTGTGGTGCATCTGATCGCCCCGCTGGAGCAATTGATGAAGGGCGGGCTGATGACGCAGACGGTGTTTTCCACCAAACGGGCGTGCCCGTCTTGCGGTACCAGTTTTCCGGAACTCGATCCGCGACTGTTTTCCTATAACTCCCGGCATGGCTGGTGTCCGTCGTGTTTTGGCACGGGACTGAAGCTGGCGGAGATCGAATGGGACGAGGATAGGGCGCGCACAGGCGCTGAAGATCACGTGCTCGATTCATGGATAGACTGGCTGGAGGTCGATGAGCCTTGCCCGCAGTGCCATGGCAGCAGGCTCAACGAAACGGCGCTGGCGGTGCGGTGGCGCGGCGAGAACATCGGCGATTACGGCTCGCGGCCGGTGAGCCAGCTCGCCGAGTCCTTTGACGATCCGGGTAATCACGGGCGGGAACAGGCCATTGCCCGGGATCTCTTTGCGGAACTGAGAAGCCGCCTCGGATTCCTCTCCGAAGTCGGCCTTGGATACCTGACGCTGGATCGGGCCGCGCCCAGTTTGTCGGGAGGCGAGGCGCAGCGCATTCGCCTGGCTGCGCAACTCGGTTCGAATCTGCGGGGCGTGTGTTACATCCTCGATGAGCCCACCATTGGCCTGCATCCCCGCGATAACCGGATTTTGCTCAAAACCCTGCGGAAGCTCGAGCGCAAGGGCAACACGCTGCTGGTGGTGGAGCACGACGAGGAAACCATTCTCAGCGCCGATCACGTCGTTGATCTCGGGCCGGGCGCCGGGCGCCTGGGCGGGCGCCTGATTGCCGAAGGTACGGTTCAGGCATTGATGCAATCACCGGAATCCGTGACCGGCCGGTTCCTGAAACAACCACTGTTGCATCCGTTGCAGCCGCGTCGTCAGGTGGCGAGGAATGCTGCCGCAATCGAGGTAAAAGGCGCGAAGCTGCACAACTTGCGGAACGTGAGCGCGCGCCTGCCACTGGGTCGCCTGACGGTGGTCACCGGCGTGTCGGGCAGCGGCAAGTCGACGTTCGCCCGCGATGTCGTTCATGACAACATGGCGCGCCTGGTCGGGGAGCAGCGCCGGCGCAAGGGCGCTCATGAATTGCACGGCTGCGCGCAACTTGGCGGATGGGAGGCGGTGACCCGGGTGCTGGAAGTCGATCAGACACCGATCGGCAAGACGCCGCGTTCCTGCCCGGCGACCTACGTCGGCTTCTGGGACGCAATCCGCAAGCTGTTTGCCGGCACGCAGGATGCGCGCATGCGCGGCTTCGAACCGGCGCGGTTTTCCTTCAACACGCCGGCCGGGCGTTGCAGCGGATGTGACGGGCAGGGCATTCGCAAGGTTGAAATGAGTTTTCTGCCCGATGTCAAAGTCACCTGTGAGGAATGTAATGGTGAGCGCTTCGATCGGGAAACGCTGTCGGTGAAGTTCAAGGGCAGGTCTATCGGCGATGTGCTGGCGATGAGCGTTGACGAGGCGACCGATTTCTTCTCGGCGCACGCGGGCATCCACCACGCGCTGTGCCTGCTCCAGGACGTCGGCCTCGGATACCTGACGCTCGGGCAGCAAAGTCCGACGTTGTCGGGAGGAGAAGCGCAGCGCATCAAGCTGGTGACGGAACTGGCCAAGGTGCGCCTGGCGGATGCCCCCGGCGGCGGGGCAGGGCCGGCAAGAAGTCGCGGTGCGCAGCACACGCTGTATGTGCTCGACGAACCGACGGTGGGACTGCACATGGCCGATGTCGAAAAGCTCATCCGCGTCCTGCATCGGCTGGTGGATGCCGGAAATACCGTCGTTGTCATCGAGCACAACCTCGATGTAATGGCAAATGCGGACTGGATAATCGATCTCGGGCCCGAAGGCGGCGATGGAGGCGGCATGGTCGTCGTACAGGGACCGCCGGACAAGGTATCGGCGGCGCCGGATTCACATACCGGCCGCGTGCTGCAGGATTTTCTCTCGCAACGGGCTCGCCCGGCGCCGGCCTGACGGGCTGGTCACCATCTGTCAGGCGGTTGTCCCG
>Ga0209536_100002653_pt1 | contig 29164 bp, 25 predicted proteins | sample DeeMarSeWOR28_12_FD_187461 | JGI IMG/M metagenome (GOLD analysis project Ga0209536, IMG submission 187461) | Marine sediment microbial communities from White Oak River estuary, North Carolina - WOR-2-8_12 (SPAdes) (version 2) | ecosystem: Environmental > Aquatic > Marine > Intertidal zone >...
GTCCACAGATGTAACGGCTGCCGCGATCTGGTCAATGACCTCGGGACGACGGGCTTCAGAAAAGTTGGGGATACATTCGATGAGTTTGGTCATAGGGTTTTTATTCTCTGTTTTGTTATGGTTGTATTTTATGAGACGGGGCAATTATACTCGTTTCGCCCTAGGCAACTTTCTCGTTTTTTTGAACAAAGGTAGAATACCATCACTATGAAAATTCTCGAAACGAAAAGATTGAGTCTGCAACAAGTGTCAATTGATAATGCCGAGTTTATCCTTGCGCTCTTGAATGAACCGTCATTTATTCGAAATATCGGCGATAGAGGCGTTCGCAATCTGGACGACGCACGTGCTTACATATTAGACAGGCTGGTTGCCAGTTATGAAAAATTTGGATTTGGAATGTATCTGGTGGTTCTAAAAGAAACCGGCGAACTGACAGGGTTGTGTGGGCTGGTAAAGCGAGATGGATTGGATGATGTTGACATTGGGTATGCTTTTCTGCCAAAGTATTGGTTCAAAGGGTATGCTACCGAGGCAACCCTGGCGGTGAAAGAATATGCAAAAAATTCAATTGGGCTAGAACGCATTGTAGGCATAACCGACCCTGCCAATCAAGGGTCGATCCGGGTGCTTGAAAAAATAGGGCTTAGGTTTGAGAAAATGGTTAAGTTATCGGAAGATGACATTGACCTTAGTCTATACACAGTTGATCTAACGTGATTTTTATGGATATTCATCAACGCATCGTAGACCAATTAGAATTGCGCCGCAACAATGGCGACCGTGGAACCCCAAAATGGATCGCATATGACGGCATCGTATACGATGTGAGCGATTGCCCCAGGTGGCACACGGATATGCACGAGCGGCTGCATTTCCCCGGCCAGGATTTGACATCCGAATTGCCCGATGCGCCTCACAAAGCAGATGTTTTTACCCGGCCATGTGTAAAAATCGTTGGAAGACTAGGATAAAGGCGCAAACCTTTTTGGCGCTTCGGGGTTTTTGTAATTAAATTTGCACTTGTTTTCGGAGGAGACACCATGGACCAATTCTTTGCAAAGGATTTCATCGGTGGGGAATTCGCCTTCATGGGGACAGCCCATCTAATCACATTGCTCAGCATAGTCCTGTTCAACATCTATTTACTGCGCTACAAAGCCAAAAGCGAATCTGTCCGCTCGAAAATCCGTTGGGGGATGGCCATCGCTCTTTGGGTTAACGAGCTGGTCTGGCACACCTGGAATGCATCTGTCGGCCAATGGAACATCCAGACTATGATCCCCCTGCACGTTTGCAGCGTGTTAGTCTGGTTTAGCGGTTTCATGTTGGTGACCAAGAATTACACCATTTATGAATTCGCATACTTCATGGGGATAGGTGGCGCGCTGCAAGCCCTGCTGACACCAGACCTGGGTATCTACGGTTTCCCGCACTATCGCTTCTTTCAGACCTTCATCTCACATGGACTTATCGTCACATCCGCCATCTACATGACTACGGTTGAAGGTTTCCGCCCCACTCGGGAATCCTTCGGGCGCATCTTCGTCGGTATGAACATTTACCTGCTTTTCGTCTTTTTCATCAATCAAGCCATCGGCAGCAATTACATGTTTGTAGCCCACAAGCCCGAAACTGCCAGCCTACTGGATGTGCTGCCCGAGTGGCCCTGGTACATCTTGTGGCTGGAAGCTATCGGCATGCTGACCTGCCTGATTCTGTACATTCCGTTCATTATCAAAGACTGGAGAAAGAAGGAATTCAAATTACCTGCCTGATATTATCGCTCAACAAACGCTTGACGAAATCCATTCATAGAGTAGAATATATTTACCCGGGGCGATGGCGGAATAGGCAGACGCAACGGACTTAAAATCCGTCGGTGGAGACACCGTGAGGGTTCGACCCCCTCTCGCCCCATATATTTAGTGTCATTGCGAGCCCCGTAGAGGCGTGGCAATCTCATCGAAGCATGAGATTGCTTCGTCGCCTTGGTCTCGATACGTGCCTCGTTACACTTGGCATACTCGACCAGCAGCTTCTCGCAATGACATATTTATCTAAGGGAAACTATGTTTTTTACCCGCCAACAACTGGAAGAGATCGAGGATAAGAGCCTGGCTCCTTACGGCATGCGCAGCAAGGACAGTAAAGGGCGCGCCTACCTCGACAACGAGCCAGATTATCGCACCTCCTTCCAACGCGATCGTGACCGCATACTCCACACCACAGCCTTCCGTCGCCTGGAGCATAAGACGCAGGTTTTCATCACCTACGAAGGCGACTACTATCGCACGCGCCTCACGCATACGCTAGAAGTGGCGCAGATCGGTCGCACCATTGCGCGAGTTCTGGGCGGCAACGAAGATTTGATCGAAACCATCTGCCTGGCACATGACCTTGGTCACTCACCCTTTGGCCACGCCGGGGAAGCCGCGCTTGCGCGCCTGATGAAAGACCACGGCGGCTTCGATCATAATAAACAGTCTCTGCGTATCGTCACAGAGCTGGAACAACGCTACCCTGAGTTTCCCGGTCTCAACCTGACCTGGGAAGTGCGTGAAGGCATGGTTAAACACGAATCCGAATATGATATTTCGGACGCATCGGCTTACAACCCAGACCTGCGTGGCAATCTGGAGACGCAGATCGCCAACGTAGCGGACGAACTGGCCTACAGCGCCCATGATTTAGACGACGGTTTGCGCTCCGGGATGCTGACGCCACGTATGCTGGAAGGTATTTCACTCTGGGAAATTTTGACAGATCATATCAAATGGCGTGGCCCTGAAATGGAAGAAGTTGCCCGCCATAAATTGATCCGTCAATTGATCGGCATGGAAGTCACAGACTTAGCCACGGCAACAGATACAAGGCTGAAAGAAAGTAACACTCAATCGCCACTGGATATTCAAAAATTGTCCTATAATGTAATCGGTTTTAGTGAAGAGATGAGCCGTCGTAACCGCGAATTAAAGGATTTCCTGTACAGCAAAATGTACCGGCATTACAGGGTTGTGCGCATGCAAGTTAAAGCCGAACAACTTATCGACGATATATTCAATGCCTACCGCAAAGAGCCGTCTATAATGCCAGATCAATTCCAGGCCTGTATCGAGCAACGCGGGCTCGAACGCACAATCTGTGATTACATTGCAGGTATGACAGATCGCTACGCCATTGAAGAGCATCAAAAGCTCTTTAACCCCCTCGAAAAACCATAACCGGGTCATTCTACTTATATTTATAAGGCCCGGTAAAAAACAACCGGGTCTTGTACTTATATTGAACAACAATTTGAAACACTGTAAGAAAAGGAAACAACTATGGCAGAACCAACCTATCTCACTCCCGAAGGGGCTGCGCGCTTAAAGGCTGAGCTTGAAGACCTGACTGGTCCTAAGCGTATCGAGTTAGCTGCGCGTCTTCGTTCGGCCATTCAGATGGGCGATCTCTCGGAGAATGCGGACTACCACAAAGCCAAAGAAGACCAGGGCTTCCTCGAAGGCCGCATCCAGGAATTGGAATATATTCTGGGGAACGCAGTCATCATCGAGGACAACGGTAGCAAGGATATTGTTGCCATCGGTTCGCATGTCACTATTCAAGAGGAAGATTTCCCGGAAGAAACCTTCTATCTGGTTGGGCCAACAGAAGCAGACCCGGCAAATGGCAAAATTTCTCACGAGTCCCCCATTGGCCAGGCATTGATAGATCACAAAGTAGGTGAAACGGTCGAAGCAGAAACACCAGGGGGCGTGATAAAGCTTAAGATTTTGAATATAGAATAAAGCCCAGGAAAGAAGCATAAAAGGAAAAGGCCGGGTTCGAACCCGGCCTTTTGTCGTCTATCCTACATACCGTTGCGGCGTCTATCCTTCTTTCGGCCAGATGGCCATTTCCAATGTCACCCGCTCAAAATAACTTTCGGGCGGCAATGCACCGACCCCGTATTCCAAATCATTAACTGTCACAAGTAATTGGAGAGTAGCCGTTTCAAGAATGATTTGTCCTTGTGGCTCCAGCATGACCAACTCACCCTTGGCTTCCAAGCGCGCACGTAATTCCGGGTCTTCGAAGGCATGCGAACTCATCAGCACCTTTGTAGCAGTTTTGATGTCGTTCTTATCAAAAAGCCAGATCTCCAAAGCCGTTACCTTTTTGGGGCCACCAACGCCAATCGATTCAGAGACGCCCACACCGTATTCGCCCAGGAAGTCGCCACCCTGCGTATCAATGCTAAAAGACTCATCATACAGATCGTCGCCCATGACATAGGTTGTCATCGTCTGAGTGACCGGGGGAGCTAACCCCATCGATTGGAAGTCGGTTTTCTGGGTCTGACGGGTGACTTCTGCAGCTTGCATTGCCGCTGAGGCTTCACCGCGCGGTTTTAGCCTGAACACGTTGCGCAACAAATAAAACACGCCAAAAACAGCAACGGCCAGTACCAGAATGCCAATCACACTGATCACAATTGAACTGGTAGATGGTTTTGAATCTCCACCACCTGGCGCAGCCCCTGCATCGATCGAGCGGTTTGCTGCTGTAAGCACCTGTGCGTAATTTGTTATTGCTACAGGGTCCACACCTTTTGGTTCTTGCTGCACCATAGCATAGGCTGCAGCAGCGCCAGTGCCGAGATCATCCCAGCGCTGCACGGCTAGAACTTGATCGCCATTCACACGGAATGAGTCAATTGCCATGCGCAAGTGATCTGCCTGCAAATCAGCGCGCAAGACTTCAGGTGTAGCATCCGTCCATTGCACTGGCCAGATCCCCCACCCAAAGATCAGACCAAGGATCAACCCCAATATCGCGCCCAAGGTTGCAGCAACTGCCGGTTTTTTTATAATTACTTGGATTACTTGGAGTAATGCGGCCATACCAAATCCCTTCGTGTCTTGTATAGAACAAATCTTTCCATATTATATACTAAACAAGCCCAAAAACGCATCGCCCAAACGACTTATTTACGCCTTTGCAACAAATACAATATCCGCTCCGATTCCTTGACGGGCTTTGCTGCTTGAATATGATAATACATCTCAAAGGCCTGCTCGAAACCTTCTTTTGTATACTGGTCAAAGATGTCCTTGCGGCTTTTAAGCAATTTTTGCACTTGCGAATCTGATTTGGGAACGAATTCGATCACAAGCCACTCCCCGGTACCTGCGAAAAATTCGGCAACACGTGTCAAAGGTACATTATTGGAAATCGCCAGATGATGGATCAACGCCAGCGCGAAGACAATATCTGCCGGGCCACGTTGGCCAAACGAATCTCGCTCCTGGTTAGCCCAACCCAACGCTGGGCTGGGATTCGTCAGGTCGAGTACCAGCGGCAAAATATTTTTCTCTTTCTCCTGCCGCAATCGTCGGTAATTCTGCTCGACAGCTGTTGGGTCAATATCGGATGAAACCGTGTATATCCCGGCCTGACTGGTAATACGGCTGAACTCACCATTATTTGCGCCCAGGTCCCACACCAGAGATGGTTTCACGCGTTCCACCCAGTCAGCGATTATTTCTTTTTTATGTTCAAAGGCTGTATCCGAATAATTGGTGATTTCATAATAATTGCCCCATTCCGTCCCGCCAGCCTTCCATTCCAATTTTCTCACTGTCGATTGCAAGCTCTCTATCAGGCCCTGCATGGCTTGCTTGCTCACGCCGCCACGCTCTTTGGGCTGCTTAATTTCCGCATCCGCATAGCGTTTCTGCGCGCCGGCATGGATATGGATGTGTGTCAGCAGGCCAAAGCTCAGACGTGTAGATCCAGGCAGCATCTGGCTTGCCAGATCAAGCGGAATGCCGTCAATATACACGCGCATCAACTGGCTCAGACGCACATCTTTCAGCGCCATCAGCGCTAATGGTGCGAGAAAATGCTGGCAAAATTGTTTGTACGCTACCCAAGGCTGGCCTTCTTGATACGCTTCAAACGAAAGGGTATCGATTAACAGCGGTTTGCCATGTATGAATTGGATATTGTACGCGCTGGCATCCTTGAGCGACATCCCCAATTTGAGCGCTCTCTTCTGGATTGATAAGGTTGCCAGAGCTGCATCTTTGTACTGACTGAATGACCACTCGTATGGATACGAAATGAACGGGACAAGCTCTGGTCGCAGGACTTTATAAGCCGCTTCATCCTGCGCCCCCCGTCTTGGGCCGACGCCCTCGCGGGGCGAACGGACAGGTTGCTCCACTTCCTGATGTGGAATCAACAACCCGGCCTTGACCAATTTGGCATACAGGCCAGATTCCATTAACTGATCATAATCAGTAGCGTAAATGCGGTTCACCTGTCGGTAAAGAGTTTCACCGTCAGTAAACAGAAACCCGCTTGGGTCGCGGAAAGAAGCGCCGAGTGTGGCAGTGTGATCGCTATTCTTCAGGTTCTTCGTCTTCGGCATCCTCGTTTACCTCGGATTTAATTCCAAAAAGTTTTTTAACCTTACTCCAGGAGGCGCGCAAGGCAATACCAGCGCCCAGCAACGCTGCGATCAGCAACTGGATCAAGAAACTACCGGAACCGGGGTCAAGGTAGGCAAGCTTATCGCCGAAACCTGATAACAAAGCATTAGTCAAGAAAAACATATTTCGCTCCTATCTAGAAGATTCAGGGATTACATTATCCTGCAAAAAAGTCTCTTCACATTTGATACACTGCACTTCGCGTTTGTTGGTAACTACCAGTAAGCCCTGGCAATTTGGGCAGGGCTGCTCAATCGGCCGTTTCCACGAAGTGAAATCACATTCGGGATAATTGTGACAGCCGAAGAAAGTGCGGCCTTTACGCGTCTTGCGCTGGACAAGATCGCCGCCATCCTGTGGGCAAATCACACCGATCTTCTCCAACCAGGGTTCAGTATATCGGCACTCGGGGAATCCGCTGCACGAGATGAATTTGCCATAGCGTCCGTAGCGAATGACAAGTTCCCTGCCACAATCAGGGCAATCACGTCCAATCGGCTCAGGCCCAGATTTGACAACCGGCATATCTTCTTGCGCTTTTTCAACCTTCTTCGCAAATGGGCCGTAGAACTCTCCCATAACCTTGACCCACTCTGCCTCGCCAGTAGAGATCTTATCGAGATCTTCTTCCATGCGAGCAGTGAATCTATAGTCAACGATTTCTGGGAAATACTTCAGCATCAGGTCATTTACCAAAATACCCGTTTCGGTAGGCTCAAGGCGTTTATCCACACGGACAACATAACCGCGTGCCTGGATAGTTGAAATCGTAGGCGCATAGGTGGACGGGCGGCCAATACCATTTTCCTCAAGCGCCTGTACAAGAGATGCCTCCGAATAACGTGGCGGCGGCTGGGTAAAATGTTGCTCAGGGATAAGGCGGACTAATTCCTGTTTCTGTCCTTCCGCAACCCCGGCTGGAATACGAACGTTCTCTTCTTGTGTCCGTTTAGCTTCCTCACTTTGCGATTCTTCATAGACAGCCAAAAACCCGGGAAATTTAACAGTTGACCCGGAAGCGCGAAGTAAATATTCGTGCGTGCTGGTTGTACCCGTTACTTCGACTTGCAAAGTATCATACACTGCCGCTTCCATCTGGGAGGCGACAAAACGCTGCCAGATCAGGCGATACAGTTTAAACATGGCCGGTTCAAGGTACTGTTTAACTTTATCCGGGTCGCGCATTGCCGAAGTTGGACGAATAGCTTCATGCGCTTCCTGCGCACCCTTCGACCTGGTCTTATATTGTGGCGGCTTCAGGGGCAGAAAATCGGCGCCATATTTCCCGGTTACATACGCACGCGCTTCCTTCTGCGCTACACTTGAAACGTGTGTCGAATCGGTACGCATGTATGTGATCAAACCAGTAGTGCCACCATTACCTACATCCCGACCTTCATATAAACCCTGTGCAAGACCCATTGTACGTTTGGCAGTAAAGCCTAACTTGCGGGCAGCATCTTGCTGTAACGTGGAAGTAGTAAACGGAGCAGCCGGTCGGCGCTTGCGTTCGCCACGTTTAACCTTTGTGATGGAATAAGCAGCCGTTTCCATATCTACCAGAACGGGCTTGACAACTTCTTCGTTGGGCAGTTCGGGGTCTTTCCCATCAATTTTCGCCAGCTTTGTGATAAAAGTCGACTTCAGTCCTTCCGGCTTCAACTCAGCGCCAATCGTCCAATATTCAACCGGGATAAAGTCATCTATCTCGCGTTCTCTATCGACGATAAGCCTGAGAGCCACAGATTGAACACGTCCTGCCGAAAGGCGACTGCGCACCTTCTCCCACAAAATCGGACTGATACTATACCCAACCAGGCGATCCAAGATACGTCGTGCCTGCTGGGCATTGACCAAGTCAAGATTGATCTCCCGCGGATGTGCAAAGGCCTCAGTAATAGCCGGTTCGGTGATCTCATGAAAGACCACGCGCTTTGTCAAATCCGGTTCAATCTCAGCCGCTTCCATCAGGTGCCAGGCGATGGCTTCGCCTTCACGGTCAAGATCGGTAGCGAGGTAAATCTCTTCAGCCTTCTTTGCCAACTTTTTGAGTTCTTTTACAACTTCTTTCTTCTCATTTGGCACGCGATACTTCGGTGTGAAATGATTATCTACGTCCACAGATAATTGCGAACGTAACAAATCGCGCACATGCCCCACCGAAGCACGCACAGTGTACCCTTTGCCTAAAAACCGTCCTACAGTTTTAGCCTTGGCGGGTGATTCAACGATCACCAATTTTCCCTTGCGATTGCTCTTCGGTTTGGGGGGTATCAAGCCTTCATGGGCGTCTGTTCGGCCCATACGATAAAGTTTCGTTCCACAAACTCCACAGGTACCAATCGTTACCGGTGAGGCTTTGGCATTAAACGTCGCTTCCGGGTTTTGTACTTCTCTTTTGGTCTTGCATTTCATGCAGTAGGCTTCCAAATCTATCCTCCTACGTATAATGTTGTTTATCTGAATTCTTCAAGTTTTCAACCACCTGCCGCACCTTGGATGCCTGATCCTTGCGGCAGACGAGTAACACATCACCCGTATCAACGATGATCAAATTATCCACGCCAATGGTGACGATGAGACGGTCATCATTATTACCATACACCAGCGAACTGGATGTCTCCACCGGGATATGGTGTCCGCTGAAAACAATATTGCCATCTTTATCCGGCAATAATACATCAAAGAGCGAGTTCCAGTTCCCAATGTCGCTCCATTCTAAACCTCCCGCTGGGAGTACAGCCACTTTTTCCGCATTTTCCATCACACCATAATCAACAGTTTCGTTGCGCAGGCCAGGCCATAACCGTGTCAGCGTAGAGTCCTGTTCATCGGTTCCCCACGCAGCTCCAATTTGAGACAGAGCCATATGTAAGTCCGGCATCTGGCGTGAGATTTCGTTCAAGATTGTATCTGTTCGCCAGAGGAACATCCCTGAGTTCCAGGAATGATCGTGTGCTGCCAACATTTGACGGGCTTGCTTCTCGTCCGGTTTTTCCTTGAAACTTATCACACGATAGGCTGGATAGGCGAATTTCTCAGGCAGAGGGTCGCCGCGTTGAATGTAGCCATAGACAGTTGCAGGGTAGGTTGGCGTGATCCCTAATGTAACAAGATACTCTTTCTCGGCCACATCCACCGCAACACGTAACAACAGATAAAAAAGATCACGGTTGCGAATGAAGTGATCGGACGGCAATATCACCATCACGGCTTGCGGATCACGCTTTTGCAGAACGACCGCCGCCAATCCTACCACAGAGGCTGTACCACGCGGCGCAGGCTCAAGGATAAAATTCTCGAGTGGCAACTCCGGCGCTTGCTCACGCAACTCCTCAGCCTGTTCCGCTATCGTAACAACCAGAATACGTTCCGGCGGAAAAAGTCCCTCCAGGCGTTCAACTGTACTTTGGAACAAGGAGTTCTCTTCCACCAGCGAAATAGTCTGTTTTGGATGACTACGACGCGAAACCGGCCACAAGCGCGTGCCTCCGCCTCCAGCCATTATGACTGCATATGTATGATCTACTGCTTTCTGCATACTTTCCTAAACATATATCTCAGGGTTGAGTTCATATAAATTCCGGTGCAAAAATTTACACAGCACTCTATAAATTACTCATCTTCCACCGAATAGCCAGATTGTACCTCACGCACAGCCACATACTGCATGTTCCCCACCTGACGGACCATACCCTTAAGTTCCATCATCACAAGCGTGGCAGACACTTTTTCAACTGGTAAATTTGCTTGATTGCGTATCTCATCTACATGCATTGGCTCTTCACCCATTGCATGTAGCAGCTTTGCTTCCACATTATCAGCGGGTAGAGCCTTGCGTGCAGCTTTGTGTTGACCAACACGGGTCAGGTTAAGCGCTTGCATTATATCGCTGGCACTCAAAAGTGGATGCGCACCTTGCTGGATCAATTTATTCGTGCCTTTGCTCTGCGGAGCAAGAATGTTACCAGGGACAGCAAAAATCTCGCGCCCCTGTTCCGCGGCGAATTCCGCAGTGATGAGCGCACCGCTGGTTTTCCCGGCTTCGATTACAACTACTGCCATCGAAAGCCCCGAAATGATACGGTTGCGAGGCGGGAAATTTGAAGATTCTGGCGGGGTGCCTGGAGCGTAATCACTCAATACTGCGCCATGCTCGATTATCTGATCGGCCAAAACACGGTTCTCGGGCGGATAAATGCGGTCAACACCCGAACCCAACACAGCCAGGGTGCGCCCACCGGCTTTGAGCGCCGCATTGTGTGCGATCGAATCCACGCCGCGCGCCAGGCCGCTGACCACCGTGATCCCGTTGGCGGCCAGGAAAGATGCGATCTCTTCGGTCACCTGGCGTCCATAGGGGGTCACTCTGCGCGTGCCTACAATTGCAACTGCCCAGGTATCTTCGGGGATCAATTCTCCACGCACATATAGCACCGGTGGCGGTTGTTCAATTTCCTTTAAACGTTGGGGATAAGCTTCATCCAGCCAAGTCAGAACCAGAATGCCTTTGGACTGAGTTTGTTTCCAAAGACTGGACAAATCTACTTTCTCGCGGAGAGCGACCAACCGCTCGATCAATTTCAGGCTCAAGCCTGCTTCCGCTAAGTCAGCAGGATTCGCGCTCCAGGCCGTCTCCGCATCACCAAAATACTCCAACAGACGCTGGAAACGCACTGCGCCAATACCTTTTACCAGAGTGAAACCAATCCAATACGGTTTATCGGCCATTATAGAAAATACCCCCAGGCGAACCCTAGATCAAACCGTCTAACAGGTGAACGCGTATTTGACGGTCAGCAAGGTCAACGCCCAGAATGACCGGGGGGATAACCGGAAGGAGTACTTCTTTGCCGTCCGCATCTCGCACTAGATAGACGTCGTTCGCACCCGTCTCGATAATATCCATCAATACACCCAATTCATCACCATCGTCCGTAACTACATTCAGGCCGAGCAACTCATGATGATAGTACTCACCTTCGGGCAACTTGGGCCGGCCAGCAGTTGGGACAAAGACCGAAGTATTGCGGTATAACCCGGCATCTTCAGGGTTTTTTGCGCCACGAATTCGTATCAACAAGCCTTTCGCGTGCGGACGCAGGCTGGCAATCACCATTGGCTGATATTGCTCGCCAACGAAGACGGTCATGCCCGTTTTCAAGCGCTCTGGGAAGTCAGTGCGAATATCCATCAATATTTCACCCTTAACGCCGTGTGGACGGCGCAAAAATCCGACCTCCAAATATTCAGGCTCGCCAACGGGCGGCGAGCCTGATTCAGCCGTGGCTGTTGTACTTTTTGAAGCCATTAAGGTTCCATCACATCGAGGGTGGCTTGCTTGCCATCTCGCTCCGCAGCCACACGTAACAAGGCGCGGATGGAATTGGCTACTCGCCCGCTTTTGCCAATTACGCGGCCCATATCATCTTTGGCTACGTTTAGCTCCAGGCGCACGCGATTACCATTTTGTACTTCTCGCACTTCCACCTGTTCAGGATGTTCTACGAGAGATTTTGCGATATATTCAATGAGAGCCTTCATGGCATCTCCATTCAAATGATACAGGCACAGAGACAAGAAAACTTTCACATCTCTGCACCTTTAGCGTTAATTAATCGCGGCGGGTCTTAACAGTGGTATTGCGACCAGCTTCCGCTTCAGCAGCTTCCTTCATCAGGGTTTCTACATCTTCACCCTTCTTAAAGCGCTCCCAGCGATCCATCGTACCAGCGGTTTTGAATACTTGCTCCACAGACTCGGTCGGCCTGGCGCCGTTCTTCATCCAGTGGAAAACACGATCTTCCTTCACAGTCAGGGTAGTCGGCTCAGTGCGGGGATTGTAAAAGCCAAGAATTTCAAGATAGCGGCCATCACGAGGGCTTTCTTTATCTGCCGCAACGATGCGGTAAGAAGGCTGTCCTTTCATACCAACACGGCGAAATCGAATACGAACCATTGAAAACGTTCTCCTTCATATGTATTTGTCAAATTGTAGGTGCGGGATCAAGCTAGAGAGAGGGGGTGCGTGAAAGGACGCGCTCACAAGCCGGAATTCCACAGGGCACTATTTTACCAGAGAAATAAAACAGGAAAAGAGCAAATCAAGATCTATCCAAACAAGCGACCTAAATCACGCCCGCCAGTTTTCTTGATTCTCTTCATAACTTTTTGCAATTCGCGGAACTGTTTGACCAGTCGGTTAACATCCTGCACTTCTACACCGGAGCCAGCCGCAATGCGACGACGGCGGGATGCATTCAAAACATCCGGGTTGCGGCGCTCTTTGATGGTCATCGAACTGATAATGGCTTCGCTGCGTTTCAACTGCTTCTCAACATCATTCGGATCAGCCTGACGCGCAGCCTGTCCCAGTTGCCCGGGCAGCATATCCATCATCTGACCAAGCGGGCCCATTTTCTTCATCTGCTTCATTTGTTCGAGCCAGTCTTCGAACGTGAACTGACCCTTCATCAATCGCTCGGCCTGCTTCTCAGCAGACTCAGCATCGAAGGCCGCTTCAGCCTTCTCGATCAAACCGATTACATCGCCCATACCCAGGATGCGAGAGGAAAGCCGATCTGGATCGTAGGCTTCGAGTGCATCCAGCTTTTCGCCCGTACCCAGGAACTTAATGGGGACACCCGTTACCGAGCGGATGGAAATGGCAGCACCGCCGCGCGCATCTCCGTCCATTTTAGAAAGGATCAGGCCGGTCAATGAGACCGAATCGCGAAAGCCCTGGGCTACGTTGAGTGCCTCCTGACCGATCATGGCATCCACAACCAACAGGGTTTCAACAGGGTTGACGCGCACAGCAATGGATGATAATTCATCCATTAGTTCCGCATCAAGCTGGGACCGACCGGCTGTGTCCACAATCATGACGCTGAATCCGCCCTTCTGGGCTTTATCGAATGCGCGTGCTGCCAGATCAGGTGGCTTGGCGCCAGCATCAGCTTCAACCGGGACGTCCAGTCGCTCGCCCAACTGTTGCAATTGCTGGATAGCCGCCGGGCGGTAAGGGTCGCCTGCGACCAACATGACACGCTCACCTTTTGAGCGCAATAAGCGCGCCAACTTACCGGCGGCAGTGGTCTTACCAGAGCCTTGCAAACCGACCAGCATCAACACACGTGGCCTGGCGCCTGACAAATTTAGGGGTTCAGGTTCACCCAGCGTACCGACCAATTCTTCGTTAACGATCTTGATAACCTGCTGACCTGGGTTGAGCGCCTTCGAGACTTCCGCCCCAACAGCGCGTTCGCGTACGCGTGCAATGAAATCTTTGACCACACTATAGTGCACATCCGCTTCGAGCAACGCCAAACGGACTTCGCGCATAGCGGCATCCACGTCGGCTTCGGAGAGTTTACCGCGGCGGCGGAGTTGATCGAAAACCTGGTTGAGTCGTCCGGTGAGTGTTTCGAACATAAAGAGTCCCTTTCAGTGTAGGCGGGCATTGTAGTGCGGAAGCAGGCGGGGGTCAAGGGAAGAAGCGCGTTTTCGATTATAATAAAAATGCTTGCTTGACAATCCACAGGTCTACTAGTAAAATCCGGGACGCTTAACAATCGAATATCTGGCCGAGATAGCTCAGTTGGTAGAGCACGCGACTGAAAATCGCGGTGTCCACAGTTCGATTCTGTGTCTCGGCACTTTCGGCCAGATTAAGCGGCCGATTGATGCGGGTGTAGTTCAGTGGTAGAACGTCTCCTTGCCAAGGAGAAGGTCGAGAGTTCGAATCTCTTCGCCCGCTCTACTTTTTTTAATAACATGGCGTCGTGGCCAAGCTGGAAAGGCAAAGGTCTGCAAAACCTTGATCACGGGTTCGAGTCCCGTCGACGCCTCTCTGAGCGACCTCAATTGAGGTCGCTTTTTTGTTGTCTATGATGAGAAGAATTGGGGATTTTGTATTGAAGTTATAAGTATGTAAACTGTTAAAGCATCTATAATATTTGTAAAATTATCGGTTTATAAGGAGATTAAGTTTGAATATTCTTAGTCACCAGCACGATAAAGAATATCAAAGTATATTTGAAAATGCACTTGAGGGGATATTTCAATCTTCACTGGATGGACGTTTCCTGAAAGTCAATCCGGCGATGGCAGGTATCTATGGATATGACTCTCCAGAAGATATGTTGACTACCATTAAAAACATAGGAAAACAAATTTATGTCGATGCCAGGGAAAGAGATGGCTTTCTAAAAGAATTACAAGATAACGGCCGCATTGATAGATTTGAAGCTCAAAATTATCGTAAAGATGGAAGCATTTTTTGGAGCCAGACCAATGCACGAATTGTTCAGGATATAGAAGGAAGCGCCCTTTTTATTGAAGGGTTTATTACCGATGTAACTTCCCGGAAGAAGACTGAATTTGCTCTAAAGCAAAGTGAGGAACAATTTAAAAAAATCTTCCAATTAAACCCGATTGCTTCTTGCATCGCTACACTTAAGGAGGGTCGCTTCATTGCAGCCAATGATGCGTACTGGCAATTGTCCGGTTTCGAACCCGACGAATTTCTAGGCCATACGAGTGTAGAGCTTGGGTTTATATCCGAAGCGAGAAGAAAAAAGACCACCTCAAAATTAATAAAAGAAAAGACCCTTAGGGATGAGGGTGGAAAACTGTTTACAAAAGGTGGAGAAACCCGAAATACTTTGGAGTTTTTCGATCTAATTCATTTTGATGGGCAAGATTGTATTTTATCTATGTTTTATGACATAACCGATCAAGTCCAATCGCAGAAAGCACTACAAGAAAACGAAGAAAAGTTCCGTCAATTGTTCGAGGCTGAATCAGACGCGATATTCTTGATCGACAATGAAAGTGGAAATATTCTGGAAGTAAATGCGGCTGCAACAGCAATGTATGGCTACAGTAAGGAAGAACTGCTCCGCAAAAAAAACTCAGATCTATCTGCGGAACCGGAAATAACTCGTAAGGTAACCAACAGCACCCCTATAAACAGAGAACATGTGATATCTATTCCTCTTCGGTTCCATAAAAAGAAGGATGGAACGACATTCCCTGTTGAAATAACAGGCAGGTTTTTCGAGTGGCGCGGGCGCCCCGTTCATATTGCAGCTATTCGAGATATCACGGAACGCAAAGACGTAGAAGAAGCTTTGAAAACCAGCGAGGAGCGCTTCCGTTTGGCATTCCTTACCAGTCCAGACTCTATCAATATTAATCGAATGGAAGATGGTCTTTATGTAGATATCAATGAAGGTTTTACTACTATCTCTGGCTATACACGTGAAGATGTCATCGGAAAAACCTCGCTGGAAATAAACATCTGGGATAATCCGAACGATCGCGCTAAACTCGTGGGTGGGCTGAAAAAAAATGGTTTCGTCGATAATTTGGAAGCCAAATTTCGCATGAAAAACGGACGCGTTCTCACAGGGTTGATGTCGGCAAAAGTCATCACACTGAACGATGTTCCCCATATCATTTCCATCACAAGAGAAATTGAGAATATCAAACGAGCCGAGGAAACGTTACAGCGCCAATTGAAAGAGTTATCTATTCTTCACAATATTGCTTTGGCGGCATCTTCATCAAAAAGTGTGGATGAGTTGATTCAACGTGTTACAGATACAATTGGGGATACTCTATATCCTGATAACTGCGGCGTAGAATTGCTTACAGAGAGTGGTGATATGCTTGTGCCACACTCTTCTTATCGAGGTGCTACAGGCGATACAGCCAGGTGGCGCATGGATATATCACAAGGTGTAACGGGAAAAGTAGCCTCAACCGGTATTCCAATTCGCCTTGGCGATGTATGGCAAGAACCAGCCTATATCGAAGCAACGGCAGGCGTGCAATCTGAACTATGCGTACCTATTAAGATGCAGGACCGGGTAATTGGAGTGATTAATATCGAATCCAAAAAGCCAGATGCCTTCAGCGAGACTGATGAGCGCTTGCTCAATACTGTTGCAGGGACAATGGCTACAGCCATTGAACAGTTGCGTCTCTTCGAAACATATCAGCGTCGTTTGCAAGAGCTAACCATTCTCAATACAGTTAGCCTAGCCAGCACAAACGCAAATAATGTGGATGAACTAATTGAAAAAGTTACACAGATCATTGGCGAATCACTTTACCCGGATAATTTTGGTATGCTCCTGTTAAATAATGAGGGTACTGCACTCATACCACATCCTTCTTATCGGGGTATCTCGGGCGGAAAATTTCCAACAAGCCTGTCACTAGGCCAAGGCATCAGCGGACAGGTTGCTGCGAGTGGAAAACCGATCCGCATCGCTAATGTGAGAACATCTAAAAAATACATCGAAGTCACGTCGCAGGCACGTTCAGAATTGTGTGTTCCCATAAATCTTGCGGATCGTGTATTAGGTGTAATCAATGCAGAAAGTGTCAAAATCAACGCATTTTCTGAGGATGACGAGCAATTGCTTACAACAATTGCCGGTACACTAGCCACAGCAATAGAAAAACTACGCTTGCTTGAAGAAGAGAAAAAACGACGCGAGGAAGCCGAAGTTTTGCTCGAGGCAACCACTACTTTGACTGCTTCCTTAAATCTGGAAACGTTATTTGATTCGATTCTTGAAATTTTATCGAGGATTGTATCTTGCGATAGTGCGTCAATTGCCATGCAGCAAGATAATAAGCTGATCATTGTTGCCGGGAGAGGCTTTCCACCGCGATACGATGTAATTGGGAAACAACTCGGATATTCAGAAAAGTGGCTTCTAATAAGTGCAATGCAAAAAGCATTTATCGTGCCTGACGTACAGCTCGAACCCAAGTTCGAACAATGGGAAGGTTCCGAATATATTCGAGGCTGGATGGGGGTGCCAATGGTCATCCATGACAAACTTATAGGCTTTATCAATCTGGACAGTCGAACACCCAACGCATTCACCGAACAAGATGCAATCATGGCACAAACCTTTGCCAACTCCGCAGCGGTTGCAATTGAAAATGCGCGCTTGTTCGAAGCCGCGCAGACAAGTCGTGAAAGAGCAGAAGCACTGCGCGAAGCTACCGCAGCTCTAACCACGTCAAATAAACTAGAAGATCTATACAAGATTATCCTGAATTCATTGGCAAAGCTGATACCCTATGACAGTGCATCTATTGAGATATTAGACCAAAAATATCTGGAAATTGTTGCAGAAAACAATTTACCAAAAGAATATCAGTTCGTTGGCCAAAAATATGTTTACAAACCCAAAAAATGGAAAAAAACGGTAAGTGAACGTTGGCCTTTAATTATTCCAGATGTGCAAATAGATGAGCGATTTGAAAAATTGGAAGGGACCAAATACATCCGCAGCTGGATGGGTGTTCCAATGTTCGCACAAGATAGGCTCATTGGTTTCTTGAATCTTGATAGTCGCGAAGTAAATTTTTTTGAGCAGGAACATGCAGCCCTCGCACAAACATTTGGAAACCAAGCCGCGACCGCAATCGAAAATACCCGTCTCTTTGAACTTGGCGAACAGCAAATTCGCCAGCTTACCGTACTACGCGATATTGACAGCGCCATATCGTCAAGTTTCGATCTACGCGTAGTCTTAGACCTTTTGCTAGAACATGCTGTTAGAGTTCTGGAAGCAGACGCTGCTGTCATCCTACTCTACGATCCAGACCTTCAGTCTCTATCTCCTTTTGCAAATATTGGGTTTACAAATAGACGCAGGACGTACTGGTCCGAGCAAATTCGAATAGGAGAGGGTTCAGCTGGACACGTTGTGCTCCAAAGAAAGCTGGTTCATATTCCGGATCTTCATAATGCGCTAGAATTTACGCAAAGCGGTTACAGCAGCCAAGAAAACTTTAAAAGTTACTTTGGGGTCCCTCTAATTGGGAAAGGATTAATCAAAGGTGTTCTTGAGATATATACCCAAAAAGATACCTATCCTAAGCAAGATTGGTTTGATTTTCTACACACTCTGGCTGGACAAGCAGCCATCGCAATTGACAATGTTCAACTGTTCAAGAACCTGCAACGCAGCAGCCAAGAACTTATCCTCGCTTACGATGCAACTCTTGCAGGCTGGGGACTAGCGCTCGAATTACGCGATAAAGAAACTCAGGGACATTCAGACCGTGTTGTCGAACGCACCCTTGAACTTGCACGTCGAATGGGTATTGGAGGTAAAGAACTTACCAACATTATGCGCGGTACATTATTGCACGACATTGGAAAAATGGGCATCCCTGATCATATTTTGAATAAACCTGGCCCTCTGACTGACGAGGAATGGATCATCATGCGACAACATCCCCAATACGCTTTTGATCTTATAAATCCGATCCCGTATTTGCGCCCTGCATTGGACATCCCCTACTCGCATCATGAACGTTGGGACGGCAGCGGGTATCCACGCGGCTTGAAGGGCAAAGATATCCCTCTGGCGGCTCGCATTTTTGCTGTGGTTGACATTTGGGACGCACTCTCGAACAAACGCGTTTATCGAGATGCCTGGCCGGAAGAAAAGGTGATTGAATATCTCAAAAACACTGCTGGAATAGAACTCGACCCCAACATCATCGAAAAATTCCTGGAATTACTTGATGAAGAGCGATAAAAAACATCAACCACCTGGTACCGCAACCATATAGTATTGTAGGGTTATTTTGAATTTTGTACCTTCATAAAATCTAAAAACCCTTAGTATTTAGTTTGTTGCGGTACTATTTCACGCGGACAAAACGCCGCTTCCCCACTTGCAACACACCCGGATGTGGAAAAACTCCATCACCTCGCTCCAGAGTTTCACCATCCAGGCGCACGCCCTTTTGATCGATCAAGCGACGCGCCTCGCTCTTACTGGATACTAAACCTGCCCCCGTTAAAACATCCATAACAGTAGCCCCGGCCTGCATCTCGTATTCTGGCATTTCATCCGGGTTCTCTTTTTGCTGAAACAGACGCACAAAGGCTTCTTCGGCAGCCTGCGCTTCCCCGTCGCTGTAGAAGATGCTGACGATCTCTCGCGCCAGTTTCATCTTGGCATCTCGCGGATGCAGTGTACCGGCCTTCAAATTCTTTTCCATCTCATCGATCTCTACGGGAGTCCAGCGTGACACCAATCGCAAGTACGTTCCCATCGCAAAGTCCGGCACGCTCATCACCTTGCCGTACATATCCTCCGCACCGCTGTTTATCGGTACAATATTCCCCGTAGACTTAGACATACGTTGTGTACCATCTGTCCCCGGTAGGATACCGCAAATCACACCCACCAATGGCTTCTGGCCTAGCGCTTCTTGTAACTTTCGCCCAGCAACGATAATATTAAAAAGCTGATCAGTGCCACCGATTTGCACATCAGTTTCCAGAGCAACAGCGTCATAGCCCTGCATCAACGCATAAAATGTCTCGTGTAAGTATATCGGCTCGCCGTTCTCCAGCCGTCTGGAAAAATTATCGCGCGCTAAAAATTGCTGCACCGTAAAGTTCTGCCCCAGACGGATCAAATCCACCAACGATAATTCAGAAAGCCACTCGCCGTTATAGCGGACTTTGGTCTTCTCATGATCCAGCACGCGAAAAGCCTGATCGGTGTAGGTTTTTGCATTTTTGGCAACTTGTTCCTCGGTCAATACCGGACGCGCTTTGTTCTTATCCGATGGGTCACCTACCAGTGCAGTATAGCTTCCAATTAAAAACGTTACTTCGTGTCCCAATTCCTGAAACTGACGCATTTTCCGCATCGGAATCGTATGCCCCAGATGCAGATCTACATGCGTAGGGTCAAATCCACAATACACGCGCAGCGGACGCCCTTCTTTCTCAGCTCCAACCAGCCGCTCGCGCAGTTCCTTTGTCATGGCTTTCTTCAACTCTTCATCGCCATACTCGGTGCCCTGCATCAAAAGTTCAACTTGTTCATCAATATTCATGAGAACCTCCCGCAAAAAATAACGCATCACGTTTTACGTTCCGTGATGCGCAGAATGAAACGTAAAATCTCAATCAACTTCGCGCATAATAATACGCGTTGTTCGACTCCTCGACCAATTCCAAACCAGTTTCGCGCAAAATAACATCCAGAATTACCTGTCCTCCTGGGAAGCCAGTTCGCCCGCGCAGTTCGCCCTGGAACTGGACTTCACCCAGCGTCTTGAATCCAAAATGAGACTTTTCACCAATAACCTGCACTGACTTACCCCAGCGGGCGGGTAAAACCGCCACTTTCTGGACCTCTTCCCAGCTCAATCGCACGCGGCGTAACCCGTTCTCAAAGCGGACTCCATCCGTCTCCAGCCAAATAATTGTTTTTCTGTCAAGCCAGTTTCCCAACGTAATACTCACGCCTGAAAAGAGCAGGAAAACCCAGAATATCCAGGCCCACGTAGGAATATGTCCGCTGCGGTTCAAGAACCACATTCCCAGGCCAGCAGCCAGCGCTAAAGCCCAGGCCGTCCGTTCACCACGGCGGGATAACAATTCAGGGCGAAATTCGCGAGTCTCGCTTTCTGACATAGACAATATTATACAACAGCTTTAAAAGTTACTCGGTTAAATTAGAAGTCTCGAAAATAAGGGCAACTTGCGACGTAAGTTGCCCTTATTTTCGGAATCTTCTTGAAACATGGACACTTCCCGAGATTACTGCGTCAGATTGAAGGTGAACTCCCAGGGGCCTGTGATGGTGAAGAACTCATCACTATACACAAGTTGCTCGGCTTCTTCCTGACTCATTGTTTCCGGCTTACCAACGATTTGCATGGTTGCCACGCCATTGACATCAATACAATCTAATGCGATTGCAATCCCACGTGCAGCAAGCGACTGCTGAATTTTGGGCATATAGATTGTGCAATAATCCTCCTGGCGAGGGAAGGATGCGATCGCTTCTATGCTGACTGTCACTGCAGAAAGGTTTGCGTCGGGCGGAACATAGAATTCCAGAGTATCGCAACGCAGCCCAGGTTGCCCGTCTCCGATTGGCTCTTGCGCACTAAGCAAAGTAGCCCCATACTCCTGCAAAATAACATCTGCATATTTCAAGCTGGCTCTCCAAATCGTCCAGTCTGAAGCATCCGGCACGGTAAAGCATACATCGGCATAAACTTGCTTGCCTTCTTGCCAAGCACGATCGACACGCACATCGATCCCACTGACAACTTGGTTGGGAGAAATTGAATCCGCCCCAGCAGTTGGATAGGAATCAGCGATAAACGGCGTCGCCGAAGGCAGTACCGGGATAGCTTGCTGCTGGTCAGGTACGAGTGAAACCGGCGAAGCACAAGCCAATGCGGCTACCATTAAGACAAGTATTACAAGAAAAATACGAGAGTACATTTTTCATCCTTTCAAGAATCGTTATTTCTTAAAAATATCTCTGAGAGCTTCCTCTAATTTTGTGAAGTGCATATTATACCCTAAATCGAACAAACGTTCTGGTTTCGAAAACCGTCCTTTGGTGACAAGCACGCTCATTTCGCCCAACGCGAGTCGCATCAAAAATGCCGGAACTGGAAACCAGTAGGGACGCCGCAAAACCTTTGCCAGAGTATGCATGAATTCGGCGTTGGATGTCATTTGTGGAGCAATCAAATTATATGGGCCCTTTGCATCAGGATTCTCCATCAGATATCGGATGGCTCCAATTTGATCATCAATGTGGATCCAGGGCACAGCTTGTTTTCCACTACCGAAAGGGCCTCCTACAAATAAACGTACTGGCAAAGCCATCAGCCACATCAAAATAGCATCCCTGGCAAGCACAACCGACGTGCGACAGACAACGTGTCGCACACCAAATTCTTCCACGGATTTTGTAGCATCTTCCCAGGCAACAGTGAGTTGAGCCAGATAATCGTCCCCGGGCGGCGTGAACTCGTCAGCAACGCCCTCCCCTTGCAAGCCGTAGTGGTTGATGCCGGAGATTTGGATTAAAACGCTGGGACGATGGGAAGCGGTTTGGATAGCGGAAGCAAGTGCACGTCCAGGTTTGACGCGCGAGTCGTGAAATCGCTGTTTTTTTCGTTTTGTCCATGGCCAGCTATGTAAACTTAAACCAGACAGGTTAATGACAGCATCCATTTCTTCGACAAGCTGACCCCAGCCGGTTGTTGTCTTTCCATCCCACCCAATAACTTGAGCGCCCTTAATGGCGTGGTTGGGGTCGCGAGACAACACCCAAACTTGATGGTTATCCGCAGTCAAGGATTTTATTAAATGCGCTCCAATGAACCCGGAGCCGCCGGCAATCAGTACTTTCATCTCAGATTCTCCATAAGAATGGTTGTGCTATAATCAGCGCTTGTGGAGGCTCCATGCAAGAGCCAGTACTAGTCTTAAATGCGAATTTTGAGCCGATTAATGTGTGCTCAATGCGACGAGCCATCGGGCTGATTCTGGGAGAAAAGGCAGCGATGGTGGTCAACGGGCGCGGACATATCCACACGATCAACCTGCTTCTGCCGCGGCCTTCCGTTATTCGCCTGGAACATATGATCCAACGGCCACGCCCGCGCGTTAAGCTGACTCGTCGCGAAGTCTTTCGACGCGATAATTATACATGCCAGTACTGCGGCCGCCACGATACCCCCCTGACAGTTGACCACATTTTGCCCAAGCGTTTGGGCGGACAACATATCTGGACAAATGTTGTAGCGGCCTGCCCGAGCTGTAACCACCGCAAGGGTGGGCGACGTCTTAATGAAGTACAGATGAAATTATTACATTTGCCAAAAGAGCCACCCGCCAGCGCAGTATATATGTATGGGTGTCACTTAGATGAAAATGGAGAGTGGGAACCGTTTATTACCGGGTGGTAATGGGCGTTTCTCTATAAACCTTTACCCCGTTTGCACCAGCAAGCGGGGCATTTTTATGAGAAATCCAATATCATGAAATCAGTTGCCAGGGCAATTTCACCCTTATAGTGTTGACGAGCTTCTGCGATCAAATTTCCGTTGGTGTATTCGCCAGTTGGATAGTGAATAAGATATAACTGACTTACTGCCGCCTGAGCAGCAATTTGCCCAGCCTGCCCGGCAGAAGAGTGACCCAGCGCAGCACCGGAGGCTTCATGGATCAAAATGTCAGCTCCTTCAGCCAGACGGACAACTTCTACACATGGCTCGGTATCACATGAATAAGTTAGCGCTTTTTTATTGCTTTTAAAGTCAAAGCGCAGACCGATGGTCGGAATCAAATGACGCACAGGAGAGGATGTTACCTTGAACTCATCACAATCCAAAAGAGGGGTTCTTTCATTTGCGGGGATACGATGAAAGGCAACCGGGAAGAAGTCCGGCCAGTCTTCCCAGGAGTACATCTCCATTAATTTTTCCATGCGGTCAAGTGTGTAATGCAGCCCATATATGTTGACCAATTTTTTGCGCCCTCGCAGCCACATGTCCATAAGGAGCAGCGGGACACCGGAAACATGATCCGGGTGAAAATGGGTTAGGACCAAGTCCGTAACGGTCATAAAATCAACGCCCGCCTTCTCCAAACGGTGAATAGGGTTGTTGACACAATCTACCATGACTATGCGCTCTTCACCCACCAAAACCATATGGGTATTTTCATTATCTTTGGAAGATATTGCGTTAGAGGAGCCAAGTACGATCAACTTCGCCATATAACTTCTCTGAAACCTCTAAAAAGCAGTTGCCAGCAACACTGGAGTAACATATGTTTCTATCACTGCCGCGATCAACAACAGGGGCACAACCAGGCCAACCACGACTTTGGTCCAATCTGCCAGTAATTCCAGCACGACTTCACCAAACGACCTGCCAATTTGCGGCGTGACCAACACAACACCAATTCGCAACATAGCAGCGCTAGCCAGAATAAGGGCCGGGATTTCAAATATACCGTGCGGCAGCAATCCGTTTATTGTCAAGGTAACGGGAGAATAACCCAGTAGTTGAAATACCCCAAGCAAAGCACCGACCGTGCTCAAATTCACGAGATAAACCAGCATACCGAGCACGCTGAATGAAACCAGTCCTGCCAGCAGTATCAAAACCACAGCACGAACGTTATGTGAAAAGATAAATGGTGCAGAAAAATTTTGCCCCAAACTGATCAACGTGGTTGACTGTTCAAACCGTTCTGATATTCCTTGCACAGATTCAGGAGATGCCATATCGACAAATTCTGGAACGGTTGCCACTGTCCATTGGAAACCGGCCCATAATGTGATCACCGCTAGAAATACCAACACACCAACTGGAATCCATAACTGCCGTAATGCGCTACGGACTTCCAACCTGTACCAATTTAATACTGAGGAGGCTTCACCTTTGAAATATCCCCAAAATGTGCGCCAGGCCCAGCGTATATTCAGCACGTCGATTTCACGGCCCAGAAGATATTCGCGTTGAAAGTGTGACAGGCCAACCCGTATAAGCAGCCCGGCCAGGATCAATACCCCTGCTACAGCCAGCCACAATACCTGATTATTGCCCCAAAACAATAAGGCGCTCTCTCCCTGCATCAATACTGCTACCGGGATTACGATGAAAGACGCCAACAGATTAGCCGCCTTCACCGAGGTAGATTGCACCGAAATCACAATCGCTGCGCTAACCATCAATATCGCATGTGCAATCGTCAGCGCTAACAACTGTATCATCACAGACAGTTCCGGCATTTCAATTCTTTGCCGGGAAACAATGATCAGGTAAAAACTGATTGCAGCCATACTGGCGATTAATGGTGTAAGCACACCGATCAGCAATTTACCTACATACATTTGCCAATCCTTTAAAGGTGTACTGAGCAAAGGCTCAATTGTTCCGCGTTCTTTTTCGCCTACAAAGGATTCTAATGCCACCACCAGCGATATAGTGATCGGGAAAAACCCAATGATCAACACTGAGAATGGCACAAGTCGGTCAACCAACAACGTGCCACCATATCGACCTACAAATTCCACAGCCGAGCGTGCTACCTCGTTCATCAACAATGGGAATATAATCGTCAGCACAACAAGAGGAAACAAAATACGCCAATCACGCAATTGATCGCGCAATTCGCGTTTGGTCACAAGCCAGACGGGAGCAAACCAATCCATTTTAATTCCTGCTATACCGTTGCAGCAGTTGCAACCGGGCGGATGTCAAGCGGCGCTTGTGCATCTGCCATTACTTTTAGATAGACCTGCTCAAGGCTACGTGAAACTTCCTGCAGCGTCACCACCGGAGCCTGAGCGTCAGACAACTGACGCAGCAACAACGGATTGGACGCCTGCGGCCGCTCCACACGGAACCTGAGCCTGCTTCCGTTATTTTCACTCAGAGTTACACCCATGGGCAAAGTCAAACCGTCAATCTGCCAGGGTTGAGACAATTGCGCTTCGTATTCCACCGGCCCCAAAATCTGTTGCTTTAGCTCATCCAGTGTGCCACTGAGCAGTATTCGTCCTCGGTAAATGATGGCGATAATATCTGCCAGCGATTCCGCTTCTGCCAGATTGTGCGTGCAAATGACAATCGTCCGCTGGGATGATTTCAAGCGCCCGATCTCATCACGCACCAGCCGCGCGGACTCTGGGTCCATCGCCGAAGTCGGCTCATCCAGCAACAAAACAGGTGGCTCGTGCATCAGAGCACGCGCTAACGCCAGTTTCTGCCGCATACCTTTTGAATACTCACCCGCGCGTTTATCCGCCACTTCCGACAGACCAAAATATTCCAGCAGATAGTTGATTCGCGTTTTCCTCGCAGCAGGATTTTGACCATAGACCTCCCCAAAGAAATTTAGATATTCCTTGGCAGTCATACGCACATACAAACCGTGCTGCTCAGTCAACACCCCGACCGAAGCGCGCACATCTGCAGCCTGCTTAACTACATCATAGCCGTTGACCTGTGCCCATCCGCGTGTGGGGTTGAGTAAAGCCGTCAACATGCGGACAGTGGTGGTCTTGCCAGCACCATTCTGCCCCAGCAAAGCCAATATTTGCCCGGGCTTGACCGTCAATGTAACGCCGTCTACAGCTTTGAAATCGTCAAAATATTTTGAAAGATCATTGGTCTCTATCATTGTTTTTTGAGGGTACTACGCAAATCCTTGAATTAATCTTGCAGTTTCATTAGGGCTGATCGCATCAGTGAGTAAGAATTATATGAAAACCAGAGAATACGGCCAGCATAGCGGTTGAAAATACCCATGTCAATAAGACAAGGGTCACCTGGCATTCTGGTCTTTAGATGCTAATTCTGGTTGGTTTCTTCCCTGTGTCGCCAGAACAAAGCCAATGCCGATAAAATTGCAACCACAGTCATCGCTGTCTGATTAGCGTTGAGTCCGCCCAACATAGCGGCATCCAGCCTTAAAAAGTCAAGCAAGAAGCGCCCAATAGGGTAGACGATCAGGTATACGAGAAAGATGTCCCCATTCTTTAGACGGTCACTGAACCGGCGCGTCAACCAGAGCAATAAAGCCATGTTTACCAGATTCCATAGCGACTCGTACAAGAAAAGTGGATGATAATATTCCTGCGTTTCAAAGCCAGATAATCGATAGAAAGGCTCAATGTAGATTTTCCAGGGTAGAGTGGTTGGTGCACCATATAGTTCCTGGTTCACAAAATTTCCCCAACGACCAATTGCCTGCCCCAGAGCCAGTGCGGGCGCAGCGATATCCAACCACTCCGCGAAATTCAAACCCTGTCGGCGAGCGTAGAAAAAGAGTGTAATCGCCCCACCAATGACCGCACCAGGAATGCCTAACCCCCCATTTCGCAAATTGATCAAGTCAAAAGGGTGGGTCAGATAAAACATGGTTGTTCTACCTTCAGCAATAGCAGACGGTGACGGCGTAAAGACATGCCATAAACGTGCACCAATAACTCCCCCAACGATCAACCAGATAAGCAAATCCCAGACTATTTCTGGATCGTGTCCTCGCCGTTTTGCCTCGTATGCAGCCAGCCAACCGCCAGCCAATGCACCCAGCATGATGATAATGCCATAATAACGGATAAAAACGGGGCCTAACTGAAATCCTTGTGGCATGACAATTTACCTCTAAATATATTTACTTCATTTGAGCATGTGCTTGTTTTCGAACGAACCAGATGCGTTGCAAGGCAGTGAAATTTGCTAAAATTGCCAATATCCAAAGAGCAATAATCGGCTTATTAAAAACCAGCAATGGTGCCAAAACAAGATAACGCTCTGCGCGCGTCAGTAAGCCAACCTTGGCATCATACTTTAGGCTCTCAGCGCGTGCCCGCACATAAGAGACCAACACCGAGCCAGCGGCTGCAGCAAACGCAAGGATGCTCCCCAGGGCATCCCCCTGACTGGCAAAATAGTACATCAAACCACCCAAGATTGCTAATTCTGCATAGCGGTCACTGACCGAATCAACAAAAGCACCGAAGTCACTCGGATCACCGCGCAAGCGCGCCATGGTACCGTCTAAACCGTCGATAGGGGTCATGACCAATACGATCCATCCACCAATCGCCATCTTTCCCTGAGAAAGAAAATATGCACCCACGAAATTACCCAGCATTCCCAGGCCTGTCATCATATTGGGTGTCATTCCAATATTTAGAAAGAATTTTCCTAACGGATCAACCACCCACTTAAACCAGGCGCGCAACCGGTCAGTTAATGTTAAAGGTTTACGAACACCATCATTTTCCACAAATATCACTCCCAAAAAAATTTATTTGTATAGTCAACTTCTTACTCATCATCAAAATCATCGTTTGGATCCAGCAAGACGTCACGCTCTCGTCCCCCACCCTGGGAAGGGCCAACAATACCCATCTCCTCCAATTGATCCAGCAGACGTGCCGCACGCGGATAGCCAATGCGCAAACGACGTTGCAGCAAAGAGGCCGAAGCGCGCTGCGTCTCTCGGACGAGGGAAACTGCTTCCTCTATCAAGGCATCATCGCCGCTCTCAGCTGGTTCTTGTAACAACTTCTCCCAGGGCGGTTCATCATCTAACGGCAGATCACTTACCTTTTGCCAGTGTGTGATGATTTTTTCAATTTCCTGATCGGTGATCATAACACCTTGCGCGCGCAATGGATTGCCAACTTCCGGGTTGAGAAAGAGCATGTCGCCCCGGCCCAGTAAAGTCTCCGCACCGGATGTATCCAAAATGACACGCGAGTCCACACCCGAAGCGACCGCAAAAGCCAGCCGCGCTGGGAAGTTAGCCTTGATAAGGCCCGTCACCACATCCGTGCTGGGACGCTGGGTGGCAACTACCAGGTGGATACCGGTGGCACGTGCCATCTGCGCCAGGCGTACAAGGTTGTGCTCAGTCTGATCTGGCGCAGACATCATCAGATCGGCCAGCTCATCAATGATAATCACGATACGCGGCAGTGGAGTTGCTTCCCCGCGGCGCGCCAGCTTGCGGTTGTAGCTGTCCAGGTCACGAGATTTTGCACCTTCCAGCAAGCGGTAGCGGTGCTCCATCTCAACCACCACCCAGCGCAACACCCCCATAATGCGCTCGATATTGGTTTCTACCTTGCCATATAAATGCGGCAGGCCATTATAGCGCAGCAACTCCACCATTTTGGAATCGATCATTATCAATCGCAAATCCTCGGGTGTGTTGTTCATTGCAAGGCAGGCTGCAATAGATGTAATACAGACCGACTTGCCAGAACCTGTTGCTCCAGCGATCAATAAGTGCGGCATACGTGAAAGGTCAGCCACCATGGGGTGACCGGAAACATCCCGGCCAA
>Ga0209536_100002654_pt1 | contig 29158 bp, 34 predicted proteins | sample DeeMarSeWOR28_12_FD_187461 | JGI IMG/M metagenome (GOLD analysis project Ga0209536, IMG submission 187461) | Marine sediment microbial communities from White Oak River estuary, North Carolina - WOR-2-8_12 (SPAdes) (version 2) | ecosystem: Environmental > Aquatic > Marine > Intertidal zone >...
AGGGAGACGGCCTTCTATGTGCCGAGGTTTTTGGCCGTATTGCACATTTTGAACGATCCAGATGCACATGGCTTCACTCTGCCTCCTGTGGACGAGGAGCTGCGGGCCGAAAAGGTGGACATCAACAAGCAGGTCCATCTGAAGACCATTGCCGGGCGTCTTGATATTGATTATGGGCACCTTAAAGAGCTAAATCCGGAACTACGGCATCACTTAACCCCAAGCGAGCCCTATGTACTCAAAGTCCCGCCGGGCAAAGGAGAAGTCCTTCTGGCCAAGCTGGATGATATCCCTGTTTGGCGTCCCCCCGTGCCGGCCTATGTTGTCCACAGGGTTAGATATGGAGAGTCACTCTCCGTTATTGCTGACAAATATGGGACTTCTGTGAGAGCCATTATGAACATGAATGGTCTGAGAAGAAGAGACTACCTGAAGGTCGGTTGGAAATTAAGGATACCCGTGAAGAAGACGAGATTCACCCATTTGGCAAGGCCCCCCATACAGACATCACAGTTGAAGGGAGAAATTGTTGAATACACCGTCCAAAAGGGGGATTCCCTCTGGCTGATCGCGAGACGTTTCGGAACGACCACCAAGATGATTCGAGCCCTCAATCAGCTTAACACATCAGTGCTCAGGGTCGGGCAGGTCTTGAAGATATCTCCAGGCCGTGTGGTCATGAAGTTGGAGGGCAATCAAACCCACCTGGTACGAGAGGGGGATTCCCCATACCTCATTGCTAAGAAGTATGAAATGGATCTTTCGGAATTCCTCAAGATAAACAACCTAACACCCCGAAGCACCATCTTCCCAGGTGAGATTGTGACGATTAAGGCTGAGTGATTTTCAATGGCGCGAAAGGTCCCAAATCGTCGACCCATCTCCCTTTCAGCCCATAACATGTCGGTTGCAGAATTCAGTGCTAGAGATACCGTTAGGAGACTCTGGTGGCTTCATGATTCCTTTTGGCATGGGACACTTATAAAGGAGTTAGGTCCTGAAGAGGCAAATCGTTTCAATCTCGAGGTATCTGAGAAGATATTTCGCATGCTGACCAACATGCTTCTTCGGGAAAGGATCATTCAAAGACCGGACTCTATCCAGGATTTGATGCAGATTTTCAAGGTGGTCTGGAAAAACGCCTTTTTTGATGATCTCTATATCCATGAGCCTATCGAGTACAAGGGGAATACCGCCGTGTGGATTGGAACTCGATGCCATGCCTTTGATTCGTTGAAACGGGCTGGATTGTTATCCGGTTATGAATGCGGGTGCCAGGCCCTCAGAAATGGGGTCATGAAGGCCCTACGACTCAAGCCTCTTCATAAGATCAAGGAAAACCTCATCAAGGGGGATGGTCGGTGCGTGATTGAGCTCACCTTTGAGAGAAAGGGGAAATGAGGTTAGGGTCTGTCATTTGGGTCATCGCATTTGCCCTACTTTTGGGCGGATTGGGACTGCCCGTTCCTGAAAACCCAGCCTTGGTGGGAGGCGGATATGCGATTTATAGCGGCGTCGTGGCGACCATACCGGGCCTTGGCCTCTGGTACTTGGCTATAATTTGCGGTGACATTGTCCTTTTTGCCGTTGCTCGTTGGTTCTTTGGTCGGCCATCTCCATCGGGTTGGCTGAAGCGATGGGCAGGCAAGAAACGCTTCGAGAGATATCAAAAAGCCTTTCTGAGCTGGGGAGGTTGGACCCTCTTTTTGGCGCGTTTCACCTTCGGAATACGCGCAGTGGCCTATTTTGCCGCAGGGGCAGCCTCCTATCCATGGATACGATTCCTCGTGGTAGACAGTGTGTCGGTGGCCATTCAAGTCCTGATGTTCGTAGGGATCGGTTATTATGCAGGTGAGAGGGTAGAGCTGGCCAAGACTGCGAGTACAAAAGTTGCACTCCTCCTATCTTTAGCAGCCATTCTGACCCTTATATTCACCTGGGTATACGCGATCTTTGTGCGAAGGCTTTGGAATCGAGACATATAATAAGACATTGAAGTCTTTTCATCTGACTTGCCAAGGATCAGCTTTCAGTTGTTCCAAATCTTATATTTTGTGATGGTGCCTAGAAAAACAGGCAGACCAGGAGGCTGGCACGATGACCATAACGAAGAGGCAGTTGATCGTAGATCTTGATAAATACTTTGAAATGGGGAATTTGATGAATGCCCTTACGGTAATCAACAATTTCCTGTATCAGGAGAGAAACAAGAGGGCGCGCAGGCTGAGGAAGAAACTCCCCCTCTTTCTTGAGGCCGTTGAGGAAAACAGGGATGAAGTCAAGCGGGTTCTGAAGAAGTGGCGGAAGGACTCCTCTTCCAAAATGACCAACTTCATCAATTACTTGGAGGAGTTGGAAGAGCTTGAAGATGAAGAAAAGGAGGAGTTAACAGGAAAGTTACAGGAATTGGTACTGGAGGCTCTGGGATAAGATATAGGGAAATAGGCTTCGTTGACAACCCTCTGGGGATTATATATCTTTCAGAATATAAGAGTGGTGTTTCTGATGGGGCTTATCTTCGATATCCAAACTGCCAGGCTCTATGAATCCTGGTGTCGTTCGCCCCAAGGCAGGGCGATGGAGCGATCCGCGGAGAAGCTGACCCTCACCCTTCTTAACCCTCAGCCCGGTGAAAGGGTCCTGGATATTGGCTGTGGGACGGGAAATCATCTCCTTTTCTTCAGCAAACAGGGCCTGGATATCACGGGAATAGATGCCTCACCCTACATGATCAGCATGGCCAGAGATCGCCTCGGGAGTCGATGTGCCCTAAAAAGGGGCATGGCAGAAGATCTCCCCTATGATGACAACGAATTCGATGTGGCCGTCCTCATCAATACGCTTGAGTTTTTGGATGACCCCCTGCAGGCCTTAAAGGAGGCGGGTAGGGTGGCCAACAGACGGGTCTTTATTGGCGTGATGAATAGCCTTTCTTGGAACTTTTTTCGCGCTAAACTGCAGGCTTTATTCCGTGACTCTCTCTTTGATCATGCCAGATTCTTTAACCTGTGGGAACTGCGTACCTATGTTCAGATGGCCTATGGCCGTGTCCCCGTGGAATGGAGCTGCACACAAGCTTGGCCATCTTCTCTGGGAAGAATTGGGCTCCTCAAAAGTGATCTCTGGGCCCTGAGGCATTGTCCTTTTGGCTCATTCTTAGGGTTTTCAGCAAAAATCCGATATTGGATGAGGGCAGACAAAATCCCCTTGAAAATCAGGATGAAAAAGGCGAGAGAATCTGTTGCAAGCGGATTAACTATGAAGAATGTTAACTGCGCGAAGGAAACATATGGGGAAGAAAGAGGCCTATCTGTATGAGAAACAAGAGAATAACAGAGTGCGCTGTTTTCTCTGTAACCACAGGTGCCTCATAAAAGAAGGGGGCATAGGGATATGCGGCGTTCGCGAAAACCAAGATGGCACCCTAATAAGCCTGGTTTACGGGAAGCTCATAGCCACACATGTGGATCCCATTGAAAAGAAACCCCTCTTTCACTTCCTTCCGAGCACCCGTTCCTACTCCATAGCCACCGTGGGGTGCAATTTCAAGTGCCTTTTTTGCCAGAATGCGGACATATCCCAAATGCCTGCCGATCAAGGGAAGATCTGGGGGGAGGACATGACTCCCCAGATGATTGTGGAGCATGCCTTAGCCAACCGTTCGGCGACTATTTCCTACACCTATACAGAGCCAACCATCTTCTATGAACTGGCAGCGGATACGGCCCGATTGGCCGTCTCCCAAGGGATAAGAAACATCTTTGTCACAAACGGATACATGACAGAAGAATGCCTGAAGGACATATATCCAGATCTTCATGGGGCAAACGTGGATCTCAAGTCGTATACGGACAGGTTCTATAAGGAGCAATGTGGGGCCAAACTTGAGCCTGTCCTCAGCTCGATCGAGACCATGAAAAAGATGGGCGTCTGGCTGGAGGTGACCACCCTGCTCATTCCTGGGCTCAATGACTCCAGGGAGGAACTGAAAAACCTGGCCAGATTCCTTGCAGATCTTGACCCCAGCATACCGTGGCACATCAGCCGGTTTCATCCCACCTACCGTCTTAGAGATGTTCATCCAACGCCTGCGCAAAGCATCCATATGGCGAAGGAAATCGGATATGAGATGGGCCTGAAATATGTCTACACAGGAAATCTGCCTGGTGACGAAGGTGAAAAGACCTTTTGCCACGGGTGCGGAGAGCTTCTGATTGATCGGACTGGTTTTTTTGTGGGGAAAAACAGGATACAAGGTAATCAGTGCCCCAAATGTGATGCGGAAATCCCAGGGGTGTGGGAGTAGACCGACCAGCTGATGGTACGAAAACTGGTCGGAAATCACAAGTCTCAAATCGCAAATCCCAAACAATAAGCTAATGTTCAGAGCTCAAATGCCCCAAACAAGGGCAGAGATGTCTTAGGCAAAACCATCATTTTTTGAATATTTGAGAATTTGTATTTGAGATTTGTTTGTGATTTGGTGCTTGGGATTTGGGTTTTCTTGTATCGACTACTGACAACGATGCCTGTTGGACCCTTTGTCTTGATTTTAGCCCCTTAGTTTGTTAGGTTGAACAAGTAAGGAGGGCTTTATCGGGTTCTTCTTAAACCAGAGACCCCCGCTGTGCATACAAGAAATAGCCTTCTTCCACTCAGCGGGGGTTTTTCAGGAGAGATATCATGAAGCAGGAAGAAGAACTCGTCCTTAAAGTGACGAAAGAGATTGTCGTGAAATTCATTGAAATGGGCCGGCTGTCCATCAATTCGTTTGATGAGGTTTTCAGGCAAATTCACAAAACGGTCCGTGACTCTCTGAAAGAGCCCTCTAAGAAGGGGGAAAGTAAAGAATAGGGAGTCGAAGAATTAGTGTCGTGTCCCGCGAGTCCCCTTGAACTGTCATCGCACCCCCACCCCGCCCTCCGCTTCGAGAGTTAGTACTCGACATTGACTAGGAACAGTCCCTGAGGAGGGGCCTTTACTCCAGCCTTGCGTCTATCCTTTGACTGGAAGATTTCCCAAAACTGCTCAAATCTCATTTTTCCCTGACCCGCCGCCACAACGGAGCCCACGATGTTTCGCACCATATGTCTTAAGAAGCCGTCCGCTTCAAAGACAAAGCGCAGCAGGCCCTGATCAGGACCATGCAGCTCCGCACGCATCATTTCTCTGACCGGGTTTCTGTTTCCACTCCCCGAGGACCGAAAAGAAGAGAAGTCGTTCTTGCCACACAGGGAAGAGACGCACTCTTGCATCGTTTCAATGTCCAGGATTTTTTCAAGGTGCCAAACATAAGAGCGAAGAAAGATGTCTGGCTCTTTGCGGTTTAATATCCGGTATTCATACGTCTTGCTTTTGGCACTATACATGGCATGAAAATCAAGGGGGACATATTCAGCCCGTTTGATCAAGATATCGTCTGGGAGGAGTGCATTGAGTCCACGCTGGAGTGAGCTTGGGTCGATCTTGGTCTCAGAAATGAAATTACAGACCTGGTTCAGGGCATGCACTCCAGCATCCGTCCTTCCTGATGCAATCAATCTGGCAGGCTCACCAGTCATCATTTGAAGCTTTTCTTCCGTTATGCCCTGGATAGTAGTGGCGCCCAATTGTCTCTGCCATCCATGATACCGGCTTCCATCATATTCCAGGATGAATCTTATATTCTTTTTATCATCCATTGTACTGTCCCATACCCGCTTTTAGTGGGTGGTTATCACGCCCCTACCCAGGATTTTGACTACATTAAAGCCCCCCAAAAAAAAGGGAAGCCAAAATTAATGGCTTCCCCGTGTCTTAAGCGTAAGAATGTAAATGCAAGAACCTAAAAATGGATATCAAAGAAATTAGCGTTTTGAATACTGGAAGCGTTTGCGAGCGCCCGGCTGGCCATATTTCTTTCGCTCCTTCATCCTGGGATCCCGGGTCAGTAACTCCGCCTTTTTGAGAGAGAGCCTGAAGTCGGGATTCATGTCCACCAGGGCGCGGCTTATCCCGTGCCTGATGGCCCCAGCTTGCCCCGAAACACCACCTCCCCGGACATTGGCAGTGATGTCATATCTCCCTAGGGTTTCGGTCAGTTCGAGAGGCTGGAGGATGCGTACCTTGTCCGATTCCCTTTTAATATAATCATCAAAGGGTCTCTTGTTGATGGTTATCTCTCCCTTTCCGGGTTTCATCCAGATTCGGGCGACAGACTTTTTCCTCTTTCCAACGGCGTGATATAGCTCTTCAGCCATTTAAATCTCCAGTTTTTCAGGTTCTTGTGCCTCATGCGGATGATCAGGTCCTGCATAGATTTTAAGCTTTTTTAGCTGACGGCGTCCCAAACTGTTTTTGGGCAGCATGCCTTTGACAGCGATGCGCAATAACTCTTCAGGTTTTTTCTCCAGAAGCTCCCTGGCAGAAGTCTTCTTCAAACCCCCCATATAGCCACTGTGGCGATAGTATAATTTTTGATCCAATTTGGCGCCTTTCAGGGCGATTTTGTCCGCATTGATCACCACAATAAAATCACCCGTATCCGCATGGGGGGTGAATATGGGCTTATGTTTACCCCGTAGACGGGCGGCTATCTGGGTGGCCAGCCTTCCCAGGACCCTGTTCTCTGCATCCACCAGATACCACTTTTTCTCGATTTCCTGTTCTTTGGCAACAAACGTCTTCATCTTAAGATCCTATTCTGCGCAAAAACAATCTATTTAAGCAAAATTACCGGCCATGTCAAGCTATTTTTGAGTGTTTACTCATTGACAAAGGGAGAACTCCCTGATAGAAAATCTTTTGTTCGAGTGCGCCCGTAGCTCAGCTGGATAGAGCGCCGGGCTTCGAACCCGTAGGTCGCAGGTTCGAATCCTGCCGGGCGCGCCAGCCCCTTTTCCGGGCCTGTAGCTCAGCTGGTAGAGCAGTTGACTCTTAATCAATTGGTCGGGGGTTCGATCCCTCCCAGGCCCACCAGAAATATCAAGGCTTTGTGGAGTTTCCCAAGCCCTTTTTCTTTTACATAAAAAGAGCTTGACCCTGATATTACAGTGTGGTATTTATCCAGACTGCTTAAGCTAAATTGCACGAAGGTGCCACTATTCGTAAGAATGTGGGGGGTTGTCTGGCCTGTAAGGAACATCTTCGTGCCGCCCCTGAACTTACCCCTTTCGTATACAGACCTTCGGGTTCAGGGGTTTTTTTTGCCTACCTGTGAGCAACAAACCAATTATCCTTGACTTCAAAGGCGTTTTGTTGTTGATTTAATACAGATTTTCCTTGAGGCTGTCGGAAAACGCCCATCTGCTGCGTTACCCTCATCCCTCGGTATTGCGACGTACCTGCATGTACGCCTCATTCCTCGGGATTTCGGAAGCCTTGCATTTGGACATTTTCCATCAGCCTCACAGAAGCCAGTACTTCGATAGTTTCCTTTCAACCTTGGACTCCTAAGGGGGAGGGTAGGAGTTACCTCATATATCTGACAAATCTCAAAATGGGTTAAGCGTATCCCTGACGAGGCGTCATTGTTGTGCTGGCACGTCTGCCGATGGTATCCTCAGACCAGACCCCTTACTAGGAGAAGGCTCCACGACACCTCTAGGAATCAATGAGGAGGGTGAAGGTTGGCAACCACAAATGCCAAAATCAAAACCAATTGGCCCATTACAATAATCACCGAGCAAGGTGGAATAGATGGGGAATTAAGAACTGTTACCAAATCAGGGGTATTCATCCGCTGTGCTAAACCACTACGTAACAATGAAACGTACCGGATGATCATGAGGCCTTCGCCAGAACTGTCTTTAGAGATGAAAGGTACGCTCATATTGTCTAACCCCGGTAGCATTGGCTCCACCAGCAATCTCTCTCAAATGGCCCTTTCTTTTGTGAGGGTCCCTGAGGGAGACCTTCAACGTCTTAAAAATCTGATTTCAGGTATGGAGGCGGGGATAATGGAAGCAGTCAAGAATGTCAAAATGAAGCTCCTTATAGAGACCGACCGAAGAGTCGTGAAGAAGGAGTTCAATAATCTTTTTGACTTGAGGATGTTTATGAACAGCTTCTTTTCTCTGCCGGATGTGGCGGATCGTAGGACTAGCCAGTCTATGCTTCGTTACTCCGGACGAGAGAGGCGAATGCGGGCATGACCCTATTCCTCTCGTTTCTTTCCCTGCCTTGTGGGACTCTCTTATTTCATCCCACCCGTTTTCCGCTGTGAGTGCGTAAATGCCTATCAAAGAATGGAATTCATTTTCTCTCAATACAGTATCTACTTTCCTATCCACACTCTTGTGTCTAAAAGGGTTCATTCTAACGCCCTGAAATTGGCGTTTTCAGGGGCCTGGTTTTTTATTCCCCTCATGTAATCCTCTCAATAACAAACCGCTTATCTTCGACTATAAACACCTAATATAAAGGGGCTCCCAAGGATTTACGCCTTTCTTCTTCTATTGCCATAAATTGCATATTTTCGTGGACGGTTTTCTTCTAGGGTATCAAGCCTCAGCCCGCGCAGAGCTGATTGCAAAGCGATGATAGAGAGGATGAGAAGGCGGGTAGATGGATATATTATGACTTGACACTTGCGATAAAACCAGAAAAGATAGCAGAATGTAAGCAGCTAATATGAATAGGAAAAACTGGATTTTCTGCGTGTGGCTTGTTTTGGCTGAACATGGAAAGGAGCGGGTCATGAATCCATATCTGCACATCGCTTTTGTTGGGGGCGTGAGTTTGGTTTTTGCCATGTTGCCCTTTTCTTCATACGCATTGGCCTCTGATGCGAAGTACAATCGGACTTCTCTACGGGGTGTTGAGGGCGTATACGTTAAAGTGGAAGGGTTGACCCCTGAACTCGAAAAGGACGGCCTAAAGCAAACCCTCATACGGAGAGATGTGGAGTCAGAGCTCCGAACGGCCGGAATAAGAACCCTGTCAAAGGAGAAATGGTTTGATATGACCGGGAATCCCCATCTTTATGTGAATATCAATTGTCTGAAATTGGGAGAAACAAAGGAATATATATATTCTATTCGTATAGCCTTTAGACAAAACGTTTATCCAGAGAGAGAACCCATTTTGATACTTGGCGCCACGACCTGGTCGGTAGGAGGCGTCATTGGGATAACGCAAAGGATTGACAAGATTCGTGCTTCACTAAAAAGCCGAGTGGAGGAATTTATCAAGGCCTATTTGTCGGTAAACCCAAAAAGATAAGAACTGAAAGGACTGATAAATATGAATGAAGCGGAAGTCCTGGCCAAGGTCTCTCTCTTCTCCGGGATGAAAGAGTCGGACTTGGAGCGGATCGCCAGCTTGGCGCAAAGTCATGTGTTTCAAGCCGGAGAGACTATCATCAGAGAGGGTGATCGTGACGGGCGGCTTTTCGTCATTGTGAGTGGGGAGGTGGAGGTAATCAAAGCCCTGGGAAAGAAAAACGAGAGATACGTGCGAACCCTTGGCCCCCTGAATTACTTTGGCGAGATGGCCCTGATTGACGATTTGGTCCGATCAGCCAGTGTGGTGGCCAAAGGGGAGACAGGGGTTCTCATCCTGGATCAATGGAGTCTTCGTGAGGATATGGAGAGATACCCAGCCATGGCGTTCGAACTGATGCGGATGTTGAGTCAGCGTATCCGAGCGATCGAAAAGACCATAGTAGACGCAATCGGTGGCCTTCTGCCCATTTGCGCCCATTGCAAAAAGATACGAGAGGATGATGGCTCATGGGTATCGATAGAGAAATACATCTCGGATCATTCAGAAGCTGAGTTCAGTCACGGCCTTTGCCCGGATTGTGTGAAAACGCTTTACCCTCAGTATGCAAAAAGACTGTCTGAGGAAAAAGAAGAAAGGTGAATTAGAAGACAAGTACGGCGCAAGCAACGTTGACGAAAAAAATTTAGGGACCCTTGAAAGAGTCTCCTTAAAATAAGACGGACAGATAAGAAAATCCAGCCTACGGATGGGCCAAGGAAAAAGGTTAAGGAGAATGAGTCAGGCCAGAAAAGGATAGAATACGTCGTAAGCGATCAGGTCCTCCTCAATATGGCGCGGTTGATGCAGGACGCCTTTCGGAATCCTGATGAAGGTTCCCTCAACCATCGGCACATCTCCCACCTGATCTATCCACATTTTCCCCTTTCCTTTTAAAACATACACAATGTCGTCAGAGTTTTCATGTGTATGCTTTTCCACCTGTGTGCCCGCAGGCAGATGAACTAAAAGGCAAGTTACGTCAACCTTTTCATCCCGGTTAGAGAGCAAGTAGGCCACCTTTGCATTGGCCAATTGAGGATGAGGCTCCCAGTTGATCTCATTTGGTTTCAGTACTTTGCTTTTTTGCATAAGTCCATCTCCTTGAAAACCGTGTTAATGTGTAAAGTCCTTTGCCGTTAATGCGTTAGGCGTTTGAAAAGCCTCATGAACTGGGCGAGATGCTCAGCATATAAACTAGCGAAGAAGGTCCTGTAGAGCTCCTTTGATTTTCGGAAACTTGAAACGAAATCCCGTATCCAACAACCTGTTCGGCAAGACTTTTTGTCCCTGCAAGAGCACAGAGCCAAACTCACCCATGATCCATCGGAGCATAAACCCAGGTACGGCTGGCATGAAGGTGGGCTTTCCCAAGACTTGAGCAAGGGCATTCGTCAGATCCCTATTTTGAACGGGATTTGGCGCAGTGCAATTTATAGGGCCTGAAATATTTCTTTCTGCTATGAGGTATGAATAGATACCGGCAAGGTCCTCCTCGTGAATCCATGAAAACCACTGCTCTCCACGTCCCAGAGGACTCCCCAGATACATGTTGAATAGGGGGACCATCTGCCTCAAGGCGCCACCATTCTTCCCAAGGACTATACCGAAACGCAAGAGCGCTACCTTCGCCCCGAACGCTTCAGCTTTGAGTGCAGCAGATTCCCATTCTTGGGCAAGGGAAGCGAGAAAACCCTCACCCGGCCCACTCTCTTCGCCCAGGTCCTCATCCTCTTGAAAACCATAGTATCCGATCGCCGAAGTGCTGAGAAGCAGGGTCTCTTTCCCTTTCCGAGAAGCAAGGGCATCCACCAAATTTTGGGTGGTATGGATACGACTATCTCTGATTAATTCTTTGGCTGCCTCATTCCAGCGTCTGAAAATGGATGCGCCTGCCAGATTAATGACGACTTCATGCTCGGCCACACTTTCCTGCCACGCCCCCTTCTCGGCGGGATCTCCCTCCAGGTATGTGACTCCCTTTGGTAAAGGGCTGTCTTCAGTGAGGGCTCGAGTAAGAATGGTTATTTGATGTTTTTCCTGGGTCAGTTTCCTTGCCAATGTGGTTCCCACAAAACCGGTTCCACCCGTCATAAATATCTTCATGGCATTTACCTCTCTGTTTGTTCGCCCGTTAACTCGTTAATCTGTTAACCCGAGATAGAAAGCCAACAACCTCAACAAGCAAGCGGGCCAACAAATTGGAATGTATGCTTATTGCATAGAGCAAGCTTCTAGAAAACTTGCCAAGTCCGTATCCTTGCGAATTCCTAGACGGGTGATCACAAAATCATAGCGAACAGGATCCTCTGGAGCAATTCTCCTGAAGGCCTGGGTGATGTCAACAGCCGTGCGAAGGTCCCCTTGCTTCCGCTTTGTCAATTTAAGGAAGAGACATATCCTGTGCATATGGATATCCAAAGGCACAATTAACTTGGAGGCTGGAACGGAGTCCCATCCCCCCGGATCCACCTCATCCTTTCTCACCATCCAGCGCAAAAAGAGATTCAGCCTCTTGCAAGCACTTCCCTGATGAGGAGAAGGCAGTAAACTGAACTTGCCATTTGTTTGGGCAGACGGGTTAAATGCCCTCACAAAGGCCGAAAGGGCGGGGAGGACGGTTTCATCACTATCATTGGATAAGGCAGTGAAACAGGCATAAAGGGAGTCGTATTGTTCTATCAAGCCCTTGGCATTCCACAACATGAGAGCAAGCTCTTCGCCGGTCGTAAATCGGTGCTTGAAGTCAGAGAACGTGGAAAGGAGAGACTCGAGAGAGGAATTCAAGAGAAAATCAGAAGGCGATGGATCCATTCTTTCAAGCACCGTGGACACGCTTTTGATTATCTGGGCTACTCTTCCATAGGCAAGAGATGAGGCCACGAGGGCCACCAACTCTCTGTCTCCAAGATCAGGGTAGTTGTATAGGAACTCGAGAGGATCTGGGTGGACCAGTTCACGACGATGATACAAAGCGTAGAGTTTCTCAAGCCGATCTCTACTGATCATAAAGGCTGCAAGGTCATTCATGGCGGCCCGATAAGAGGGTTCTTTTGCGATGATTTTCGAGTTGTTTGCTCAATTTTGTTTATCACCCAAACGGCTCAGGGCCTCTTCAGCCAAATCCATCACCCGGCAGTTGACGAGCCCACGGTTCGTGTAAATCTGGATTTGGTTTTCGTCATTCTTGAGTCTGCGAATTTGTGGGACTGCATCATCCACTGCGAGAAGCCCCATAACCCATGCCGCTAGCCCCCTCACCGTGGCATCCGTGGATTCGAGGTAAGGAAAGAGATAATGAACCGCATTTTTCAGGATGTGAGGACTCTCCTGAGCTAGCCTCCCAATTCCCCACATGAGACCTCGCTGCAGAACTTCATGCTCAAGATAGTTTCCGTCCTCTCTCGTATAGGAAATCAAAATATGGGCATACTCTTTTGCCAGCCCATCATGCCAGGCCAAAATCTCAGCCATGGCCTCGGGTGATCCCCAGCCGATACCCCCTGATTCATCGTTCAGGTTCCACATGAGCCGACGCATAATGACTCTGGCCGATTCCATATCTTCATCTGCCATTTTTGCGACGACCCTCCCCATGGCCTTGACTGCTGACCATTTTACATCCTGATCCTCGTTGTAGAGAAGAGAAAAAAGGGGATTAATTACCTGGCGCCCAGGCAGCCGGCTAATCTCAACCAAAGCGCTAGCAAGATCAGGGGATTTCAAAAGCTCGTATATTTTTTGTTTCGTTGCCCTGCCGGACAAGGATTTCCCACCCACGCCTTTTCCCCAATCAGGAAACTTCTTCCCAGGTGATGCACCCAGCGGGACACATGCTGATCACCTCCTGGATCTCCTTATCAGGATACTCAGAGAGATCTATGACTTCTATTTGACCCGTCTCCTCGTTCCTTTTAAAGATATGGGGGCAGAGTTCCAGACATGACTCACAATCGGTACATTCTGCCAAATCAATGGCTGGAACTTTTTTCATAGGCATTCCGTTCTCTCATGTCTGTAAAAAAGAAAACCATCAACAGATCCTTACCATGCCCGTTTTCCACCATGTCAAAAAGGTTCAAAACAAACATCGTAGCTCGATGCTGACAAGAATCTGAGATGGCTTAAAGATCGATCCGATGAACTTATCCTTATTCCGCGGGCAAGGCCTTGGCAATTTTTCGGCCCAGTTCTTGACAAGCTTCAATGCCCTTTTCGTCCGGAATGTACTGTATCTTTAAGGGGGTATCGATCACATCGAATTTCATGGCTTCCAGTTCTTGCTGGATGAGCCTTGGCGCCTCACCACTCCAACCAAAGGAGCCGAAAGCAGCGCCAATTTTGCTTTTGGGCTTCAATCCCTTCAGATAGGTCAAAAAATCGGCGATCGTGGGAAAAAGTCCATTATTCAGGGTAGGAGAACCGACGATGATTGCGCCCGCATCGAGGGCCTCCGTAATAATATCGCTTCGATGCCAACGGCGCAGGTGCATGGGCATGACTTTCACCCCTTCTTGGCTGAGGCCATCGACTATGGCTTCGGCCATCATCTCGGTGCTGTGCCACATGGTGTCGTATACGACAAGTGCCTTTCTTTTGGGTTTTTGCTGGCACCATTCCACGTATGCATTGACGATCTTCATGGGGTCTTTCCGCCAAATAATCCCATGGTCGGGACAGATTATTTTCAGATCCAATGAGAGGTTTTGGACCTTTTCAAACACTTTGACTATGAGGTCAGTATATAAAAGGAGGATATTGGCGAAATATTTCTTGGCATGAATCATGATTTCATCGCCGATTTCATCATCAAATCTCTCCGTGCTCGCGTAGTGTTGTCCAAAGCCGTCACTGGCAAAGAGGATCTTATCTTCCTTGGCATAGGTGAACATACTATCCGGCCAATGAACCATCCTCGTCTCCACAAAGGTGAGGGTTCTCTTCCCCAGACTCAATTCCTCGCCCTCTTGCACGCTCTGGTAATTATATTTTGAGCTGAAATGCCTGGGGAGATTCTTGAGGCCCATCTTGGAGCAGTAGATGGGTTTATCTTCCCCAATCCTGTGCATCACCCTTGCAAGCCCCCCGGAGTGGTCCATCTCCGTGTGGTTGCTGATCACGTAATCAATCTTTTTAGGATCAACAATTTGACTGATGTTATGTATGAGTTCATCGGCGAACTCCTTTTTCACCGTATCGACTAGGGTGATTTTTTCATCCATAATGAGAAAGGCATTGTAGGTCGTCCCTTCTTTGGTAGAATAGCCATGGAAGTCTCTGATGTTCCAGTCAATAGCTCCGACCCAGTAAATACCGTCTGCCACCTCTACTGGTTTCATGTCAGTGCTCCTTTCACAATAATTTGGTAATATCATTTAGAAGTGCAAGCATGATCGTAGACAATCTGCCACCTCCTTGTGCGGCAATAGATCTCTCCCCCTCACACAGGCCCCAATTCCCTAAAAGATAGCGCCTACTGCTCGGAAATGGGGAGAAAGGGGACATGGTCTGAGGAGGAAATTCGATTGCAAAAACCGACCATCCCAGCACTTCTGCAATTTGATCACTTATTGGGGTGGAGAGCCCTAGTGGCTTAATCCTCCTTTTCAAACTGGTCTTTGGTTGCTCCACAAATGGGGCAGGTCCAGTCATCGGGAAGGTCTGCAAAAGAGGTCCCAGGCTTCACACCACTGTCAGGGTCTCCATTGGCAGGGTCATAGATGTAGCCACAAATCGTACAAACATACTTATCCATGCGTCATTCCTCCTTCTCTACGTGGTTGAAACAGATTCATTGCTCTTACATTGACTTTAACACCGTGTGCACCTATATTGAAATCTATTTATCCGACTAGGTGAGTCTATATTCAGAAGCAGCGGCCTACAACGGGTCTTCACGCCAAGCGAAAAAATAATACGGATAAAATTACAAAACGCGAACCCATGAAGATCGTTCTTGTATTCCCTCCTTTTTATCTGGAGTCCATGTACAATTTAGCGCCTCTGGGGTTAATCAACCTGGCGACAGCACTAAAGAACTCCCCTCACCAGGTGGTCGTCATAGATTTTGTCCTGGCGATTCGCCAAAGAACCCTGAAAATGGGGAAGAATATATATGGCGATTGTGCTGAAAGGATATTAGACGAAGCCCCCGATTTAGTGGGCTTTTCTGCTCAATGCACCACGTACCCTGCTGTCGTTCAAATTTCTGAAAAGATAAGAAACAAACGCCCCGATGTCAAGATCGTTGTGGGCGGACACAACGCCTCTTTCGTGGACCGTCTCTGTTTAGAGAGATACCCCTTTGTGGACTGTATTGTACGGGGAGAAGGCGAAATTAGCTTCCCAGAGCTGGTGAGCGCCTATGAGTCTGGCAAGAATGAGGAAGGGATTCTGGGGGTTACTTACCGTAATAGTAAAGATATTGTTCGCAATAATGAAAGGGATCTCATTTCAAATCTGGATGATCTTCCTCTTCCCGATTATAGTTTTTTGCCGCCTCTTGCCAAATACCGGGACGAGTGCGAGCTTGCGCGGAGCATTGCCATCTTGGAGGTGGGGAGGGGGTGCCCCCATAAGTGCATCTACTGCTCAGAATGCCTCATGTGGAGGCGCTCAACGCGGAGTTTCTCTGTTTCCCGTCTGGTCAAAGAGATGGGAAATCTTTACCAGAATTTTGGGGCTGAGTGTTTTCTGCTTGCCTACGATCAGTTCACGGCACGGAGAAAATTTGTGGAATCCTTCTGCCACCAGGTTATCCATGAGGGATTGAATCATCTGCCCTGGTATTGCATATCCAGGCTGGATACCGTGGATGCGAAACTCCTGGCACTCATGCGAGAGGCGGGTTGTGAGTCCATGTGTTACGGTATTGATTCAGGCTCAAAGAAGACCTTATCCTTTATCCGAAAGAACATTGACCACGGGATCCTCTATCAGCGTGTGGTGGAAACAGCAGATAACGAGATCATTCCCACGCTGAGTTATGTGATCGGGTTTCCTGTGGAGGAGAAGGGGGATATTGATGAGACCTTGTGGCTGGCTTTGAGAGCTGGCATCGTGGGTAACAACAATCCCTTGATCCAGTTGCCCACGGTTTTACCGGGAACGGATCTGCATTCGCAATACGGAGATCGTCTGGTACGAGAGGTGGATACCTACTTTGCATTGGGGCTTGAGTTCGACGGTGGAAAACGGCTGGCATCCGATGAGGAGATAATCGATTCAGATCCAAAGATATACAGTAGTTTTTACAATCTGCCTTGTCCAGGACGGTCCCTGGAAGAGCTTAATCTGATTGCAAGCCATTTCCCCCTCATGGTTCGGTTCTATCCTAAGAGTTTCCTGCTCTTGAGCCTGGAGCTTGGTGAATCCGTGTCAGACCTTTTTTTGCGCTGGCTCAATTGGCTCCAGGGGCATTTGGGCCGAAGGGAGCTTGTCCTATCGCCGCAGGATTGTTTTCTCCATTTCAGGGAGTTTGTCTCAAACACCCTGACAGAACGGGGGAAAACGGTCAGAAAGCACTTTCCGGATGTGTTGAAATATGAAAACACCGCCCTGGAAGTGGGAAAGTATGGCGCCGAAAAGAGTGTTTTTCACATTGATATTGGCCAAATCAGTGAATTCAAGCCGATCAAGAGTAAAAAAATAATCATTGAAAAATTTGATTTTGATCTCCCCGGTGTTATATTAGACCTTAAGCGTGGGAATTTTAAAGAGTCATATCCTGAAAAAGAAACCCTGCTTGTCTTTACGCAGGATGATGAACTCTTGGATGTCTCTGAAATCAATGCATTTGTGAGAGATTTCCTGGGTCTATGCGACGGGAAAAGGTCGGTTCAGGGCATTTCACAGGAACTTTACCAACAATACGGGCAAGACATGAAGCCCGAGAAATTTTTCGACGGCTGTGTAGAGGCCGTGCAAATTCTGGGTAAAAAGAGGTTCATAGAGTAAAACCAGCCTAGAAATCCCCTGGAAAGGAGGTGAACGGATTGCTAAAGATTAAAGAAGTGGAGAGGAAAGTTTCTTATGCCGCCAGTTGTCATGCACCCGCCTGTCATGCCCCTGCATGTCACGCCCCCGCATGTCACTCTCCCGCGTGTCACGCACCTGCATGCCACGCTCCGGCGTGTCACGCCCCCGCATGTCACGCTCCGGCATAGATGGCAAAAAAATCCTTTAACTCAAGTGGGGAGATCTCGCGGGATCTCCCCGTTTACTCTCCATGTAGAGCATTTGATGGCCGGTAGGGTCGGCTACCGTGCTGATTCCTGATGCAGCAGCCATGGTTGGCTGCCCTACCCCAATGGGGTAGATTTCCCTGCATTTAACTAGCGATGAAAACTCAACTCATCGATCTTCTCATTTGTCCCACCTGCCTTCCTCTGGAATTAGAACTCGTCTGCCAGATTGAGGAAAGGGATGGGGATGATATTCTGACCGGATTCCTGAAATGCCAAGACTGTGGAACCCTTTACATCATCCAGGACGGAATAGCGTCTCTGCTTCCCAGGACCAAGGGAAAGAAGAGGGAAAAGCCCTCTAAATACGAAAGCTCTTCTGTGATCTCCTCCTACCTATGGAGTCACTTCTCAGACATACTAGAAGAAGCGGAGGCGAGTACGGCCTACCAGGATTGGGCAGAGCTCATTGAACATCAAAATGGCGTTTCACTGGATGCGGGTTGTGCTGTCGGTCGATTCACATTTGAGATGAGTGTGAAGAGCGACTTTGCGGTAGGTATCGATAATTCAGATGCCTTTATTTCGACGGCTCGGAAGTTGATGAAAAACCGACAACTAGCAGTCACCATGAAAGAAGAAGGACTGCTCACAAGAGAGAAGCGCATCCAGCTTCCCAAGAGATGGAACACGGACAAGGTTGAGTTTATCGTGGGTGATGCACAGGCTCTCCCCTTCAGGTCAAGAAGCTTTTCCTTGCTCGCCTCTCTAAATCTCATTGACAAGGTTCCAATGCCTCTGGGGCATCTGGAAGAGATGAACCGTGTTGCGCAAGACGCTGACGCACAGTTTCTCCTTTCTGATCCCTTTTCTTGGTCATCGCACATTGCCAGGGAGGAGAATTGGTTAGGCGGCACGCTTAAAGGTCCATTCTCCGGGGAAGGGGTGGATAACGTTGTTGGGCTATTGGCGGGCAAAAAAGGGGAATTTTCGCCGCCGTGGAAGATTGATAAACAAGGGCACGTCTGGTGGAAGATCCGCACCCATCGCAACCATTTTGAGTTCATTCGAAGCTGTTTTATCAAGGCGAGCCGGTAAAACGACGCCTCACCCTGTCATCTCATTCAAACCCCCTCCAGAGCGTCAATCAATTTCTCAACATAGCGAAAGGCCTGCTCCCAAAGGGACTTTTGTGCTGGGTCCAGACCCAATTGGGCAAGCAGGTCTATGGGCGCCTGTGACGCACCTGCGCTGAGTAGCGAGATAATCTTTTCCGAGAAGTCTTCCCCGTTGTTTTGAAAATGTTGATACAAAGCAATGGCGAGTAGATTTCCGAATATGTAGCTGTAACAATAAAAGGGATGATGAATGAAATGGGGAACATGAGCCCAACCCCAACGGTAGGCGGGAATCATCTCCACCTCCTCCCGGTAGAGCCTCTCATTTTCCTCCCACCAGAGTTGACAGATTTCCTCTGTGCTCAACAACTGGTTTTGCCTCTCCCGATGGATGGCCTGTTCAAACCGCGTGAGAACGTTTTGTCGATACACCGTAACCATAATCCCGTCTAAGTGAGATGAGAGAAGAGGCGGGGTCTGGGCCTGTAATGCTTTGCTTTTCAGGAGATGCTGGATAAGGAGGATTTCACTAAAAGTGGAAGCGGTTTCTGCAAGAACAGGAGAAGGATCAAAGCCAAGGAAACTCTGCCGGGAGGCAAGCTGATAATGAATTCCGTGTCCCAATTCATGGGCGAGAATCGCCACATCCCGCAAATTTCCGCTGTAATTCATCAGGACAAATGGGTGTTGGGAGGGCGCGAAGCACCTGCAAAAGGCCCCGCTCCTCTTTCCTTTTCTTGACTCTGCATGGATCCAATTTCTTTCAAAGAATTCATGCGCAATGGAGTAAAACGAGGGATGGAAAGTCTCCATAGCCTCGAGTACGAACCCTCGTGCCTTTGAAAAAGGAATCGGCGTTCCTTCAGCATTGAGTGGCGCCCACAGGTCAGTGGTGTCTAGTCTATTAAGGCCTAAAAGAGCAGCTTTTTCACAAAAGTATCTCCGGGCCAATGGATAGTGGGCCTCCACCACCTCCATCATCCCCCCAATAATCCCCTCATCCACCCCATCGGTGATACATGCCCTGTGCATGGGAGAAGGATATCGCCTTTTGAGGGTTTCCAAACGATGATCCAAGAGCAGGGCATTAATGATATTTCTTAGAACCACGCTCTGTCTGTCAAGCTCCTCAAGAAGCGCCTGGTAAGCATTTTCACGAACTGAGCGATCGGGTCCATGGAGAAGGGATAAGAGCTGCTCAACGGAGAATGATTTGACTTGGCCATCTATTTCTAGAGCAACTTGAATAGAGGCCATGAACTCATCATAAAAAGATACAAAGGCCTTTCTGCCTGAGAGACGCATCAGTTGCATGATCGTTTCCTCGGGCTCACTCAGGGCATGGGGTTTGAGTTTTGTCTGTTGAAGCAGGAAGTGGCGATAGCTTTGAAGCGCATCGTTTTCTCCCAGCCTTCTGAGAGAACTCTCAGGCAGCGCCATAATCTCAAGCGGGAAAAAAGTGATCATCTCCAGGATGTCGTTCCACGCCTCCTGGACCCTTTGAAAAAGAGCGTTTCTTTTGGGGTCACGTACATCAGATGCGTGGGAGAGGTAGGCAAAAGCGTAGGGTTTCATTCCCAACTCATGGATGGATTCATATGCCTGAATGGCGCTGAGCAGGGTTTGGGCTTCCAGGTCCTCATCACGGATTTTGCCCTTGTAGAGAGAGGAAAATGCCTGGGCCTTTTCCCGGGCTGCTTCTAAATCCTGGTCGAGTCTTGGATCCTCCTGTCCTTGATACAGGTCTTCAAGATTCCAAACGATGCCCTTGGCCATGTTTTGGGATTCTTCTTCAAAGAGGGGGTGAGCATTCATATTTTTGGAAGCCTAAAATCTGTCGAGGACCTGAAAGAACAGGTCAATGTCGTCCTTATTGTTATAGAAATGGGGCGAGAGGCGAATCATCTGATTCCTTAGAGAAACCCTGATCATCTCTTTACTCAAGAAGATATGGAGAGATTTGGGGTTGGAGGAGGGAATAAAGCTCAAAATTCCCGAGCGTTCGTTGGCACCCATGGGCGTGACGATTCGGACCTTTCTTTCTTTCAATCCCTCATAAAGAAGATCGTTTAGGGCCATCACGTGGGCATATACGTTCCCAACATCCACCTCCATAAGCAGCTCAAGGGCTGCACCGAGGGCATAGATCCCTGCCACATTCATAGTACCCGGCTCAAACCGGAGGGCATCGGGCTTCAGGTCAAATTGTATTTGGAAGAACTCCTCTTCCTGCACAACGCTTTTCCATCCCACTTGTGCCGGATGAACCAGGTGGTCCACATCCTTGGACACAAAAAGACAACCACATCCCATGGCGCTCAGGAGCCATTTGTGGCCACCTGAGGCCAGAAAATGGATTTTACATTTATTAACGTCTATGGGAACCACCCCCAGACTTTGAATGGCGTCCACACAAAAAAGGAGCCCCTTTTTACGGCAGTACTCCCCAAGGGCCTCCAGGTCGCAGAGAAAACCGGTTGCAAAATCCACAGAGCTGACAGAGAGGAGCCGGGTGCCGGGGATTAGAGCCCTGTCCACTTCTTTAAGGCTGAATCGTCCCTCGTTCCTTTCAAAGTAATGGACACCGACGCCCTTTCGTTCCAGGTTTATCCAGGGGTAAATGTTGGTGGGGAAATCAGGCCTTGCAATCAGCACGCCATCCCCCTCTTTCCAATCCATACCGGCTGCAACGACACTCAAACCTTCGGAGGTATTGGTCACAAAAGCGATTTCATCCGGATCCCCATGAATAAGCGCAGCAAAAAGACGGCGTACTTCTTCTATCCGCTTTGCCCATCTGGGGTAATACTCACTTCCGTAGTGGCTAAATTCTCGGAAGAGGGACTCCACGGTGCTGACTACCCGCATGGAAAGGGGGGAAATGGCGGCGTGGTTCATGAAGGCACAGCGCTCAGTTATGGGGAATTCAGAACGATAATTGTCAAAATCGTACAATGCCTTCTCCAAGTTCTTCCATCGAGCAAACTGGCAAGATATTCTGTCTCAATCCAAAATTTTGTCGAGTTCATAAAGGGTCATTGCGAGGAGTCCTGTCAAGCTCGCGCCAACCAAGCTTGCACTGGTGAAAGCGGGCGGAGGGCGGGGGAGGACGACGCAATCTCATCGCCAAGGGATTGCTTCGCCCCGTGTTCTGCGGGGCTCGCAATGACGGACCAAAAGGGACTCTGCCACGTCTTACAGATTGATTAGAAAGGGACCGTAGAGGCGTTTTCCAGGTTCTACATGGGAACAAAATTGTTTGCCTGGAAGTAATCCTCTTTCAACAAGTTTAAGGCCCCCTCAAAAGCGAGAAAGTGATCCTGCTCCCATTCGGCCAACTCATTGTAAAACTGTTTGGCTTCTTCGCTTCGGGCCTTCTGGGCACATGACCTATAAAAATTCACGGCATCCAGCTCTAGCTTCATGCCTATGGTCAAGGCGCTCACCTCAAAATGGCTGTCCTTGACCCTCTTTTTTATCTCTTCGCTGAAGATAGGGTTTTTTGCGTGAGAGAATCCTTTTTTCCTCAATTTCTTTGAAAAATCATAGTCCCCTTTTTCAAGCACAGACTGGTATTGGTGCCTGAGATAATTAAAATGGCCCATCTCTTCTTCCGCCATGCGCTTAAACGTCTCTTTACCCATGGGGTCAGAGGTGCTCTTGCCCGCATTCTTATAGAACTCATGTCCGGTTAGCTCAGCCTCAATGGCGATCTTTAAACCTTGTAAAATTTCTTTGGTCTGCTCATCCATGTTCTCTCCTTTCTTTCATACGTCACCCCACATGAGATCAAGTTGTGTTGACCATTATAGGTATGTATCTAAATAAATAATTCTATTTTGGGTCCCCTTCAAGGGTGAAACGCCATTTGCAGAATAAATCCTCAGGATGGGGATCGGGTGGAGCAAAGAGGCATTCTACCTGAATGCGTTCATCCATTTCCCGGGCAAAGCTGACAAACTCACCCCTGTGCATTTCTTTGCAAACAAATTCGTCCAAGCCCCTCTTCAATCGAGCCTCTTGTGTGGGACAGGAGGGGACGGAGATCTGGACCTGATCTTCCGATTCCTCGATCTCATAGCCGACAAGAATGCACCAGGGAAAATACCTCAAGGCATTCACAAATCCCTTCAGGCCTTTTTCCTTGATCTGAAATCGAGACACGAGGTCTTTCGCGGCCATGCCTGCAACACGTCCCCAGACCTGTTCATTGAGACGTTCCGCTGTGGGCTGATCAAATCGCTCTGCCACGTAGATAAACCAGAAGGCATCAATCACCCGATAGTGCCAGAAAAGGAATTCCAGATACTTTCGAAGTCCATCTGAGTCCATCTTTTCAAAAATTCGTAGATCCATTCGCTCCTCCCTTCTCGCATCCTTCGCCGCTCTCACATCCTCCGGAACGGGCCACACGGCCCTTGCTTTGCCCTCTTCTTATGGTTTTTGCATGGGCTTCAAGTGGGCGATCCACACACAATTTATGCCTCATGCTTACCCTCGTTCTCCGATAGGGACATAATTCCTTTCATTGAGACCCGTATAGATCTGCCTGGGACGATGCAGCTTCCACTTGGGATCATCCATGCTCTCTTTCCATTGGCTTATCCATCCGGGCAAACGCCCGATGGCAAACATGACAGTGAACATGTTGATGGGAATGCCAATGGCACGCAAAGCAATGCCCGTGTAAAAATCCACGTTCGGATAGAGGTTGTGATCTATAAAATAGGGATCTTTTAGGGCCACCTCCTCCAACTTCCTGGCAATATCCAAGAGAGGATCATGGCGCTTGAGCTTTTTCAGAACCTTGTCGCACATTTTCTTCATGATGATGGCCCTTGGATCGTAAGTCTTATAGACCCTGTGACCAAAACCCATGAGTCTGAAAGGATCATTTCTGTCTCTTGCCCGCGCCACGAAAGGATCCACATCACCACCGCTGGCCTCTATCTCACTCAGCATCTCCACCACGGCCTGGTTAGCTCCCCCATGCAGGGGACCCCAGAGCGCAGATATACCGGCCGATATGGCGGCATAGAGATTTACCCTCGCACTTCCCACCAATCGGACAGCGGCAGTGGAGCAGTTCTGCTCGTGATCCGCATGGAGGATCCAGAAGACATTCAAAGCATCCACGAGATCGCTGTCAATTTCATAGGGGCGGACGGGTGAATCGAACATCATGTTTAAGAAATTCGCCGCATAGGTGAGATCGTGCCTCGGGTATACGACCCTGTGACCCCTTGAGATCTTATAGGACATAGCCGCCATGGTCCTCAATTTGGAAAGGAGCCGTGTAAATGTGACATTGATTTCCTCCTCCTCTGATCTCTCAGGCAGTTCAGGGTAAAAGGCACGCAGGGCATTGACCATGGAGGTAAGAATGCCCATGGGATGAGCCCGGCGAGGGAAGCTCTCAAAAAACTCACGCATATCCTCATGGACAAGAGAGTGGTCATTCAACAATACAGAGAACCGTGTCAGTTGGCTTCGGGTAGGGAGCTCACCATTGATTAATAGATATGCCGTTTCCACAAAAGTGGAATGCTCTGCCAATTGATCCACCGGGATGCCTCTATAGCGGAGGATCCCTTTTTCTCCATTCATAAACGTAATGCTGCTCTGACAGCTTCCCGTGTTCGCATAGCCTGGGTCTAGGGTAATTAGACCGGTTTCCTGGCGCAGTTTGGAGATATCGATGGCTCTCTCGCCTTCTGTTCCCTCAATAATGGGCAGCTCGAAAGTCTCCCCATCTATGACCAATTTGGCAGTCTGCTCCATCACTCAACCCCTCCATAAATATTAAGAAAGTTCAATTAACTAGCATAAACCATAACAATTAACCAGAGTAAAAATGTTCAAGCCTGATGAGTTCTTTTTTGCCCTCGTGGAATCCTCACAATCTCCATCCCCAGAATTTTAAGAAGTCAGCAAAATTCCACATATCAGAGGAATATCTGTTCCAGGCCTTCAGGCTCGTGTAGAAAGGATTTTCCGTGATTTCACTGTCACCATAGACCTTATCAGTGCCCACAAAGAGGTCAAGGCTGACCAGGCCCAATAAGAGGGTTTCCCACAGCTTGACCGAGCCCTTCACATGGCCTTTCAGGGGCCCTCGATCGTGATAGAAGCTGGTTTTTCCCCCGTTGATGGGAATGTGCTCCAGAGAGGCCATGGGGATCAATGGCGCCTTGATAATGGTAAATCTGTTCAGATTCCTGAGTCTCTCCTCTTCCAAGGGTTCAAGGTGCATGACCCGGTGTACCTCTGATCTCAAATGGATGACCAATCTCGGATTTTTTAACCCTTCAAAGTCGAGAAAGGGGGCGAGTTTTTCTCCATAAACCTCTAGTGGCTCATTTTTCCAATCCAACGGCAAAGCCCCAGGAGGGAGGTGGGAGGTGGGAACTATCGCAGCGTAGCACCCACAAGTGCCCACGGTGGTGACGAGCAGAGGCCTCTGGGACGCATCCAAGGTAATGACGACCATAAGCCCCACATTTTTACCTGCAGATATGTGAAAAGGAATCAGGCTGAAAGGGATTTCCGAGAAATGAACCCGATAGATCAAGTTGGTGTATGTCCCTTTTTCTGTTGAGAAGTGCCTTGTCATATGGTAGATGGCTGGCCTTTCGTGAGCCACATAGATCTTCTCGTTTCCCTGTGCGTCAAACTTGGCTGACGGAAGGCCTATGCGATTGTAAGGTTCACGGTGGTTGTAAATTAGAAATACAGGGGCAAAACGGTTGATCAGGGAATCCGCCTCCCCGTGAGACAAATAGATGGTATGGATGGGTTCATGAATCCCTTTTTGGGAATAGGCACATCCTGAAAGTATCAGCAGTATGACCGCGACCCCAATTTTCGCACGGAGAATGATTTTTTGCTTCTTAGTCATTAAAGGCATCCAGTACCACGCATCTCTTAGATTCTCTGTATGTCTGTCGAGAGGTTTTGTGATGTCTTACAACCCCCGTTCTACGGGACGTCTCGTCTGCCTCGCCCTACGCTAGAGCAATGGGGCGAAAGCCGAATCTAGGATAGATATCTGAGATAAAAGTTGAAAGAATACCAAGGAAGGAATTAATAGGGAAGCTTTTCGGCGGGTCTCCTCTCGGGGACATAGTCGTGTGGGATCTTCTCATCATTCCAATCTTGTGTCACGTAGAGATTGCAATAGCAGCTCCCGTATTCCTTTACGTCCGGTTTCCTATATTCACAGGGACAGAAAATATCCTTATCCTTTTCTCGATCTCCTGAGAGCAACCTGCATGGGCAACCCATGTATCCGTATCGTTCCTTGTTGAGTAGGAGGGCCTCAAGGAGGTCCATGGTCCTTTCCCGGTCCTTGTTAAAGTAATACCCTTTGGGTTCCTGGATTTTCTTTAAAGTCTCATAGAGTTTTTCCACTTCGCTCATAGTCCCAAGGCCTCCCTTATTTCTTGTTCTTTAAATCCTACAATAACCTTGTCGCCGATAATGATTGTAGGAAATGAGCATCGAGGATTGAACTTTTTCACATCCTCAAGGATGGCTGCCCTCTCATCCCCACTAAGCAAATCCACATCTGTGAATTCGTATTTTACACCGCACTCAGAAAGGAATTTCTTCGTGGCTTTGCAGTGGCTGCAAGTGGTCAGTGTGTACATCATAACATCATTATCACCCATTACTTGATCTCCTTCTTTTGCCTGAGCCGCGCTACTTCAGTAGGTCTTATTCTAGACAGACGTATCATCATTTTTCACGCACACAGCCTATTTTATGACTACGGATTAAGATAACCCCTAATTCTTACCGTATAAAGCCTTTCACAGTCAAGCCTTTTAGGGGATCAAATTTGATCTTTTAGAATATCTCAACTCCATACGATCACTGCAGGACAATTTATTGAAGCGATTCCCTCTATAAACGCCATATATGGACAAGTTTCCAAAAAAGTTCTATATGAAAGAGAAATTTGAAAAACTTAATCCCAAGTCATTGCGAGGCCCCCGGACTTGATGCGGGGGACGCGGCAATCTCATCGAATTTTAAGCAGAAACGAGATTGCCTCTCGGCCGTGAGCTGGAGGTCGAACGGCTTCGCTGAGTTTACCCTGAGGAATTCGAAGGGCTCGCAATGACATCCCCACTAATCTTCAAGGTTTGGAAGAAAATAGCTCAGCAAGTCGTCAGATGGTTGTTCCGTGAAAAATGACGCCCTGATACTTTTCTTTATGAAATATCCGGAGCCGGGGGAAGTAAAGACGCGCCTGGCAGAGTCAATAGGTTCAGACAAAGCTGCCCAGCTTTACCGAAGTTTCACGCTGGATCTCCTCGCCAAACTGGAATCTACGCAGCTCCCTTTTGCCATTTGTTTTCATCCAAAACGAAAGAAACAATTACTCATGGAATGGCTGGGGGAATCATACGAGTATATGCCACAAAAGGGGGCCGAGCTTGGTGAACGGATGGCCGCCGCTTTTCTGGAGGCCTTTGCAGGAGGATACAGGCGGGTTATCCTCATTGGTAGCGACTTTCCGGATCTACCCCAGGCGTTTCTTGAAGAGTCCCTTGGCGCCTTAAAAACCCATGATGCTGTCATTGGCCCTGCCATGGATGGGGGGTATTACCTGATAGGCTTTAGGCAGGAGAGGTTCTTTCGCCAGGCCTTTGAGGGAATGGATTGGGGCACGGAAGGGGTCTTTCGGCAAACCCTCTCAATCCTGAAGGCCCACAAAAGGCGAGTATATGTTCTGCCCGTTTGGAATGATATAGACACCATTGAAGATCTTAGGCAGCTCGTCGAGCGGTCAGAGGATTCTGGCTTTGCAACCTCCAAGACCATGTCCTTTCTCTCCAAACTCAAGAATAATTCTTGGTGGCAAGAATGAGGATGAGCAAATAGTCATTGCGAGGAGTCCTGCACTAAATAAGACTGATTTCCGGACTCACACTTAGTTAGTGCAGGACGACGCGGCAATCTCAACCAATTTCCCGCAAGAGCATCCTTCAAAGCTGTATCTCGTCTATCGCTAAGTTCTAAAGTTCAAATGGGAGCCGCCTATTTAAAGAGATCCCCTCTAGGTCCAGAAAGACGTCATAGACAAGGACCTCGACCCCGTTTCTAAAGGCTCGCCTCAGTTCCTCCCCATAGGCAGGGTCTATGTGATCAGCCGGTCTAAACCGTTTTGCATCCATCCTTTGGACCAAGTAGAGCATGACGCATCGACTTCCCTTGCGGAGTTCTTTCTGAAGCTCCACAAGATGTTTGAGGCCCCTGGCGGTGACAGCGTCCGGGAAATAGCCAGCACTATCCTCCACGAGAGTGCAATTTTTTACCTCTACGAAACATCGCTTTTCAGCGCGCTCGAGAAGGAGGTCGATTCGAGAGTTTTGACCGTAACTCACTTCAGTCCGGATCGTTTCATAGCCTCGAAGGGGCCTGATCTTTTTGCGGATGATTGATTCCTTGACGAGCCGGTTGGGCACCCAGGTGTTGACGCCCACAAGGGAGGTGGGCATTTCAATCATTTCCCAAGTGTACTTCAACGTCCTTTTGGGATGGTTATGGCGGGAGAGATAGACGGGTCGGCCCGGTTCGGAGCAACCCAACATACTCCCAGAATTGGGACAATGGGCGGTGACAATGTGGCCGTTCCTCTGCCTCACATCCGCCTTGAAACGTTGATATCTCTGGATAAGTGTGCCCTGGATGAGTCTTGGCCATTTTATGGTGTGTTGAGGCTGGCGGAAAACGCCCATCTGCTGCGTTACCCTCATCCCTCGTCACTGCGGCGTACTTCTCTGTACGCCTCATTCCTCTGGATTTCGGAAGCCTTGCATGTGGGCATTTTCCATCAGCCTCTCAGAAGCCGGTTTTTCTACAGTCTCGTTTATCGCTCTTAATCACCGATTCAAAACGCCACGATCACCAATCTGGACGCGTCCCAAAAGGGGGTAGTGATCGGACCCATACAAATCATCAACACGTTGATAGGTGCCTGTCCAACCTTCAGGTATCCGGAAAAACAGGTAATCCACCATGCGTTCTGGGAAGAGAAAGGTGCGCTTGACAGTGCCAAAATCAGAGGAGTGTGCGGGCCGATCAAAAAATTGTTCCATGTAGCGTATGGCTGGCTCAGTCCACTCGTCGGACCATGTGTTGAAATCCCCGCCCACAATAATTGGTGTCCCAGTGGGACATGCCTTTACAAGGGCTTTGACCTGCCGAAGCCGTGCCCTCCCAAAGCTGTGAAAGACCTCCGACCACTTAGCCCTATTTTCAAGGTGCACGGAAACTACTCGGACGGCCCAAGATGAACCAGCCGTCGTTTCACCGGATAAATTCGCGCCAATGGCCAACCGCCGTTGGCGGACATGAGGGAGTTCGACGACCAGGAAAGAGGAGAGAGGAATAGTGGAAAGAATGGCATTCCCCCTGTCCTCGGGTATATCACTATCCCCGGGCCGTCCATTGCGCATCAGGGGCACGTAGAATAGGGAAAGCCCTTGTTGCCGGGCCGTTTCAACCACGTCAACGCGTTCACCGGATGGCGGCGTGATCCTTAGATAAGACCCCGTGGGTACGTCAGGTAAAATGGAGGCCGGGACGGCCGGCCCTGCACGAAAGACC
>Ga0209536_100002655_pt1 | contig 29154 bp, 26 predicted proteins | sample DeeMarSeWOR28_12_FD_187461 | JGI IMG/M metagenome (GOLD analysis project Ga0209536, IMG submission 187461) | Marine sediment microbial communities from White Oak River estuary, North Carolina - WOR-2-8_12 (SPAdes) (version 2) | ecosystem: Environmental > Aquatic > Marine > Intertidal zone >...
TGAAAAATATTCCGCCGTCTTACATGCGCGCGGCTTCCAGCCTGGGAGCCAATCCGCTGGTTGCCTTCGTAAAGGTCTATGTGCCGCAGACAATGCCGGGAATCAGTGCGGGCTGCTTGCTGGTCTATATTCTGGCCATCGGCTATTATATCACACCGGCCCTGGTGGGCGGCCCCAAGGATCAGATGCTCAGCTATTTCATTGCCTTTTTTACCAACAACACCATCAACTGGGGCATGGCCGCCGGACTGGCGGTGCTGCTGCTGACAGCAACCGTCATGCTCTACATCGTATTTAACCGTTTCATCGGAATTGAACGCCTACGGATGGGCTGAGGCTCTGGCACTACAACCCTATGCTACCCCTTTAGAAAGATTTTGGTACTACGCCATCAGGGCGTTCTGCGTTTTCATCCTGGTGTGCCTGGTGCTGCCGATCCTGGCCATCATCCCGATTTCGTTTACATCGGACACCATGCTGTCTTATCCCATGCCGGGGCTCAGTTTAAGGTGGTTCAACGAATTTTTCAACTCGGTCATGTGGACCTTGTCCATGAAAAACAGTTTCATTATAGCCTTTTCCGTAACAGCGCTGGCCACCGCCCTGGGAACGCTGGCAGCGCTGGGACTGACCATGAGCAATTTCCCTTTCAAAGGTGTCGTCACCGGCATCATGATCATGCCGATGGTCGTGCCTATTGTGATCAGCGCCGTGGGGATATACTTCTTCTTCGCCTGGATCGGATTGACCGGCACGCATCTCGGCATGATCCTGGCCCACACGGCTCTGGCAACCCCTTTTGTGGTGATCACGGTAACGGCAACCTTGCAGGGGTTCAATCGCAACCAAGTCCGTGCCGGCGCCAGCCTGGGAGCATCTCCGCCGAAAGTTTTTTTCAAGATCACCTTGCCGCAGATCCTGCCGGGCGTCATCTCGGGCGCGCTGTTTGCTTTTGTTACCTCCTTTGATGAAGTGGTGGTGGCGCTGTTTATTGCCGGCTCGGAACAGTACACCCTGCCGCGACAAATGTTTGCCGGGATACGTGAAAAATATAATCCCACCATTGCGGCCGTGGCCACCATGATGATCGTGGTTTCGATTGCGTTGCTTGTGACCGTGGAGCTGCTTCGGCGCCGCAGCGAAAGGCTGCGGGGAATCACGCAATAGCGGCCGGGGCTTTACTGAGAACGGTCCTGGTTAGCAAATCCTCAGATCTTTGATTAAGGACTTCGGTTGAATGCACATATCGAAGCGAGCGCTGATAGTTACGGCAGCTATTGTGTGGTATGCGGGTGGCCTCGTTTTGCTTTTAAAGAGCGGGGCGCTTTTCAAAAATGCATATGCCACAGATGCTCACTCATTGTGGGCCTATACTGCAGTGCTTGTAGGTGCCGCCGCCGGTTTGTTTAAAGGCAAGTTTCTGTTCAGCAAAAGCTGCAAGAACAACATCGAGAGGATAAACGCACTCAGCAATCCCCGCATCTGGCAAAGCTTCAGGCCCGGCATGCTGATATTTCTGGCCGTTATCATCCCCGCCGGGGCATGGATGTCCAGAGCTGCAGCCGGGAGCTATACCCTGCTGTGTCTGGTGGGAGCCTTTGACCTGTCCATCTCCCTTGCACTGCTGAGCTCAGGTGTCGTTTTCTGGAAATTAAATGCATTTCGGAAGTCTGAATATCAACAGGGACGGAAAGCGGGCCATGAATGATAGGATAAACTAGCGGACAGGTTCGGTATTTTCTTCTCCAAAATGATATACGAATGCATCCAGCTCGTCCAGGAGCTCTTTTTTCTTTGCTGGATCAAGAAATGACGCCTGAAAGGCATTGCGTGAAAGCTTGTACGCATCCCTGAATCCCAGACCACACGCCTGGCGCAAGGCTAAGAAATTTTCTTCGATGTAGCCTCCAAAATAAGCCGGATCGTCGCTGTTGACCGTTACACACAGTCCCCTTTTCAGCATTTGCAAAAGGTTATGTTGATGCATGTGTTCAAAAATCCGCAGCTTGACGTTCGACAGTGGGCAAACAGTCAGCGGAATTTGGTTTTTCACCAGATAGGCCACAAGGCGTGGGTCTTCAACACAGCGAACCCCATGATCTATTCGTTTAACTCCCAATTGCTTTAAAGCTTGCCAGATGTATTCTGCGGGACCCTCCTCGCCGGCATGGGCTACGGCTTTGAATCCGTATTGACGGGCCAGGTCGAATAACGGCTTAAAATTTTCGGGCGGAAATCCCAATTCAGTCGAATCCAATCCCACAGCGGTAATCCAGTCTTTATAGACCAACGCCTGCCTGAGCGTCTCCAGCGCTTCGGGCACACTCAAATGTCTTAAAAAACACATAATCAATTTCGATGATAGCCCCATTTGCAGCTCGGCGTCTATCAGCGCACCGTGGATTCCATGCAGAACCGTTTCAAACTTTATTCCTCGTGCGGTATGGATCTGGGGATCGAAAAATATTTCCGTATGGCGAATGTTCTGCTCGGAAGCTTTTCGAAGATAGGCCCAGGTCAACCGATAAAAATCCTCTTCATCGCGCAGCACCTCGACGCCGCGATAGTAGATCTCCAAAAACGACTGAAGATCGGTAAAATCATAGGCGCGACGTGCTTCGGCGATGGATGCAAAAGGAAGAGATTGGCCATTTTTGGCAGCGAGTTCAAACATCAACTCAGGTTCGAGGGTACCTTCGATGTGAAGATGTAATTCAGCCTTGGGAATCCGGTGGATAAACGCTTCCATTTTTAATTCTCAAAAAACAGGACGCCATTTAATAAAATCATGCCGTTCTATCTGAGCCGGGAAGTCAGAACATCGGCCTGGACGACCTTGCGGAGAATTTTAAGGCCTACGCCAAAACGTGAAGTCTCAATATCGATTTCCTTGCACCACACTACCAGGCCATCTTGAAGACAATAGGCACGTCCCGGATGGCATTCTCCCGGCTTTTCCATCTTGATGCTGACAGACCCTCCGGGCCGAAGGGCGCGATCAATCTCCAGGCAGAGGCCCTCCTGGCTCCGGTTACATATTTTTGCATGAATTTGATCGCTGCTGTTTTTGCGCTCTTTGCCATCGCTTGGGATGAGTAGTACCTGAATGCCGACTTGCTCATGCTGTCGCGGAAAATGACGCCGATCAGATCCAGCCATTTTACACCTCCTTTGGCCAGCGGTGGCGAGAGGATCCATTGCTTTAGCACGTATAACTTTGCCTGGAACCCTTATTGTTCTATTCCCGCATCCTCGAGCATTTTTTTCATACCCGGTTTATGGGCAAATATCTCATCTGTTGTGAGGCCTTCCAGTTCGTGGGGGAAAACCAGCCACTGATCGGTTTCATGAATGTAATAGTCCGGAACAATGTCCGTTACATTTCGGTTCGGTTTATACCAAGCTGTGGCAATGCGGATGTCTTTGGGCAGATTGCGGCGCATCCTTTTTTGAAGAGCTGCAAGGATCGCCTTGATGCTGCTTCCGCTATCAAATACATCGTCCACAACCAGCAGCCCGTCATCCCAGTCGGCATTCCGGATGACATATTCCAGGCCGTGAACCCGAACCTTTTTATCCCTTTGGTTGATGCCGAAATACGACGACGTCCGAATGGCGATATGATCCGTTTTAACGCCCAGGTGGTGCAGTATCTCCTGAACTGCAATTGCAACCGGTGTGCCGCCTCTCCACACGCCGATGATAAAACTGGGTTTGAATCCGCTTTTGAAAATCCGTATGCCCAGTTTGAAAGAATCGTCTAAAAGCTCTTGGGCGGATAAGTACCGTTTTTTATCCATAATCAGAAAAGGGGGTCATGAGTCACAAGGCGAATTTCATTCTTTTTAGAGCCCTATATCGGGCTCAATACTTGCAAATGCACTCAGGGTACAACAACCTGTGCAGGGCTTCAAGTGAGAAATTAAGTTCCAGCGGACGAGGAAGAACAAAATGCAGATTGTTTCCGAATCATAGCAACCTGGCAGCGTGTGATGTGAAACATAAACGACCGCAGAGCGCAGTCAGACTTGAGAGCAGACGCGTTCTAACCAAGAGCCAATTCAATGAAATCCTATGTATAAATTAATTATCCATAAATGCATGTCAACCGCATCGGCAAAAGACTGGACTAACCGGCAGCATTAAGAAAATTTTTTAAACCCTGATATGGATATTTACGGTGATGCGCGCAGCAGATTGGCAATGATCGTATGTCGAGGATGTCAACCCGCGCAAGCGCGGGGTGTGAGAAATCGGAGTCTGCCGGAGGCGGACGAGCATTTTGAGCCGACCGGCAGCGGTGCCAGGGGCACTTAGATGCCTTCTTGTGACAGATTCTACGTCAAGGGAATTTCCAGATGATACACCCCATCTTCCAGACGCGCCTTTACCTGCAAATCCCCTTTTTGTAAAACATTCATCATACCGATATTGGAAAATAAAACTTCTGCCATAAAACCTTTGATTCGTCTTTCCTTGGCCAGCGGGATCAGCATCTTGTAAAGCAAAGAGGCGATGCCGAGTCGCCGGTACTGCTCGTCTACCACAAAGACCAACTCTGCCAGCGGGCTTCCCGGAATCTTGATAAAGCGCGCCTCGGCGATAATCCGACCCCGTCCCTCTTCGCCGACCAGCCCAACAATGGACATGACCTGATGCCAGTCGACATTGACATATTCTTGCATTTTTGCGTGCGGCATGCTGCTTACAGATCGCAGATACCGATGATAAACGGCCTCGGCGGAAAACCGATAAAACAGATGTCGCATGCATTCTTCATCAGAGGGTTTGATGGCCCTGAATCTAACCTTTAGTCCGCCCCTGACGATTTCGGTTCTTTCGATATGCGCCGGATAGAGTCTGGCACTGTCTGGCAGAAAGATCTGGTCACGGTACAAAATTTTTTCCGCTTTGGCTGCCTGCACAAGCCCTGCCCTATCGTCCGGGTGGGCGATATCGATGAGCGCTTGCGCCCGTTCCCTGATGCAGCGACCTTCCAAATAAGCAACGCCATATTCGGTAACCACAGCGCCTACCGATTCGAACGCTCCGAACCGGTTGGGCAAATCGGCGATGGAGAGCGAAATATTCGGCAGCCCCTTTCGGTCCCGGCTGGTCAGAGCAAAGATGGAGCGCCCGCCAGCCGACAGCTCGGCGCCATTTAAAAAATCCATCACCTCGGCGGGGCCGGCAGCCACATTGCCTTTTCCGATGTGAAGCCCGATTCGGCCTTTCAAATCAACCTTCCTGGCTGCAACGATTGTGGTAAATTTTGGATTACGTCCAATTTCAATCGGGTTGAAAACCTTGGCGATTTGCTGAAATTCGACCAACGGGTTGTTGTCCAGCCATTGCATCAACTCCGGGGTGCCCAGGGCATAGGAGGTCAGCGACTTTCCGCGATAGGTATCCTTGCGAAGATTGTTGACGGCTCCGCATATCATCAAATCCATCAGGGGATCGGTGAAAAAGGGCGAGTGTATCCCCAGGTTACGCTTGCCTGACAGTTTTCCGGCCAGGGCCTCATAGAGAGGGCCGATGGAAAACGCCAGGCAGCTCTCATCTTCAATCAAAGAAGCAACATTGAGCGCCACCTGATCCCAAACATCATCTTTCGGCCAACGCTCGAAATAAATCGGCGGATCCGTCGAACGGACCAGAATATCAAATTCGGATGCTCGCACAAAGGTGTCTCCAAAGGTTCGTGGAATTTGGGTGTTGATTTCGCCAACACATATCTTTGCCTGCTCCATTGCCTCCCGGGCCACGTCGATACCAATACCCAGACTGCAAAATCCCGCTTCATTGGGGGGGGTAATTTGGACGATAGCGACATCGATGGGTCTATGCAGGGACGCGATCAAACTGGGAATTTTCACAAAACGGCTGGGGATCATATCCACCCGGCCCTGCTCGATGGCTTCGTTCGCCACCCACCCGGAAAAAAAGGTTTTCAAACGAAAATTCTGGGAATGAAGTGTCTGCAGAGAAATGGCATCCCCGAAACTGACCAGTTGAATCAGTTCGAGGTCTTCCAGATTCCGGGCATTCGACGTCATCAGATGCCGAACCATGGTGCGCGGTTCGGAAGCCGCCGTCCCCAGGAAAATGCTCATGCCAGGCAGGATTTTCTCGATTACCGTTTGCGGAGAAACCACCGCTGATTCCCAATTATTTGGGGATATCTTCTCCATCGGGTCCTCGTGATCGTTTTCTTATCAACCCCGGCCATTTGAGGCCGCCAATATGAGGTTCGGCTTGGAATCAGCGGTCGCCCTGGCTGAGGTTCGGTGATTTTGAGAGCTGCAGGAGTAGGATAATGAACAATCGACAGAGAAGAAGCGCTTGGAATAGGAGCTTTTCGCACCAGCGGCGATTTTCAACGGTCGGATGTTGCGTGCGGTCCGCCGGGTGAATGATACAGAAACCTTCCCACATTTTTAATTGGATTGCAACCGGAACAAAAACAGACACCGAGATTTTGCTTTTCGTTTAACCGTCCGGCGGAGCCCAGCCATGAATCTGGTAGTATTCCGCCATCATGGTGTTCATCTCCGCCGGCGTGATCACCATGCCGGAGTCTTTTAATTGCCGGAAAAGTGCTTTGGGCAGCTGCTCATCTTCGGGTTTCATGCCTTCGCGCAGGTTAAAACGGCGAACAAGATCAGCAACATTTCTGGACTTTTCCTTAAGTGCGGCTTCATCGGCCTTTAATCCGGTGGTGGCCTGAACAACTTCCCGCAGCCTGTCCCACATATAGAAATCCCGGTAAAACCGGCAGAATACCATCATATCCAAAAAAGAGAGGCGATCTTCGAATTCAACGAACATCTCGGCTTTGCCCTTGATTTGCTCCGGCGGAATCATGCCGCTGAGCTCGGGTTTGTAAAAGGTCGCCCGCAGGTGGCAGGCGCCGCGATCGGAGGTGGCGTATGCCAGTCCCATGCCCTTCAAAGACCGGGGATCATATCCGGCCGGCTCCATGCCCTTGACATGCACGGCAATATCTTCAAGACCCCACTGTCTGGCAGCCGGCCGGATTCCCTGGGAAAGAATTTCACCGACACCTTCTTTGCGGGCGATCTGGTTGAGCAATCCGGCAATGGCATCCACGTCGTTATAGTCGATTTTGTAATCTATTTTTCCACGTCTGGCCGCCTCAATGGCCAGGCCGCAGAGATTGCCGGCGGTTATCGTATCCATCCCGGTTCGGTCGCAAATATCGTTCAGGTAGGCAATTTCTTCGATACTGTCGATCATACACAACCCGCCGAAGGCATATATGGTCTCGTATTCCGGCCCCTCTATTTTAAGACCCTGGTGGCGCCCCTCCTGGACGGTGCTCATGCGGCCGCAGGCCATAAAACATTTCAAACAGGCCCGGGGCTTGACCTTCAGTTTGGCATGCATGGCATCGGCATTTATTTTTTCCCAGTGCGCACAGGTGCCTTCAGTCCAATACCGGCTGGGGAACGCACCGGCATTATGGACCATTTTCACCATCATCGGTGTGCCCATGGTTTTATAGGCCGTGGTGGCCGGGCTGTCTTTGCCTTCGGCCATCAGGTTTTTCGAAAACTCCTGCACGGCTTTCTCGTCATACAGCTCTCGCTTTCGATCTCCCTGAAACAAAATGCCCTTTATATTTTTGGAACCCATCACGGTGCCCACTCCGGTTCTGCCGGCCGAACGCCAGTAGTCATTTTCAATCACGGCAAAACGGACAAGATTTTCCCCGGCCGGCCCGATGACTGCTGCTCCCTTTTTTTGGTACGCCGATCGACCAAAGCGTTCATTGACCGCATCTTCCGCCGCGTAGGTTTCCATTCCCCAGATGTCGCCGGCATCGTGAAAATCCACGCCTTCCGGATAAACGCTGAGAATCGTCGGCGACGCGCACCGGCCCTGAATCACAACCGCGTCAAAACCGGTCAGATTAACCGCTTCCGGCACTTTGCCGCCGGCATACGATTCGGAAAACAGCCCTGTCAGTGGAGATTTGGTGAACACCCCGTAGCGGCAGGAGCCCCAGATCGAAGTTCCGCCTACCGGGCCGGTGGCAAAAATCAATGTATTTTCAGGCGCCAGCGGGTCCACTCCCGGCGGGTTGAACGTGTATAGTAAATGGGACGCCAAGCCTTTTCCGCCCAGATACGTTTCGAAAATTTCATCTTCAACAGTTTCGATGGCGTATTGCCCGTGGGTCAAATTAATTTTTAAAATCCTGCCGTAGAATCCATGCATGATATTTCTCCTGCACAAAGCAATGGTCACGGTTAATACAGCATTATCTTGTTAACGAATAATCACGTATCCTACCTTAAATTTAAAGAAATATGTACCTTAAAAATTATTACCAAATCAATATAAATCCTAATATTATTTATTCCGCAATGCCGCACCAGCGGGCCAGGAAAAGCGCATAGACTTTGGCCGTGTCAATAACACTGCCGATGTTCACCCTTTCGTTGGCGGCATGGATATTTTCTGCCTGCGGGCCGTAACAGGTGGCCTGCGCCCGCGTGAAATGATGATACGCACGCACATCTGTCGTCGCCGTGGAAATCAAATCCTCAGCGTCCCGGCCGTGCAGTTCGCGGTGGCAGTCGCTGAGGGTATCGAAGGCCGGCTGGTTGCGGTCGGCCACATGGCCCTCGGAGCGAAAACCATAAAACTCGATTCTGGGCTGATTTTCTGCCAGCCAGGGGTCGGCTGCCGTCGCCCGGTCGATGGTCTCGACGACCCGCTGCCGGGTCTCTGCATAGGTTTTTCCGGGAAAAAAGGACAAGCGGGCATGAAACTCGGCGGCAGCCGGAACCGTGGACGGCCAATCACCTCCTTTGATGATTCCGATGTTCAAGTTAATCGGATGCTGAATACCTTCATAAACAGGGGGTATTTCCTGATTCATTTCAGTTTCCAGCTCCCGCAGGGCCGCAATCAGGGGAATACATTTTTCAATGGCGTTCACGCCGGCCTGGGCTTCGTGAACATGCCGGGGAACACCGGTCAGACTGATCTTGAACCACATGACCCCGATCTGAGCGATCAATATGGCCGCTCCCAGAGGCTCGGGAATCAGAACCGCCTCGGCCTCATGGCCGGCAGCGACACACGCCAGCGCACCGTTGCCGCAGCACTCTTCTTCGATAACCGCCTCGATGGTGACCGGGCCCTTGAGTCCAAAGCCGGCCTTTTCCATGGCATGGACGGCATAGGTCATGGCCGCCACACCCGATTTCATATCTCCGGCACCCCGGCCATACATCCACCCGTCACGCACGACTGGATTAAAAGGATCCGTGTCCCAGAGATGAACCGGCTCAGGGCTGACCACATCCAGGTGGCCGTTGAACAGGGCGCTGCGGCCCCCACCGGCATCGGCCGGCCTGCGGGCCGCCACATTGTACCGGCCCTCATAGGACCAGGGCACCGGGGCAAAGCCGGGATGCTGCGACAGTTTGTCCGGATCAATGGGAATCCGGACCGGATCAAAGCAGAGCTTGTGCAATTCCTCCTCCATAATCTGCAGGACGGAAGCTTCATTTTCCAGGGTGCTGGGCTCGGCCACCAGGCGGCCGGTAAAATCGAGAATGTCATCGGCTACCCGGTCAACGCTATCAAGGATTCGTTTTTCTATCTTTTCCATCAAAGGACCTCCATCGAAGTTGGTTTAGATCTATTAATCACCGTCATCGCATCCGAATTGTCTTCACCATAGGCGACACGCATCTGCATACCTGCAATTCAAAGGCTTCTTGCCATTTTTTTCCTGATTTTCAAAGAATACCCGAATCTAGTAGTTGATGATACAATGCACGTCCCGCATGAAGTCCGCTGCCTTTACCGCATCGCCCTTTTCGATAAGCTCGATCATGGTCAGATGCTCGTTGTAATTCAGTTCGCGCATCTTCAGGCTCCAGTCTTTTTTGCCGAATTCAAACAACCGTTGGCGGATAATGATCAACTGTTTCAAGATGGGAGCGTTTGAAGACAGATCCAGGTACACATGATGAAATGCGGTGTTCAGATCCCAGTATTGGTAAAAATTGTGCTCGGACATGTTGGCATACATGTTTTTGTTGATTTGCTTCAGTTGCCCTATTTTTTCAGGACCCAGTTGATTAAAAACAGAAAGCAGTATGCGTGAATCCAGGGCGCCAAGCATTTCGTACAGATCTTCGATGTCCTGCCGGTTCAGCTCGTTGATCCGGATGCCCCGCTGGGGCAGAAAGGTCACAAACCCTTCAGTCTGAAGCTGCAGGAGCGCATCTCTGAGCGGCGTGCGGCTGATATTCAACTTTTTCATCATTTGATTGATGCTGACAAACATGCCGGGGCTCAGATTCTCCGCCTTGAGTTCGCTGCGCAGATAGTCGTATACCTGGGTGCGCAGTAGCTGATAACCTGAGGGATGGTGAATGTTTATGGGAGATGTTATGTTCATGGCAGCTGCCCGCTTAACAAAAATTTGCAAAAATGAACCGGGAAAACGCAGCTTTGGGTACCGGTGGCCCGGGCGGCCGGTTAACGATCTCAAGTTGATATACTAGTATACTAATATATTCGTCAAGCTTCATTTCTAAAATCCATTTGCTTATTTCCAAAATGCTAAAATGGGCTAGACAGAGCCGCCGGATGCATTTATGCGGTTGTCAAAAAAATGTTCCGGCTGGGGGCGTTTTTTTGCTACAATCACTTATGCCGCCAACCTTTTATCAGATTATTATGGCAAGCGACAGCATGTTCATTACCGTGTCCAAAGGAGCAACATTATGCGTAACATACAGGTTTTAATCGTATTACTCATCTCAATGCTGATTTTTCCCAGCTGCGTGTCAACGGAAAAAACCGCCGCCGGAAAAGGCGAGAAACGCATGCCGGTGACGCCCGCCGGTCTATCGGAATTGGATGAAATGGATTGGTCGCTTGAAAGCATGACGAAAGAAAACCGACCCATTGCTCTGGTAGCGGATTCTAAAATTACTTTCTCCATTAAGAATGATGGAAAAATCGGCGGTTTGGCAACCCTGAATCGCTACTTCGGCAATTTGGCGCTCAGTGAAGAGGGGAATATCACCTGGAAGGGGCCCGGCCTGGGAATGACCAAAATGGCTGGAGCGCCGGAGCTGATGAAACAGGAGGATGCATTCGTAGATGCCCTCTGGAAATGTCAGCGCATTTACCGTCAGGGGCCACGGCTGGTTCTGGAAAGCAATGATCAAGCGGTGATATTGGTGTTTACCCGGTTGAACCCTTAAATTACAAGGCAATCGGCCACCAGTTCCCACAAATATTTGATCTGCAGCTCTTCCATTCCGTATTTCTTTTTAATGTTGTTAAACTGGCCATGGCAGCTGTGGCAGGGGACGACAAGCATTTTGGCGCCGGTGGCCTTGATCTGTTCGATCTTTCTGCGGGCGTATAAAATTCGCTCCTCACGGTAACCGGTGGTCAGTGCGCCGCCGCCGCCGCCGCAACAAATTTGATCCATGCGGGTGGGATACAAATCCACCCAGTTTTCCAGACACTGATCTAAAATCCAGCGGGGTTCGTCAAAAAACCCGTGCCCGAATCTTTTTTGGGCTTTACGACCGTAATTGCAGGGATCATGGTAGGTTGCCAGAACATCAAATCTGCAACGGTCCAGCTTTACGCGCCCTTGTTTGATGTATTGGATGAGCAGGTCAAACACGGTCACCAGCCCGAATTTTTCAAACACCTGCGGATAAAATTTTTCGAAACCCGACCGGGTTGCCAGATAGGCATGACCTCATTCCGGCCAAAGGAGATTTTTTACCTCCAGCTTTTGCATTTGCTCATAAATCCGGCCGGCCATGGTCTTCATGGCCTCGTCATCACCGGTAAAATATCCCCAGCTGGTGCCTTCCCAGTTTTCAGTCGGTACGGTCCAATTTTCACCGGCCGCATGGAATATCTTCCACCAGTGTTTCAGGTCCTCGGTGTGGGTATTGACCAGCTTGTTGTGAATGGTGGTCAGCAGATCGGCCCCTTTTTTGTCAACCGCAACGTGGAAGCCTTCAAATCCGGGCTCCGCTGCAATTTCTTCGGCAACATCTTCCAGAATAAATATAAAATCGTCCTTGGGCAGCCGCAGATTGTTGCCGGTTTCCAGGGCGGCTTCGAGCCCTTTTTGTAATATCCCCGGAACCTTTTGCCGCTCACGCAGGCTCCTGACATTGCGCACGGCATCGGCGATATCGATCTCCATGGGACACACGTTTTCACACTTGCCGCACATGGTGCAAACCCAAGGCCAGCGCGATTCCACCACGGGATCTTGCAGACCCAGGGATATCATTCGAATCAGTTTGCGCGGGTCAAATCCGTCAATGCCCGAAGCCGGACATGAGCTGGCGCATAAGCCGCAGGTGATACAATAATCCTGCGAATATTGCCAATTTCTGAACGTTGTATGATCCAACCGATTTAAATCGATGAATTCTAAGCTATCGGGCATATTTTTCACCTATTTTTTGCCTGTCTTCAGCCTGCCAGGCTCCATTTCCAGAAGTTGTTTTTCAAATTCAGCAACTGCTTGCGCAAATTCAATTCCCATATTGGATGCCAGGGTCCTGTGGACCAGTCGCCCGCTTTCCATCCCGATCGCAGCGCAGAGCGCTTTGGCCCGATCGACGCGCTGCCGGGCGTAGATATTGCCGAACTCGGAATGACAATTTCCCTCGTGGCAGGTTAAAACCATGACCCCGTCGGCATTCCCGTTGAGGGCTGCCAAAATATGGCCCAAAGAAACACTGCCGCCGCAGGGCACCTCGACAACCTGCAGCCCGGGCGGCAGGCTATAACCCAGACGAGCGGCCAGCTCGGCTGCACGGGCTGCCGATCGGCTGCAGCAATAGGCCGTAATCGATGGCAAGCGGTCATCCTTTACGGCCTTTGCACCGGTGATGGCCGGCAAGACCAGAGGCTTCGACGATTCCTGTTGGCCCATCCCGATAGCGCCCCGCGGGCATTCGGCCACACATATGCCGCATCGTTCGCAGGCATCCGGTGCAACCGCCACGCGTGTATTGACCAGAATGGCTCTGTAGGGACAGAGTCGATAACAGGTCAGACAGCGCACACATTTTCCGGTTTCGATCCGGGCTTTTTCCACGCCCTGATCAGAAGCGGGCCTTTCCTGCTCCAGCAGGGACAGCACGGCATTGCCGGCATCGATGTATTGATCCGAAATCGATTGCACACAGCGGGCCGGGCCGGCTACCAGAATCCCCCTGCGGTTGGAGCAAACGGTCAGCCGGTGAACATTGTCACGCTGGGCAAAACCGTTCGGGTCGCCATCGAGCTCAAAAATCCGGGACAGCTCGGTCGCATAATTTGAGGGCGCAATCTTCTCATCGACAATGGTCAGATCCGCTGACAGCCGCAGAAAATCGCCGGTGATTTCATCAACAAATTCGAATCGAACACGGCCGTCCTCCATCTGCACAATTTCCGGCTGGGCATCGGTAAATTTGATGTAAACAACACCGGCCGTTTTGGTTTTGCGGTACATATTTTCCAGACCATCGGCGGCGACTTTCAGATTACGGGTCAAAATGTAGGTTTTCAGCTTCTCGCTGGTCTGTAATTTCAGGCAGGCGGCCATGATCTCTTCCATGATGACCGGGTTGCTTTCTTCGACGATTCCGGACAAAAAAACCATCGATGTTATCCCGGCAAACCGGCGGTGATTTCCCGGCGGCTCGGGTACAAGGGGCTTGAGATCGGACAAGCTGATGATCGTGCTGGCCGGGGTCAGGCCATAGAGGGAAAAACAGGGTATGCGCCTTTCTTCCTCAGCAATCACAATATTGCCCACCGCAGCCTTGCGTGTCTTTCCGTTGTGCTTTAGGGCCACAGAAAAATTACCCGCCGAACCCCGGCAGGAAATTACTTTGGTCTCGGTTAATATTTCCATCGATGTTTCCGCCGTGTATTTCGCCGCTAAAGCCGGTGATATATCAAAGCCTTGTTCCGGAGTGGCAACAAGGATACCGCGGTTGCGGGCCACCAAATCCTCGGCAATGCGGCGGGCACACGGCCCGTTTCCTATGAGTAAAGTCTTTCCGGTCACTTCATTTACCTTTTCAGATGGTCAAATGGGTTTCTCGCCCATTTCCAAATATTTGATCACTTGAAGCGCCGCATCACCGGCGCTGGCTATACTATCGGCAATACTCATCGGGCCGGCAACCGTTCCGGCAGCAAAGACGCCGCCGCTGATTTCGCCGCCATTGGCTGTGGAGGGGTCGACAAAACCGTCATCGCCCACATTCAACTTCAATTGTTTGATAACTTCAATGTTTTGCTCACAGGGTTGCAAGCCAGCGGACAGCACAACCAGATCAAAGATTTCCTGAACTGTATCGTGGGTCTGATTGTCGACACAGGTAATTTTTAACCGCCCGCCTTCGGACTGGAAAATATCTCCCGGTATGGCCCTGACCATATGCACGTCGCCTTGAACCTGGCGGTAAAATGCTTGAAAATCACTGCCGAAGGTCTGTACGTCGATGTAAAAAAAAGAAATTTGGGTTTGCGGCTGTCTGGCCTTGATCAGCTGTGCCATGCGCAGGGCAGAGCCGCAGCAAATCTTGGAGCACCATAAATGATTCAATTTGGCATCTCTGCTGCCCACACACTGGATGAAGGCAACGCTATTGGCCGGTTGACCATCCGAGGGCTTTAACGCGCATCCCTCGCGGCGCACGATGCCTTCCAGCTCCAGGTTCGTAACCACATTTTGAAAGGTGCCGTATCCATAGGGCTTATTTTTAGGATCAAACAGCGAAAACCCGGTAGCCAGAACAACGGCGTCGGCCTCACGGGATATTGCGGTTGCGGTTGCATCCAGTGTGATGGCCGTTTCAGGGCAGGCATCCTGACAGCGGGTACAGGATTTATCTGCCAGATAGCGACATTTATCTTCCTGGATGGCATAAAAAGGCAAATGGCTTTTTGAAACACCGGCAATGACAGCCCCGTCCTGCGGACACTGCGCAGAGCAGACACCGCACGATGTGCATTTGCCGGCATCGATATATTCTGCTTTTTGATTCAGGTCGATGGAAAACCGCTCGGCTTTTGAAATCTTTTCAATCCGGCTTCCGGTTAGAATTCGGATCCTGGGATCCTGCAAAGCCTGAGAAAGCTTTTCTTCAACGATACAAGCGCCGCATTTTACGCAACGATCCGCAGCTTTGCATGCAAATTGGATGGCATGGCCGCCGGCGAAATCCGATTTTTCAAAAACATCCACAGAAATGTCAAATCGTGCAAGCTCCAGAGCAGCCGAAAGCCCGGTTACACCTCCACCGATGACGGCAACCGTTTTTTGTGTCATATCAGCCAGAATTCTCCTTGAAACCCAAAAACAGCGGGGAAAATGATATCGAATCAAATAAACTTTTACTTTAGCTCAAATCATGAGTTTCTTCAACCTTTCCAAAGATTTTCCGGGGTTAACAAGGGGCGTGTTGAAATAATGGAAAAAACCATATAAATTAAAAAAAATTCCGTATTCCATCATTTGCTTAAAACGTATGTGTCGCCATTCACCAGAGGAGACGACATATGAACGGGCGGAATAAGATACAACAAACCCTGTTTCCCATCCTATACGTGTTTGTCGCGGCGGCCCTGTCGTTTACCGGGTACTTCGGCTCAGGCCATGTGGGCAACGCCACACTTCATCAGCTGATGGCCGTGGTATTCGGCACGACCTACTTTCTGTCGATTGCCTTCGGTGCTCTTTATATTTTTACAACCCTCTATGTCCGGGGGAAATCCTTGCCCTGGCGAATCCTGGCATCTTTGGTGGTTCCATTCATCTGGATGACCAAAGAAGTCCTGCGTCTGACCGAATCGCATCCCCTGGTGGAATGCCTTTACTGGTATTTCAATCCGCTCAACGTCTGGCTGGTTTCGTTGATGGTCCTCGAAATGGGCATCGCCACGGTGATCGCACGGTCGATCCTGAAACGGCGGCGCCGGGAGATAAAGATTGTCACGCCGGCTCCGATCGCTGTTATTCTGGGCAGTCTGGTTTTCGTCATTTCGGCATATGCCTGGGGAAAAGGAGAGAACATTTACGTCATTTTTCTGGAGGGCTATCGGCTTATTTTCGGCTCAGGCACTTAAAAGCGGTTTCAAAGCCCCATCTGAGGCTCGATAGTTGCTTATCCCGCATTTTGAAATGCTCAAGCGCTGCCGTGTGCCTGCCGGTTTCAAATCGCAGGAAGCCCTGGTCTCGAACTCGGTATAAGACTTTGAAACCGCTTCTATTGATCTTAAAGGGGCGAACACATGCTGGAGCACATTGAGAATCAGAAGGTTTTGGCAACCTGCTTTATATTTTGCATCACGAGGTGGCGGTTTGCGTCAATCGTGGCCGTGATCTTTGTTTTTTTTGCGGCATATCAGACAGCTGAAGCTGAAACCGGCCAACAGGTGAAAAGGCCCAACATTGTATTTATCCTGGGCGACAACCATAACGCCAAAACCATGTCTTTTGCGGGTCATCCTTTTATCAAAACGCCGGGGATGGATCGATTGGCCCGGGAAGGTATTTATTTTGAGAATGCCTTCAACACCACCTCCCTGTGCAGCCCCTCGCGGGCCAGCCTATTAACCGGTGCATATGCTCACAAACACGGTGTGAAGAACAACCACACACCCTGGACCGGGCGAATGACGACTTTTCTGGAACATCTCAGCCGCAACGGATATGCCACGGCGTTTATCGGCAAATGGCATATGCCCGGCAAAGGTCTGCCGCAGATGCCTTTTCTGGAGCTTTTTGTCTCCTACACCTACCGGGAAGGACAGGGAGCTTATTTCAACTGCCCCATGATCGTCAACGGCAAAGCCAGGCCCTCGCGAAAACCTTACATTACCGAAGAAATTACCGACTATGCCATCGAGTTCATGCAGAAAAATCAGGACCAATCCGAGGATCAAAGAAAACCGTTCTGCATCTATCTGGCCCACCGGCCCGGGCATCCGCCTTTCCAGGGCCCCGATGGGATTGCCGGCATGTATGACAATGCTGATGTGGAAGACGTCTTGCCGGAAAATACAGATCCTCACTGGTATGGCAAAACCCGGGGAAATGTGTTCCAGGGGGTGATGATGGGATCCTATTACAATAAATATCGCAAATATTGCGAAACGTTGACTGCCATGGACCGGGATATCTTACGCCTGTTGAATAAAATCGACCAGCTGGGATTAACAGAAAACACCGTGGTAATCTATATGGGAGACAACGGCATGCAGTGGGGGACCCATGATTGCCACGGTATTCGCGAGCCCTATGAGGATTCGATCAAACTGCCGTTTATTGTTCGAGCACCATGGCTGATACCTGATCCCGGGGGGCGCCGCAAACAGATGGCCCTGAATATCGATATCGGTCCAACCCTGCTGGCTATCGCCGGAGTAAAGCTACCGATGCATATGGACGGGTTGAGTCTGGTTCCCGTATTCCAGAATCCGGACGCCCCGGGCAGAAAAACATTTCTGCTGGAATTTTGGCGATATTATCCGGAAAATACACCATCTTATGTGGGCGTGCGCACGGATCGATATAAATACATCGAATTCGAGCGCGGAAGACAGCCGTGGCTGTTCGACCTCCAGACGGACCCAAACGAGCTCAACAACCTCTACGGAGCACCGCAAGGTGAATCCATCCTGCCGGAATTAAAAGCAATGCTCGAATCGTTAAACCGCAGCCCATGATCTTTTGACAGGATTATTCTTGACATTGGACCGGGTTTTAAAATACTAAACTTCATTAAGTGAGCTCTCTCCGGGTCTAGTCTTCAACGGAATCTGAATCTCATCCTAAAATCATCTGCTTTTCGATTTCACCTGCGAAAAAAATGTACGAAATACCGCTGCACCTCCTGCTGACCCAGCGCGGTATTTTGAAATCCTGAATTCAATGTTCCCCTTTTATGCGACGGATAAGTGCGGATGCACCCCTGACAGCTCCCAGCAGCTGATACGGGCCATGATGAGAGAGCTATGAATAAAGGATTTGAAATCCTGACATCTTGTAACCCCCACCGAAAGGAGGATGAAATGGAACCGGTATTAACCATCGAAGAATTGGCCAATCAGAGATTAAACGTCATGGTGTATGCTTACACATTTCTTGTGGGAAATCTCATGGAAGCGGGCGTGGACCGCGAAACCGTAAAGGCAGCCAGCGATAAAGTTTGGGCCACCTTGGGAGAGCAGGCCGCAGAGCAATTGAAGCCGATGTATGGAGAAATAACCGATATAACCGCCCTGCAACAGGTAGGTGCCATCGCAGAAAGTGTCCACGGTATCGAGGTCAACGAAAAAATAACTGCCAATCAGATTGAAACCGAGTTTACCAAGTGTCCCTGGCAGGATGCCTACATTGCCCTGGATATGCCTCAGGATTGGAGGCTATGCCCCAGCGGCCATGTGGCTTTTACGAGAGCCATGTATGCCGGCTTGAGCCCGAAGGCCGGTTACGAGCTAATGCAAAGCATGCCGGGGGGAGACCAGATTTGTAAAGGGATAGCCTCATTGTGAACCTGATAGATGGGCAGGATCACGGTCATGTCCACCGCTGAAGACTTGCATCCTGCCCGTCTAAAAATGCAGAACAAAATAACGCCTGCCCGCATAAGCGGTGTCAAATCTTGATACATTATCCCAGTGCCCTTAAGTTTTCTGGAGACCTTCGGTCAGCGGGGCTTAATTTTGATTTATAGCGGCTGTGAAAAAGACGTTCCGATCGGGGGAGATTTTTATGACAGGCGATATTACAGTCAAGCAAGGGTCGTTTTAATGAAAAGACAACACATCTTTTTTGTGCTGTGTGCGGCACTAATCGTCGCTTGTGCCACCAGCCCTGCAGGCAGACGCCAGCTCATGATCGTATCGGAAGACTCAGCCATTTCCGCCGCCAAGCAGGCCTGTGTCGAAATGCTGCGTCCCCATGCCGAGCAGGGCAGGGTCGATAAAGATCCGGCCTTGAAGCGTCGCATCTACAAGATCACGGGCCATTTGATTGCCCAGGCAATCAAGATGCGTCCGGACACCAAAAATTGGGAATGGCGCATCAAGATCATCGATAATCCGGACACGGTCAACGCCCGGGCAATGACCGGCGGGAAGATGGCGCTCTACAGCGGTCTCGCGGAAAAACTTGAGCCAACCGATGATGAACTGGCCCAGGTCCTCGGCCATGAGATCGCTCATGCCCTGGCCAAGCACTCGGCTGAAAAGATGTCGGTCGCCATGGCCAGTTCAATCGGGGTTGTCGCCGTGGGCGCCGCATCCAATCGCAAGGGCCTGGCACGGACAGGGGCGGCGCTGGCGGCCGCGCTGGCCGTCCAATGGACCAACAGCCCTGCCGCTGCAAGTGAGGCGGACCGCATCGGCATCGAACTGGCGGCAAAAGCCGATTGCGAGCCGCGCGCCGCGGTCACGTTGTGGCAAAAAATGGCCGAGGGGGGCGGCAAAGGTCCCCCCCAGTTTCTCAGCACTCATCCGGCTCCGGAAAACCGCGAGAAAAAGCTTGCTGAGTTGGCCGCCCAGATGATGCCTTACTACCCGCAAAATGGAGAACGCCATTTCTGCAAAATATAACCCGCGTTTGGCACCCGGTTTTCGCAAATGGGCGCTAATTGCGCGGATTCAAAAGTATAGGAAAAAACACGCTCTCCGCGTTTCAGGCGACCGCTGGCACCATATTAAGTTGCCTGCAACTCCGAGGTGCAAAACCCGCACCGGGTGGCCTTGATGGGGATTTCGGAAAAACAGCGCGGGCATTCCTTGGTTGTCGGTTCTTCCGGCGGCGCCTCTTCTTCTCTTTTCAAGGAGTTTATGCCCCTGATGACCATAAAGATAGCAAAGGCAACGATAACAAAGTTAATTACGGTATTGATGAACAACCCGTAATTGATGGTGACCGCTCCGGCCTTTTGGGCATCAGCGACCGTGGCAAAAGTGCCGCCACCCGCAGCTTCTTTTATTACTGCGAAAAGGTTGGAGAAATCGACATTGCCCAGCAGCAGGCCGATCGGCGGCATAATTATATCGGCAACCAGTGATTTCACGATGGTTCCGAAAGCGGCTCCGATAATAATACCCACGGCCATATCAACGACATTTCCCCGCATTGCAAATTCTTTAAATTCTTTAAACATAGCTCCCCTCCTTCCAGTGTTGAAAATTGCTTCTCAATGCAAAACGACAGCTAAAATTACGCCAAATTGAAATTGATGTCAAAGTATTATCAGAAAACACCTCGGAAATATCTTCTGGCCCAATCCTCCTGCGGCGGACAAGTCTCCTTGTTGGCGCTTCATTTCCAATCTTCAACAAAAAGTGCAGGGTGGTTTGCTTGTCGGGCGCAGGCTGGTATCTTTTTTGGTTGCGAATATCGAGATGCAGGTGCTAGGCCGGCAAGCCTGAGCTGATAAGCGCTCTACAGCCCCCGGCCCCATATGCCCGGCGGGAAGAAAAAAACGGGAGGCCTGATACAGCCGGCCTCCCTGGCAGAATATTAAAGAAATTACGCCGCTTTGAGCTCGGTCCAGATCTGATCGTAAACTCGGGTGGCTTCGCCGACATCGACAACGTATTCCAGGCGTTTCATGACATCGGCCGGCGGATAGATACCCGGATTGTTCAAATCCTCCTTGTTGATGATCTTTTTGGCAGCCTCCACTGGCGTGGCATAGTGAACAAAATTGGAAACGGCTGCCGACACTTCGGGTCGCAGAGAATAGTTCATCCAAACCTCCGCGGTATACTTGTGCGGAGCCGATTTGGGAATCGCCAGATTGTCATCCCAGATTTCGCAACCTTCTTTGGGAATGCAGTATTCAAGATCGTCGTTTTCTTCTTTGGCCATCAATACATCCCCGACCCACAGCTGGGAGAGGTAGACTTCTCCTGAAATCAAAAGGCTTTTAACCGGAGCCGATATGTAAGCCTTGAGCAGCGGCTTTTGCTCTATGAGCAGTTTCTTGGCTGCCATCAGTTCTTCGTCGCTGGTGGCATTCACTGAATAACCCAGATATTTGAGTGCCACCGAAATAGAAGAGCGCATGTCATCCAGCAGCGTGATCTTGCCGGTGTATTTCGGATCAAAGAGCAATTTCCAGCTGTCGGCTTTATCGGTTATCTTTTTGGAATTGTACGCATAGCCGGTGGTACCCCATTGCCAGGGTATGGTGTGTTTTCTGCCGGGATCGTAAGGGGGATTCTGAAGCGTCTCGGACACGCCCTTTAAATTGGGGATGTTTGCATGGTCGAGCGGTGCCAGAATACCTTGTTTGATCATAATCTCCACCATGTAACCGGTGGGGACCACGATATCGTACCCGGTAGCGCCGGATTGCAGCTTGGCCAGCATGGCTTCATTGTCTTCGTAAGTATCATAATTTACTTTCACGCCAAATTCTTTTTCGAAATTCGGGATCGTATCCTCGGCAATGTAGTCCGACCAGTTATAGATGTTCAGCTCCTTGGACAGCTTGCTGCGGTCCACCTGGGCAGCGTAAGCCTGCCGGGTTCCGGCAAAAAACCGATCAGCAATCGCCAGGGCACCGGCCACCGAAAGCCCCAGGGTCGTGGTTTTTTTAATGAAGTCCCTGCGGGTTAAGCTGCCGGCTTCAAAAGCTTCTACAAATTCGTCAATCATTCTTTTCCTATCTTTTTCTTTCATCACATTTCCCCCTTTCCTGTTTTGGGTTTTCTGAAAACCTTTTCGCGAACATCCAAATTACGGCAAATGACATTTTCCGGCTGGCATGGTGCCGGGGGCCTCAAATCAGACATGCTTGCGCTGCAGTCTGTCCGCAATGCTAATGAGGGTGATCGAAAATAAAACGATCAATGCGCTCAGCGCATTGATTTTGGGTGAAACCCCCAGCCTCACCATGGAATATATTTTCAGCGGCAGGGTTGTTGATCCCACCCCGGCCACAAAAAAAGTGATGACAAAATCATCAAAGGAAAGCGTAAAAGCCAGCAGCGCGGCGGCAATGATTCCCGGCAGCAATTGGGGGACAGTCACCTTGAAAAAGGTTGTCCATTCATCGGCGCCAAGGTCCATGGCGGCTTCTTCCAGCGAGCGGTCCATGCCCTGGAGCCTGGCGCGTACAATCAACATGACAAAAGGAATATCAAACGCCACGTGGGCAATAATGATGGTCTTCAGCCCCAGATTCACATGGATCATAACAAAGAAGATAACCAGAGAAATTCCGACCACGATTTCCGGGGTGACGATCGGAAGAAAAAGAACCCCGTCGAAGGCGGCCTTTCCGCGAAAACGATAACGGAATAGACCGTATGCGGTGAGCGTGCCGATAACCGTCGCCAGAACCATCGCCACCAGCGCCACGATGAGGCTATTTTTCAACGCATCCAATACAAGCGGATCCTGGATTAGCTTGACATACCACTTCAAAGTAAAACCTTCCCAGAGAACGCTGAAACGGGAGGTGTTGAAGGAAAAGGCGATCAATACGCAAATGGGCAGGTACAAGAAGAGATAGCAGGCAGCGGTAAACCAGGTCAGGGGCTGGAAAAATATTATCTTTTTCATCGCACTTCCTCCAGCGCCTCTTTTCCGCCGGAAAATTTCAGATAACCGAAGACGGCAAGCAGCACGATCGTCATCAGAATAAAAGAGGCGGCTGAACCAAACGGCCAGTTTCTGGCAGGTCCGAACTGAAGTTGAACGAGGTTTCCGATCATCATCGCCTTGGCGCCACCCAAAAGATCCGAGACGACAAAAACACCCACCGACGGGATAAAAACCAGCAGCGATCCGGCCAAGATTCCGGATTTGGTCAAAGGCATGGTCACCTTCAGAAACCGCCAAAAGGGCGTGGCGCCCAGATCTTCGGCTGCTTCCAAAAGGGAGGGATCGAGTTTTTCGATGGATGCATACAGCGGCAGCACCATAAAAGGCAGATAGACGTAAGCGATTCCCAAAAGGATCGCCCCTTCGGTGTAAAGCATGGTGATGGGCTCGCGGATGAGGTGCAGATATTGCAGCAGATGGTTGAGCAGACCTGTGTCTCGCAGAATCAACATCCAGGCATAGGTGCGGATAAGATCACTGGTCCAGAACGGCAGGATAACCAGAAAAAGCAGGATGTTTCGCCAGCGCTTTTCAGCCCTGGCGATCCGGTAGGCCATGGGGTATCCGACGAGCAGGAGAATAACGGTGGTCAGAAAAGATATGCGAAAGGTGCGCAGCAGTATTTTAAGGTAAAGGGGATCAACAAAACGGGCATAATTATCCCAGGTAAATATCCAGCTGACACCGCCGTAAAGGCCTCTTTCGAGAAAACTGTATACGGCCATCAACACCAGGGGTAGAAGAAAAAAGATGCCGATCCAGAAAATGCATGGAAAAAGAATGCTGAAGGCCCGTGTGTTTGGGTGCCGGTTGAAAAATTTTAGAATCCGTATTCTGAGGCTTGTTCTTTCCATCGAAATATGATCCCGGAATCTGTCGAATTCGATTTTAACCGGAGAAAAAAAAATACATCAAAAAAACCTATGCCGCAAGAATAACGCAATCATCCCGGTGCCAGGAGACAAGCACTTTATCGCCGATCGAAAAGGAAACCTGCTGCTGAGCAGTCCTTTCTTTTTTTAAAAAGACGGTGATTTCTTCCCTGGGCGAGAGTGCAATAACATAGTGCATGGAATCACCGAGGTATATTTTGTTGATAATCTCACCGACAAATTGATTCTCCCAGTCCGAAGCTTCGGTTTGCGGCAAAACCTTGAACTTTTCTGGACGAATGGAAAAATTGACGTGCTGTCCCACGCTAACACCCTGATCCGGGGGCAGGATCAGCGCCAGCCCGCCATCACTTTTCAGGTGAAGATTATTTTCATTGACCGCTGTGATCTCACCGGAAAAGAAATTAGATTCCCCAATGAAATCAGCAACAAAACGGGTTTTAGGACGCTCGTAAATCTCCTCCGGACTGCCCACCTGTGCCAGCCGGCCGTGTGCCATGACCGCGATGCGGTCGGACATGGTCAAGGCTTCTTCCTGGTCATGGGTAACGTAGATGAAGGTGATGCCGATCCTTTCCTGGAGGCTTTTTAATTCCAGCTGCATCGCCTTTCGAAGCTTGAGGTCGAGAGCTCCCAGGGGCTCATCCAGAAGAAGGACTTCCGGACGCAGGACGAGCGCCCGGGCCAGGGCAACCCGCTGCTGCTGCCCCCCGCTCAATTGATGCGGGAAGCGGTCTCCCATCTCCTTCAATTGCACCAGATCGAGGGCCTCTTGCACCAGCTTTTGCATTTTATCCCGGGGTGTTTTCTTTCTTTCCAGGCCAAAGCGGATGTTGCCGGCAACAGTGAGATGGGGAAAAAGGGCGTAGCTCTGAAAAACCGTGTTCACGTTTCGCTCATAGGGCCTTTTGTTGCTGACATTGACGTTGTTGATCAAAATTTCCCCTTTGGTGGGCTGCTCAAAACCTGCAACGAGCCGAAGGGTGGTGGTTTTGCCGCACCCGCTGGGGCCGAGAAGAGAAAAAAATTCGCCGCGTTCGATCTCCAGGTTGATATTGTCTGCTGCGGTAACATCGCCAAATGTCTTGGTAACACCTTTCAGTTCAACGGAGATATCCACGTTAAGTCTCCTGATTTTCGTTCAGCGTTATGTCCCAGAAATATGTGATGAAATCAGAAAGATTCAGTCCGCCAGTCTTCATACTATTTGCCAATACCTCAAGCGCCACACAAATTACAAGTATTTTATTTATCATCAAGCGCTATCCAGCGCAGCGCTCAGCAATTCCAGCACGCAACGGGCAGCAAGGTGGGCGGTATTGGCCCCGCGCCCGTCAAGAAGCGGGCTTACCTCCACAACATCAAATCCAACGATGGGTCCCTGAGCGGCAATGAGATGAACCACATCGGAAAAATCCGGAAAAAAGAGCCCGCCGGGTTCCGGGGTGCCGGTACCCGGCGCGGCCGAAGGATCAAAGAAATCAATGTCCGTGCTGATGTAATAGCTGCCGTGTTCGAAAAGGTCACCGGTCGGCTGTAACAGCAAATTTCGCAGCTGCCTGGCGGTGATGATCCTGACGCCCTGCTGTTCGATCCTGAAAATATCATGGCCTGAATTGGTCAGCCCGCGCACCCCGATGATGGTGATAGATTCCGCCAATCCTTTTTCCATAATGTGCACAACCGGGCTGCCGTGGGTGTGCATGCTTTCGAACCCGTAAACCTGGTCGCAATCCGCATGGGTATCAAAATGCACGTAATGAAACGATTGATTTTCAAAGGCTTTGATTACCGGATAGGTTATGGAGTGATCGCCGCCGAGGATGGCTGGGATGGCTCCGGCCTCGCAGACGGATTCGACTGCCCGGGTAATCGCCTGCCAGTTTTTCTCACGGCTGAGTGGCTCGATGGCGACATCACCTGCATCGGCAATCGTCTTTTTGGAAAGAATCCATTTGCGGCGATCGGCATCATAAAACCGGTCTTGCTGTTTATCATAGCTGTAGAACATGGAGGCATCCCGAATGGCGCGAGGGCCGAATCGCGCCCCGGGCCTGTATGTCGTACCCTCATCGTAGGGTATTCCCAATACGACGGCATCGGCTTTCTGACCCGACTGCCACAGCGGGTATCCCGCAAATTTGGCGATTCCGGCAAAGGGCATGCTGCCCTGCGGGGGAGCAAAAGGAGAAAGGGGAAATGAATTCGCCATGGTGTCAACGCTCCTGTTTATCGTCCGCCCGGCAAAACACGCTGAACAGGTCAGCTTGCCACAGCGGCTGAACATTTATTTTCAGTATTACCCCAGGTAGGATGCTGTCCGCGGCACCCGAACAGCGCTCTCGAGAATGTTTGAGGCCAGCTCAAGGCGCTTTTGTTCAGGGGTTCCCCCGGCGATACGCTGTTTCATCTGTATTCCCCTCTGCTTGCGGGAAACTGTATCGGGCTGTTTGAAAACCAGGGCGCCGAAATGGCACTCGGACACACAGGCTGGATTACCGCCGCACAGGTCGCACTTATAGGCTTTGCCGGATCCGTATTGCTCGATCATACCGTAAGGGCACGCCGCCACGCAGTCGCCACAACCATTGCACTTTGGCGCACTGACCACCACAATACCTCTTTCGTTTTTAAAGATCGCCTCCTCGGGACAGGCTTCCAAACAATCCGGTTTGGGACATTGAAAACAGACACTGGGTACCGAGTATCCCTGGAGGGCAAAATTGTTGATTTTCAACCGGGCCTTGGAAGGCATAAACATACCCTCTTTGACGGCCGAGCATACATAGGTGCAGCGGTTACAGCCGGTGCATCGATTGGGGATGGCCAGTAGATGCTTTTCCATTTGAGCCTCCATTTTTTGGCAAATTCGAAGCAAAAATCCACTATTGGCGGACAAGTTTCGAAATTCGAATTTCGTGCCGCGGATTTCGCATTTATAGACAAAAAAATTAATTTTGACATCTCAGTTTAGAGATCTTGCAAGCCCAAATCGCTCAGTTTTTCTGCTTTGGGCCTTCCTTCTTGATCCCAGCCGCGCAGATGGTAGTAAAGCGCTTTCATTTCTTCCAGGTTCTCTGCGCTCAACACCTTGCCGTCGTGAGGCCCGTCTTTGAGGGCCTGTCTGGAAATTTTTTCTGACAGGGTGTCGTCTGCCGCGGTAAAACCGGCCTTGAGATTGTACATCCGGACCAGGTTCCAGATCCTTTCCCCGGCTTTGTTGAGGTCTTCGGCTGAAACCTGCCGGCCCAGACCGGCTGTCAGCATGTCGGCCATTATGGTGGTATCGATGGAGCCCCAAAAATCACAGAAGCACATTGACCATTTGGCCGCATTGCTGTTCTGTGCGTCGATTACATCCCTAGCCATGGCCTTGAGTTTGAAAGGGTCATCGGCGAATATGGTAAATGCTCTCAGATGACAGGCTCCCCGTTCACTGGTGGCATAGGCCAGACCCATTCCATAGCTGCCCCTGGGATCATAGGCCGGCATTTCTAATCCCTTGGAATGGGCTGCTTTTTCAGGGGCACCGTACTTGTCCGCCAATTTGGCAGCACCCAGAGCCAGCTCCTTTCCGCGGGCAGTGGATAAATTCGCGATTTCGGCAATAACATTTAAATAATCCTCAGCCTGGCCGAACTGCAGCCCGAAATCATGGATGCCGGAATCGCTCAGCTCCATGGCCAAACCGATGGTGCCTCCGGCAGACATGGTGTCCAGCCCCAGATCATCGCACAGCCGGTTGAAACGCATCACCTTCTCGATGTCGTTTATTTCGCAATTGGACCCGCCCAGGCACAGTGTTTCGTATTCCGGTCCCTCCACCTGAACACCATTGACCGAAGTGAAATTTCCACAGCCCAGGGGACAGGAGGCACAGGCACGATCGCCAATTTTAACTGCACTGACGGCCTTCGCATCTATAGCATGGCGTCCGGGATTGACTCCGGCACTATAGTTGCGGGTGGGATGGATACCGATTTCATTGGTTACATCGATCAGCATGGGCGTGCCGTCTTTTTTGGCCCATAAATTTTCATCGGTTAACAAATTGGTTTCTTTATGCTCAGTGACTTTTTCATAAAACACCCCCATATCCTCCACCTGGACCCCGCCGGTGCCCCTGCAGGCAATGGCTTTGAGGTTTTTGGCACCGAACAGCGCGCCGGCTCCGCCGCGCCCCATCTGGCGGTAAGCTTCTGATCCGATGCAGGCATAGGTAACCAGATTTTCCCCGGCCGGTCCGATACAAAGGCTTTTGACACCATGGCCCATTTTTCGGGCCAACCATTTTTCGGTTTCAAAGATGCCTTTTCCCCGCACCGGTTGCGCGTCTTCAAGACTGACGCGGTCATCTTCGATCCGCAGATAAACCGGATGTTTGGCTTTGCCGGTTATCACAATACCGTCATATCCGGCAAATTTAAGCTCCGGCCCGAACGCACCGCCCAGATTGGTCTCGAAAATGGTGCCGGTATGCGGTGACTTGGAAACCAGACAGACACGTGACCCCGTGGGTGCCAGAGTGCCGCACAGGGGGCCGGTCATGATCACCATGACGCTGTCCGGGGATAATGGATCGGCGGCGGGATCCGACAGCTCGTAAAAATATTTGACCGCCAGTCCCCAGCCACCGATATAGTCTTGCAGCCACGCCTTTTTAATGGATTTGGGCTGGATCTCTTGCGCGGTCAGATCCACATGCAGAACCTGCCCGGCATAAAGGTTCATGGGTTCAGCGCGTCTTGGCATTTCAATGGTCTTAAAAACATCCTCCAGCCGGCTGAGGACTTCATCCAGGATTTCCCGGGGGACATTCAGTGCGGGTTCGATTCGAATCGTCTTGGAATTGGTCAACGTGCCGGCGGTCAGCACCCCGCGGGAAAACAGGCCGGATGCGACTTTATAGCCAATGCCATCGGTTGGGAACTCCATGCCGATCAGAAGTCCCAGCCCGCGGGCCTCTGCCAAAACGCCCGGATAGCGATCCTGGAGGAATCTGAGTTGCTCCAGCATATATTCGCCTTTTTTCTTGGCGGCGCCGGCCAGATCTTCTTCAAGAAGAACGGTTATTGCGGCAAGTGCCGCCGAACAGGCCAGCGGGTTGCCGCCGGTGGTGGTGGTATGCATGAACGGATTGGGTTCCATGCATTCCCAGATTTTGGGTGTAGAAAAAAAGCCCGACATGGGCACGACACCACCGCCCAGCGCTTTGCCCAGGCAGATAATGTCGGGTGCAACCTTCCAGTGGTCCACGCCGAAGATCTCTCCGGTGCGCCCCATCCCCGTCTGAACCTCATCGGCAATCAACAGAACCCCGTAATGGTTGCAGACTTCACGCAGCCGCGGCCAATATTCATCCGGGGGCACTACCGCTCCGGCTTCACCTTGAACAGGTTCGGCGACCACGGCGGCAATATCGTCGCCCACAGCCCTGGCTGCAGCCAGGACCTGCTCTACGGCTGCGGCATCCCCGAAGGGGACATGCCGCACCCCGTGTAAGAGCGGCAAGAGCGGCTCGCGAAACATTTTTTTCCCCATCAACGAAAGCGATCCCAGGGTTTTACCATGAAAAGCCTTGAGCATGGCAAT
>Ga0209536_100002657_pt1 | contig 29147 bp, 29 predicted proteins | sample DeeMarSeWOR28_12_FD_187461 | JGI IMG/M metagenome (GOLD analysis project Ga0209536, IMG submission 187461) | Marine sediment microbial communities from White Oak River estuary, North Carolina - WOR-2-8_12 (SPAdes) (version 2) | ecosystem: Environmental > Aquatic > Marine > Intertidal zone >...
CAACTAGCAACTAGCAACTAGCAACTAGCAACTAGCAACTAGCAACTAGCAACTAGCAACTAGCAACTAGCAACTAGCAACTAGCAACTAGCAACTAGCGAAGCGTTACGTCAAAACTCAATTTCTCGTCGGCCCCCAGCCACTGCGAGCGAGCGACGGCGAGCGACACGGCCTCACCGGGCTTCTTGTCCCACATCATGGCGCGCACGTCCGCCTGTGAGCCAACCTGCGCTCCGTTGATGCTCAAGATCACATCGCCCTCCTCCAGTCCTGCCTCCCGCGCGGCGCTGTCATCCGAGAACGCGCTCAGTTTGACCTTGCCGTTGTCCTGCGCCATGTAAATACCCAGCTTGCCCGCCGGAGGCAGCGATGCACTTTTTGCCAGGAGCAAGTAGTCGCCCATCTCGGCCTCCGGGGTCTGGCCCGCGCTGTGAACCACCACCGCGCTCGTGGCCTCGATGCGGCGGGCCAGACGATTGGGTATGCCGTCTCGATAGGCGATATGTCCTTGGCCAGCGAGAATCACCATCCGCATGTCGGGGTTCTGGCTCAGGTAGTCGGCGGCCCGCTCGGCCATGCCCTCATCCCACAGTAGCTGTGCTTCGAAGAACTTGTCGAAGTCGCCGCCGTCGCGCACAGGATGCTGCTCGTAGACTTCCTTTATTCGGCTTCGATAGCGTTCATTGCTGCGATCGATGTCCTGCGGCAACAAGGCCCGGCTAGCCTCATCCAAGCCGTCAAAGCCTAAACGCCCAACCTTTTCAGTCAATTCCTTCGGCACATTCAAGGCGATGACCGGTATGGCGTTATCGCGTGCATACCGTAGAATTGGAGCGTAGAGCCTGAAGTCGTATTTCCAGCGATCGTAGTACTCGGTCCGCAACAACATTTCGCGCTCGTCGATCTCTCCGGCGACGTAGGCGTCGAGGTGCTCTTGAAAAGGTTGCTGGAAGAACTCCATGCCGATGGCGAGCTTGGGATTTTGCCGATGTAACCCCTTGATAATTTCCAGTTGATTCATATGGTGTTCGTATCGGTCGTGCAACTCGCCGACAAAAACCACACGTCGATCGGCTGATGTTGCGACGATGTCGTCCAGGCTGGCCAATGCGCTGAGATCCAGTCCAAGCGTCTCACTCGCCTGGTAGGGTGCCGGAGCAAGGCTCGCGTGATAGCCGTGCGGACTATGTCGGTGCGGTGAGGCGACAGAACTGTTGTCTGCTGAATGCACCGCGGACTCGCAGGCGGTCAAAAACGCTACGGCCAGTATGGGAAATTTGTAACTTGGCATGAGTCTAACCAGTTCAAGTTAAGAAAACAGTGGCTGTCGGTGTGCGCGCGACCAGGCAGCTCGCTCAAGGGCTTTAGAGCGCCGGTTGTGTGCATGGTTTCATCCGGCGGGCCACAAATCCTTGCCCCGAACACGGGGGCCTGGGACACGCTATCATCTCAGCGAGTGGGCGCATAGCCATGCCAGACGTCAACCGTGGAGGAGAGAGCCACAATGAGTCGCCTCATCAGTTTCTCGACAATGGTCGCGCTCGCACTGGGTACGTTCCCTGTGGCTAGCGCTCAGCAACCCTCTGCGGGCGCGCTGGCGTCCGAATTCAGTCTGCTCGATCAGTATGGCAAGCGCCACACTCTTGCTGACTATCGGGGCCGATGGGTGGTGCTTTTCTTCTACCCCAAGAACGATACCCCTGGTTGCACCAAGGAAGTGTGCAGCTTCCGCGATGACATAGTTGAGTTGCACGCCTTGAGCGCTCAGGTATTGGGCGTCAGCGTCGACTCGGTGCAGAGTCACGCGCGTTTCGCTGAAAAGCACGGCCTGCCTTTTCCCCTGTTGGCCGATGAGGACGGCAGCGTGGCCAGGTCCTACGATGCGCTATTTTCGCTGGGATTCGTCAAGTGGGCCAAGCGTCACACGTTCATTGTTGACCCACAGGGTAGGCTGGCAAAGATCTATCGAAGCGTAGAGCCCGCGACGCACAGCGACCGGGTCATCTCCGACATCAAGGCAATGCAAGGGCGCGGCTAGGGTGAGGGCGCAACGGAGTATGGGCTGCTATGGCTAAGTTGTTGTTTTTCGGGTCCTTGCCTGACAAGCTGGGCCTGGGTTCTCAGGATATTCCTCTGCCGTTCACGGTCAAAGACGTGCGTGGACTGCTGGAGTGGTTGCGCCGGCGAGGGCGTAACTGGGAGCTGTTTCTGGCCGAAGACCGCGTGCAAGTGACTGTCAACAAACACTTTGCGGAACTGGAGACGAAGGTCAACGACGAGGACGAGATCGCCATCATCTCGATTGGCCTGCGCTAGCGCAGAGCGGGCAGTGTGTTCAGGGTCGAGTCAGGCGCTCGTGTGACTGTTCTCGCGCTACAATCGCCGCCAAATCGCCGAGTTGCTCCGCGAGCAGTTCGATGAGGTCATCGACCGCCAAGATACCCACCAAACCACCCCCGGCACCCGTAACCGGCATGCGCCGAACACCGCGTGCCCGCATCCGTTTGATGGCGACGTCGATCTCTTCATTCTCAGCACAGATTTCCGGGTCCATGCTCATGACATCACCAACGGTGACGCGGTCAAGGTCCACATCTGGAGCCAACAGCTCCACGACGATGTCACGGTCAGTCAGCATGCCCACGGGTACAGGACCCGACCCCTGGCGCTGAACGACAACAACGTCGCCAACGTGATGTTCGCGCATCAGCCGTATCGCCTCGCCAACCGATTCCGCTCGGTCTGCAACGACGACATCCCGATTGCAGGCTTCTCCAACTTTCATTGAACGTCCTCCACGCTTTGGTCATTCACCGTGGCTCCAGACTAACTTTAGTCCAGATCTCGGTTGTGGCGGACAAGGGTGAGTCAGGACTCCACCCGCAGGGGGGACCAGCAATCACTCAGCAGGACGGGGCGCCTCTGAGGTTTCAGCGTCCTGGGGCGGGGGCTCGGCCGTTTCTGCAGCGGGCTCGCTCACTGGTTCCGCGGCCGGGGCTGGTTCGGGTTCGGGCGTGCGATACGACGACTCCAGATTGTCGCGGCTTCCCGGCTGATATTGTTCGACACACTCGATCACGTATTGACGGACCAGGTCCGGGTAGTCGCCGAGGCCAGCCGCGGCAGCTTCCTCCTCGCATTGGCGAGTGACGTTGTCGGCCAGTACCTGACTTGCGCCCAAGCCGAGTACTGGGACCACCAGTGACAGAGCCACTGTCCGGTGAAGCTGCTTGATTCTGAGCACAGACATCGGTCCTGTATCCCCGGGAGAAGAATGTGACGGTGGGTATGTAAGAGACCTGACGCACCCGGTAAAGTGAAAAATTCCAATCGCCACGATTACCAAGATTAATCGACCTGGCGCCTGGGGGCTGGAAGCGGGCGCCGGCGGGCCGTGGGCCCAGGAGTTGCACTATGTGCAGCGTCCGTGTACATAGCGCCCATAGGGACTGGGCGAGCGGAGCGAGTGCGTCGCGTGGACATTGATCTTCTCAAGACATTCTTGGAGGTGCACCGGACGCGCCATTTTGGCCAGGCGGCTGAGAACCTGTTCGTGAGTCAGTCGGCTGTCAGCGCCAGAATTCGGTTGCTGGAGGACACCATCGGGGTGCCGCTGTTCACGCGTACTCGCAACAACATTCAGCCCACTGCAGCCGGGGAGCGGCTGCTACGCTTTGCCGAGAACATCGTCACCAGCTGGAATCGTGCCCGGCAGGAGATTGCCGTCAAGGAGCAGGCGCGCGCCTTGCTGGCTGCCGCCGGCGTTCCCAGTCTCTGGGATGTTGTGCTGCAGGACTGGCTGCACTGCGTGCACCGCCAATATCCGGACCTGGCGCTGAATGCCGAAGTGCACGGCGCTGACGCGCTGCTGCGGCGTCTGCGCGATGGTACCGTTGACGTTGCTTTCATGTTCGAGACACCTCAGATGGCCGAGTTGGTGGCAGCGCCCATTGCCCAAGTCCACCTGGTTCTGGTGTCCACCCAGCCGGGGCTTACGCCAGAACAGGCGGTGTCACGGGACTATGTGTGGGTCGATTGGGGTACTTGGTTCGCCATCACCCATGCCCAGCACTTCCCCGATATGCCCGCGCCCGTTCTACGCGCAGGGCTGGGTCGCCTGGGGCAGGCATTTGTGCTCGAACATGGTGGCGCCGCATACCTTGCCGAACGTTCCATCATGGCGCAACTGCAGCAAGGGCTGCTTCATCGCGTTGATGGGGCACCGGTGATGGAACGCTCGGCCTACGCGGTCTATCGGCTGGATTCGGAGAAGCGTGCCGTAATCGAAGAATCCCTGTCTTTGTTCAGCGACTAGCCTTCGTTCGGCTCACTCGTCCCGCCAGTCGCCCCAATCGTCTTCGATCAGGCGGCGCAGGCGCCTCTCCTCCTGGTACTGCTCCAGGCGTCGACGTGCGCGCAGTTGACGTTCGATGTCGCTGCGACTCAGGGGTTGATCGCCGGCCTTGTCGTGGCTTTCGCTCTCCTGCCACGTGGCAGAAGAGTCATCGTCGTCCAGATCGGCTGCCGGCGCATGAATGAAGTTGGATTTGCCTGCTTCCTGTGCGGAGCCACTGTTGCGTGATCTGCGTCCCATAGCCATTGCTGTTACAAACCCTCCTGTGACGGGGTCAAGGGATTTCGGTCGCGGCCGCTCGGGCCGCTCTGTTGCCGCATACGTCTACGGTCACGGCGATTATTAGTAAAGAAAAATAATCTAATCGTGACGACCAACAAAACGGGACGACTCGACCATCGTGACGGCGACGCTCATTGTCGCTGGTCCGGCCCAGGCCCAGGACAGAGCTGATCTAAAGCGGGCGGAGCCAGTGCCGATACGGACCCCGAGGGTCTAGGTTGGATGGGGAGACAGCGCAGCCGAGCGCGCCACGGTTGTGCCCGCAATTGCCGCGACGCCAACGAGGGACCCGCCACCTGAGAGGCTTGGGGTTTGTCGGCACATGATTTCAATCTGCTCGTCGTTGACGACGAGGAGCTAAACCGCGACATGCTCTCGCGGCGGCTACAACGCGAGGGGTACCGCGTTGACACGGCTGTCGATGGCGAGCACGCCCTGGCTCAGATCTCTAGGGCGGATTATGACCTCGTCTTGTTGGACATCATGATGCCCAAGATGGACGGATTCGAGGTGTTGGAACGACTGCGCGCGGATCGTCACACGGTCCCGATCATTATGTTGACCGCAGTCAATGAGCGAAGTGACGTATTGCGCTGTCTCGGCCTGGGTGCCAACGACTACGTCGTCAAACCCTTCGACATGCAAGCCCTGAAGGGGCGCATCAAACGTTGTCTGAGTCCGGACATCACTACCGACCCCGCGCTATCAGCTGAAGCCCCGGAGCTCGCGCCGCCAGATGGCGCCAGTAGCTTGGTGGTGGAATTGGCGCGTTCCTTGTCCAAGGGGGATTTCGACTTCCCGGTACTGCCCACGGTCGCGTTCAAAGCGGTAGAGGTTGCGCGTCAGGAACATGCTGACCTGTCCGATCTTGCGGAGATTCTGAAATCTGATCCCGCGCTTGCCGCGAGGGTCGTGCAGCGCGCCAACTCGAGCGCCTATCGGGGCAGTCGTGTTTTCAAAACGGTTGAAGACGCGGTCGCTCGCATTGGCCTGAAGCAAACCGCGGATTATGTTCTGGCTGTTACCACTGCCAGCATGTTCAATGCCGAAGCGCCGCTGTATGAGGCCTTGCTGCAGCGGCTCTGGCACCATTCTCTTAGCTGCGCGTTAGCGGCCAAGTTCCTGGCGGAACGAACCCAGGGTGCTGACCCTGACCTGTTGTTCATGATGGGGTTGCTACACGACATCGGCAAGCTCGTGCTGCTCAAGATCCTCATGGAGCTACCCAGAACCCGCAACGCGCAGGACGATCAGCAGATCAATGACGTCCTCGACGCACTGCATGGAGAATTCGGCGGCGCCCTATTGCACCGCTGGCACTTCGATGAAGCCTTCGTAGACGTCGCCAAGCTGCATCACAACGATGAGGACATCGAACGATGTGCCTTGGAGCTGCGTCTGGTTGCCTTGGCCAACCGGTTGACGGAACTGGGCGATGACGGTGGTATTGCTGCCGATGACTCGATCGAGCGTCTATGCCAGGTCAGCGGAATCCACTCAGACGAGCTGCCAGCGATCACCGCCGAAGTGCGCCAGCAGTTCGCTGAGATGCAAATAGCCGGCTAGTCGTATCGAAGTCCGAATGGCTGAGCGCTGCTCAGTCCCCAGCCAGCTTTCTCTGCGCGATTTCGCGCATCTTGAACTTCTGCAATTTGCCCGTGACGGTCATGGGGAAATCCTCAACGAACCAGATGTGGCGGGGCACCTTGTAGTGCGCAAGTTTGTCTTTGCAGAAATCTCGAATTTCCTCCTCGCCGGCGGTCTCGCCCGCATGCAGCTGGATCCAAGCCATCAGCTCCTCGCCATAGTAGTCGTCTGGCACGCCGAAAACGGCAACTTCCGCAACCTTGGGGTGGGTGAACAGTAGGTCTTCGATCTCGCGTGGATAAATATTTTCACCGCCACGGATCACCAGGTCCTTGAGGCGGCCCGTAATTCGTACATATCCATTCTCGTCCATGCTGCCAAGATCGCCGGAGTGCAGCCAACCGTGTTGGTCGATGACTTCGCGGGTTGCTTGAGTATTGTTGTAGTACCCGTGCATGACGTGGTAACCACGGAAACAGATCTCGCCGACTGCTCCAGTGCGCACCGTACGGCGACTATCCACATCGATGATCTTGACTTCTTGATGAGGCAGGTTTCGACCAACGGTTTCTATCCGCAACTCCATGGCATCAGCGGCGTCGGTGAGGTGGGTCAGCGGAGATGCTTCGGTCTCGCCATAGCCGATCAGGATTTCTCCGCAGTGCATATCTTCGATGACACGTTTCATCAAGGCGGGAGGACACGGGGCGCCGGCCATGATGCCCGTGCGCAGGCTGCTCAGATCGAAATCGCCAAAGCGAGGATGCTCGAGTTGGGCAATGAACATCGTCGGTACGCCATGGACTGCGCTGCAGCGTTCCCGCTCGATCGACTCCAGAGTTGCCTCGGCATCGAAGTGTTCTGAAGGCACGACTACGCACGCGCCCACCGATAAGCACAACAGATTCGCTAACACCATGCCAAAACAATGGTAGAAGGGCACGGGGACGCACAACCGGTCACCAGCGCCGAAACGCATCGCGAGTGCTGCGAAGTATGCGTTGTTAAGAATATTGTGATGCGATAACACCACTGCCTTGGGAAACCCCGTGGTCCCAGATGTGTACTGGATGTTGATGGGGTCGTCGGCGTCCAAGGTGCGGGTGAGCGTATCGACCAAGGCCATGGGCACCGTCGCCGCCGCCTGCATGACTTCTGACCACAAGGTGAAGCCGTGATGCGGCCGCTGCAGTTCAGCGGGTCGAGAGGGGTCGAAGACGACCACACGCTGGAGACTAGGGAATTCGCGGCTGTGCATTTCTGCTGGAGCGGCACCTTTCAATTCTGGAATTGCCTCGACCAACATTTGCACATAGTCGCTGGCGCGGAAAGCGCGCATGGTGAACAGGCACTGAACCTCAGCCTGGCGCAGCGCATAGGCCAGCTCGTCCGCGCGATAGGCTGGATTGATGTTCACCAGAATGGCGCCGATGCGTGCTGTTGCCAACTGCAACAATAACCATTCCAGATTGTTCGTCGACCAGATGCCGATACGGTCACCTGCGCCAAAACCAATCCCGATCAGACCGCGCGCCAGACGATCGACTGCCGCAGAAAGCTCGGCATAAGTCAGACGTTGGTTTTGATGGGCGCACACGACCGCTTCGCGATCGGCATGGTGGGCAGCGATCGCCGCAAAATGCTCGGGTATCGTGTTGCCCAACAGTGGGATGTCTCCACCGCGGTGGTGATAGCTCTTGCGCACCCTGCCTGTCATACGTGTTCGAGTTGTTGTCATGGCGTCACTGTGGGGTTCAAGGAGAGTCGCCCCCGCTACTAGGGCCTGATTGTAGCGCAGCCACGGCGCTCATCGGCGCCAATAGGGTCACCGCAGGCGTTGGTAGTGCGTCTGGTGCGCGCTGTGGGCGCCTTGTGCGGGGGGCTACGGGCCACGATGACACCCGGTGCAACGCGGCGTGGCTCGCGCCCGCTCCTGGATTGCTCTAACTTCCCTCGACGTCCGCCCAATAGCGATCGACCTCGGCCTGGATTTCAGCGATGAGCTGATCGTTGCGGCGCGGGTGGAAGAGGTGGGCGTAACGGCCCTGCAGAGACAAATACTCCTCGACGGGCAGGCGCGGGTGGGGTGCCTTGGTGTGCACGACCTGTCCGTCGACGTATTCTTTGAGCGGCCAGATCCCAGTCTTGACGGCCAGTTTGCCGATTTCCACCGACAGCCGTGGTTCGTAGTCCCATCCCGTCGGACATGGCGCTAGCGCCAGAATCAGGCGCGGTCCCTTGGTGCTCCGCGCCTGTTCCAGCTTGCGCGCCAGATCCAGGGGCTCAGCTCCAACCACCGTCGCCGCGTAAGCAGGCTTGTGCGCAACCCAGATGTCGAACAAATCTTTCTTTCGGCCCGGGTAGCCTGCCGGGCCCCTGCTCGTGGCCGTGCGCGCAGCGTGGGGCGTGGCGCTCGAGTACTGCTGACCAGTGTTGCCATAGCCCTCGTTGTCATAACACAGATAAATGAAGTCCAAATCGCGCTCGATCGCGCCGGAAGTAGCTGACAGCCCCATGCCATAGGCCGCGCCATCCCCCGTCAATACCACCACCTGCAGGTCATCCTCAGCGCTCATGCGCTTGCTGGCCAACAGTATATCGAGCGCGTCGCGAATTCCCTGCGCTCCAGCGGGGGCCGCCGCCATCGCCGTATATAACCACGAGCCGCGAAACGGTGTGAGTGGGTACACCGAGAGCAAAGTCATGCAACCGGCCGCGTTGACGAATACCGTCTTCGGTCCGAGTATGTCATAGGCTTCGTGTAGCGCCTCGAGCCCGCCACAGCCCGCACACATGGGTGTGCCCGTGCCCAACAAGTGAGTCGAAGGCAGGTCCTTCATGCGGTGAAAGCGTTCGTCAGCAGTTGTCATGAACGATGCCCTCAATCACAGCCCAGTGGGCTATTCGGCTGCAGGTTTAGGCGCAGTTGCCGCGCTGAGCTGGCGGCGCTCGGCACGGGCCAGTGCTTGGAGCTTGCGCAATTCACGCAATTCGTCTGCCGTGTAGAGTAGTTGCGGGCCGGGCGTTTCGCCGCGATCGCCGGCCCGGTCAACCGTTGCGGCGATCTCATAGAATTCCTCGGCGCGAATGTCCCGGCCTCCCAATCCGGCGATGAAGCTGGCAACGACTTTGGGTTGGTCCGGTTGGCCATAGAGCGCGGCAGCGAGTTCGGTGTGCAGGACACCGCCCAAACCCATAGACAGGTTTTGATCGATCACAGCGACTGCCTTCTTGCCCGCCAAATGTGCGCGCATTGTCGTTAGCGGAAACGGTCGCAACAGGCGCGGCCGCAGCAGCCCCACGCGACGCCCCGCATCCCGCAGGCGGTCTACCGCCTCCTTGGCCTTCGTCGCGAACGAACCCATCATCACGAACACAATTTCGGCGTCGTCGCATTGGTAGGCCTCCACATTGGCGTGCATGCGCCCGCACAATTGCTCGTACCGGCTGGCTGCTTCCTCGTAGGCAGCCAGGGCGTTCATTGCCGCCAAGTGCAGTTCGTAACGAAAGTAGGAATAGGGGCTGCCACCGAGCACAGCGACGGCTTGACTTTCTGGGGCACTGGCGCGAAAGGCGATGGTCGCGTTGTCGAATTCGCCAACATAGTCGCGGCACCGCGAGGCATCGGGAATCTGTACCGGTTCGCGGGTGAAAGACAAGTAGAAACCATCGAGATTGACGATTACTGGCAGGCGAACACGTGGGTCCTCGGCTAGGCGGAAGGCGATCAGTGTGCTGTCCAACACTTCCTGGCACGTTGCGCAGTGTATTTGCAGGAAACCGCTATCGCGCGCAGCGAGCACGTCGTTGTGGTCGGGTTCGAGTGTGATGGGCGCTGCCAATCCGCGGGAGACGTTGACCAGCACCAGTGGTACCCGCCAGCCCGCCACCGTATAGAGCATTTCCATCGCATACAGCAGGCCCTGACTCGATGTGGCACTGAAGACTCTCACGCCGGTGGCGGCGGCACCGCCCGCGGCCGTTATCATCGCGTGTTCAGACTCAAGCGTGACGAGCCGCGCTTGGAGCTCGCCCGCATCGATCCAGCGCGCCAGGGTTTCGATGATCTCGGTTTGCGGCGTGATGGGAAAGGCGGGTATGTAGTCGACGCCCGCCAGCCGGGCTCCCCATGCCGCGGCTGCATTACCCGTAAGCAGGGTTCGCTGGAGGTTGTCGGTCATGATCGGGTGTCCGCGAGTTGTGCTGCATGCTCTGGTAATGCCGCGATGGCATGAGGTGGGCACTGTGCGACGCAAATCATGCAACCCTTGCAATGGTCGTAGTCAATCTCCGGCTTTCCTTGGGCATCGACACTAATGGCTCCGTCAGGGCAAAACGTGCTGCAAACCCACCAACAGCGGTTGCAGCGTTCGTAGTCGATGACCGGGCGTTCGACACGCCACGAGCCGGTTTTTGACAACTCGCTGTTGGCGGCCGCACGGACTACTGGGGCACTGACTGCCGCGGCTTCCGCTTCGAGGCGCGTCCATTGCGGTTGCAGGTAGTCGACCGCGCTGCGTAGCGCGCCTTCGCAGACAACCGCGGCGTGCGCCGCCAGGCTGTCGAAGCTCGCTCGTGCAACGCGCAGGTTTGCGTCCACAACAGTGGCACCGTGTTCACCCAACTCCTTGCGTATGGCTTGTTCTAAGTTGTCAGCCGTGAGGAAACCTATGAGTCGAGCTGCAGCGGCTGCGCAGGCGACACCGGTGTAGCCGGATTCCCCGTGGCCCTCATCGGCTTCTGGCATCCGAAAGGTGATGACAGTCGCGGGCGTGGCCAGGCGCTGTGACCATGTCTGACTGTCTGTATCTGAGTTGATGAGCACGACTGTGTGCGCGTCGATACCGCTGAGCACGCCCGCGGCGGGTACCGGGATGAGAGTGTCATCGGCCACAACGACGAGGTCAGGGTTGTCGATGATGCCGCGTTCGTTGATGGTGCGCTTGTCGGCGCGCACGTAAGCGAATATGGGCGCGCCGCGCCGCTCAGCGCCATAACGCGGCGCATCCTGCACCTCGAAGCCTTCGAGGAACAGGGCCGTGCCGAGGATGCGGCTGGCCGTTTTCATGCCCTGGCCACCGCGGCCGTGGAAGCGAATTCGGTACATGTTCCGGTGTGCATGCTCCCATAGCTTGGTTGACGAAACGAACGGACTGGCAGAAGTCAGGCAACGGAGAAAGCCCATTCATCAATTAAATTGAGCCAATAGGTTGCTGGTTTCCTCGCTCGACGACTCCACCACTCGACTTACTCAACTCTACGCCAGGCGCTGGACCTCGCTGCCGCTGCATCCAGACTACAGTCACTCAACCCATCGACCATTCGACCATCACACCCACCCCGGTGCCGTGGAAAAAGTCGACCAGCGCCGGAAACTCATTGCACGGCGCACGCGTTGCTCCGCCAGCGCGACAGCGGCAGTTCTCGGTAGCACCTGTTCGCGCCGCACTGTGTCCAGCAGCTGTTCGGTGTTGCGCCGTACTTTCTCGGCGATGGATTCCATGGCGCTCGACTGACTGGCACCGTGATACTCCATCGCCGCGCAAATCACGCCGCCCGCATTGGCGATGAAGTCAGGGATGCAGAGTACGCCCTTGTCATGCAGGTACTCTTCGGCACCGTGGGTCAACGGAATGTTAGCGCCCTCCACGACCAATTTGGTGCGCAGCCGATGCATGTTGCTTTCATTGATGACATCCGGACGTGCCGCCGGGATCCAGATGTCGCACTCCACGGCAACGATATCCTCGGAGGCCATCCCAGTAGCGTCGCCGTAAGCAGTCACCGGTTCACCCCGGTCCTTGATCTCGGTCAGTGTTGCGACATCGATTCCACCAGGGTTGTGTATCGCGCCCACCGAGTCAGCCGCAGCTACGAGCACCGCCCCTTGCTCGACGAGGAAACGTGCAGCGTTGCGGCCGACTGCGCCGAACCCTTGCACCGCGACTCGCGCTCCAGCCACGTCAAAGCCCGCATGCTTGACCGCGATTTCCACGCAATGGCGCAACCCCCAACCGGTTGCGCCAATCTCGTCCAACGGAATGCCGCCGATTTCGCGCGGTAGCGCCACCACGCGGGCGATTTCATCGCGTACCCAGGCCATGCATTCCTCGTCGGTGCCCATGTCAGGCGCGAATATGTAGTCTTCCTCGTTGCGCAACGAGCAGGCCAGAGCGCGGAGCAGGGCAGCCTTCTGCGGCTTTGGCATTTTGGGATCACCGTAGAGGACCACTTTGCCGCCGCCGTGAGGAAGGCCCGCCGCGGCGTTCTTGTAGGTCATGGCGCGCGCAAGTCGGAAGCATTCCTCCGTGCTGACGTCTTCGGCCATGCGCACCCCGCCAATGGACGGCCCTTTGGCAACGTTGTCGACGACCAGAACAGCTTTCAATCCAATTGCGGGCTCATGGACATGAACGATCTTCAGCGGACCCAAATCATCGGCAAAGCGAAACGAGTCTTCCATCACTCAAGCGCTCCTGGCGTTGGCGCAGACCATGATTCAGCCGACAAGGTGATGTTTGCCGACGACATGCACAGTGCTGGCCTGCGGTCCGTTTTCACCCTGTTCTTCAACGAAACGCACTTCCGCGCCGATCTCCAGGTCATCGAGATTGGCGTCGATCAAACTGTTGCGATGGAAGTAGATCTCTCTCTCATCGGGCGTGCGGATGCGGCCATAGTCCTGTGCCGGTACCAGTTCCGAGATACGACCATAGGGCGGGATCTCGTGAGTCTTCGTCTGACCCCGGCGTTGCTCGATATAGGTCTCCAATTTACGTTGTGCGGCGTCAAATGCGTCGCGGACGGCGACGTACACATCCTGGTGGGCCTGATGCTGGGCGGGGTCACGGCTGACCACGAGCTCGGTCTCGGGTGCGGTGAGGTCGATGCGTACGTGGTAGATCTTGCCTTTGTTGTGATGCTGGTGAGGGGATTCAACGACTACCCGACAACTTGTTAGCTTGTCGAACATGCGGTCCAACTTATCGACGCGTTCGCGAATGTAGTCATCGAGCGTCGGTGAGGCATCGGTGTGGCGGTAGGTGATCTGTAGCGGCAGTTGCATCGCGTTTTCTCCTCTATCGGTTACGACGACTGAACTCAGGGGACAAAGCCGTCTAACCCTCTTGTTCACCAACAGGTTCTGCATCCAAGCTCTGCGGATGTGACGTGCGCAGACTGTTGACATTGGAATCCCAGTACAGCGGCTTCTCGGTCTGCAACAAGTGCAACAGGACGCGGAAATCGTCCGCGTTGAGGTTGGTCAGCCAATGCAGTTCGGTCAAGGTCCGTGCGCCTCGGACCACAATGCGCCCCGTACCGGGTTTGTCAGGTATTCCGGAGGGGATCCACTCTGCATAGTAGTTGTTGACCTGGATAACGGACATTGGCGCGGTCCTCGTGTCAGTGTGAGCAAACCCTCTATCTTTAATATATAGACGCCGCGCGGGGAAAAGCGGGGCGGGTGCGCCGTTCCCGACCTACGCGCTCAGGTAAGGCCATGATTCCCATACATGAATTGTTGCAGCGTATTCGTTGGGACCGGGCTTTCGCGCAAGCCGACTTCGTGCTGGGCTTTTACGATCGGGTTGAAGATCGCATTGTGACGGTGCCGTTTGAGGGCGTAAGTTTCCCACCCGGAGATCATTTTGCTTTCGAGTGCGTAGATGAGGAGGGGACGTTGCACAGGGTGCCCTACCACCGGGTCCGCGTCGTCTATCGAGATGGTGTGGTGATATGGCAGCGCGACGGGCAATCCGCTGCAGCAACTCAAGGTTGAGCAGGGTCGAGCTCATGGACTCTCACATTGGACTGGGTTTACGGCGCCTGGCGATGCTCGGCTTGATAGCGCTCGGGCTTGCTGCTTCTTTCGCGGTGCAGGGCGAGCCGGATCGCTACGACAAAGCACGCCGGGCCCTGGTTGAGGAGGTTGCAGCTGAGGCGCGGCTCATCGAGCTCGAAACCGGCCGGCCTGGGCTGCAGCCACGCGTGCTCCAAGCCCTACGAACAGTGCCGCGCCACCTGTTCGTCGACGAGGACTTGCGTGACGAGGCCTACGAGAACCGGCCCTTGCCGATTGGCCACGGCCAGACTATCTCGCAGCCCTTCATCGTCGCCATCATGACCGATCTGGTCGACGTCGAGGAGGGGCACCGTGTGTTGGAAGTCGGAACCGGCTCCGGATACCAGGCCGCCGTGCTGGCCGCGCTGGGGGCTCAGGTTTATTCGATTGAGATCATCGAAGCACTGGCTGAGTCAGCGCGTACTCGATTGGTCCAGCTGGAGTATCGAGACATACATCTGCGCCAGGATGACGGTTACTACGGTTGGCCCGAGCACGGCCCATTTGATGCGATAGTCGTAACCGCTGCGGCCAGTCACGTGCCGCCACCGCTGATTCGCCAGCTCAAGCCGGGTGGCAGAATGATCATTCCCGTCGGCAGCGCCTTCTCGGTGCAGCAGCTCGTCCTGCTCACCAAAGACTCCAGCGGCGAGATCACAATGCGCCAGCTACTGCCCGTCCGCTTCGTTCCCCTGACGGGCGAGCACTGAGCCGGCGCGCCGACACCGGATGCGGCGGAGCAGGGATTCAGCTCATGCCAAACATACTCGAGACGCACACCACGTTGCGCCCGCCATACTTGAGTCTCGGATTGCTGTCGGCCAGTGCCCTGGCCTACGAAATCTTGCTCGTACGCCTGTTCGCAATCAGTCAGTGGCATCACTTCGCCTATATGGTGATCAGTCTGGCCCTGCTTGGCTACGGGGTGAGCGGGACCTTGGTGACGTTGACCCAACGCTGGTTCAACCGGCGCTTCACAGCGGTATTCCCAACTCAGGCGTTGCTGTTCGCCCTGACCGCCCTGCTCGGCTACATGTTGGCGCAGCGACTGGCCTTCAACCTCGAAGAACTGGTCTGGTCAACCGCGCAGTGGTGGCGGTTGCTGGCTTCCTACCTGCTGCTCGCCATCCCGTTCATGTTTGCGGCTAATGCAGTGGCGCTGGCCTTGCAGCACTACCGTGAACGTGTCGGTAGCGTCTATGCTGCGGACCTCGTCGGTGCCGGGCTTGGCAGCCTGGGCGTCGTGGCTGCACTGCATTGGGTGCTGCCCCACGTCGCGCTCCAAGTCATCGCCCTCGCGGCCGCATCGGCCGGCGCTCTGGCCTGCCGCAGCCTGAAGTCGTCACGCCGGTTCACGCTCGCTGTGCTGAGCGCATTCAGTGCGCTGCTGGTCCCAGCCATACTTGGCATCAGTGCACCCGAGCCGTCGTCCTACAAGCCGCTGGCACAACTCCTCGAGGTGAGCGGTACGCGCGTTGTGGCCACGCGCTCCAGCCCGCTCGGTTTGGTGCAGGTGGTAGAGAGCTCGTCGATACCCCTGCGCCATGCGCCGGGCCTGAGTGTGCTCGCCACAGCGGAACCGCCACGTCAGCTCGCCATGTTTACCGATGCCGATGCGATGTCGGTCATCACCGCCTATGACGGCGACAACGCGCCATTGGTCTATCTGGACCAGCTGACCTCGGCGTTGCCCTACCATTTGACGACGCCACAGCGAGTTGCGGTGTTGGGCGCTGGCGGGGGCAGTGAGGTGCTACAGGCGCGCTATCATGGCGTGCCTCGCGTCGAGGCGGTCGAACTCAATCCACAGATCGTTGCGCTGGTCCGCGACGAATACGCCGATTTTGCCGGGCCGGTGTACGGCGGACCTCAGACGCAGGTGCATATCGCCGAGGCCCGCGATTTCGTTGCCCGTGATCACTCTGGCTTCGATCTGATCCAACTCGCCGGTGTCGACGCCTTTGGTGCGGCCGCGGCCGGTTTGCACGCGCTAAGCGAAAGCTACTTGTACACGGTTGAGGCGTTCCAGCTCTATTTGCGCCAGTTGCACCCCCAAGGCATGCTGGCCATCACGCGCTGGGTCAAGCTGCCCCCACGCGATACGCTAAAGGTGTTCGCCACGGCGGTGGAGGCTCTGCGCGAAAACGGCGTCGCCGAGCCTGGCGAACATCTCGTCCTGATCCGCGGCTGGCAGACTAGCACCTTGCTGGTGAGCAGCGCGCCGCTGAAGCCCAGCGATATTGATGCCGTGCGCCGTTTCTGTCGCCAGCGCGCCTTCGATGTGGCCTACGTTCCCGGAATCGATATTGGCGACGTAAACCGCTTCAACGTCCTACCACAGCCAGAGTTCTATCTCGGCTCGCGTGCGCTGTTGGGCAGCGGTGCGGAGGCGTTTATGGAGGACTACGGGTTTGACGTGCGGCCGGCGACCGACGACCGGCCCTATTTCTATCACTTCCTGAAATGGCGCACCCTGCGTCAGGCATTGGCACTGGCAGGTCAGGGTGGCAGCGCTTTGCTCGAATGGGGCTACTTGATCGTGCTCGTAACACTGGCGCAGGCGCTGGTGGTCGGCACTGTTTTGATCCTGCTGCCGTTGCTGCTGCGCGGGGGCTGGTGGGCTGGTCGCCGCTCGCCAGTGCGCCTGAGCGTGGTCCTGCTCTACTTCACGAGCATAGGTCTGGGCTTTCTGTTTATCGAAATGGCATTTCTGCAACGTGCGATTCAGCTCGTGCACCACCCGACCTACGCGGCTGCCAGTACCTTTGCCGCGTTTCTGCTCTTTGCTGGCGCCGGCAGCCTGTGCTCGGCACGCTTATGCGCCATGCGTCCACCCGGTGTGGTCGTCCTGGTCGCGACGGCCGCCATTGCCCTGCTTGGCACCTTGGCGCTCAGTGGCTTCGCGCTGCTGGCCGAGGCGCTCGCCGGTAGTGGCCTGGCGACGCGAATCGCCGCGGCGGTGACGCTCATGGCCCCGTTGGCCTTCGTCATGGGCATACCCTTTCCGGCAGCCATGGCGCGGCTTGGTGTGGAGGCGAGCGCAGTGATGCCCTGGGCCTGGGGCGTGAACGGCTGCGCCTCAGTGCTCAGCGCGGTGCTGGCGAGCCTGCTGGCGGTACACTTCGGGTTTCAGTGGGTGGTGAGTATTGCCGCTGGCCTGTATCTGGTGGCAGGCGTCAGTTTCGTTTGTTGTTGGGAAAGTCGGCAGCCAGACAAAGAAGAGGCGGCCGTAGCCGCCTCTCGAGAAGGTAAGTAACCCAATGCGCTATTAGTCGAACATATCGGCAACAGTACTGTCATACCAGCCTTGGGCGTAAACCGCTTCCATGTTGCGGAAGGTGTCATCCACATCCTTTGGACTGCCGAGATTGCCCTTAATGGATTGAATGCCCTTGTCGGTGATGCGGTATACCGCAGCCACCGAAATGCCATACTCCGGCCCCACCAGGCTGTAGCAGGTGTTGACGTAGGACGGCTCGGGCAGCTTCACGCCGGCCAGGCTGGCGACTACCGCTGCTGCGCAAACCTTGCCTTCACTGCCGGCCGCATAGCCTGACTTCGGCATTTGCCCGGCTACTGCGGCATCACCGATGACATAAATGTCGGCATGCTTGGTCGATTCAAACGTGGTTTGATTGACCGGACACCAGCCCTTGTCATCGACCAGGCCGGTGCGCTGCGCGATCTCGCCGGCACGATGCGGTGGAATCACGTTGACCACATCACCTTCCCAGGTGAAGCCGTTGTCGTTCTCGACCACGCCCTTCTTGGGGTCGACCTTGACGATGGTGCCGCCTGCCGACTTGGAGACCCATTCGATCATGCCGGGATACATCTTCTCCCAACCACCGACGAACAGTGACTGTTTGGAAAACTTATCCTTGCGATCCAGGATGACCACCTTGGATTTGGGCTTGTGCTCTTTCAGGTAGTTGGCGATCAAGCTAGCCCGCTCATAGGGTCCGGGCGGACAACGATATGGGTTGTCTGGCGAGCAAATCAGTACGGTGCCACCATCTTTCATGGCCTCTACCTGTTTGCGCAACAGCAAGGTCTGGGGGCCAGCCTTCCAGGCGTGAGGCATCAACTCGGCCGCGGCGGCGTCATAGCCTTCGATGGCGTTCCAGACGAAATCCACGCCAGGGGACATCACCAAGCGGTCATACTGCAGGGCCTTGCCGCCTTTGAGCTTGACTGTTTTCTTGACCGGATCCACATCGGTGGCCAAGTCGTGCACGACGCTCACACCGTAGCGCTTGGCCAAGTTGTCGTAGCTGTGAGTAATGTCTTCAATCTTGATCAGGCCGCCAATCACCTTGTTGCTGAACGGGCAGGTGACGTAGTTCTTGTTTTGTTCCACCAGGGTGACATGGACGCCGGGCGCGAGCTTGCGCATGTATTTGGCACAGGTTGCACCGCCATAGCCACCACCGATGATGACGACTTTGGCCAGACCCTGGTCTGCTTTGCCCAGGGCGCCCAGCGGAAAGCCCAGTGCTCCCATGGCGGAGGTGGCGCCAGCGAGCTTCATGAAATCTCTACGGGTAAATTTGCTCATGACCGATCTCCTCCCTTATTTGCTTTGTACTGTTTGCTTGCAGTAAGTGGCGAAGAAACCGGCGATGAGTTGGATCTCTTCATCGGTATAGTTGGAGACGTGGCGCCCCATTACCGTGGAGAAACGGGAACCGTCACGATATTCCTTCAGCGCTTTTTCCAGCGACTCAGCGGACTTGCCAGCAATGCTGGGGATTGATCCCGGGCTGATACCACCGGTCCCATGACAGCCGGCGCAGGTGTAGCTGAGCATTGCGGCTCGGCTCAGCTCATCCGCTTGGGCGGACAAGGGTAAGAGCATGACGCTGGCCAGCCCAACCAGCGACACAGTGAGTGCTCGACGTGATCTACGCATGGTTACCTCCCTCTCTCCTCTTGGTTTCTTTTTAGACGAAGTCGACGTGAACTGGCATTCCCACCGTTCGCCATTCTTGCCCGACCCGGTGCGGCGTGGCGGTAGCCGATGCCGCCGCAATGCGCTTGACCCCGGCTAGTGGTGTCCGGTTCGTCGGGGTGGGCGATGCAGCCAAACCTGCGCCTGAGTATTCTTCCCACTTGCTGGGCGACAGTAGGCTGGACCGTACCATTACACAGAAGTTAGCAGGCGCAACATGATATAAATCAATCAAACTGCACTTTGGCTTGGTCGTGCCCGTAGCTGCGGCGGGTGACCCGCGGAATAAAACGCCGGAGCGCCGCGTGGCGACACTCCGGCCTAAGCACCGACGAGAACCGCGCCGGTCTCCTAGGGAGGAGCAGGTCGTGTGACGCCCGTTTGGCATCGGCGGGTTGCGCTTAGCCAAAGGTGTCACGGGTAATGTTGCGGAACCACGAGTGCGCATAGGCGACGGCGCGCTTGCGCATCTCCGGCGAGGCATCTTCGGGCGTCAGACCACCGGCCCCCTCGACCGCCACGATCTTGCCCTCTGCACCGAGTCGGTACACTGCAGATACCGCCACACAGTCCTCAGGCGCAATGATGCTGTAGCAGGTGTTGACCCACGAAGGCGCCGGCATGGGCTCACCGCGCAGGCTTGCAACGACCGCTGCCGCGCAGACCTTCGCCTGCGAGTTGGCCGCGTAGCCGGATTTGGGCATTGGCCCGGCGATAGACGCATCGCCGATAACGTACACCCCGGGGTAGCGCGTGGATTCGAACGTCTGTTCGTTGACCGGGCACCAGCCGGAGGCATCGACCAGGTCCGCATCGACGGCGATCATCCCCGCGCCCTGGGGCGGAATAACATTCATGACGTCCGCCTTGAAGGTGCCGGCGCTGGCCGTGATGCTCATTTGCTTGGCATCAACCGCCGAGACCTCGCCGCCCTGTTTGGCGCTGACCCAATCGATCATGCTGTTGTCGGTGCCGTAGCCATAGTGATTGGCCCAACCCTGCTTGAACAAGCCGAACTTCGAGAACTTGTCCTTGGGGTCGAGGACAATGATCTTGGACTTCGGTTTGTTGTGCTTGAGGTAGTGGGCAATCTGGCAGACCCGCTCATACGGGCCCGGTGGGCAGCGAAACGGATGGCGCGGCGGGGCAATCACCACGGTGCCGCCGTCAGGCATGGCGCGCAACTGGTCGCGCAGCAGCGCGGTCTGCGGGCCGGCCTGCCAGGCATGGGGAATCCTCTCGGCCGCCTCGGCGTCGTAGCCGGGGATGGCGTAGAAATCGAGGTTGATGCCAGGGGCGACGATACAGCGGTCGTAGCTCAGTACATCGCCGTTGGCCAAGGTGACCTTCTTCGCGTCCGGATCGACGCCCTTTGCCGCCTGTGACACGACATTTATGTTTTCGCCCTTGAGGGCGTCATAGCCGAAGCGAATGGAGTCCAGCTCACGTTCGCCGCTGAGCACTTCATTGCTCATGAAGCAGGTGTGGTAGGCGGCCTTGGGCTCAATCAGCGTGATGTCGAGGCTTGCGTCGGCCCGGCGCAGATAACGCGCTGCCGTGGCACCGCCGATGCCGCCGCCAACGATGACAACCCGCGGCTTGGCGCCGAGACAGAGAAAAGGAAAGCCACTGGCTGCTGCCGCCGAAGCGCCGACGGCCAGCTTGAGGAACGTTCTACGATTGGTGGCCATTGTGCGTGCCCCCTATTTCTGGCTGGCATAGAACTGCAGCAGTTGTTCGATCCCCTCGTCACCATGGTCCTCGAGCATCTTGGTGACTTTCTTGCGCATTTTCTTGGTCATTTCGCGCTTGTCGCTGGTGAAATCATCCATGCTCCAGCGCAGATAGGGCGTCCACTGGCCGGCCAATATGCCGGCGTCGTCCTCGCTGGAACGCCCGCCGTCCTCGTGGCATTTCTCACAGAACTTGCGATGCAACTTGGCACCTTGATTTGCCGCTGCCTCATCGACCTGCTGGTCAGGGCGCACGAATGGCAGCTTGGCAAAGTGTTCGGCCAGCACTTCGATCTCTTCTTTCGTATAACCTTTGGCGATGCGGCCCATTACGGTCGAGGGAATCTCATCGGCCTTGTAGGCTTCCATCATGTCGACGAAATATTCGGTGGACATGCCAGCAATGGTGGGTGTCGCCGGGCCGATGCTGACACCGTCTGTGCCATGGCAGCCGGCGCAAGTATTGGCCAGCATGCTCGCCGAGGGTGTTGCGGCGGATACGCAGGGGCTCAGCGCGAACGCGGCCAAGACGGCTACGGTATAGGCACTCGCTCGAACAGTCATGGTTCCTCCTCCGGTCAAAGTGTCGTATTGGCCGTTGTCGGGTTCCCTTCAACGCGGCCGCTGCAAGCAGCCGCTAGCGGTTGGTGCTGGCCACGTCAGTGGGCTCGTCGGGCTCCAGAGGCTCCTCGTGGACGATGCCCCGGTGGCAGTCAATGCAAGTCTTGTCCTTATCTCCCTCCGCGACACGCGCATGCTTGCGTCGAGCCTGTTTGTCCTGCTCATCCAGATCCATGCTGTCGTAGTCGTGGCAGGTCTTGCATTCGCGCGAATCCGAGCTGCGCATGCGTTCCCAGACGCGACTGGCCAGGAGCCAACGGCGTTGCTCAAACTTCTCTTCCGTATCGATGGTGCCGACGATTTCGTGATAGACATCGCGCGCTGCGATCATCTTGACCTTGAACAGCTCCATGAACTCTTCGGGCACATGGCAGTCCGCGCAGGCGGCCCGTACCCCGGCCACGTTCTTGTAGTGCAGGCTTTCTTTGTATTCCTCGTAGTTGGTGCCCATCGAATGGCACGATACGCAGAATTCGGTTTGATTGGTGTAGGCGAAGAAGCTCTTGATGCCGCCGAACGCGACTGCTCCGGCGAAGAAGATAATCAAACCGATGCACACCGTTTTGGGCGCAATGCATCTGGCCATGGCGTAGTCTCGATTCTTTGGATTATTCTCGATGTCGACGCGAGCGCCGACACCTTCCTCCCCAGGTTTTGGTCGTTAAATTCGCACAAATTGCGCGCTCAGGACATGATGAGATTTCATCATTTTTGGCGCCCGCAACAGCGGCCGTCGCCGCCTATGAGGCGACGCTCAAGGCCGGAAGGGAGGCGGGGCGGCGAGATCGTCTGGTGTATCAATGTCGCGGCATACGCCGGGGTCCATGCAGGGCAACTCGATGACCTGCTCGCGGTGTGTGCTCAGGATCCAGGCCGCGCCATGGTCGCCGTGACATTGCAGCAGATGTTCGCCCCAGCGGCGTGCGAAGCCAACCGGATGGCCCCGACGTCCGTCGTGGACTGGCACCGCAATGGACGCGCCGGTGTTCAGGGCGGCCACGACTGCCGTGACAGTGGCTGGCCTCACGAAGGGCATATCCGCCAAGGCAATGAGCCATCCGCTTGCACCGGCACTGGCACGAACGCCGCAGGCGAGACTATGACCCACGCCCAGATGAGCATCGCGGCATACAACGAATTCCGTATTGGCGCGTGGTGTGAGCTCGGCTTGCAGGTCCGGGTTGCTGGCTGCGACGATGACGAGCGTCTGCGGTACCGAGAGCCGAAGATTGTCCAGTGAGGCCGCGAAGACACTGCGGCCGTCGGGCAATGGCTGCATCAGTTTGTTGTGCCCAAACCGGGTCGAAGACCCCGCGGCGAGCAATATGCCATATATCATCGTTTGGACCGTGGGCTGGTGCCCGGCTGCGCCCGTCGCCCCGCGAGCCACGAACGGAGTTGCACGTCGCGCTTGTGCGAGGCGCCTCGTACCGCTCAGTACGGCTGAAGTTCTCCTGAGCAGGCCACTCCAGCAAAGGTAGCCTGGCGCGGACAGGAGTGCCACTACCCTGGCCGCGGGACGAGCAAGCGCACGAGCGCGGCGATATGCGACAATACCCGCACAGGCCATTACAACCAGCGAGAGTAGGCACCGATGAGCGAGCAAGGATTCTCTTCTGCAGGATGGCGCGGCGCGTTGGGTGGCGCTGCCCGGCGGTTGAAGACCTGGACCCGCGGACTGCTTGTGCAATACCACCCCAACACGCTGCGCGAAAGAGGACTGTGGTGGACGGCGGGCTTGCTCGCGCTTACCGCAACGGTTGTTCTGTTCTTCATCGGCGTGTACTGGACTCAGGAGCCGGAGCAGTTTCCGGTGCGTGACGCCGCTCTGGCAATGGCTGAACACGATGAGTCCAAGCTTGTTCCAGGCTACATCACGACGGCAACGCTTATCCAAATTGGTGAGACCCTGCTCAACAAGCCAGGCGGCTACTTGAGCAACGATGTGTTGCCACCGAGTTCCCTTTTTGGTACCGCACAACTATTGGACAATATCCCCAATTGGGAGTTTGGTGTGGTGGTTCAGATGCGGGACACCGCACGCGTGTTGCGCAATGACTTCAGTCGCTCGCAATCACAATCGCTCGAGGATCCTGACCTGGCCGAGGCGGAGCCGCGGCTGAATTTCGCCAATGATTCGTGGCTGTTTCCGCCGACGGAGCGTCAGTATCAACAAGGCCTGGCGCATCTGCGCGCGTATCTCGACCGCCTCGCTACACCGGGTCAACACGACACCCAGTTCTACACCCGGGCCGACAACCTCAACGAGTTGCTGGCCGTGGTCGAGAAGCGCCTCGGTAGCCTCGCCCAGCGGCTCAATGCGAGTGTCCAGGAACTGCGCGTCAACACTGACCTTGCGGGTGATGCCGAAGCCGAACAGTCCACACGCACGCCCGGCGTGATCATGGCCAAGACGCCATGGCTGGAAATTGACGATGTCTTCTATGAGGCGCGTGGCTATGTGTGGGCGCTGCTGCACATCTTGCGCGCCATTGAGCTCGACTTCGATAAAGTGCTGCAGAAGAAGAATGCCGTCGCCAGCCTTCGCCAGGTGATCGTGTTGCTCGAGCAGACACAGGTGTCACTATCGAGTCCCGTGGTGCTCAACGGCGCGCCGTTGGGCTGGGTAGCGAACTATTCAAAGGGGCTGGTGAGTTACATCTCGCCGGCGAATGCGGCGATCATTGATCTACGTAATCTGCTGTCGCAGGGGTAGTTGTTGCTGATACAGCGGTGATGGGCGAGGGGCGCTCGCCCATCACCATTCCCTATCTACCAGAACATGTCGGATGTGACGCTGTCGTACCAGCCGGTAGCGTAGACGGCCTCCATGCGACGCTGGCCCTCGGTAGCCAGCAGGGGGCTGTCACCGCCGGAGCCTTCAACCTTGGTAATGCCGTCGTCGGTCATGCGGTAGACGGCAGCTACTGAAATGCCATAGTCGGGCGCCATCAGGCTGTAGCAGGTATTGACGTATGACGGCTCGGGCATTTCCAGGCCGGCGAAATGCGTGGCAATCGCCGTTGCGGCAACTTTGCCTTCACTGCTCGCAGCATAGCCGGACTTGGGCATGGCGCCCGCAATGCTGGAATCGCCGATGACGTGGACGTCTTTCTGCATCAGGGATTCAAAGGTCACCTGATTGACTGGACACCAACCGGTCGAATCCGCGACCCCTGCGGCTTGGGTGATCTCTGCGGCCGCTTGTGGAGGAATGAGGTTGATGACATCGGCTTTGAACGCATCACCGATCTCGTTGTAGACGGTGTTGGAAGATGTGTCTACACGCACCACACGTCCGCCCTTGGTGCCTTTCACCCATTCAATCATGCCCGGGTAGAGTTTGTTCCAACCCTGCTCGAACAAAGGCTGCTTGGAGAACTTGTCCTTGGCGTCGAGGATCAGGATCTTTGACTTCGGCTTGTTCTGTTTCAAATAGTGAGCGATGAGGCTGGCGCGCTCATAAGGTCCGGGCGGGCAGCGATACGGATTGGCCGGTGGCGCGATAATGACCGTGCCGCCATCAGGCATTGCTTCGAGCTGGCGGCGCAGGTTCAGGGTCTGGGGGCCGGCCTTCCATGCGTGCGGCATCTTCTCGGCGGCCGCTTCGTCATAGCCTTCAATTTCACCCCACAGCATTCTGATGCCCGGCGACATCACCAAGCGATCGTAGGGTACAAACTTGCCGCTCGCGAGTACGACCTTCTTCGCAACCGGGTCAACCGAGGTGGCGGCTTCATGGATTACGTTGACCGCATACTTGTCGCGCAGTCGTTCATAGCCGTGGCTAATCGAGGCCAGATCGCGCATGCCAGCAACAACCAGGTTGCTGAATGGGCACGTCACGAACTCGGCATTGGGTTCAATGAGGGTGACGTGGATCGCGGGGTTGATCCGGTGCAGGTACTTGGCGACGGTTGCACCGCCAAAGCCGCCGCCTATGACCACGACGCGTCCAGCTGCGCCAGCAGCGAAAGCGTTGAACGGATGGCCCACCACACCTAAAGCCGATGCGGCGCCGGTGAACTTGAGAAAATCTCTACGGGTGAATCGACTCATCGCTGGTCTTCCTATTTCTTGCTGGCGAAATATTCGGCAATCAAGCTGATCTCCTCGTCGGTATAGCCGCGCACGTGGCGGCGCATCACCGTCGAGTCCCACTCACCTGAGCGGTACTTCTTGATTGCCATTTCCAGGAATTCCTTGGGCTTGCCGTTGATGCTGGGCACGGCACCCGGGCTCTTGCCGTCGGTGCCGTGGCAACCGGCGCACGTGTTGCTGAGCATCGCGCCGCGGCTAATCTCGCTTTTCTGCAACTCTGCGTTTGCCACAATTGGCAGGCACAGCAGAGCGGCCAGTATCAGCAAGGGTGCCTTGAGTCGGTTGGCTGTTCGCATTTCTTATCTCCCGTTTCTCCCCGTCCTGTTCTGAGTCGAAACCCACCTCTTGGTGTGTCGCTGGCCCGGAACATGCTTGCTGGCGACGAGAGCGCCACTACCGTACGCGCGCATTCGTATTTCCAGCGCGGACGCTGCGTCGCTAGGGGCATAACCATTACACAGAAATCGAAATTTTTCCACGCTTGACGAACGTGAATTGTAGGTGGGGCGGGACCTACCGGCCCTGGCTGGGGGCGGGCAGGCAGGTCGTCGATCTAGTCGCCGCCGACGCCGTGCGCGTTACCGGACTGGCGGGTGAGTGGTTCGCTTGGCTGGGCCGCTTCGGTGCGGCTGCGCGGGCGCTCGTCCTGTCCACGACGCCCAACCAGGCGGACCTGATCCAGCTCAATTCGGTTGCGGCCCAGCTGCTTGGCTCGATAGAGCGCCTCATCCGCGCGCTGTACCAAGGTGGTTGGCGTCTCGCCGGGGGAATACAGTGCCACGCCAGCGGAGAATGTAGGCAGACTGATGACCGTGCCGTTTTCCTGACAAGTGACCTCGGCCACGAGGCGGCGTGCCTTGTTCAGTGCCGCCAGGGCGCCTTCCTGGTCGGCGTTGGTCAGCAGGACTGCGAACTCTTCGCCGCCGTAGCGAGCCACCATGTCGTGATGGCGAAACACGGTGAGAATGTGCTGGGCGTAGCTGCGCAAGGTAGCGTCGCCCATTGCGTGCCCGTAGCGATCGTTGATTTCTTTGAAATAGTCCAAGTCAATCATGACCAGAGCTAGCGGGGAGCCATAGCGCTGGGCGCGGCCTACCTCGTCCTCGAGCCGGCGCAGGAAGGCGCGGCGATTGGGCAGCTCGGTTAACTCGTCGGTCAGGCTGAGCTGGCGCACCCGAGTCAGTTCGTCACTGAGCTCGCGGCTGCCTGATTCGATGATTTGCAAGTAGTTGTAGGCTTCGCTCAGTTTGCTTTCCAGCACCTGATTCGACTTGGACAGGTTGTCTACCTCGTCCAGCAGCTGACGCCTTGCCCGATCCACATCATCCGCATCGCGAGCCTGCAGCAACTCGTCACGGACAACGTCCAGCAACACGCCGAACTGTTCGTTGCGGCTGATCGTCTCCTGGATGCGCTTCGCCAGCGTGGACTGGATATCTTGCAGCTCACGCTGGGTCGTGGTGACGTAGCGCTGATAGGTCGAAATGCTTGGGGGACCCTGCTCAGCGGGCTTGATGGTTTCAGCCTCCTGGTCGGAGCCCGGCGTCGACAACGTCGCCGCCGGCTTGTGCGCCGATGGCGCGGCCGAGCCGGGTGCCGGTGCGGCCTTGCCGGAGTAGTACTCCAGCAGTGGGGCCAGCACCTGCTCGAGGATGCTCGCATCGATATGGCGCATCTTGGCGATGTGGTCAGCGTAGAGATCGACGTGACGACCTATCTCATGCAACTCGTTCGATGTAATCGTTCCGTCGAGTTGGCGCTGCAGCAGCTTGACCTGTACGTGAAGCGGCGAGGCCGGCGTAAGGTGATCGGCATAAGCGCCCAGCAGGGCTTGAATCAGGAACGTATACAGGCGCTCGCGTTCAATCGCTGCGGACTCGGCTGCATCGACCATGCGCTCGATCTGCTTGTACAGTACAGCGCCCGCAGGAGAGCGCTTCAGCTCCTGGATGAGCCGAAGAATTCCGCGCACACTCGGCGTCGTCTTCTCGCTGGTATCGTGTTCGGTGGCCATTCTCAGTCTCTGAATCCAGAATCTAAGTGGCACACCAAACGGGGACAAGTGCGGCCCCCCAAGTCTGTCTGGGCATCAGTTTGCTCACCAATATCGTTATTATTTTGTCTAAGGTTTCTCCGCCATACTTCCCACAGGAGCGGTCTCCCGCCGCTCAACTGATGTCCCTGTCGGTAGCGCGGATTCACTTGCGGTGGAGAATCATCGCCTGTGTTGGCGTCTTTGTTATCAGTCACAACTCCGCACGGTGAGATCGTATACCATACTTCCTGTTGAAGTGTAATGTCCGTTCGTCAGCGTTGGATGCCCGCCTATCGCGCGGGCTTCGTCGGCCCAGGCTCGGAATCCCTGTCATATCAATATACTAGACATGCTATTTGAGAACGGCTGACAATGTTGCGACCTTGCGCACACGCTGTGGCGTTGTTGAATTTCTTCAAAGTCGCTTGATCGAGATCAGGCGCGAACCCCTCGGGCATGCTAGTTTGGCCGCCACAGCGCCGACGTGGTCGCAAGGCGGCTGATGCAATGGCATCAGTCCTGATAGCATTCGTTTTGCGCGGGGCGCAACCGGTGTCTCAGGAGAAGCTCACCCCCAATGCAGCTCGAACTCATCAGCTTCAAACTCTGTCCATACGCACAACGCGCGGCCATTGTGTTGCACTACAAACAGATCCCCGCCACGACCACTTACATCGATCTCGCGACGCCGCCATCTTGGTTCAAACAGATTTCGCCATTCGGCAAGGTCCCGGTGTTGCGCGTGGATGGCGAAAGCGTGCTGTTCGAGTCTGCCGTTATCGCGGAGTTCCTGGATGACATCAGCGGGGGTAGCCTGCTGCCGACCGAGCCACTGCGTCGTGCACTGACTCGCAGCTGGAGCGAGTTCGGCGCAGCATGCATCGGCGACCTTATCAGCATGCTCAACGCAAAGGATGCGTCGTCCTATGACAGCGCGCAGGCGGCGCTGCAAGAGAAACTGCGTGCGCTCGAGGGTGTGTTCGGCGAGAGCGACTACTTCAACGGCCCACAGCCGGGGCTGCTAGATTTCGCCTACGCACCGCTGTTCATGCGAATCGAATTGATTAACGCTGGTGACGTCTTATATCCCGCGCAACAGTGTCCACGCATTGCCGGGTGGAGCACGCGCCTGCTCGCGCTGCCAGCGGTTCAGGATTCTGTTGTGGGCGACTTTGACCGGCTGCTGCGCGAGAAGATTGAGCGCACCGGGCCCTACCTGGCTCAACTTCTGGGCTATTGAGTCAACGCGTTTTGTGCGCGGTACAGGCCGATGAGCGTCTTGGCATCACGGATGTCGCCGTCTTGTGCCATCTGAAGCGCTTGGTCGAAATCGAGCCAGTGAACCTCTAGAACCTCGTGATGTTCCGGCGACCGTGGTGTCGGTTGCAGGTCCCGAGCCATGAACAGGTGCACGACCTCGGTGAACACGCCCGGCGAGCTGATCACCTTGCCCAGGTCGACCCATGTGGCGGCCGTGACGCCGGCCTCTTCCTGCAGTTCGCGCACTGCGGTCAGGGCGCTGTCTTCGTCGTTATCACGCTTGCCGGCAGGCAGCTCCCACAACCAATCGCCGATGACGTGGCGATACTGACGCAAAAGGCAAACGCGTCGTTGCGCATCGATCGCGACGATGGCCGCGC
>Ga0209536_100002658_pt1 | contig 29138 bp, 30 predicted proteins | sample DeeMarSeWOR28_12_FD_187461 | JGI IMG/M metagenome (GOLD analysis project Ga0209536, IMG submission 187461) | Marine sediment microbial communities from White Oak River estuary, North Carolina - WOR-2-8_12 (SPAdes) (version 2) | ecosystem: Environmental > Aquatic > Marine > Intertidal zone >...
ATGCCGGCCCCGTCCCCGGTGGTTTCATCGCAACCGCAGGCCCCGCGATGGGTGAGGTTGACCAGGATCTTCAGCCCGTCGGCGATAATCCGGTGCGATTTTTCGCCTTTGATGTGGCACACCATGCCGGCCCCCGCAGGCATCGTGCTCGAAACGCGGGTCTTAGAGCCCCCGGGCTGTGAGGACGCGTGAGGTTGGTATTTCCAATGTTGACTTCATGGGCTAAATCGAGAATCCGCCCAGTTTGGTTTCCAGGTACTCGGCGATTCCCTCCCGTCCGCCTTCGCGACCCAGGCCGCTTTCTTTCATGCCGCCGAAAGGTGCGGCGGCGGCGGTGGGGTTGATATCATTGATGCCCACGATGCCGAAGCGCAGTTTTTCAAAAACCCGCATGGCGCGCGAGATATCCCGGGTGTAGAGGTAGGAGGCCAGGCCGTAATGGGTGTCGTTGGCCATTTCCAGCACCTCTTCTTCGGTGTCAAAGGGGATGATGGCCGCCACCGGGCCGAAGGTTTCCTCGCGGTAGATCTGCATTTGCTCCGAAACGTCGCTCAAGACCGTGGGGGCATAAAAAAAGCCCCGGTCCAGGCCGTCTGCGGTCAGGCGCCGGCCGCCGCTGACCAGGGTGGCCCCCAGCTCCAGGGCATCGGCCACCTGGCGCTCGACTTTTTCCATGGCCGCCGGCCCCACCAGCGGCCCGATGCTCACGCCGGCTTCCAGGCCGTTGCCGGCGCGCATTTTTTCCACCCGCGCTTTGGCCTCGGCCACGAAATCGTCGATGACCCGGCGCTGGACAAATATGCGGTTGGGGCTGATGCAGGCCTGGCCGGTGTTCAAGAATTTGACCAGCATGGCGCCCGTGGCCGCACGCCGCGGATCGGCATCGTCGAACACGATAAACGGGGCATGCCCGCCCAGCTCGAGGGAAATCCGCTTCAGGTGCTCGGCGGCCCCCCGGGCCAGCAGTTTGCCGACCTCCGTTGATCCGGTAAAGGCCAGTTTATGAACCAGCGGATTGGAGATGAACTCGTCGCCGATGGGCCCGGGGTCCCGGGCCGTCACCAGGTTGGCCACCCCGCCGGGGATACCGGCGTCGTGCAGCACCTTGAAGACCTCGACGGCGCACAGGGGGGTGTCTTCGGCCGGCTTGAGCACGATGGTGCACCCGGCCGCCAGGGCCGGTGCCACCTTGCGGGTGATCATCGAAACGGGATAATTCCAGGGGGTGATGGCGCCCACCACGCCCACCGGCTGTTTTAATACGATAAAGCGCTGGTCGGGACGGGGGGCCGGGATGGTGTCCCCGTAAACCCGCTTGGCTTCTTCGGCGTACCACAGCAGGAAATCAGCGCCGTACCGGACTTCGTTGCGGGCGGCCTTGAGCGGTTTGCCCTGCTCCAGGGTCATCACCCGTGCCAGGTCCTCCTTGCGCTCCATCATGATGCGGTAGGCGTCGTAGAGATACTCCGAACGCTGGTAGGCCGTCAGCGCCGACCAGGATTTAAACGCCCGGGCCGCCGCTTCGATGGCCCGGGCGGCATCCTTCTGATCACCATTGGCCACGGACCCGATCTTTTCGCCGGTGGCCGGGTTAAAAACATCAAGGCCGGCATCATTATCGGCCCGGCTCCACTCACCGTTAATATACATTATGCCACAGTCCTCCTCCCGCTTTTTATTTTTCGATGTTCTAAATAACACAGGTGGGAAGAAATTTGAAGTTGTATGCTGTCTGCACAAGCGTTAAACAGGCAGGCGGAAAAAATGAAGGTGACGATGATGAATTCCAATGGATGAATTGTTCATGAATTCACTTCTAGTCAAATTTGCCCTCGGCCAGTTTCTGGTGCACCTGGTTGTGATCATCTTCCCCGGGAGGCGGCTGAACCACGTGTAAAAGGGTCATCTCGGAGATTGCCTTAACCCCTCTTTTATGGCCTTTGGGAACAATGATCAGATCATCTTTATGGGCCGATACGGTTTCATCGCCGGCAACAATTTCGGCTTCGCCCTCGAGAATACACAACACCACATCAACCTGGGGCGCATGCACGGGGATGAACTGGCCCGGCCTGAAGTAAGCCAGCACGACCTTCATTTCCGCCGTCTGGTAGACGGGTTTGGGAGTAAATTTATTATCATCTAACGACTTTAGATCAGCGGCATTTACGCGGACGATATTTTCCATAATTGGCTCCTTTTCATTCATCTAATATTATCATCTCTTCACAGTAAGGGGTATTCGGTCGCAGGCTTTCATAGTTGCGAGTAAACCGCAGTTTCGGGTGGATTTGACGCAGAAGATCGGTGGTGGGTTTTTCAGTCAGATGCCGGCAGACGAAGCGAGTGTCAAGATCGAGTATCCGGCAGGCTTCGAGGGTGGGACAAAAGTTGCTGGAACGCAAGACAAGGCTTGCCTCGTCGCAATGAACGACGGGTGCCTCTGCAGCCGTAATACCCAGTTTTTTCAGGAAGACCTCATAGGCACGACCGATCGGATCCCCGCTGTGGCTTTCAAATGATACGCTATTTGTTGAAAACCACTGCTCCCTTCTGGTTGACAGCTCCCGGGCCAGCGCCTCCAGTTTGCTCTGGTCGGCATCGCGCAACTGGTCAATCCGGTCCCGGACCTCCTGGTTATACAGGATCTCGCATTCCGTCCTTAACATTCCTTGATGGGCAATTAACTCCCGGCCGGCCCGGGCATAGATTTCCCGGCAGGGCAAATCGATCCTCCTTCTACCCATGGCAATGGCCGCTTTAATCGAACAGCCGTAGGCGATTTCCGCTATCCCGGACCACAGCATGGCCGCTGCGCACATGGGGCAGGGTTCGTGGGTGCAAACAAGCACGGCGCCGGATAAATCCCGGCCCAGTTGGACCGCTGCCATCCTGATGGCCGTAATTTCCGCATGGGCGGTGGGGTCCGCAGCGGTTTTTTCAGCATCGCGGGCTCTGGCAATCAGGCGGTCGTCTTTGACGATAACAGCCCCGAAGCCGCAGTTGCCCTCGCGCAGGGACATCCTGGCCTGGTCGATGGCCAGACGCATATAGGGGGATAAATCAACCATCGGGGGCAACCTACCCGGCACTGTCCTCAGGGGGGGTCTCCGACAGCAGGCTGTCGAGACATTCCGGACAAATGCCGTGACTCAATCTGAATTCCGTATAGTCCATGATATATTGCTCGATGGTCAGCCAGGCGCCTTTATCGCTGATAATCTTCTTGCAGGTGGCGCAGATCGGGATGACGCCGCCGGTGGCGTTAACCAGGGTTTTTTCCAATGCCAGCAGGCGGCGGTTGAGCATCTGCAGCAGTTTTTTGGCAATGACCGGACTCCTTTCGATCTCGCGGTCGAGGTTCAGCCTGTCCAGGCACAGGGTTTTGGTGTCGCGTATGGCCACCACCGTTGCCGACCTGACCAGATCATCGATGAGCGCAATCTCGCCAAAATAGGCCGGCGGCTCCAACGTTCGCAGACGCTTTTCCTTTTTCGTGCGGTAACTTTTAAAGACATTGACCTTGCCGCTGATAAGGATGTAGAGGCGATCGTCCTGCTCACCCTCCCGGATGATCACATCGCCGAATTTAAAGGCGCAATAATGGCTCTTGCCCGCAAGCCGCTGCAGCTCTTCTTCTTTTAAATGTGAAAAAAGAGACACTGTTTTCAGAAAATCGGCTTTTCCCGAGGCCATCGGCTTTTTCCTCCTTATCGGGTGGCATCGTCTCTGTGAACGGTTCCGGGTGTAAAGGCCGGCAAACAGACCGCAATATATTCTGCCCCGCCTTCGTGGGGCGTGCTGTATTGAACCCACTCGCCTTTTGGGGCGATGATGGCCTGGCCCTGCTTGACTTCATAGGATCTTTGCCTGGTTTTCACACAAAGCGTTCCCCTGAGTACAACGGTATACTCATCAAAATCAGGGGTCTGGCCGGGCTCCTCCCAGCCTTGAGTGCTCTTCATTCTGGCAATGCTGACAGTGGAGTGGCCGGTGTTGACCGGGCCGATAAACTCCTGAATCACTTTCGGTCCGGCGCCACAAGCGTCGATTGTCGATGGGCCGTTGATGAGTTTCATACCTGTGCTCCTCTAATTGAAGAAGTAACGGCATCGATGACCAGGTTGGCAAGCAGCTCCCCGAACAGGACATGCTTGCCGCAGTATGGTATTTTATCTGCTTGCGGGTCGGCGGCAATGGCAATGGCATCCGTTCCCGTCCCGGTGGCCGCTCCGCCGGACACCGGGCTTTTGATGTCCAGGTTTTGCAAGGCCGCTGCCTTGGCTTCGGTGACCGTCATGACGGCCTCGATCATGGCCGCAGGCGTCATGCCGGCACTGGTCAGACAGATGATATTGATGGTACCGATGTCTGCAACAGCCCCCATGATGTCGCGATGCTCGGCATGATCGCCGGCGCGCCTGGCATTGGAAAGCCCTGCCGTGACCAGGACAATCAGGTCAACACCCTGGTGAGCCGTTTTCACCATGCGATAGGAGTCCATTGAAGCGGCGGTCATCATCCCGACGGCGGTTCCCTGCCAGCCTTGCTTTTGGCAATACCCGGACAACTCAACCGCGGGCGGTTTAAGGGATGGTATCGAACCTGCCGCATGTTTGGCAACTTTTAAATTGAGTATATGGCTGGCCTCGACAAACCCGCCGTTCAATACCGCCGAACTGAGAACCCGGTATCCAGTGTCGAATTGGACATGAAGGTGATCGGGCGTCTGCTCAAGGAGAATCTTGGCCGTCAGCCTCTCCGGGTGCATTGTTTCGGGCATTTCGTCTCACAACTGGCGGCAGGGTATCCAGACGGTTTTTGTCATTGCGGCAAAACCGTCTGTAACACCGCAATGGCGAATCGAAAAACCGCCCCTCCCAGCACGCAACACGTAACGCGTGACCCGCGACTCGCAACCCGTCTTTACAGCCCCAGATAGGTTTTGCGGATATGGGGATTTTCGAGCAGTTCCCCGCCGGGGCCACTCAGCGCAATGGCACCGTTTTCCAGCACATAGCCGCGATCGGAAATTTTAAGGGAGTGAAAAACATTCTGCTCGATTAACAGGATGGAGGTTCCCTGCCGGTTGATTTTTTCGATAATCTCAAAGATGGTGCTCACCAGGACAGGCGCCAGGCCCAGAGACGGTTCGTCCAGCATCATGATCGTGGGCAGGGACATCAGGCCGCGTCCCATGGCCAGCATTTGCTGCTCGCCGCCGCTCAGGGTCCCCGCCTTTTGTTCGAGGCGTTCTTTTAACCGGGGAAAATAGGTAAACACCTGTTCCATGGTTGCGTGCTGCACTTTTTTCGTGCGCCGGAACTGGGCCCCCAGTTCCAGATTCTCCAGCACCGTCATGGTAGGGAAAATCTGCCGCCCCTCGGGCACATGGCTGATGCCTTTTTCAACGATTTTAGACGGCGGCGCCTGGGAAATCTGCCCGCCGTCAAGGGTGATCGTGCCGGTGCGGGGTCGCAGCATTCCTGAAACGGTCTTGAGCAGGGTGGACTTGCCGGCCCCGTTGGAGCCGATAACCGACACGACCTCGCCCGGATTGACCTCGATGCTGACATTTCTGAGGGCCTGCATGTCGCCGTAATAAACATCTATTTCACTAACCTTGAGCATCTAAAAACTCCTTGCCCAGATAGGCTTCGATGACCTGCTTGTCCCGGACGACTTCCTCGGGGCTGCCCTCGGCAATTTTCACGCCGTAGTTAATCACGATAACGCGCCTGGAAAGGGCCATCACCCCCCGCATCACATGCTCGATCAAAAATATGCTGACCCCCCGGCGATTGATTTCTTTCAGCAGAGCGATCAACTCGTCCACCTCGGTGGGATTCAATCCTGCCATGACTTCATCCAGCAACAATATTTTGGGCTGGGTGGCCAGGGCCCTGGCCAGTTCCAGGCGCTTGCGCAGGGGCAGCGGCAGGCCCTGGGCTTCCTTGCCGGTCCAGGCGGACAGACCGACGAAATCAATGATTTCAATGGATTTTTGTTTGGCCGTGGCGGTGGATTTTTCCCTGGCAAGGGCGCCGACCATCACGTTGTCCAGCACCGAAATCGTCAGAAACGGTTTGACGATCTGAAAGGTCCGCGCCATGCCCAGCTGGCAGATCTGAAAGGGCTGCAGCCCGCCCAGTTGCCGACCCTCCAGATAGATCTCGCCCTCATCCGCGGGCAAAAACCCGCTCAGGCAGTTGAAAACGGTGGTCTTGCCCGCGCCGTTGGGACCAATCAGGGCCAGAATTTCTTCCTTTTGCAGCTCGAAAGACAGGCCGCCCACCGCCATCAGGCCCCCGAAGCTTTTGGATATGTTTTTAGCTGATAGTATACTCAAAGGCATAATAGTAGTAGTGTTCAGTAAACTGGATCTGTTAATTCTTCATATAAAGTTAGAGGAGCGCTTCGCTTTAGGTTTGAGGCAAGAGGCAAAAAAGGATTGGATCATCTTATTATCTGACATATCAGCCTCCAACCTATAACCTCAAACCTCAAACTGCCGAAGGCGACGCCTCTAACCTCAGACCTCTAACCTCCAACCGCCGAAGGCGCCTATTTACCTCCTGCAGATTTTAAAATCGGGCGCAGCAGCCTTCGCACATACACGATTATCCCCCTGGGCATGAAAAGCACCACCAGGATGGCCAGTATGCCGTAGAGGATGAGGTGCAGGCCCTCGAGCCCGCCCTTGGCGAAATAGGCCCGGGATATTTCCGAAAGCGGGGTCAGGATAAGGGAGCCGATGACGGGTCCGAACAGGGTTCCCAGGCCCCCCACGATCGGCCGCAGAATCAATTCGATGCTCATCGACATCCCGAACAAGCTGTTGGGGTGCAAATAATAAATGTAATTGGCATAAAACGCACCCGCCAGCGACGTCATAAACGCGCTGATGGCAATGGCTATCATATTGTATTTAAAGGTGTTGACACCCAGGGCCTGGGCGGCTTCCTCATCTTCCCTGATCGCCACGATAAAACGGCCGACCCTGGAAACCTCGATGATGCGCACCGCAATGAGCGATGCCACCATAAAACCAAGGGAGATGTAATAATAGGGGATGTTGCCCCTGAACTGGAAATTATAGAAAGAGGGTTTAAAATCCAGAAAAATGCCCGTAAAAGACCCCAGGGCTTCGATGTGGGATACGACCAGGCGCGTGATCTCGGCAAAGGCGATGGTCAGGATGACAAAATAAACCCCCCTGATGCCGAAACGAAATCCCAGGAATCCGAGAAAAAGGGCGATGGCCACGGCAATGGATCCGGCCGCAAACATGCCCACCCAGGGAGTCAGGCCGAAGGTTTGGGCCAGGTAGGTGGTGGCGTAGGCCCCGATGCCGAGATAAAGGGCGTGGCCCAGGGATATGTGTCCGGTATACCCCGTCAGCACATTCCAGGATTGACCGACGTAAGCCCAGAAGAAGATCATCACAAAGATCCCCAGCGCGTAATTGTCCAGAAACAGGGGCAGGGCCATCAATATGATGAAAACGGCAGCCAGCATCACATACAGTCGGTTCATTTTTTCCCCCCCAAAAGTCCCTGAGGACGGAAAAGCATGATGATAATCAAGATGCTGAAACTGACTGCATGTTTAAGGGTGGCCGGCAGAAACAGGGTCGACACGGATTCGGCCACCCCCAGAATCAGCCCCCCCACCAGGGCCCCGAGAAGATTGCCCATACCGCCCAGGATGACCACGATAAAGGCGGTCAGGGTAAAATCATGTCCCAGGTAGGGTGAAAGGGGCATCAGCGGCAGAAGCAGCACACCGGCCGCGGCCGTGGTGGCAGCACCCAGGGCAAAGGATATGTTGTAGATGCGATCGACGTTGATGCCGACCAGAATCGCCCCCGTGCGATTGTCGGAAGCCGCCCGGATGGATTTGCCGATATTGGTTTTTTTCAGGAAGATAAATATCAGGATGGTAATCAGAATGGCCAGCACAAAGGCGATCAGCCGCGAGACATCGATCATGACCGCTCCCACCCACAGGGTTTCCAGCCCCAGGGCCGTCTGGGGGCTGCGGTAATCCGGTCCCCAGAGCAGCAGCGCAAGGTTTTCCAGGATCAGTCCCATGGACACCAGCGGCAGCACCTGCATGGCCTCGGGGTAATCCAGAATGCGGTTGACCACGGTGGATTGAATCAGGTATCCCAGCACGAAAATGACCGCCGCCACCGCTACCAGGGACAGATAGGGATCAAGGCCGAGCAGGACGAAAATCCAGTAGGAAACGTACATGGCCATGACCATCATCTGGCCGTGGGCGAAATTGATAACCCCCATGACGCCGAAGATCAGGGAGAGACCCAGGGCAATCAGCCCGTAGATCCCTCCCAGTAAGATCCCCTGGATGGTCAGCTGCAAAGCAAGGGTAGAATCCATACAGCTTAGCGCTCCCAGAGCTGGGGTGCCGGAAAGATGATCTTGTCGGACTGGGCGAATTCCGCGGGCGCCACGATCTTGACGCGTTTGAGCAGGTCGGCATCCGGCTGGACCTGGATCAAGGCCGTCAGGGCCCCCGTGTTGTCACCTTTTTCGTCAAACTGAATGGCACCCCCCACCACCGGGTGATCTTTGAAATTCGTCTCGCGGGCCGCTGCCAGGATTTTTTCCGGGTCGGTGGAGGCGGCCCGCTCCAGGACATCGGCGATGACCAGAACACCGGTGTAGGCATAGGAGCTGTTGGTGTCCAGGTAGCGGTTGTGGGCTTTTTGGAAAGCCTCATTGGCATCTTTGTAAACCTGGCTGGCCGGGTTGATCCAGGGAACGTTGACCATGACGTAATAAATCAGCTTGTCCAGGTCCTTGATGACATCCGGCTCATACCAGCCGGGGGAGCCGGGGCCGTAAATGCCCATCAGCTCGACCCGCTGCTTGTACAGTTCCCGGGTCAGGATGATGCCGTCGCCGGGACGGGAGACCGGAAAAAGAATATCGGGCTTGGCGGCCTTGATGCGGGCCACTTCGGCCGACAGGTCATGAATTCCCAGCGGATATTCGACCCGGTCGACAATCTCGATGGGCAATCCCGATTTCTCCATAAATTTGATAAATCCACCCGACATGCCCTTGCCGAAAGCATCTCCCGTATTGGTGACGACTGCGCGTTTGGGCATCAGCCCTTTCATATCGGTGACCATCTTGAGGTATTTGATGGCACCGTTGAGCAGGCCGGTGACGGTGATAAACACACGGAAGGTGTATTTATAGCCTTTGGCGGTAATCGAATCCAGGGCGGCCACGTCCATGATGAAGGGCACCTGCCGCTGTTCGCACAGAGTGGAAATGGCCAGGGCCACGCCGCTCTGGAAGGGACCGGTCATGACCTTGACGCCGGCTTTTATCAACCGATCGGCTTCCGAACGACCCACCTCGGGCTTGCTTTCACTGTCGCCCAGGACCAACTCGAGTTTGGCGCCGTCCATGGATTTGATGCCGCCTTTGGCATTGATGTAGTCAACGGCAAGCTGATTGCCGCGGCGCTGCCCCACACCGATAACCGAAAGGGGTCCGGTGGCCGGCTGGACGGATCCGATCTTTATCGCCGGAGGTGCTGCCCGCAACAGCCTGGGGACACCGAAGGATGAAGCGGCCACTCCCAGACCGATCATGCCGGAAGTCTTGATAAACGTTCGACGATCCATGCCTTTGTTTTTTGGTTGATCCATGGTTAATTCCTCCCTGTTTGGTGGTTATTCCAAAAAATGATGTCCAGGACGCTGTTTCAAAATGGCAGAGGCAATCCCGGCAGCTATCCGATGGCTGGAGGCATAAGCGGATTTTCAGGCAATCGCCGGGACGGGTCTGTTGCCCTGCTGAACCCGATTCATATTTTGCGTGAGTCTTATTTGTTATAAAGTCTTAATTGGGAAGTCAAGGCATAATCGGTGCGCTGCTTTTCCGGGTACCGTTGTAAATTTTTCAGCCCCCGCTGTGTCAGGGATTGTAAACATGGTAACGGCCGTCCACCCACTCCTTCATCCCCGTCCGGTAGTACTTTGAAAAGCGCCGGTCGGATGGGCCCCCGGGCAGATTGTTGAGGAGTTCATCATTGCCCATGTCGACGATCATCCGGTAGGTGGCCGCAAATGTTGACTGGCGCCCCATGGCTTTATATATCTGGCTCTGGGCAATGGTGGCACGGCTGCCGATATGCTCATAGGGGCCGTAGTCGAATCCGAAGATTTTGGGCAGCTGGCCCCCGAAAAAGATATTCGGCACGTAGATTTTACGGGTTTGCCCGTAAGGAACGACCGGCCGGGCCAGGCCGCGCTCGATGGCCCGGCGGTATATCTGCTCTCTGGACTGATCGGCAAACCAGCTCGAGGTTTCCCCCAGCAACACCCGGTCAAAATTACCGTGGATCATGGCGAAAATGGCGCTTTCGTCCAGCATGTATGGGACCACATCAACCCCCATGCCGTTTTCACCGAAAACGAGCAGCAGCAATTCACGATAGATTCGTTCAAAAAGGGTGGCGCCCAGGGAGGCGGCATCATATCTCAGGTCCCAGTTTTTCAAAATATCACCGTTCTCCGAGTCCGGCAGCAGCGGTGCGATGATTTCCATGAACGCTTCGGCCTGTCTGGAGTACAGGTCATAATGCATTTTCTGCATGTCTTCGACGGTCAGCGCTTCACCCCTGTCGAGCAGATCAGCGATACGGTCCGCCCGGTAATCCGACATGGGCAATGTCATGGGGGCAACCTCGCCCAGATGGTTTAAATCCTGATTGGCGGTGACCACATAGCCTTCTTCTGGATTTAACACCCTGGGGTAGCGGGCGGGGTCGATCATACCCTGCCAGTCCTGATGTTCATCCCATCCCAGGTACGGCAAAAGACCCGAGGTATTTTCTGCCTTCTGCGGATAGAGCCCGCTGAGCTGGTAACCGATATTGCCCCCGGTGTCTGCCGCTATCCAATTGAAGGGGGCGAACGCAAGGTTGGCAAATATATCCAGCGCCTGTTCCACATTTTGGGTCTCGAACAATCGGAAAAGATGATTGGCCGATTCGGCGGCGGTCGTTTTGCGGCTTGACCATGCATGGCAAAGATAATAACCGTCCTCATCGGGTTCGCCCTCGAGCGTGCCGTGGTCATTTTCATAAACTTTCATGACCACCGGGGCCCCTTTTTTGGGGGTGATGACCGTTTCCCTGACGGTAAAAGGGTGCCACTGATCGCCGCGCCGGTATTTTTGATCCCGGACCTCCTCGATGAAGTAATCGATCATGTCCATGGTGCCGTAGGTCACCGCCCAGGCAAGATCCGGGGTGCGGCCCAGTATAACGGACGGCACGCCCGGCAACGTGGCACCCGTCATGTAACGGCCCCGGGAAGTCGTAAAGGCCGGATACCAGATGGAAGGAAGCTGCAGCGCCAGATGGGGATCGCCGCAAAGCACGGCCTTGCCCGACGCCGTTTTGCCGGGGCTGATGGCCCAATTGTTGCTCGCGGAAAAACCCGCCAGGTGCCCCAGCCATTTGATCGACTCCGGTATAATGGGCGCTGTGAACTTAACCTGTTTGATGATGTCAATCAGATCATCTGAAATTTCCTCATGGATGTAAGGAAAAAGCTCTTTTATTTTGGCGGGCTCTGCACCATTTTTGATGATCTGCATGATGAATTTCTCGATATCCCCCTGGCTCTGGGACAACCCGATAAATCCGATCATCTTCATGATCAGGATCGCGTCCTCGGGTTTCCAGCTGTCGGGCCGGTATCCGACCAGCTTGAACTCCAGCGGTAACCGGGAGCCGGCAACCGCCTCATTGACACCGCGACAGTAGGCCTGGAAAATCCGGCCGGTTTCATCGGACAATTGTTCGACTTCGGCGGTGCCATTGCCCCCCAGGTTGATCCAGCGCATAAATTTGTCGAGTTCAATCATCTCTTCATCGGCCTTCAGGCATTCGGATGCCCGGCCCCGGCCGATGATTTTCAGCAGCCACATCTGCATCTGGCGGTCATGGCCGTGGACGTACCCCAGCCCGTAATGCAGATCGATCGGTTCATCGGCTTCGATCCGCGGAAATCCGTCCGCCATGCGTTGAATGCTAACGTTTCCGGCGGTGCCTTGCAGTGTTACGGGCTGGTCTTTCAGTTTCATGGTCAATCTCCTCCGGTTAGGTTGGTCTATCACCTGAAATTTCTATAAAGGTTTCAGCGCCAAGTCAAGCAACAAACTTTTCACAAACCAGATGACAGAGGACTGAGAAAAGCGGAATGGCCCCATTCTTCGTTGCAGCTGCGTTAAAAAATTTATTATTTTATATAGTTCTTTTCCATCGGAAACATTTGGTGTAAATAACAAGTATACTGATGTTTAGCGCGGCTGGAAGCCGCTCCCACCCGTTTCGAATGAGCTGTGGGAGCGGCTTTTAGCCGCGATTGAGTTCATGATTGTTCACAATGAATTTGTGATTGCCGGATAAGGAGCATAAATTGAAATTTAACCCTCTCACGGAAACGGATATCAACGCCCTTCAATCCATGGTGGATACGGATCGGTTTTCCACCGGGCAGTCGGTGCTGAATCTGCACGCCAAAGATCAGTCCTCGCATCCCCGCAGCCGCCCGGAAGCGGTCATCTGGCCGCTGTCGGCCGCTGAAATCTCCAATATCGTAAAATACGCCAACGCCCATCGGATTCCGATCACCGGCTGGGGGTCCGGGTCGAGCCTGGAAGGCAACCCGATACCGGTCAGACATGGGATCGTGCTGGATTTTTCCCGCATGAACCGGATTCTGGAGATCCGGGAAGAAGATTTTCAGGCCGATGTGGAGCCGGGCGTCGTTTACCAGGACTTAAACGACAAGCTCAAGCACAGGGGACTGTTTTTCCCGCCGGACCCCGGCGCCCGGGCGACCATCGGCGGAATGATCGCCAACAACGCCAGCGGCACCCGCACCGTTTATTACGGCTCCACCAAGGATTATGTCCTGCGCTTGACGGCGGTGATGGCCAACGGCGACATCGTTGAAATGGGTACCCGGTCGGCCAAAACCTCCTCCGGTTATGACCTCATTCACCTGATGGTCGGATCCGAGGGCACCCTGGGAATCGTTGCCAGGGCCACCGTGCGGCTGACCGGGCTGCCGCCGGAGTTTTCGGCGGCGGTGGTCACCTTCCCGAGCGTCGAGGTCGCCGGCAAAGCCGTTTTTGAAATCAAACGTTCGGGCCTCAACCCGGCGGCGCTGGAATTGTTGGGTCCCGAAGCCGTGGCGTTGATGAACCGGGAGGAAAATCTCGATTTGAGCGTGGCGCCGACCCTGTTTATCGAATTTCACGGCATTACGACCGGCCAGCTGTCGGAAGTCCTGGAGATGGCCGAGGAGATCTGCCGGGGACAGGGGTGCCTGGAATTCAGGTCGGGTCTTGGCCGGGCCGAGCGCAACCGCATCTTCAAGGCCCGTCACGGTCTGGGAGAAACCATCACCCGCAGCCATCCGGATTGCCGGATTCTGTCCACGGATGTGGCGGTTCCCAACACCCGGTATCCAGAACTGATCGAAACCATCCACAGGGAAGTCGATGCCCACCAGATCATCGGATATACGCTGAGCCACGCCGGCGACGGCAACGTTCACCTGGTTGTGGCGGGTAAAAAAGGCGATCGACAGGAATGGGATAAAATCGACCGGGTGGTCGACACCGTGGTATCCAGGGCATTGGCACTGGGGGGCACGGCCACCGGTGAGCACGGCGTGGGGATCGGCAAACGGAAATACATGGCCACCGAGCACGGCGCCAGCCTGCAATGGATGCAGCGCCTCAAGTCATTGTTCGATCCCAACGGGATTCTCAACCCGGGCAAAATATTTCCCGAATAAAAAAGGCCGTTAGCATCACATGGACGCTAACGGCCTATGGCGGTCCGCACGGCGTTGCCCCTCAGGTTCAAAATGAGGTATGCACAGGAAAGCAGAGTCAGTTAGAAACGAGGCCTTGCCTATGGATCCGCACGCTACTCGATTCTGTCCACCAGTCCCCAGTTCAGGGCTTTGTTGGCACTGAACCAGGTGGTTTTCTTCTCCAGCTCTTCCCACTTGGTTTTGTCCAGTTTGGAGTTGTCAACGAGTTTTCCGATGTAACGATCGCGCAGCAAGTGCATCAAATCGTTTTGGGATCGAATATCCGAGGCGGTTTCACGTCCCGGCCATTTCCAGAGCGCCGCTTCGTGAACCATGAAAATGGTGCCCGGGGCCGCCAGGCGCACATCGCAGACAGCGAAAACAGGGACGGCGGCACTGGCGATAATGCCGGAGGCATGGGCGGTAACCTTAAAGCCTTTGCGTCTGGCCCGCTCGATCTGATCCGCCAGGGCAAGACCCGAGAAAGCATCTCCGCCGGGGGAATTGATGAACAGATTCACATCGCGAATGCTCGTGTTGTTTTCCAGAACGACCAGATCGTTCCACAACCGGGTCACGTCGGCTACCGACAGGCCGGAGAAGATTTTTACAAAGGCCTTGTCCTTGGAAATAAACGACAGCTGCGACAGGCGGCCTTCCGGGTTGGGGACCTCCATCGACCTGTTGACGCGATCCTGGGGCGGCTCTTCTACGGTTACTTTGGCCGGATCAGCGGCCTGGACCTTTACCACCACTTCCTGGGGCTGGGATTTCGCCGGCGAGGTGTTTGCCGTCATACCGGCACAGCTTACCAGAAAGACTCCCAATGCCAATAAGATAAAGAATTTTCTAACCATGACTCGATCTCTCCTTCTATAGGGTTTTCTTTCTTTTCCTGGTTGCCCTCTATGATAGCAAAAAGCGTACCAATTACATTAAATCTCGCTGCCAAAATATTTATCCAATATTACAGCCGGTTAAGAGATGTCGTAGGATGCGCCTGATATCTTTAATAAGAGATTAATTTCGATCAGTCACGGATTTGACATTAAGAGTCAATAATGCGAATAGTCGTAAAATTTGATTTAAAACCCCATCTCACACTCAATGGCTGCGTTATCCAGCATAGCTGGATGATGCAATCGATCCCTATTAATTGGAGGTGCACCTTCCCGCAAATTGAAATGCTCACGTACTAGCGTGTACGCTCCGCTTTCAATTCGCGGGATGCCTTGCCCTTGAATGTGATCTGGGGCTTTAAATCAAATTTTAGTCAAATCGTTGACTAGTTAAACATCAATTTGCTAGCTGATCAGATAGTCAATAACCAATTTCCATATTTCCTATTTAACTGCTTAATTAAGAAACAAAACCTGGGAGGTATGAGATGGAAGATGTGTTTAGCATGTCGGATAGATATAAAGAAATGTACCCGGGCGTTGGCTTCGGTCTTACCCTGATCACCGGCTGTCGGGATGCCGCCAATCCGCCGGGTTTTGACCAGCATAAACGCAAACTCCTGCGCAAGATGAGAAAGCGGGAAACCCTGGCGCAGATAACCGAACGCATCGAGATCTACAACCGTTTTTTTCAAGGCTTCGGTTTTGACTGTCCCCTGCCCGGGCATCTCAAACGAACCGTCAACAGCGGATTTCCCCGCTATTCACTTTATGTGGATGCCCACTTTATGGCCGAAATGTGTGCCGGCATCCTGGTGGCGGTGACCGATTCTAGGCGCTTTGACGGTAATTTGACCCTGGATGCAGCTGATGAAGGCGAAGCGTGTGCAGGAATGGGGGGCCGCGAATTTATCTGCCGCGATGGTGAGATCGTGTTGCGGGACGAGAAGGAAATTGTCTGTGTCCTGTGCCAGGGGGCCGATGAAAAGACCCGTGTGCGGGCAGAAACCACCGATGTTCTGCTCTACGCTTATGCGGTTCCCTCGATAGACAATCAGTTTCTCGAGGAAGGGCTGACCATCGGTGCAGACACACTGGTGGCGTTTGGCGGCGGCGACGTTGAATTCATCAAGGTGTTCTAGATCCCAATCGCGCGGGTTTCTCCGGGTTGCTGCAGGTTGTATCAAATGGAATATTGGAATGCTGGCCTCCGGCTCGGAGACTATGTTGGAATAATGGGGATTGGCCTGCGGCTCAGGAGGGATCTTTCACCTTTGGAACCCGGGATTACCGATAAGGAAACGATCGCATTAAAATAGATGATATTCCTTTATTACCCAATATTCCATTTTTCCAAAATTCCATCATTCCAGAGCATAGGTAAAGCCTCGGGTCTTAAATAATAGACTGCGGTTCTTTATAAAATAGAAGATTCGAAATGTGGTGGGGCCTTATCTATTGACCAGCTTGAAGCTGCGGAGGATGCGGTTAAAATCGGCCAGGTCTTTGTCGTAATTTTGCCGCGCGGCGGCATAGCGGATATTAAAGAATGAATCACCATGGATAAACCCGTAATAAAGGGTCTTGTAGGCCGCCCCATTTTTATCACGGTAGGAAAATAAAATTTTGAAGCCGGCATGTCCGTCGACGGCGGCCGGGTTATTTTCAAGGATACTGAAATTCATAATGTTGCGGTCGGCGGCAATTTCATCGGTAATAACTTTGGCGGATTCCAGGGGCAGCATTCCCCTGCGCAGTTTTTTGCGGGTTTTCTTGAACGGCCGGTCGATCGGTCGCTGCTGGATGAGGACATATTGCTGATACGCTCCATCTTTGGTGATGAGGTACCGTTTGATGTATTGCGGCTTCCACCACCCGTCCGGTATCTCAACGGAGAAATCGTGTTTGGGTAAATCTTCAAGGCTGCGTTTATAGGCCGCCGATGCACAGCCGCCGATCAGACATGCGGCCATCAGAAGGAGCACAAGTTTTTTCATGATTCTTCTCCGTTTTTAAGACAATCCCGCAAATAACCCTCGATATAGGCCTTGTCGGGTGCTTCCGGTGCCAGCAGCAGACAGGTTTCGAAATATTTCCGGGCGAGTTGCTGCTCACCCACTTTGTAATGTATCAGCCCCATGGCCTTGTGCGGATCCGGAAATGACGGGTCCAGGCCAATGGCCTTTTCATATTGCTGGACGGCCTTTGCGGTATCCTCGCGCCCGTCGCGCTGTCTGAAAATTTCACCGAGCATGTAATGGGCGCCGGCATCATTCGGATGGCGGTCCAGATAAGTTTGCACGCTTCGGCGGGCGATCTCAAAGCGGCCGATACGCAGATCCAGATCCGCATTATCCAGAATCAGCCGGTCCAGCTTGGATCGGAAAATAGCGGATTTTACCAGGCCGCCGTCTTGAGCCGAGGATGCAGTTGCCAGCCACCGGCGGGCGTTTTCGATCCGCTGCTGTACGCTTGGATGGGTTCCAAAGAAAAAGGGCTCTTTGATGTCCTCGTCTTTGATTTCCTGCTGCAGGTGCTCAAAAAGATTAAGGGCCTGTCTGGAATCATAACCTGCTTTGGCCATGAGGTCAAGCCCGACACGGTCAGCCTCGGCCTCAAGCTCACGGGTGTATCCGTCAACCGCAGCCATCGATCCGTTTACCCCCAGCAGGCGGGCCAGTTCCCGGGCCATGCCGATTCTTCCGACCGCCTGCTGCACGGCTGCCATGTAACGCGGCCGGCTGTTCATGCTTTTTAGGACTCGCAGGGAGTGGCGGCAGATACTGTGGGCCATTTCATGGGCCAGAAGAGCCGCCAGCTGGGCTTCATTTTCCATGCGGGCCAAAACCCCTGTATGGACATAGATGACGCCATTGGGAAAGGCAAAGGCATTTAAATTGGGGTCGTTGATGACTTTAATGTTAAAGATGATGTCCGGTGAATCAGCAGATGCGCCAAGCCTGGCGGCAACTGTGTTAAGATAGGTTTCCAATTCCGCATCCCGATACAGCCAGCCGCTGCCGTCCAGGACCCGCTGCTCTGCCTGTGCCTGGCGCCAGAGGATTTTCTCATCGTCACCGGCCATAAGGGCCTGATCAATCGACACCGGCTGGTGGGTTGCACAGGCAGCTGTCAGACACCCGACCGTCAATATGAATAAAAGATATTTCATCCTTGTGCCTTTGATAGGGATGCACGCCTCGGCTGCAGCAGGCTCAAATTGCCGTCAGACCGCAACCGTTCAACACCGGTTTCTTAAAGGCCCTTTCTCCAAGCATCTGAAATAGGGATAGTTTCAATAACCACGCGGTCGCATGCGGGCTGTCGGCGCAGCGATAACGTGTATACTATCGGTATTCTGCTTCCGAAACTTTACGTTTTTTTAAGCCGGATAGTGATATTTACTAACTTTTCAGATAGTTGCGGTTGGTTGCAGAGGGAAAGATAACTGCTGAAAGGAATTCATATTGAAAATTTGTTTCATTTATTAATTTTTTTATGGACTTTTTTGCCAAGGTGTTTATAATATGCGGCAGGTTAAAACAGTCGGTGGGTCAGATTCGATTCTCTACAACTTCTGAAAGGAGGTTCGATCATGAAAAAAGTTATTTTTTTACTGATCATTGCGTTTTTTCTAGCCGGATGTACCGCCGAATGGTACAAACACGACACCGTTTATAAAACGAATGATCACATGACCTTTAGCTGGTGGGGATACAACAATCCCACTGATGAAGATTTGGCAAAGTCTCAATCGGAAGGATGGTGGGGCGAAGAGATTCCCTATATCCCGGCTGAGTAACTTTTTGGTGTTGGAAAGTTCCTTATTAGCTGAATTGATGATGTCTTTCCGACTCTATCTTTTATAGACAGATAAAGAAGTTCCCGAGGCAGCCGCCTGCTGTGCTGATTGACCCGACTGGCAACCTAAACCACGAGTCTTTCCATTTCGCAAATGGAACAAAAAAGGCTCAGCGGTCATGCCCTGAGGAATAAAACCTCAAATCGGTCAGCAACTGCCGTCCCGGGGATGGATAAAATCTAAAAAATAGCTTAGGGCAACTGCCTTGGGCTATTTTTTTTGTTTATATTCTTTCTTTAAACTGATCGAGGGCTTCTTGCAGCAAACGGCGGATAAATACCTCTTTATCGCCGTCGGTCAGGCGGGTGTATTCTGAATAGTTGGGATTGGAACGGGCAAGATCCGGCGGATTTTGCCGGCAATTTAATTTGATGGCATCAAACTCCGTGACCATTTCCAAGAGGCTGTATTTGCTGCCGGGAAAACTCATCAACCAATTGAGGCGCCGCATCATTTCAAAACGCAATTGATCGGCCAAAAACAGATGAATATCGACCACTCGCATTTGATCCCGGTTGTCCAGGTAGTGAAATCCCGCTGCCTGACCCAAGTCCAATATGCCCATGATGAGTTCGTAGTATGCAGTCGAGCTGTTTTCACCGGGTTGCGATAAATAGTAGAGGGTTTTGTCGGATAAATCAGACGGGCGGGTTCGGGAATCATATGACTCCGAGAAACGCTTTTGCCAGGGACCGAAACCTCTTTTTTCCATAACCCGGAGACGATAGTTATGAAGGTCGACAATTTTTGTCATAATGATAGCTTTTAACAAAAATATGAACCATCGTCCAACTATTAAAACGTCAAAAAGGGCTTGAAGGAATGGATTCAAGCCCTTTTTCAAAAATGATAAACAAATGATAGATAGCTTCTAATCATTCAGCCTGCCGGCGGCTTGTTTTTCGATCTGCGACCCTCCCCTTTGTCTCTGATCCCGAGTTTTTCCACCAACGCTTCTATTTCTTTGACCGCCCGGTGCAGGGCGGCTTCGGTTTTCTTTTTATCGGTTATATCACGCACGATACCAAACATTAATTTATGCCCGTTTATTTTCACCGGACGGGCGCTGATCTCCACCGGGATCTGCTGGCCATCCCGGCGCTGGAGGACATATTCTTCCGGATCAGCAGGCTTGCCCAGTATATTCAAGGCCAGATTTCTGGCGACCCGGTGAATTTGATCCGGTGCCAGGATTTTTAATTTTAAAAAGCTTTTGCCGAGGACAAATTCTTTCTTGTGGCCAAACAGGCCCTGGGCGGCTTTATTGACGTCGATAAACGTTCCGGTTTCATCTGCCAGGTAATAGGCGTCCGGTGCTAAATCAAAAAACAAACCCAGTCCGTCATCGGCCCCGGGATGCCGGGGTGCGGTCTGAACCGGCTTGCTCAGCGGGCGAAACAGCGTGAGATTCACCCGGTTACCACCCTGGGGAACGATCCGGCTGCAAAACTCGATGGGAAAGGCGGTGCCGTCCTTTTTACAGCCGGACACCGCCAGCGGGCTTTCATCGCCGGCCAGCAGTTTATCCACGATATCATCACGAAAATCGGACGCAATAAACTCCAGTACATCCCTGCCCAGGATGCTACCGGGTTTGAGGCCGACCATGTCCGCAAAGGCCTGGTTGATTTCGAGGATTTTGAACCGGTCATGAATGATAACCCCTTCCCGGGTGGTCTCCATGAATATTCGAAATCTTTCCTCGCATTCGCCCAAAGCGACTTTGGCCAGGTTGGATCTCACCGAGTTTTTGGTGTCCGCAGATGACATATGATCTGTTCTCTGAAATTACCGGTATGGGTGCCGACGGCTAAATCTGCCTAAAGCCGTTATCGGCTAATAAAATTAAAACTTTATCCTTGCTACAGCTTTAGAAGTGGTTTCAAAACACCAGATCACGCCCACAGGCCCCGCTATCGCGGGATGACATGTCTATTTTTGGAAGAGTAAGGGATGCCTCAAGGCCGCCGATTAGATTTGAAAGCGGAGCGTACACGCAGTACGTGAGCATTTAAAACCGAATCGCAAGGCAGTATTTGGGCGTTAGCCGGGGGTTTTAAACCACTTTTAGAAGAGAATGCCCTGGACTACAAAATACAGCCCAACGGCAATCATGAGAATGGCACCGATGCGATAGATCATCTCTCTTTTTTTAACCCAGCCCATATTGGCCAGTCTGGCCACGACCAGCAGCGCCGGTACGGTGCCCAGGCCGAAGCACATCATCACGACCATGCCTTTTAAGATTGCCTCGCCGGGACCGCCGGCCTTCATGCCGGCACCGGCTGCCGCCAGCAAAGCGGTATAGACCGGTCCGCAGGGCAGCAATCCCAGCAAGAGACCGATCGGGAAGTAGGTCGCCGGTGAATTGGACAGTGACAGCCGCCGAAAGCCTTTGGAGACAAATCCGCCGGGATGGTAGGAATCGCCGAAGACGTTGCCGAACCGAATCCAGCCGCTCATGGCCAGTCCCATAAGGACGATCAAAATCCCTGCCAAAATCATGACCCCTTTCTGGATGCCCGCAATATGGGAGGCCACCAGGGTGAAGGAGCCGGTCAGGCCCATCACACCGCCCAGTATGCAATAGGTGACGATCCGGCCAATATTGTATAGCAGGTGGGGTAGAAAAAGATTCTTGCCCTTGAGATTAAGCGACAGGGAAACGACCAGCGGCCCGCACATGCCGATGCAATGGCCGAAGCCCACCGCGAATCCGGTTGTCAAAAACACCGCGTAAAGGGGATCAATAAATGACATCGAAGATAAATTTAACCTCACCGGCATCGGGAACGACGACATTGGCAAACCAGGTTCGCTTACCGCTCTTGCAGCGAACGATCACGCCGGTTCCCTCGTAGGTACCGGGACCGATGGGTTTTAAAACCACCTGATTCGGGCCCATCTTCATGGCAGGCATGCCCAGGTCGATATGGGGGTGGCTTGCCGGCACGGTTCCTTTCAGGGTCACTCTAAATACCAGGTCCTGCATGGCTTTTACCGGCCGGGGGCTGATCTCGAGGCTAACGGAAAGGTCGCCGGATGATTGGGTACAGATCCCGTTGTGGGCGTCGCAATTGATAATAGCTTCGCCGGCCGCGGCCGGGGACGGGGCAAGCCAGCCGCCACCGATCAGGATTGCGACCAGGATAAAAAAAGAACACCCACGGACAGGGATTACTGTTTTGCAAAAATGTCGCCGCTTACCTTTTGAGCTTTCCATCTGCTTCACGCTGCCTCCCTTCTCGCTGGAAGTGGTTTCAAAACCCCAGATCACGCCCAAAGACAAGGCGTCGATTAGATTTGAAAGCGGAGCGTACACATTAGTACGTGAGCATTTCAAATCAAATCGCAACGCAGTATTTGGGTGTTAGATGGGGTTTGGAAACCACTTCTAACGAAAATTAGTCATAACGCCAGGTCCTGGCCACAAGCTCCAAAATGCCAAGCCCCAGGACAACAATGGCGATAACCCATAGAATGACAAGGCCCCGCAGCGGCAGATCGAGGGGCTCAAAAATCAACCACAATGCCAGAATGCCGGCACCGCAAAAATTGATGGCGATGGCACCACCCAGGCCCAGTCCCCGGAAACCATCCCTTTTGCCAGGAGCCTCCAGAAACAGGGCGATGCCGATGCCGCAAATAACGCCCCCCAGAATGGTGGGGTAAAAATTCGATTCCGGCTGCGGGATACCCAGCAGTCGGGCCGTTCCGAGGGGAAAGGACAATAACAAGAGTCCCAGAATCAGGTTTACAATACCGTCGATCAGCAAAAAGGCTTTATGTTTGGGTTGCATGATTCATATCCAATGGGGTTATAAAAAGAGGCCTTCAGCCCAGCGGTATCAACGACTTTTCAAATATCGGAATCCCGCCGCTAATTCAAGCGCTAAATCTGCACAGGAAGTCATTTGAAGAAATACATTACTGGGCTAGAAGGAAGTAATTTGGCAGGAATGAAGCGGGTTGCCCTCGCGTTGCTTTAGACGCTATCTCAAAAAGGCACGGCTCCTAGACGGTTTGGCCGGCGAACCGGAGCACCCGCTTGACGTACTGCTGGGTTTCCCGGTAGGGCGGCACCGTGCCGCCGTATTTTATGACGGCCTCCGGACCGGCATTGTAGGCCGCCAGGGCCAGTTTGATATCGCCGCCGAAGCTGTCGAGCATCTTGCGCAGGTAGCGGGAGCCCCCATCAATATTTTCTTCAACGTCAAAGGGGTTTTTGACTCCCAGCGCTCTGGCGGTTTGCGGCATCAGCTGCATCAGGCCCTGGGCGCCGGCGCGGGAGACGGCCCTGGCGTCAAAATTCGACTCGGCCCGGATGACGCTGGTTATCAGGTTAACCGGCAGGTCATACTTTTGGGCTGCTTTGACAATGCTGGTTTTGATGTGTTGGTGTTCTTTGACCCCGGCCTGGGAATGCAAAGACCGCCGGCCGGCCGCGCGCAGACGCGCCGCATCATGTTGCAGCGGACGGTCTGAGGCCGGGGTTTTGGGGGTGGATGCCCCCGACGCCTCAAGGGCCGGGGGCCCGGCGAATATGTCCGGCCCGCTAAGGGTTTTTTTAGCGGCTGCGAAGGCCGGGCGCGGCTTCAACTTGCTTTTGGCATGTACCGGCCGGGCCAGGTAGTCGCTGGCTTTCAATCCGCCTGATTCGGCCCGGGGCTTGCCTGTCTCCCGGGCTGACCGGGAAGATAAAATCTGATGGAATCCCCCCGGAGCGGATGATCCGGTTCTGGTGGCAGAAAGCTTCTTTTTGGTGCGAAGCCGGCCGCCCATCACCCGGTCGAAATAGTCCCTGATGGTCAAATTGTTTTCCGATGCCATACCCGCCCCTTGAATCCGGTCAATACAATTCCCATAGATTCAAGCAATTATCATTCCAGAATCGACACTGATATTATTGGTATGAATTTTAGGTGGTTATGGGCATTTGAACTAAAACGGCGGATCCCGAACTGCAAAAATTTCCGGTTGCAGCGGCAGAATTTTGGCTGCCGTCCATCAAGCAGGCACAACCCGCATGGTGTACTCGTACAATGGGAAAATGGGCTAATGAAACGTGCGGACGCAAATAAGGAACAATTTATTTAGCCCGGATTGGCTGCTGTCATGTCGCCAATTTACCTCACCAGAAATACATGACAGCGTGCCCGCTGTATGATGAGGGCGGTGACACTCTTTTTAAAAAACGAACCCAGCCCCTTGCGTCCGGGCGCCGGCATGACGATCAGATCCACCTCCAGGTCCCGGGCCTTGTCTAAAATCACCTGATGAACCGGGGTACCGGCCATCTGGATGGCGTGCACGGGAATGGCGTCCTCAACCTTCCGGGAAATGATCGCAGACAGCTGGGCTAATTTTTCGGGAATGCTCGACTGCTGGGCGGCTTTAACATATCCATTTCCGACGCAGCCGATGTTGGAAACGGGATCGGTGACGTACAGCAGGTACAGCGCGGCTTTGTGGTGTGCGGCCAGCCATGCGGCGAATTCAGCGGCATGCTGTGACTTATCCGAAAAATCAATGGGCGCCAGTATGGTTTGGATCGGTATCATTTTCTTCTCGCGGTTTGATCTCACAGCCGTTGAATCAGGTAGAGGTAAACGGGCAGCCGGCTCAAATTTTTGATTTTTACGAAGCTCGGCAGTATCTCGTTGCGGCGATGAGCGGACATCAGGGGTGAGAGGTAAACGGCCCCCTTGCTGTAAAAGCCGTCCAGCCGGCCACGGATCAATTCGACGATGGAGCGGTAGTGGCCCGGCGGGAGCCGATCGCCCAACACGAAGTTTACCGTGATCTCGATTTGGGGATAACGCCGGTTGATGTCCAGCATCTGCTGGAAAGCGGCTTCAATTTTACCGGCAGCCAGTGGTTTGTTCAGGTACTCCAGGGTCGCAGGGTCGGCCGACTCCAGCCCGATATTGATAAAGGTATTCAGGGGCAGGCGGTTGAGCGAGTCAAACAGGGTTTTATCGGCGTTAAGCAAAGAGTCGGCGCTGCCGAATAAAAACAGCTTCGGGTCTTTCATAAAAGAGGTTTCAAATCCAAATGCGGCGTAGGCTTCGGCGGCCGCCAGGCAGATGCGCTCTTTTCCCGCCGCCAGGGCGTCATGATTTCCTAAAAACACTGCATTGTAATTGCGAAGGCCGGCGCCGTAAAAATCCTTCAGGTTGCGAATCTGGCGGCGGATATCCTGTCGGGACCGGACGCGGAAAGCCCGGCGGGTTTTGACGCTGCAAAAATTGCACTGATACAGGCAGCCGTCGGCAATCATGACCGGGATCACATCATAGTCGACATGCCGCGTATCCGGCGGCAGCACCGATACCCCCCCGCCGATAATGGCGTGAAGTTGATCGGACGCGGACTGCAGGGCCGCCATGTCGTGGCGGACGATGCGTTCGCAGACCGGCTTCAAGCTGTCCGGCAGGCCGTTTTTTGACAGTGATTCAAGATGGGCCTGCAGGGCCGCCAGGGCCTCTAAGGCCTGCCCGACCCGGTCATCTGCAAAAGGATTGTACTCCCAGATCGCGTTGCTGGGGTAGGCAAGGCACGGGCGGTAGTATTCACCCAGCACCGCCACCACGCCCCGGTAGCCGCCCGTTGAATAATACACCCAGTCATTGCCGTCGGTTCGCTTCAACCACTCGGCCGGATGGGGCCAGTTGCCGCTACGGCCGCTGATATAACGGATCCGGCCGTTTAAGTGGAACTGAAAGAGGTGGTCCGGGGTTTTGATCTCGTCATAGCGGCCGTAGCGGATCGGATAGCTTACCTTGGCGAAGCGCGCGGCGCCCTGCCGATTGATCGCGATTTCAAGATGATTGAGCTGATAGCTTCGCATTTTAGGTAATTTTTTTCACATTCAGCGCACAAGATGGCTGCTTTTGGGAAATATTTTTCTCATTTTAAAGATACCATCCGGACTACATTTCCACATAACCGTCTGAATACAATTCAAATAATGAAAATCGTCCCGTTGTGCACACTTCTTGCAGGAGGTATTGATTAAATATAGCGGTAATTTCAAAGAGTTGCAATAGCCCTGAACCGTATTCCGATGGTGAATCCAATGAGACTCAATATAGGCTTTGTGTCTACCCGTTTCGCCGGCATCGACGGCGTTTCCCTTGAAGCCTCGAAATGGGCCGGGGTCTTGGAGGGTCAGGGGCACGCTTGCTACTGGTTTGCCGGAGAGCTTGCCAGGAGCGAACCGGTCAGTTTGCGGGCCGCCGAGGCCGATTTCAAAGATGAGCACAACCAGTGGATCAACAGCCAGTTGTTCGCCTCCCACAAAAAATCCCTGCGACTGGCCCGAATTATCTGCCATTATAAATCGACCATCGCCGCGCGGTTGAAATTGTTCATCGATATGTACCGCCTGGATTGTCTGGTGGTGGAAAACGCCCTGGCAATCCCCATGCACATTCCGCTGGGGCTTGCCCTGACCGATGTCATCGCTGAAACCGGCATTCCCACCATTGCCCACCACCATGACTTTTACTGGGAAAGAAAGCGCTACCTGCCGTTAAACGGCAGCAGAACCTATATCCACCGCGCCTTTCCCCCCCGTCTGCCGAATATCGCGCACGTCGTCATCAATTCCCGGGCCCGCGCCAATCTGGCCCGTTTAAGAGGCATCAGGGCAACGGTGATTCCCAATGTCCTGGATTTTGAAAATCGGCCCCCGGCTGACACAGAACGGATCCGGGCGTTGCGGCATTCGATCGGGTTAAAGCCCGACGACATGATGTTTTTGCAGCCCACCCGGATCGTTCAGAGAAAGGGGATCGAAGCGACCATCCAGCTGGTCAAAGAGCTCGATCACCCCCGCTACAAGGTGGTGGTGTCCCATGAAGCCGGTGACGAAGGGTTCGAATATGCCTCAAAGATTAAACGGTTGGCGCGGGAATCCGGGGTCAATCTTCGGTTTATCGACCATATGGTGACAGACCCCTATGCCCCCCGGCCGCAATCCAATGACCGTTTTTCCCTGTGGGAAGTCTACCAGGCGGCCGATTTCGTCACCTATCCCAGCCTGTATGAGGGCTTCGGCAATGCCTTCCTCGAAGCCATATACTTCAACAAGCCGCTGCTGGTCAATCGCTATAAAATCTTTGCCAAGGATATCGAGCCCAAGGGGTTTGACGTGGTGAAGATGGACGGCCGCCTGACCGCCGGGGTGGTGGCGGATATCAAACACCTCCTTCACGATAAAAAGCGCCGCGCTAAAATGGCTGCCAAAAATTACCGGCTCGCCGGCCGGCATTACTCGTTTGCCACGCTTCGTCATGAATTGACCGCCTTATTAGCAGACCTTTTCCCTCACCATTGCCGGGACCGACAGGAATGCCCCCGGGCAGCTGCCGGCAGTTGAGACATCCGCCTAAAACCGCTGTTGCTTGATTTCCCCCTCACCGATTCTTATGTTTCTCCTGATAATCATTTAACAGATCCAAGGACGAACGCCATGGCCGGCGTCATCAAAATGCTATCATACCAGGGGGCCTTGCACATCGCCTGAGATTCCATTTTCAATAATATCGCTAAAAAAAAATAAAAAGCCGACTTTGTTTTCAAATGCAAAATATCATCTGTCGCAAAGCAACCGCAGAAGACTCGGGGGCAATCAAGAAAATTCTTAAGAAGACTTTCGAGGAATATGAGATAGACCTGCCGGCCGGCTATTCTTTTGCTGACATCGAAAATCTTGAAGAAGAATACCTCAACTCAGGCGGCGACTTTATAGTCTTGATCAGGGAGCAGCGCATCATCGGGTTTTTTGCCCTGCTTCCCTCGGGCAATAACGGCGCGGAACTGAAGCGGCTGTATTTGACGGCCGGTGAACGCGGTAAAGGATTGGGGCAATACCTGTTGAGTCTGGCGCTAAAAACAGCTGCACAGTCCGGGTATGACCGGATGCAATTGGAAACAACCACCAGGTTTGTACAGGCGGTGGGGCTTTATCGAAAATTCGGCTTTAAAAAAAATCCTGGCGCAACCCTGGCGCCGGGGCATGATATCGGCCTTATCCTGGATTTGGGTTCCAGCACTACCGGATCGTAAGGCCCTCGATTCAGTTTTCTTTTACCGGAGCGGTCTGTTGGTCCAACAGCCGTTGATGGTCATTTTTAAGGTCGGTGTAGGCAGTATCGGCCGCCTGGAGCTTTTGCTGCAGCTGTTGCTCAGATGTCTCCAGCCGCTGGATATTTTTCCGGGCCTCGGCCAGCGTCCGCGTCTGATCGGCAACCGTGTTCTCCAGCTCGGTCATACGCTCCTTTACGGCGGCCATTTCCCGGCCGGTGCTCGCCTTGATTTCCGACAGCTCCTCACCGAGCCTGGCGATTTCGTTGTCTTTATCCTGGAGCGCACTCTGCAGCGCAGCTGTTTGCTTTTCCAGTTTCTGTCTGTGGGATTCCATCTCCCCTATGATTTGCCGCGCTGATTGCAATTCCTCGGCAGCAGTTTTAGATGATGACTCGTGCCCGGCGATGGTATCCCGGGCCCGGGCCAGCTCTTTTTCATAGGCGGCATTTTTCTGATCAAGGCTGTCAATCTTCTGGTCGCGGGATTTGAGGGCCTGGCCCCATTGACGGCTTTGTTGAAAGTAAATGCCCACCATCAAAACGGCAATGGACAGCAGGACAATCAGCAGGTCATGAACACTTTCCTTGATGTCACTCATAGAATCCTCTCCTGATGACGTAATGATACTTTCTGTAAGTGGGTTCAAAATCCCAGATCACGTCCAAAGACCCCGCATAGCGGGATGACATGTCTATTTTAAATAGACCAATGTATGCCTCAAGGGCGCGAGGTTTTTAGAAAGCGCAGTCCCGCCGACGGCGGGATGAGCGTACATTTCCAAAAAACTGGCAACGCGGCATTTGGGCGTTAGATGGGGTTTTGAAACCACTTATAGGCAATTCTACCACTCAATTAGTAATAATGCAAAACCCATTATGTAAACTGGCTCCCCCGGTCCAGGCTGCGGTATTGAATGGCTTCGGAAATATGGTCCACCTGAATGGTCGGCTCGGCCGCCAGATCCGCGATGGTGCGGGCGATCTTCAGCACCCGGTTAAAGGCCCTGGCAGACAGGCCCAGCTTGTCGATGGCCGCTTCCAGCAGGCGGCGCGAGGCATCGTCGATCTTGCAGTGGGTTTTGATGTGACGGCTGCTCATCTGGGCGTTGCAGTAGATATTGGCCCGTGAAAACCGCCCGGATTGGATGCTGCGGGCGGCGGCCACCCGTTCGCCGATGGTGCTGGACGCTTCGGCGATCGCGTTGGTCATCAGGTCTTTATACGGCACGGCCGGCACTTCCACGTGAATGTCGATGCGATCCAGCAGCGGCCCGGATATCTTGGAGCGATAGCGATGAATCTGCTGATAGGTGCAGCGGCAGGCATGCTTGGGGTCCGAGTAGTAGCCGCAGGGACATCCATGCAGTACAGCATAGCAACTTTTCATACCTATCATCCTCAGGATT
>Ga0209536_100002659_pt1 | contig 29127 bp, 24 predicted proteins | sample DeeMarSeWOR28_12_FD_187461 | JGI IMG/M metagenome (GOLD analysis project Ga0209536, IMG submission 187461) | Marine sediment microbial communities from White Oak River estuary, North Carolina - WOR-2-8_12 (SPAdes) (version 2) | ecosystem: Environmental > Aquatic > Marine > Intertidal zone >...
AACATGCGGTGGACCGGGTGTTTGCGGAATGCGACGGTCAGGCCGTGGTGCCGGAACTGCTGCAGCGCGCGCCCAGAATGAAGTCATATCGCCTGCTGCCGGGCTCATGCCGCAGATCCGCCTGGCTGTACCTGTACGGTATGATGCAGCAGTTGCGGCGCTGTGACCCGAGAAAGAATAGAATCAATTAGATGTACTACAGAAAACGTATTGCCCGGGTGCTGTCCCGGCTTAAAAATCCCTGCGGGAAAGAGCAGGCCCCCGTGTTGTCCCCGGGTTCGTCAGCTGACCGGAATCTTCTGGACGGGCGCACCGTGCTGGTGACAGGAGGAGCCGGTACCATTGGCAGGGGCGTCGCTATCGAGTCTGCGAAACAGGGCGCCAACATCGTTATCGTGGATACTGATGACGAGGCCCGTATAGGCCTGGAGCAGGATCTGGCGGGGTATCCAGGCTGGGTCAGGGGGTTCAATGCTGACCTGTCCCGGAACGCTGCGGCGGGGGAGCTGTGCGAGACGCTGGAGAAGGAAAACATCCTGATCGATGTGCTCGTCAACAATGTCGGGATTCAGCACGAGACGCGCTCGATACTGGATTTTCACGAGGACGAGTGGCAGGAAACATTTGCCACGAATGTCATCGGTCCGATGTGCCTGACGCACCGCATCGCACGTTCCATGGTCGATAGCAACCGCCAGGGGTCGATACTCTTCATCAGCTCCATTCACCAGTGGGTCATCAGCCGCTGGGCCAGCTACAGCGCATCCAAGGGTGCGTTGGGCATGATCATCAAGGAACTGGCCGTGGACCTGGCGCCTTACGGTATCAGGGTCAACGGCATCGCGCCGGGCTGGGTTGCGGAGGACGCATCCGGCAAACCCCGGCGACAGCGTGTTGCGCCGCTGCACCAGACTTCAATTCGACCCTGTTATATCGGGCGTGCCGCCGTTTATCTTGCGGCGGATCATTATTCATTTCACACCACCGGCAGTGTGCTGAAAATCGACGCCGGCTTGTCGCTGTACAATCACCTGCTGCAGCCCTGACCGGCGTTGCCGGGGCGTAAGCGATACCGGCATGGTCCTGAAGGGTTGACCGGTTGCGGTGCCGGTGAGCCGGTCGCTCGTTTCCTGCGTACTTTCAATTGTAGCCGGTAGCGCCTACGATCCCGGTTTCTGATTCAGCAGTGGCTGCAGCCCCGACCAGACACGCCCGGCGATAACCGGCTGCGCCTTCTGGTTCGGGTGAATACCGTCGGCCTGCATGAGTTCGTTGCGGGTACCAATGCCGTCCACCAGCGAGGGAACGAGGGGCGTGCCGGTTTCCTCGGCGAGTTCATGGTATACGCCATGGAAACTTTCTGTATAGCGCCTGCCATAGTTTGGTGGCAGGTGCACGCCCAGCAGGAGGCTGCTGCCATTGCGTTTGGCAACCAGTTCGATCATTGCGGCGAGGTTCTGCTTCATCTCGGCCAGCGAGAGTCCGCGAAGACCATCGTTGCCGCCCAGTTGCAGGATGACAATCGCCGGCCGGTACTTGTCCAGTGCGACCGGCAGCCGGGAACGGGCATTGGCCGAGGTGTCCCCGCTGATACTGGCATTCACCAGCTGATATGGATACTGTTCCGATAGCAGCCGCTGTTGCAGTAAGGCAACCCAGCTCGCCTCAGCCGGAATTCCGTAAGCGGCGCTCAGGCTGTCGCCCACCAGCAGAATGGTCTCTGCCGCCACGGACTTCGCCGGACTGGCGACCAGCAGGAAAAGGATTGAAAGAGCACGCAGCATCATGACACCAGCAGAGGATAACATCATTGTCGCCGCCCGCGGCCTGGGCCGGCGTGTGGCCACGGCGGCGGGTCCGCTGGAAATCCTGTCAGGCATCGACCTCGAGATCAATGCCGCCGAGTCGGTGGCAATTGTCGGCGTATCCGGCTCCGGGAAATCGACCCTGCTCGGTCTGCTCGCCGGCCTGGATCTGCCCAGCTCCGGGGAGGTCTGGCTTGCCGGCCAGCGCCTGAACGACCTTGACGAAGACGGTCGTGCCCGCGTGCGGGGGCAGTTGACCGGCTTCGTGTTCCAGTCATTCCAGCTGCTGGAAAGCCTGACGGCCCTGGAAAATGTCATGCTGCCGCTGGAACTGTCCGGGTCGCCTGGCGCGCGGCAGCAGGCACGCGAGCTGCTTGCCCGGGTAGGTCTGGAGGCGCGCCTGGGGCACTATCCGCGGCAGCTGTCGGGTGGAGAGCAGCAGCGGGTTGCGATTGCACGGGCCTTCTCCATGCAGCCCGCCATCCTGTTCGCCGACGAGCCGACCGGCAATCTCGATACTGACACCGGCGCACATATCATCGACCTGCTGTTCGAACTCAATCGCGAGCATGCCACCACTCTCATCCTGGTGACGCATGATGACAGAATCGCCGCACGCTGCGGCCGGGCCATCCGGCTTGACGGGGGGCGCATCCAGGGGGCGCAGTCACAATGACCGCGGCCCGCTGGCGCCTGGCGCTGCGCCTGCTGATGCGCGACTGGCGTGCCGGTGAGCAGCGCATTCTGCTGGCGGCCCTGGTAATAGCCATTGCCGCCACCACGGCCATCAGTTACTTCACCGACCGTCTGGCGAGCGGCATGCTGAATTCCTCCGCCGAATTTCTCGGTGCCGACCTGGCGCTGGTCAGCTCCCGCCGGGTCGATGCCGACTGGCTGGATCCCGCTCGCGAGCGTGACCTGGGGATTGCCGAGACGCTGGAGTTTGCCAGCGTGGTGCTGCACGGCGAGCAGTTGCAGCTGGCAAGCATCAAGGCGGTGGACGCGAGTTTCCCCCTGCGCGGCAGCATGCGCACCTCGCAGGCGATCTACGCCGGAGACAGTGCGACGGCCGGCGTGCCGCAACCGGGAGAGGCATGGGCGGCACCGCGCCTGATGCAGGCACTCGGCCTCAGCGCCGGTGACCTTGTCGAGGTCGGCGACACCCGCCTGATGATCAGCCGCGTGCTGACATTCGAGCCTGGCCAGATGCGGGATGTCTTCGGCGTTGCGCCGCGGCTGTTGATGAACATGGCGGACGTACCGGCCACCGGGGTCGTCCAGCCGGGCAGCCGCCTGTCCTGGCAGTATCTGTTTGCGGGTTCCGCGGCGGCCATCAGCCAGTACCGGCAATGGGTCGAGGGTCGTTTGCAGGCGGGCCAGGAACTGCTGGGTGTGCGCGAGGGGCGGCGTGCGCTGGGTACGGCGCTGGAGCGGGCCGAGCGCTTTCTCGGGCTGGCGGTACTGGCAGCCATCGTGCTGGCGGGGGTTGCCGTGGCCATGGCCGTGCGACGCTACACTGAACGCCATTTCGACATGAGTGCCATGCTGCGCTGCCTTGGCGCCACGCAGGGCGATATCCTGGTGATTTTTCTGCTGCAACTGCTGCTGATCGGCCTGCTGGCCGGCATTACCGGCTGCCTGCTTGGCTGGCTTGCCCAGTGGGGCCTGGTGATACTGCTGGCCGACCTGCTGCCGGCGGTGTCAGCGACCACCGGCCTGTGGCCCATGCTGCCGGGCCTGGCAACCGGCCTGATCATCCTGGCCGGCTTTGCACTGCCGCCGTTGATGCGGTTGCGCGAGGTGCCGCCGCTGCGGGTGCTGCGGCGCGACCTGGTGCCGCTGCCGGCACGCAGCTGGCTGGTGTACGGTGCGGCCATGCTGGCGGTGGTGGCGCTGATGTGGCGCTATACGCAGAACTGGCCGCTGACCCTGGCGGTGCTGGCCGGCAGTGTCGCTGCCGTGCTCGTGCTGGGACTGGTCGGTTTCGTCCTGCTGGCGCTTGGCCGTCGTCTGAACGGTCGCGTCGGTGCGGCCTGGCGCTTTGGCCTGAATAATCTCTGGCGCAACCGCCAGTCCAGCGTCAGCCAGGTGCTGGCGTTCGGGCTGACACTGATGGCGATGGCGATGATTGCGCTGGTGCGCAGCGACCTCCTGACCACCTGGCAGAACCAGTTGCCCGACAATGCGCCCAATCACTTTGCGGTGAATATCCTGCCGCACGAGGTCGAGGCCATGCGGGATTTTCTCGACGTGCGCGGTGTGCCGGCAACGAAGATCTACCCCATGGTTCGCGGGCGTCTGGTGAGCATCAACGCAGTGGCGGTCCGTGAAGCGGTCACCAAGGAGGAACGCAGCAACAATGCGCTCAATCGCGAGCTCAATCTGACCTGGGCGGGCAGGCTGCCGGCCGACAATGCGATTGTCGACGGTCTCTGGTGGCTGCCCGGCGACGCCGGCCGGGCGCTGGTGTCGGTTGAATCACGCCTGGCAGACCGCCTTGGCATTCGCACGGGTGATGTGCTCGGCTTCACGGTCGGGAGTGAAGAGATCACCGCCGAGGTGGCCAGTCTGCGCGCCGTGCAGTGGGACTCGTTCCGGCCCAACTTTTACATGGTGTTTCCGCCGGGCGGTGTGCTGGAGACGCTGCCGGCAACCTATATCACCAGCTTTTACCTGCCATCGGGTGACAAGCAGCTGCTGGTTGACATGGTGCGGCAGTTCCCGGCTGTCACGGTACTTGAACTCGACCTGATCATGGCCGAGGTCGGTCGTATCTTCCGCCAGGTCACGCTGGCCGTCGAGTACGTGCTGCTGTTCGTCCTGCTGGCAGGTTTTGCCGTGCTGTTTGCCGCGCTGCAGAACAGCCTGGACCAGCGACTCCATGAAGGGGCGCTGCTGCGTGCCCTCGGCGCCAGCCGCCGCCAGCTGCGTGCCGGTCACCTGGCCGAATATACGGCGCTGGGTGTGATTGCCGGCCTGGTTGCCGCCATGGGCACGGAATGCCTGGCCTGGTTGCTGTACCGCGAGGTGATGCATCTCGACTACAGCTTCAAATGGCCGGTCTGGATTGCCGCGCCGTTGCTCGGGGCCCTGCTGGTGGGCTGCGCAGGTTACTGGGGAACGCGGCCCGTGCTGCAACAGACACCGCTGACGCTGCTGCGCGAGCGCTGACGTCCTTCGCCGGCTGTTATCAGAACCGGTTCTCGAACATCACGTCTTGCAGCGGCAGCTGGCCGGGTCTGGGCCAGGGTGCCTGGGTACCCTGGCCGATCGCGATCATGAAGGCAATGGCATGGTCGTCCGGCAAGCCGATGATCCTGCCAACGGCCTCGTAGTCGAAGCCGTCCATCGGGCAGGTGTCATAGCCAAGTTCCCTGGCCGCCAGCATGATGGCCATACCCGCCAGGCCGCAGGAACGCATGCCCTCGTCGCGTTCGATCTGTGGCTTGCCGCTGTAGTAGTCAGCCAGCGCCGGCAGCAGGAAGTCCTGCACTTCCTGCGGCGCGTTGCGCCAGTAGCGCGCGGGTTCCCGGTCCCAGGCCTTTGTGTCGAAACACAGTACCAGCAGTTCGGAGGCATCCGTTACCTGTGCCTGGTCCCATGCCGCGGTGCGTATCGCCTTGCGCTGTTGCGGGTCGGTCACCCGGACGAAGCGCCAGTTCTGGATATTGAAGGCGGTCGGGGCAAGGATGGCATGCTGCATCAGGGTGTGGAATGTCTCCCCTGGCATTTTATGTTCCGCGTCATACCACTTGACGGCACGGCGCGAATTGATGGCTTCCAGAACGTTCATTTACAGTCTCCTGTTGCTGGTGTCCCGTGTATGTTACATATGTTTTACGATGACAGGGGTTTTCCGGTGCATGCCCCGTTGCACGAGTGTAAACGAGCCGGAATCTTTCGGGGGTGCTTGTTCCGTCAGACAGGCCGGTACATGGCGAGGGAGCAGGATCAGGCTGTCAGTGGTTGCGGTGCTCCTGCATGCAAGGGTGATTCGACAGGGCTGATCGATAGGGTTTATGGCAATGTTTCCTGCAGTGATGTATCCCGGGTCATGTCTGTGAATGCCTGCCGTTGTTGCGCTGCCACCGGTGTCCGTGTCCTGCTCCGGCATCTGTCCGCGCCTGCACTGGCTGCGCTGTTACTTCCCGGCTGTGCAGGCAATACACCGGTTGAGCCGGATGTTGACATGCATGTGCATCACGAGCCCGAACTTGAGGCTGTCCGGGACGTCCCGCGCGTTGACCGGGCGTTGCTCGACGGCAAGCACCTGCGGCTTTCCTTTACTGCCGGTGGCAGGCAGATTCACGCCTCGGTCACGCTCGAGCCGCTTGGTGACAGGCTGCTGGCGACGCTGGGCAAGGACCTGCCCGTACGTGTACTGGTGCCTGCCGTTCCCGGCGGCGGTAGTGCCACGCAGCCAGAGAGTGCGCCGGTCGAGTTGCGCGGGCCGTCGGCATGGCAGGTCCTGCTCGACGGCTCGCTGCAGTCACTGACACCGCCGGATGCCGGCAATGGCGCCGTCGTTGACATCCTGTATGAGGATGAACTGTTCCTGTACCGGCTCGAGGGGGGGGCACTGGTTGCCGTGCCTGTCATCTACAAGCCGCCTGACATCCAGGTGCAGCAAACGTACACCTTCATGGACCTCCTGGAGGTCATGCGGGGGCAGCTGGCAGGGGATTACCCGGCAGGGAGCCGGTTGCTTTTCGAGACGGGCGATGAGAGCAAGTACGGTTATCCTTTCGTCTATGCCGACGTGTCATCCGGACAGATCCTGTTTCTCCGTTACATGCCGGATCCTGGCTACGCGGATTCCCTGGCACTGGGTACGACCCTGGAGCTGTTTGTCCAGACTCTGGTCGATCACGTCCGGGCGTTCTTCAACCAGCCGGTGTCGTCCTTTTCCCGTCTCTTCACCATGGTGGCCTCGACAACAGCGGACCTTGCGCTCCCGACACCGCTGGCGTTGCTGGAGCACGATCCGGTGCCACCGCTGCGCCCGGGTGGGGCGATGGATCCGGTGGCATGGCAGGCCGAACTCGACGCGGTCACGGGAACAACAGCCAGTGCGGGACGGCTGACCTATCGTGTTGATGGCGCGGAATTCTTCCCCCGCTTCATCGACCTGGTCGGGTCAGCCAAAGCATCCGTTCTGCTGCGTGTCTATATTTTCGATAACGATGACTATGCCGTGAGTATTGCCGATCTGCTGAGGCGCCGCTCGGCCGACGTCACCATCAGGGTGCTGGTAGACGGGTTTGGTACGCGCGGCGCAAAAATAGGCATCTCGACCTCACTGCCACCGGGACATGAGCCTGAATTCTCCATGATCCGCTACCTGGAACAGGACTCCGCAGTGCAGGTTCGATCGGTGCCGAATGTCTGGTTCACAGGTGATCACACGAAGACCATCGTGATCGATGACGAGGTCGCCTTTCTCGGCGGCATGAATATCGGTCGTGAATACCGCTATGACTGGCATGACATGATGGTCGAGGTGGAGGGTCCGGTTGTCGGCGAGATTGTCACGGATTTCCATCGCGCGTGGATCTCCGCCGGTCTGCTTGGCGACCTGCGGCAGGTGTTTTACCGGGAAGCACCGCGCAGGCTGCCGGCCGGCGAGGCCGACTATCCCGTGCGCCTGCTTTACACCCGCCCGGGCGATTCCCAGATCCTGCGCGCGCAGATCGCCGCAACACGCCGGGCACAGCAGCGCATCATTGTGGAGAACCCGTATATCACCAGTGATGCCATGCTCTACGAGCTGGTCAAGGCACGCCGGCGCGGGGTTGATGTCAGGGTGATCATGCCGTACCGGAGTGACAGTGGCGTGATTTCACGCAGCAACGTGCTGGCGGCCAACGCGATGCTCAGAAATGGCATACGCGTCTATATCTACCCGGGGATGTCGCACCTGAAGGCGGCGATATACGATGGCTGGGCCTGCCTGGGATCGGCCAACATGGACAATCTCAGCCTGCGGACGAACCGGGAAATGAACCTGGCGACATCCCATCCACCGGCCGTCGATGAACTGTTCGAGAGGGTCTTTGCGCCGGACATGAAGCGCTCGGTGGAACTCACCGGCCCTTTGCCAAGCAACTGGTCAGATTACCTGGCGGAACTGCTGGCGGACTATCTGTAGTACCGGCGAGCTGTAGTACCGGCGAGCGCCTGCAGCTTCCTGTCACTGCCGCGACTGCCGGTGTCAGCGCAATCTGCGGCCTGTCAGCCAGGGCATTTCCGACAACAGCAGCTGGCGCTCCTCCAGGGCCAGCTTTTCGAGGCGCCGTTCCTTTCGCTTGCGACGATCTTCCATGACCAGTTCCTGGTCGCTGTCCTCCAGGGGAAAGGCGGGGTCGGTTGGGTTGTCGCGTCTGTCCTTCGTGCTTCTCATGGTTCACCTCCAGGGGCAGTAAACCGTTGTCTCGCATAACGGGGTTAGCGGCCTGTCGGGTGTATTCTTGAGAGATGGAATGGCCGGTATTTCATCGGGTTATGTCCCTGTTTGGCATTCGTGTCGAAGTGCCGGTCATGCCGGCGCTGGCGGCTGTTTCCGGGATGGGGCTTGTACCGCTTTATACGCGCCTCCCCCGTGATCGAGATCACAGTTCTGCTGTCATGCCCTGAGCATACGGACGGATCCGCCGATAGCCCCTTGAGTCAGTGGTCTGAATGGGCCGTTCCGACTGTTGAATAACCCACCATCCGGAGACGAGGTGTAACGTGCCTTTCGTAAATCATCTTCCCAGAATTCTCAACTCATTCAGTTTTATTGCCGCCGTCGTATTTGCCTCCGCCCTGCTTACATCCGTTGTGTTCCCGTCAGACCCCGGGCATGGGCAAAACATCAAGAGCGAAATCCTCATCAATCACCACGCAGGCCTCCCGGGCAAGGAACGCTTTAAAAACATCCCCCTTCCATAAGGCAGTAATTCCACACAGGTAACCTGTCCGGCGGACTGGTGGCCTGCCTTGCCGATCCGGTCTGGCTGTTGATGCCGGCGGGTCCGGCAGCGGGTTGTCTGCGGTGCCGACGCCAGACTTTCCCGACAGACCAGGGCCTGGTCCGGCCAGTGATTCAGAAGCCCGGGATCCTTGCTCCGGGTTTTTGCTGTGCCATATTGATTTTCCGGGCTGCTATTATTAACGCCATCAGGTCAAAAACAAACAGGACATTCAGGGATTATGAACAGCATTACAAAGAATGCGTCACCCCCAAAGGGGTTGCTGGGCCAGGGCTGGGTTCGGGTTATAGCGGGCATCGCCATGCTGCTGGCTTTGCTGCTGGTGCTGACACCGTACCTCATGTCGTGGTCAGCGAAAGACTGGTTGCTTGAGAATGGCGCAGACCACGTCGAGGTGCAGGATATCGACTTCAACCCGTTCACCGGTGTCGTTGTCGTCAAGCAACTGAAGGTGCAGGCGGATGACAGGGACACCCTGGATATTCCGAGGCTTCTGCTCGATATCGACTGGGGACCGCTCTTTTCCAGAAAAGTCCGTATCAATACAGTCACCATCGATGGTGTGCAGCTGACAGTCGATGTGTCGCCGGATGGCGAGTTGCAGATTGCCGGTATCAAACTGGCCGAAGGCGAGACTGGCCATGAGGAGGCCGGTGCGCCGTGGGACTTCGGCATTGTCGAGCTGAATATCCGCAGCACGGTGATCGACTATCATGATCCTGACATACGGCTGGAAACCGAAATAAACGAACTGACTCTCCGTGGTCTGACGACCTGGGCGACCGAGCCTGCACCGTTGACATTAGACGGGTCCCTGAATGGTGCCGATATCAGCATGGACGGCCAGTTACCGGCACTGGCTGATGGCTATGGTTTTACCGGCAGCGTCAAGGTTTCCGGACTGCCGCTGCAGGCCTTCGATCGGCTGGTGCAGCCGGCAGTAACGGAGTTGTCGGGGCGGCTCACGCTGGATTCCCGTGTCGATGTCAGCCTCATGGAGGACCGGCCACTGCAGGCGGAGCAGGACGGTGTGGTACGCCTGGATGAGCTGCGGGTTGCGCAGGCCGACTATAGCGTGGCGTATGGATGGCTGGAATGGCAGGGCAAGACAACGCTTTCCGCGGCGGATGAGTTTGCCGTCAATGGCAGCGGGCAGCTTTCCGGCGGTGACCTTGATTTGTTCATGCCGTCGGAGAAGTTCAGGCTGCGGCAGTTCGGTCTGAACTGGGACGGGAGTGTCGGTTACACGGACGGCGAGGCCGGCGACCTGCGGGTCAGTGGCAGGCTCAAGCTGGATAAATCAGAGGTTGATGCGGTTGATGGCAAGGCCCGGCTGGTGGGTTTTGATGCATTGACCATTGACAGCGTTGATATCCAGGGAACCGATGCGATCATGATCGACAACCTGGTTATCTCGGGAGCGGCGCTTGCGGATGCCACGTCCGGTTCCGGGGAATCCGCCAATGAGGCGGACAGGGTTCCGCCGTTGCAGATAGCAAACCTGAGTTTTGATCATATCCAGGTCACTGACGGCAAACGGGTGTCCATCGATACCATAGAGTCCAGTGATGCCCGTTATACGGCCTTGCGTGACAAGGACGGGACATGGCGGATGGCCACGATCATCGAGTCCCTGCCGTTCATGGGGGGCGGGGAACAGGAAGAGACAGGCGGTGGGAAGGCAGAGCCGGGAAGCCTGCGCCTGGGTGTACTGGAAAATACCGGTATGGTGCTCATGGTGGAAGACCGTACTGTAATGCCGCCGTTCAGGATGCAGTTTAACGGGACGCAGGTCACAAAGGAGATCGACACCGCCAGACCGGAGCAGAACACCCATATTTACCTGAAGGGCAGTACCGCCAGGCACAGTGACATTGAAATCAAGGGCACCATTCGACCGTTTGCCTCACCCCTGAGCATGAATCTCGAGAGCCACATCGAGGGTGTGGAATTGCCACCGTTGTCGTCCTATGCCATCGCCTCCATCGGGCACCGGCTTGACAGCGGACAACTGGATGCCGATTCGACCCTGCGGGTGGAGAATGGTCAGCTGGAAGGCATGAACTCGCTTGTCATTAGGGGTCTCAAGATCAGCCCCGTCAAGGGCGAGGAGCTGGAGAAAATGCAATCACAGCTGGCTGTGCCCCTGGACAAGGGGCTGGATATGCTGCGTGATGAACATGATGTCATCAAGCTCAAGCTGCCAATTACCGGTAACCTCGACAGTCCGGATTTCGATGTCAGTGATGTGATCAACCAGGCTGTTGCAAAGGCAACGAAGGAGGGCGCGATTGCCTCGCTGACCCTGTTACTGCAGCCATACGGGTCACTGATAACCGTGGCGCGTTATGCCGCGGACAAGGCGTCCGCGGTCCACCTGGCCCCGGTGGAGTTTTCGCCGGCATCCGCCGAACTTGATGAAGCGCGGCATGATTATCTGGGCAAGGTGGCCGGCATTATCAAAAAACGCCCCGGGATCAATGTCAGGTTGTGCGGTATCGCCACCGCCCTGGACCGGGATGCCATGGTGCGGCAGGCGGCCGCGGCGCAGGCGGCAGGCAAGGATAAAAAACAGGGTAAGGAAGAGCCACCCGCTATCGAAATCACGGATGCGCAGCTTGTCGAGTTGGCGGACCAGCGGGATGCAGCAGTCAAGGATTTCCTGGTCGACAAACTCGGTGTCAAACCGGGGCGCCTGGTCGCCTGCCAGCCAGGCATTGACCCGGACGAGGGCGCAGGGCCACGGGTGGATATGCTGATATAAGAGAACACCGGACCGCCGGGACAGGGTCCCGGCAGTTGTCGAAATCGTGCGACTGTCGGGGAACGTCATGGCTGTTCATCGTCAGGCTGCCCGGGAAGCCGGCGGCGGCAGTTGTCTTTTTCATGTCGGGTAAGGCCTCCCGGTCAGCTCTCATGACCGCGAGCGTCGACCGGGGCGACAAGGGCTCGCCCTGACGTCAGGCGCCCGCGATATATCCGGACGTATCTGTTGCCATCCTCCTGAGGCGGCAGCTTTCGCAGGTGACGGTTCCGGGCTTGATAAATCAGCCATACAGACCAATTATCCTGATAGGGTCACCGGTCGGTGGCGCTCGATTGTGCCGGTACGGATGCCATTGCTGCCGGGGGCATCTGCCTGGTAACAGTCTGATCAGACATTGCGAGTGAATCATGGAATACAGGGATTACTACAAGATCATAGGGGTGGAGCGGGATGCCACCCAGGACGCGATCAAGCGAGCCTACCGCAAGCTTGCACGCAAGTATCACCCGGATGTCAGCAAGGAGCCGGATGCGGAGGCGCGCTTCAAGGAAGTTGGTGAGGCCTATGAGGTGCTGAAGGATCCGGAGAAGCGCGCGGCCTACGACCAGCTCGGTGCCAACTGGAAGGCGGGCCAGGAGTTTCACGCGCCACCGGACTGGGATGCGGGCTTCGAGTTTCGCGGTGGCGGCTTCGCCGGCGGCGACAGCTCGGCCTTCAGTGATTTTTTCGAGTCGCTTTTTGGCCGCGGATTCCAGGGCGCACAGTATGCCGGCCATGGCGGCTTCCACCCCCGGGGCGAGGATCACCATGCGAAGGTACTGGTCGATCTCGAGGATGCGTGGCAGGGCGCGACACGCCAGATTACGCTGCAACTGCCCGAAGTCGATTCACAGGGACGGCTGCACACGCGGGAGCGGGTGCTGAATGTACGTATTCCAGCCGGCATCAGGCAAGGGCAGCGCATACGACTGGCGGGGCAGGGTGCTCCCGGCCCGGGCGCGGGACCGGCCGGCGACCTTTACCTTGAGATCGAGTTCCGGCCCCACCCGTTTTACCGCGTGGATGGCCGGGATCTGTACCTGGAGTTGCCGGTTGCGCCATGGGAGGCAGCGCTGGGTGCGACTGCGAAGGTGCCGACACCGGCAGGTACTGTTGATCTGAAAATTCCGGCAGGTTCAGGCAGCGGCAGCAAGCTGCGCCTGAAGGGGCGGGGCATCCCCGGGAAAATGCCCGGTGATCTTTACGTTAACCTGAAAATTGCACTGCCGGCCGCCGACAATGCGGCGGCGCAGGCCCTGTATCGCAGGATGCAGCAGGAACTGGACTTCAATCCGCGCGCGCACCTGGGGGTGTAGGGGATCATTACCAGTGCTGTTCATGGGCCTGGATTGCGCAGTCTAGCCATTAAAATATTTAATGCATATATAAATACCATATTGGGCCCTGTGCACAATGGCAGCAACTTGGGATGCTAATTCATGCAAGGGGAAAATAATAATCTTCTGATAAACTTATCTTCATGAATTAATTGATAATTTTGTCGCGAATAAAAATTCATCAATCTAACAACACTGCTGGAGATTTAGGACCTTACGACGTTATCCAACATGTCATCCACAGAGTTATCCACAGAGTTTGTGGATAAAACATTTCTATGAAGACCTTGGCTTGCCAGGGTGCCTTCCCGCCTGACAGATAAGGCGAATATGTCTGTCAATCCAGGCAGCAATCAGCCGGTAAACGGCCCGGTGGTCAGTATGTTCAGCCCCGCGACAGGCACGATCCGGGTGGTTGTTTGCCGTTATTGCGGTTTACGCCCGCCGGGACTCATCTGCTGTATGCCGTCGCGAGTGCCGTGCGGGTGAGTTCGAGACGCTGCATGACACGGTGCAGCGGTAAGTTGTGTTTGAGCGCCGACAGGCACGCGCCACCTCACATGATGTTCCGATATAAACGGAAGTGAAAGACTCATCATCCCATTCCTGTTCCGGTCACTGAAGACCGGGTTCGCCGCGGGACTGCTGTTGGTCGCTGGCATGGGTCATGATGTCGACGCCATCCGCATTATCGCATCCCCGAAGCGGCACGTTTATACTCCGGCAAGGCGCAGTATTGAATCAGATCAGGGGGAGCAGTAATGACAAGTAGTGAGGGAACTGTGGTTGACGCGAATACCATCAAGGCATCGTCACTTGGTGGCGAGCTTACCAATGAGCAGTGTGAAAAACTCGCCGGTGTTGCCGCAGCCTGTGCCATCAGGGACGGTGAATTCCTGATCGAGGAAGGCCAGAAGGACGATGCAATTCATATCCTGGTCGATGGTCACATGGAGGCTGTTGCCAGAACCGCCGGTGGCGACTGGGTTACCCTGCAACTGCTCAGGGAAGGGGACATGGTCGGGGAGATGGGATTCATCGATGGCGTGGAACATTCTGCCAGCCTGAGGGCATTGGGGAACTGTGAACTCATCCGCCTGGAACGGGACAGCTTTGAAGGGCTGCTGAAGACCGATCCGGAGCTGACCTACATGGTTATGCGCGCCATCGTGCGCGAGGTGCACCGGATCCTGCGGGGCATGAATACGCAGTACATGGAAATGAGCAATTACATTTCCAAACAGCACGGAAGATATTGACACCTGACAGGGAAGTCCATCGCCAGGAACCTTGCGGCATAAAGCCGATCGTACCGGCCCGGCTGGGTGTCACGTGCGTGCCTGGCAGGGCCGGTGTGCACTGTCAGGGAAAGCGAGCGATAATCGGCGGGCGAGGGCATGACCGCCAGTTCCAGTCACTCCATGATCCATGCGGTTTTCTGCCGGATTCCTGTTCAGACCCTGTGTCGGGTGCCTGCTGACAGTCATTGTAAGGTAATCCGTTCCGGTCTTCTCCGGTGACTTCTTGTCTGGCAATAGAAACACGCTCCGTAAGCAGAGGGGGACGGAGCGTGTAGTGGCTTTGGACTTGCGGAGATAATCATTGCCACTGACTGACAGCTTATTCAGACGAGCCGTTTCTGTATATTGTCCCTCGGTACAATGCTGGCTGCCGGGTCAGCCTTCCCCGTTTCCGCCCTGCTGTCGTAACAGATTGTCCCTCCGGTACGGCGGGGCCTGGCATCCCTCGCAGGGTACAGGAACTGCGTTGCTGTAATCAGTCAAGTGCCTGCCGGGCTGGCCGATACAAAAACAGGCAACCATTACAGCATGGCGGGGAGGCGGTATATGTCGAATATCATCTACCTTGACGAAGTAAGGCAGCGGCGGCGCGATGTGCCTGATCCTTTATCCTCTCTGATGCAGTATTATGGTCTGGCGCTGACCAGGGAGAACTACCTTGCACTGGCCTATCCGGAAGGTCTGCCTGAGTGGTCCGATGACCTGGAATCCACCTTGCCCCGCTGGGCACGGGACGGCGGCTAAGAGGACAGCTGCTCGCGGTATTACCGGAAAGTGGCCCCGCTGCGAGCTTCAGTTCATCGGTTACTACCGGTGCCTGGCCGGGTTTCTCGTTACGCAAACATTAAAAAACCCGACCGGGCCAGGCCCGGTCGGGTTTTTCTGTTTGGCGCCGGTGATACCGCCAGGGGCTATTCCGGCATTCGGGGTGCTGACTGTTTGGATCCTTCAGACGGGTTTACGACGATGGTGCTCGGCTGGCCATAGCCATAGCCGCCGTATGGGCCGCCGCCTCCCCAGGGGCCGCCCCAGCCATAACCGCCGTAGGGGCCATAACCGCCGTAGGGGCCATAGCCATACGGGCCGTAGCCTCCCCTTCTGTAGTAGTAGTCATCGTCATTGTCATTGAACCAGCGGGACGGGTTCATCATGTTGCCGAAGAACGCATGAGAGACATTCGTCATGGCAAGCGCTGCAACTCCGAGGGCTGCAGCTGTAATAATTGATTTTCGTATCACCTTGTCGTTACCTCCATTTTATCAGTCGATACTGAAACCCGGTCAGGCCTTGTATCGTGGTCGATCCGGTGTGCTGCGATCTATCAGCCGATGCGGTAGTTGCCAGTCCCCGAATGGATTCATCTTTAAGATATAGCAATGTTCAGCAAAAACTGATATGTATTATAAGTATATACAACCATATTACGTGATTTTCAATGATGCCGCGCAGATAATCTGCGGTATGTAGCGGTCATGGCCCGCCGGTGATGCAGGTGGCATCGCCCGGCCATGACGATCTGTATGCACCCGGGGCGGGGTGCCCAATAAAAATGGAATGGAGGGGGTTGGGATGAAAAAATGTCTGGTTTTGCTTCTGCTGGGTCTGTCATTTGCCTGCCAGGCTGCAGACTATGAATCCACGATGCTCGTTCAGACGGGCAAGTTGCGCGAGAGTGACCTCATTGTCCGGACCATTACAGACCTTGACAGCAACAAGATCTGCCTGGCCTTTTATGTCAGTACCACCGGGACATCACCTGTCATCAGTTGTTACGATGCGCGACAGGGCTACCGTTCCAAACTCAGGCAGGTAGGCCATTTCAAGGAAGGCAAACTGATCGTCAGGAAAATGAAGGACACCGTCAATGATGTGTCCTGTCTGGTGGCGTATGTGAGCACTCCGGGAACCTCGCCGTCCATCGACTGTTACCAGGGGCAGCATGTCGCCAAGGACGAAATCGTGCGCCAGGGCCACCTGCGTGAAGGCGATCTGGAACTCTACCGGGTTGTCGATCCAAGCAGCACCAAGGCCTGCCTGATTGCCTACGTCAATACCGAAGGCACGGCGCCATCATTGCATTGTTACGACAGCCCCGCCGGCGGTAAGGGTGGCGGTATGACGCAGAGTGGCTTCATGCGAGAGGGCGACCTGGTTGTGCGGAAGATACTCGACCAGAATAATAACAAGGAGTGTCTGGTAACGTATGTGAGCACGCAGGGCACTTCCCCCAATGTATATTGCTACAACCAGCCAGCAGGCAGGCCGGCACCGATGCCGAAAGCCACGGGGGCCAGGCAGTAATGGCGGCCAGCCCCGGGGAGGGGCCATAGGAAGCCAGTGGTGCGGGGGGGAGGCGCCGTCCCGGCGCAGACGATATCGGCGGTAATCGCCTGCAGCCGTGACCGGTTCCATGTACGTAGTTTCCACAATTGTTTTGGATGACCCGGACGGGATAAGGTTGGCCTGTAGTATTTATGGATGAAACTACACGGTACTACGGTACGGTGGTACCACGCGGCGGCCCTCGTTAACTCGTTGGCCGCCGTATTATTTCCGGGAGCGGGCAAGGATTGGCTGGCACGCGACTCGGGGCACCTCACCGCTCCTTCAACCCAGCATCCAGTTGCTGGCGGATTGCCTGTTCGAGGTCTCCGATAATCACGGGCTTTCTTAACAGGGTGCAGTCTGCTACCCCATCTTCCAGTCCACCCAGAGTGATATCTCCGCTGAGTATGATTGCCGGTATCCGGCGGCCTGCCTGATCGCGGATTTGCTCTACCAGGGTGGTGCCGGTTGTAGCCTCCGGCAGGCGAAAATCGGTGATAATCAGGTCAGGGAAATCGTTGCCATTACTGACGTGAGTCCTGGCGCTGGAGGCACCTGCGGCTGCATGGACACGGTAACCCATGGTCTCCAGCAGCATGCGCAGTGACGCAAGCACGGTGGGATCATCGTCGACCAGCAGGATGGACCCGGCCGGCTCGCCTGGTTGCGTCTTTACGGGGCTGTCGCGGCCGCTGGCAGATGTGCACATGTCGGCGGCTGTCGGGACATCGATGGCAAAGGTGCTTCCCTTGCCGGGGACAGAGCGCAGATGCAGCGGATGATCGAGCAGTGCAGCCATACGCCTGACAATGGCAAGCCCCATGCCCATCCCCCTGTCGCGATCACGTGCAGGATTGTCAAGCTGATAGAATTCCTCGAAGATTATGTCCTGGTCGGCTTTATCAATGCCGATGCCCGTATCCGTGACCGCAATGCGCAGCACCCCGTCGCGAACGATGCAGTCGACCTCGATGCTGCCCGTATCCGTGTAGCTGATGGCATTGCTGATCAGGTTCTGCAGTATCAGTCGCAGCAGGGTGCGGTCGCTGAGGACGTTCCGGTCACAGTCGTTGACATGCAATTCCAGATGCTTCGCCGCAGCCTGCTGCGCGTGCTGCTTCCTGAGCTCCTCAAGCAGTGAGTTGATCGGAAACGCACGAATATCCCTGCTGATTTCGCCCGATTCCAGCTTGCTGATGTCTACCAGCATGTCGAGGATGCTGCTCATGGTTCTGCCGGCGTTCCTGAGATGCTCGATATCCCCGGCAGCTTCCGGCTGCACACGCATTCCCAGGATGTCCGTGTGTGTTGTGAGTGCCTGCAGCGGTTGCCTCAGATCATGGCTGGCGGCGACGAGAAAACGGGTCTTGGAGGCGTTCGCCCGCTCGGCGGTTTCCTTTGCGGCGGTGAGTTCTTCATTCAACCGTTCCAGTTCGATGGTGCGGTCCCTGACACGTTCAGCCAGTACGTCGTTGGCTTTTCTGACATTCACGATGTCCAGCATGTGCTCTCTGAACAGTGCCTGCACGATCAGGGCGGTCAGGGTAATGACAAATATGAAGCTGCTCTCGATCATGCCGGTCATGCGGACATTGTCCATGGCAAATGGCCCGGTTCCGCTTGCCGCGCCCCACAGTACCCAGCTGCAGGCAATAAGCGAGATCAGCGTGGCGCCGCGCAGGCCAAGACGGATCGAGGCCCAGAGCAGGAAGGGTGTTACCAGGAACATGATATTAACGGTTTCGCCCGGCAGTTGCTGCTGTTCGAAAACGAAGGTGTACCAGCCGAGAAAGATCGAGAAACCCGTGACAACGGCCCACTCGAACATGCGCGGCGTTGAGTGGAACCACGTTGGCCGCTGGATCCAGCCGAACAGAAGGGGAGTGAAAAGCAGGATGCCGCAGGCATCGCCAAGCCACCACATCAGCCACATGAAGGGCGTTGCCTGCCATTCCGCGGCGTCACCCAGGACCATACCAAGCGTGCCGATGCTGGCGCCGGCAACCGGAGCCACGAGTACCGGGAGTAGCAGGAAGTTCCAGGCGTCTTTCAGGCTCTTGCCAAATTCGATCCTGGCGCGCTTGCTCAGATACCAGCCAAGCAGTGCCTCGCAGGTGTTTCCGAAAGCGGCAACCGCGACCGCTGGCGGGGGGATGTTGTAGAGCCAGCCCAGTATGAAAACGCTGACAACAATAATTGGCCACATGCGCGGGCCAAAGCGGATGAATGCATACAGTGCGATACCGGAGGGTGGCCAGATCGGCGTGATGCCATCATGTCCGGTCTGAATGGTAAGGCCCACCATGCCGGTAAGCACGTAGGCGAGCGTGAATACGGACAGCAGTGAGACGTATCTGAAGTGTTCGCTGTTAATGGGCATTCGGCTGTGGCGACTGTCCCTGTCGGGTACGTCATTTAATCATACACGAGAATTATCATGGATCCGGAATGGCTGTAACAATCACCCGCAACGATCCGGTGTCATGTGGTCGTTTGCGCGGCCCCGAACCGATAGCAGACTGATGGGTGCAGGAGCATGCCAGGCGTGCGTGTAAGTGTTTTCCACAATTGTTATTTATCCTTTCGTTATCTAGCTTTTGATATAGCGGTTTTTTTCATGGTTAACTCCTCATCGGCGGTCCTTGGGTCGCCGTTTTTTTGCCTTGAATGAGCCGGCGGCCGGGATTGGCATTCAATGTATGGCAATCAGAAAATATCCCGCGGGGAGAGCCGGCTGGGATACAGCGGGGGCCGCTGGGCTTTTTCTCTCAAGGTCCGAACCGATCTGTTTTCCACCGTGTGTTTGCCTGCTTCTGGGTATGCTGTCCGCGCAGGTCGGGGCTTCGGTTGTTACAGCACCTGGCAGTTCAGATGTGGGATTGCTTCCGGTGACTGGCAGGAATGAATACGAAGTGCAGCTAAACCGCAAGGCACCGGCGTCTGTGCGGATTGCCGGCCAGTTCTCTCCTGCTGATATCGCTATTGTGCCTCCCCGGGGGAAGGTGCCCGCCCTGTCGTTGCCGGCGACGGAACCGGAACCAGGGCGCTCCCGGCAACGGAACAGTCCCGGGAGCAACCGGCTGATGCTGTTTTTTCTATTGCTGATGGCGGGTGTATCCGGATTGCTTATCGAGATAGCAACCAGCCGTCGCCAGGACTGACCCGGCCAGCAGGTGGCATCTTCAGGGATTGTCGTGGTGGGCCTGCCGACGGTCTGGAAACTGACTGCAGAGGGTGCACGGCCCTGGTGCCTTATGGGCTACTGTGCGATGCTGCAGAGCGTTGCCATACGTACCAGGTCAGGCAGGCTGTTCGCCTGCATCTTGTGCATTATCCTCGAACGGTGCACCTCGATGGTGCGATTGCTGATTTGCAGTCGCCTGGCCAGATCCCTGTTTGGTATTCCCTCAACAACCAGTGCCATGATCTCTTTTTCCCTTGGTGTCAGCGTTTCGTAGCGGCGAGTGATTGCATCTTTGTGGCTGTGCTCCTTCTGTTGCGCCTCGAGTTTACGGAAGGCCTCCTGGACCTTGGAAAGCAGGACTTCGTTACTGAAGGGTTTTTCGATGAAGTCCATGGCGCCTGCCTTCATTGCCATGACCGAGAGAGCTATGCTCCCGTGTCCGGTAATAAAGATAACCGGCATAGCCACGCCGTTATCCGCGAGTAACTGCTGCAGCTCGAGGCCCGACATTCCGTTCATGCGCTGGTCCAGGACAAGAATGCCGCTGTCTGTTGCATGAACAGATTCAAGGAAGGCCTCGGCAGAATCAAAATCCATCGTGGAGTAGCCTGCGCCGGACAGAAACGTCCCCAGTGCATGGCGTACTGCAGCGTCATCGTCGACGAGGTAAACGGTCCCGGTGTTACTCATGGTGTCGTTGCGCTTTCCTGTGACATCCGGCTGGACAGCGGCAGCGTAAACCGGAATGCATGCGTACCGGGCTGGCTGATGTCATAGAACAGTCTGCCGCCGTGCTTTTCAACTATGGAGCGGCTGATGGAAAGACCCAGCCCCATGCCTTTCCCCTTGTTCGTCTGGTAGGGTCTGAAGAGGTTGTCCCGCATTGATGCGTCGATTCCTGGCCCATTGTCGATGACGCCGACCTCGACCATGCCATCCTCATTCAGCCGTGACTGCAGCATGATCTTCCCTGCTATAGTCGTCGATTTGTTTATGGCATCAATGCCGTTTCGTATGAGATTGATTATGACCTGTTCAATCTGGATCTTCTCGACAATGACGAGACAGTCCGGGCAACCCAGCCGGTAGGTGATGTCGATAGCGTTGTTTTTCAGCTCCCATTCGAGGAAGCGGCAGACACCCGTCAGCAGCTGGTCGACACCGGTCGATTCCTTCTGTGGCGTATCGTCCCGGATGTAGTGCCTGATCTGGTGAATGATGTGGCCGGCCCGGTGGGCCTGCTCCGTTGCACGTTCCAGTATGTCCATGATTTGCGGCGATGCGGTGGAACTGCCGGACAGCAGGGCCTGTGCCGTGCCGCAATAGCTTATCAGGGCGGTCAATGGCTGATTCAGCTCGTGCGCCATGGTCGCGGCCATCTCGCCCATGATATTTATGCGCATGTCATGGGCCATTTCCTGCTGATAGCGCTGCGATTCTTCCTCGGCATGGATACGGTCGGTGATGTCCCGGCCTTCCGGAATGATCAGGACAACCTGCCCCGTGTCATCGGTAACGGGTTTAAGGGAGAAGTCCATGATGGCAGATTCGTTGTTCTTGCCAATGTGTGTTGTTTCGAAGCGGACAAGTTCACCCTGCGCTGCTTTCCTGACGCCTTCTCTTAGCTGTTCCCGGCTCCCGGGCGAATTGCGCCACCAGTCCGTATCCCAGAAATACCTGCCCACCACGTCGCTGCCGGTCTTGCCGATAAATTCGAGCGCGGTCTGGTTTGCATCAATCAAGATGCCATCCGGCCTGAGGAGGCCAATAAACTGGAAGGTGGAATTGAATATGGCCCTGAAGCGCCGCTCGCTTTCCTTAAGGGCCTGCTCTGCGCGTACGCGTTCGGTTATGTCTTCGCTCAGACCCAGCAGGTAGGCCGGTTGTCCGCTATCGTCGAGTATCGGCACCTTCCTGGTATGCAGCAGGCGCCTGCCGTGATCCCCGGTATCGATATCCTCCTGGGGGATGTCAATGGTTACACGCCCGGAGAGAGTCTTGCGGTCCATGCCGGTAAAATAGTCGGCCTGCTCCCTGGGGAAGAAATCGTAGTCATTCCTGCCGATCAGCTGTTCCCGCGGGTAGCCCATGAGTTTCTCCGCGGCCCGGTTGACCCGGACAAAGCACAAATCTTCTGCATCCTTGATGAAGACCATGTCCGGGATGTTTTCGACGATGGAATCAAGGAACCGTTCCAGGTTCTCGAGAGCGGCGGAAGACCGGAGTTGTTCGGTGACATCGTTCTGTATTATCAGAAAGGATGTAGTGTCTCCGTTTGCATCCCGGATGGCAGTCCCCATGCAATCCATCTGCATGACACGGCCATCCTTGCAGACGAATTCGATTGCCGCCCGGTTGCGCCCCCGTTCCCTGAGGACGGGAAACTCTCGCGTGCAGGTCAACTGCGACTTGCTGCTGAAGAAATCCTGGATCGGACGCCCAAGCATCTCCCCCCGGGTATAGCCTGACTGTTCCAGCAGGTAACGGTTGATGGACTGGATGCGGCCATCGATATCCAGCAGGTAGATATATTGCGTGGCCGAATCGAGCAGCGTATCGAGATGTGATTCGGTCTCCTGCAATGTCGTCTCGATCTGCTGGAACCTCGAAAGGTCCAGGCAGATAGCAACAAATACCGGCGCGGGGGGCATGTCCATGTACTGCAGGTGGATTTCGACCGGATAGGTGGTTCCGTCCTTGCGCTGATGTGTCGTTCTGAGCTCTATTTGCGGCGTTTCCCCGGACCTTAGCTGCGACAGCAGTGCGTCAAGCTCCGGCTTGCCAAGTTTCGTTTTGATATCCAGCGGTGTCAGCCGCTGGATCTCCTCCAGTGAATAGCCAAGATTTTCGCGCGCCCTGCGGTTGACCAGTTCAAAATTAAGCGAATCCGCATCGAAGACATAAATCTCGTTGATCGAGTTTTCCAGGATTTTACCGAAGCGGCTGGTGGTATCCGCGCTGCGGTCAGGACCGGGGGTGGCAGGTGGCTGCACTGTGATGCCCGGCTCTCCTGCCGGAGACTCCCGGAGATGCAGACTATGCTCTTGATCCGCTGTTTTTGTCATTGCTGCTGTTTTCGACTGGTTGGTTTCAGCCCGGCATCCGGCCTGACGCAGGCCTGGCAAGATGCCGGCTAGTCTCTGTTTTAATTATTCTTATTTATTACCTGGTCGTGTTCTATGGGTGACACTATTCCATATTCAGATGTTCTTATCTATACGTGAAAACCGAAACTTCCGGACCCTTGAAACCCCGAAATTCGTGTGGGTAGGTTTTCGATCTATCCAGCCAGGCGGCGCGCTCACCAGCAGTGCTGTTTCAGTTCGCGGGCATAGTGCTTGCGGAGTGCATCATCGCGGGTATTACGCAGACGTTCGCGCATTTCCCGGCAGGACTGCTGTTTCTCTACCCTGTACTGATGCGCCTTCCGGCCGCGGGACTGTCGACTCCGGCGCTGTTGTTCCGCCTGTTGCGCCAGCCGCTCGAGCAGCCGGCGTTCGCCACTGCGCAGCCCGTGCCCGCCCGGCGATGGTGGCCTGTCGCCGGCGATGCCTCGAAGGACTGTGCTTTGCCCGGGTGGCGGAGAGTCGCTGAAATGCGGCTGGCCATGGGGGTCGGTCCACTGGTAAACGGTCTCCGCCGCTACCGTGCCCTGCACGGCAAGTATGGCAAGGGTCGCCGTGGCGATGAATGGCATTCTTCCGGTCATGTCGCATCCCTGTATGATCGCCTTGCCAGACACGGAAGCTAGCCGCAGTGGCCGGCGATGGAAATCAGAAATCCCGGTTGTAGCCGGTAGGACAGGGCGTGTTTCAGGGCCGGTGATGCGCAAGTGCGTTACGGAATTCGTCAATGAGGCGGTTCATCCTGCAGAAGTGACTGCCTTTCCAGTAGACCTGTCCGCAGTTGTCACAGATGCGAAAATTTTCATAATAACGCTGCGTTTTCGGCTCAAGGCGGTGGTAAACATCGGCCTTGTCGACGACTGACAGTGTCCCGTTGCAGCGGACGCAGCGCGTCAGCGGTGCCATGTCGCTGGCCAGGTCGAAGCGGCGCAGTACCTCGACCACCTGCTGTTTCGGATCATCGCTCCGGATGAAATAACCGTGGGTTACGATACTGCGCTGCAGCAGCAGGCGGTCACGTGTCAGCAGGATGCGTTTCTCCCGGCTCGAGATGTCTGCCAGTTCATTGTCCGTGAAGTCGTTTCGATATTGGCAGTCAAAACCCAGCAGGCGCAGGTAGCGTGCGAGCTTGCCCAGGTGGGCATCCAGTACAAAATTCAGCTTGCGCAGGGGTGCCGGTCGCAGCCGCAGCAGCGGCCGTATGTCGAAGGCCTCGAATACCGGGTAGACGCTGATGTGGTCGCCGTCCCGCACGATGTAGGAAAAATCGACGCTCTCACCGTTGGCCAGGATCAGTTCAACCTCCGTGTGTGGCACGCCCAGCGACTCGATGACATCCTTTACCGAGGCGCGCCGGTTTAGTGTGTGACGGAACGTGAGCCTGCGGCGTGCTAGCGGCAGAAAGTCGTTCAGTTCCTCATAGAACCGGAACCATGCGCTGACACCAGGCTTCCCGGGTGCTTTCTGATCAGTCGTGACGGACGTCATATTTCTGTAACAATTATTGCGGTGTTGTATGAACAGTATAACCACCGGGAGGTTTCAGGCTGCCTGCGTGGCAATGACGGAACTGGCTGATCTGGGTCATTGATTTGCCTGTCTGTTTGTCTACTATAGGCGATGTGTGGCCGAGCGGCGGGTGGGAGATGCAGGTATGGAATCAGGCGGAACTGTTCACAGTGTGATCGACGGCCTTGCCGGCAGTGAAGGCATAAGGCGCGACCGCCTGCTGCAGTACCTGTACGCACTGCAGGGGCATTTTTCCCACGTGCCGCCAGAGGCGATTGACCGCCTGGCCTCGGATCTTGAACTGCCGGCCAGTCACATCCGGGGTGTGATTGCCTTTTACAGCTTCCTGCATGAAATGCCGCGCGGTGATTTCGACATCCTGTTCAGTGACAGCATCACGGACCACATGCAGGGTAGCCGGGAACTGCACCGGCAGCTGTGTGAGCGGCTGGGCGTGGCCAGTGGCCAGCCCCGGCCCGACGGCCGGGTCACGGTAGACCTGACGTCCTGCACCGGCATGTGCGACCAGGGGCCGGCATTGCTGGTCAACGGCCTTGCGGTAGCGCGCCTGGACGCGGCGCGCATCGATACAATCGCCGGCCTGGTCGAGGCGGGAACGGCGCTGGCCGACTGGCCACCGGAGTTTTTTGCAGTTGAGGACAATATCCGGCGCCGCGACCTGCTCCTCGATGACAGCAGCGAGGGCAATGCCCTGCAGGCGCTGCAGGTGCGGGGAGCCGAGGCCATCCTGGAGTCGCTGGAACGCTCGGGCCTGCGGGGGCGGGGTGGTGCCGGTTTCCCGACCGCGACCAAATGGCGCCTGTGCCGCGAGTCTGATGCTGATGCACACTATGTCGTGTGCAATGCCGACGAGGGCGAACCGGGCACGTTCAAGGACCGCGTCCTGCTCAACAGTCATGCCGACCGGATGGTCGAGGGCATGACCCTGTGTGCCGGCGTGATCGATGCCCGGCAGGGCTACATCTACCTGCGAGCTGAATACCGCCACCTGCGCGAACCGCTGGAAGCCGTTCTGCAACGCCGCCGGGAGGCCGGCCTGCTGGGCAGGGCCATCCTCGGCAGCGACGGCTTCGATTTCGATATCGAGATCCACATGGGTGCCGGTGCCTATGTCTGCGGCGAGGAGTCGTCGCTGATCGAGTCGCTCGAAGGCAAGCGCGGTATCCCGCGCAAGCGTCCGCCTTTCCCGGTGAACCGCGGTTTTCACAACCGGCCGACCGTGGTCAACAATGTCGAGACCTTCATGGCCGCGGCGCTGATCGCGCAGCACGGTGCGGACTGGTTCCGGGGGGCCGGTACGGGGCCGTCCAGCGGCACGAAGCTGCTGAGTATCAGCGGTGACTGCGAGCGTCCCGGCATCTACGAGTACCCCTATGGTGTCAGCATCCGGGAAATTCTCGCGGATTGTGGTGCCCGGGATGCGCAGGCCGTCCAGGTCGCCGGTGCTGCCGGTGCCACGGTGGCTGCCAGTGAGTTTGACCGGGCGATTGCATTCGATGACCTCCCGACCGGCGGCTCATTCATGGTGTTCGACAAGTCACGTGACCTGCTCGACATGGTGCTGAACTTCAGCCGCTTCTTCGTGCACGAGAGCTGCGGTTTCTGCACACCCTGCCGGGTTGGCGGCGTGCTGCTGCGGGATCTGGTGGAGAAGGTGCATGCCGGACACGCCAGCGACTACGACCTCGAGGAGATGCGCAGCATCGGCAGCCTGATCAGGACCTCCAGCCACTGCGGGCTGGGTACCACGGCACCGAACCCGGTGCTGGATACCCTGGACAAGTTTCCGGAGATCTATCGGCGGCGGCTGACCGGCAACGGTTTCGAGCCGGCCTTTGACCTGGATGCGGCGCTGTCCGATGCGCGGCGCATCGCCGGGCGCGACGACGAGACGGCGCATGCCGGGGTGGAATCATGAGTGACAATACCTTCACACTGGATGGCGCAGTCATCGAGTTCCGGGCGGGCGATACCATCATGGACGCGGCCCTGCGTACCGGTGCCTACATTCCTCATCTGTGCCACAACCCCGAATTCGAGCCGCACGGCAGCTGCCGTGTATGCCTGGTCGAGGTCAACGGGCGGTGCGTCTCGGCCTGTACCCAGCCGGCGACGGCCGGCATGCAGGTTGACAGTGCCTCCGATGCGATCGGCGATGCCCGCCGCTCGCTGCTGCAGATGCTGTTTGTCGAGGGCAACCACGTGTGTCCCGGCTGTGAGAAGAGCGGTGAATGCCAGCTGCAGGCGGTGGCCTACTACGCCAATATGCTGTCGCCGCACTTTACCCATTTCTTCCCGCGGCGCGAGGTGGATGCCTCGCATCCGGACTTCGCTATCGACTACAACCGCTGCATCCTGTGCGAGCTGTGTGTGCGAGCCAGCCGTGATGTGGACGGCAAGAACGTCTTCACCATCAGCGGCCGCGGTATCGACAGCCACCTGGTCGTAAACTCGCCAAGCGGCAAACTTGGCGACAGCGATTTTACCGCTGCCGACAAGGCGGCACATGTCTGCCCGGTCGGCGCGATCCTCCCCAAGCACCGGGGCTTCGAGCAGCCGATAGGCAAACGCCTGTATGATCGCCAGCCGATCAGCGTGGTCGGCGATGTCGCGGCACACGAGCGGGAGGGAGACTGACATGCCCGGCAAGCTGAAACTTGCAACTGCGTCGCTGGCAGGCTGTTTCGGCTGCCACATGTCGTTTCTTGACATCGACGAGCGCATCCTGGAACTGGTCGACGTGGTGGAATTCGACCGCACCCCGCTGACCGATATCAAGACTGTCGGTGAATGCGATGTCGGCCTCATCGAGGGCGGCGTGGCGAACGAGGAGAACGTCGAGGTGCTGCGTGATTTCCGCCGGCACTGCAAGGTGCTGGTGGCACTGGGCGCCTGTGCCGTGAACGGTGGCATCCCCGCCATGCGCAACCAGTTCGAACTCGAGGACTGTCTCAGGGAGTCCTATGTCGATGGCATCGGGGTGGCCAACCCGGGAATCCCGAACGACCCGGAGATCCCGCTGCTGCTCAACAAGGTGCACCCGATCCACGAAGTGGTGAAGATTGATTACTTCCTGCCGGGCTGCCCGCCCTCGGCTGATACCATCTGGACGTTCCTGACCGAGCTCATCGAGGGCCGGCCGCTGAGCTTCCCCTACACCCAGATCCACTACGACTGATTCACCAGGAACACTGCCCTATGAGCGACCAGCTGGAAACCGCGGAGCATCCCGAGCAACTCAGGAGGGTGGTCATCGAGCCTCTCACCCGGGTGGAGGGCCATGGCAAGGTGACCCTGCTGCAGGACGAGGACAACCACATCCGCCAGGCGCGGCTGCATATTGTCGAGTTCCGCGGCTTCGAGAAGTTCATTCAGGGGCGGCCCTACTGGGAACTGCCTGTACTGGTGCAGCGGCTGTGCGGTATCTGCCCGGTGAGCCATCACCTGGCGGCCGCCAAGGCAACCGACATGCTGGTCGGGTCCACGCTGACGCCGACGGCCGAGAAGATCCGGCGCCTGATGCATTACGGACAGACGCTGCAGTCCCACGCGCTGCACTTCTTCCACCTGTGTTCGCCCGACCTGCTGTTCGGTTTCGACGACGATGTGCGCCACCGCAACATCGTCGGTGTTATCGAGGACCATCCCGAGATCGCGAAACAGGGTGTGCTGCTGCGCAAGTACGGCCAGGAGGTCATCCGCCTGACTGCCGGCAAGCGTGTCCACGGTACCGGCGCCATACCCGGCGGCGTCAACAAGTCGCTGGACCGCGGCGAGCGGGATTACCTGCTGGCCGACATCGGCCAGGTGATCGAGTGGGGGCAGGGCGCCGTTGAGCTGGTCAGGAAGATTTTCCTCGAACACCTGGATTATCACCTGGAATTCGGCACCACCGACAGCAACATGCTGAGCCTGGTCGCGCCGGATGGCAGCTTCGATATTTACCACGGTGGCCTGCGGGCGCGGGACCCGGCGGGCGGCACGATCTTCGACCATGTCGACTACACGCAATACGAGGACTACCTGCGCGAAGGCGTCAGGAACTGGAGCTACATGAAGTTTCCGTTCATTGATTCTCTTGGCCAGGATGACGGCTGGTACCGGGTGGGCCCGCTGGCGCGCGTCAACAACTGCGACCGCTTCACGACCCCGCTGGCCGAGGAGGCGCGCCAGGTGTTCATGGCCGTCGGCGGGGGCAAGCCGGTGCAGGCGGCGCTGGCCTTTCACTGGGCGCGTCTCGTCGAGCTGCTGCACTGCACCGAGGCGATCCGCGAACTGCTCGACGATGACGACATCTCGGGTGACCGGCTGGTCGAGCGTGGTGACATGCAGCACCGCGGTATCGGTGTCATCGAGGCGCCGCGTGGCACCCTGTTCCACCATTACGAGATCGATGACGATGGTCTGGTGACGCGCGCCAACCTGATTGTCTCGACCACCAACAACAACCAGGCGATGAACGAATCCATCCGTCAGGTGGCGAGTCATTACCTGGACGGCAACCGGCTGACAGAGCCGATGCTAAACCAGATCGAGGTCGCGATCCGCGCCTATGATCCCTGCCTGTCCTGTGCGACGCATGCCCTTGGAAAGATGCCGCTGGAGGTCAGCCTGGTAGCGCCGGACGGTCAGGTACTGGACCGGCTGGAAAAGCGGGCAGGCGACGTTGTCTGCCCGGTGTCTGGTTAAGCGGGTGGCGTGACGGACCGGCCGGCCCCTGTCCTGGTCTTTACCTGGGGCAAC
>Ga0209536_100002660_pt1 | contig 29127 bp, 22 predicted proteins | sample DeeMarSeWOR28_12_FD_187461 | JGI IMG/M metagenome (GOLD analysis project Ga0209536, IMG submission 187461) | Marine sediment microbial communities from White Oak River estuary, North Carolina - WOR-2-8_12 (SPAdes) (version 2) | ecosystem: Environmental > Aquatic > Marine > Intertidal zone >...
CCATCACAAACATTCTCGATACGATGCCGGGGACGCGTTTCCTTTACAATCCGCCCGATACGATGCTCCTGATGCGAGCCGTACGCGAAGCGGTTCAGGACGACCAGGCTTTCTGGGCGATGCCTTTTCAGCAGCTTTTCTGGAAAATCGGCATGACGCGCACCACACCGGCCAGCGATTGGAACGGCGACTTTTTGATGTCGGGCCAGACCTATTCCACGGCAAGAGACTTCGCGCGTTTTGGATTGCTGTATTTAAATGATGGTGTATGGAACGGCGAACGCATTTTACCGTCAGGCTGGACCCAATTCGTTTCTACCCCGGGTCCGGTTCAGCCGGAAGGCGACGGTCCACGCTATGGCGGCCAATTCTGGATATACGGCGGCATCGACGGGCTGTCCGCCGACGCGTATTCGCCAAGCGGCGGCCAGGGTCAGTACGCGATGATTATTCCTTCGCGCAGGATGGTAATTGTGCGGCGCGGTTTCGATGCGGGAAGAGGTTTTAGAATAGCGCAATTCTGCACCGACATACTTGCAGTGATCGATTAATATTTGCCGGCGTTGCCCTCAGGACAAGCATCCTTATAAAACCGCCGATTTTCTAATCAATTTTCTCATTCCCGAGGAATTGACGGTAACCGGTCTGGTAGACTCCGTTGAAATAGGGTGCCAGAAGTAGCGGCATAAACAGCAACGGTTTGCCTACTCTTTTTATGTCCATCGGATTGTGCTCGAATCCTCTGGGGATGTAGAGGATGCAGGGTTTGGCAATGATGTGTCTTTCGTATTCCGGTCCCAGGAATATTTCGATCTCCGCATCGAAATTGGCCGTCAGGTCCGGCAACTGTCCGCCCAGGAAAAAGAGATATTCGTCCACATCGTGGTGATGCGATTGCAGTTCCATCTTGAATGGTTTGACATAGTAACGGAAGCCCATGTTGACGCCGGCACCCGGAAGGTCACTGTCTCCGCGGAAACTGATCGTCGGACTGAGTATTGTGTCCGTGAGCGGTTTCTCTTTCAGCCTGGTGCAGAACAAGTGGTCGTATTTGTTTCCATTAGTTCCTTCGGGCCAGGGTGGAATATTTTCTCCTCTCAGCCCATTGTATGGCTTTTTCCCCACCTGGGCCATTGACGCCTTCGGCGTGCTCAATTGGGCCATGGCCACTGCGGCCAACGCTGAGGCTGCGGTCACATTACTGAAAAACGCCCTGCGGGATTGGTTCTTACTGCTGGCACTAGAACTCATTTGGTTTCTCCTATCATATTACTCCGGGTTTTTTATGATGGATTTTCGACGCCGGTAGCCCCAGTTCTCCGAAAAAGATCCATTCCGGAGACATGGGATCGCTCCTGGGAAAACAGGTTATTACTCACGGGCTCTACCTGATCCTTATCTTTATCGAAGAATCCTAAATCAGAATCCATAAAACTGACAAGCCTGATATCATTGTTTGCTTCCTTGATTCCGACATACTGACCCACAAAACTCTGCTAAGCCTTGCCGGTTTTGAAGCATTCTGTGGATGTTCGTGGGAAAAAGCTCCACTACCACCTTTTGTTGGCTGTGTTTTACAGATAAAGCTATAATCCATAATTGTTTCCTGTACGACCAACAAGAGATGCCCTTATCGACAAAGAACGGATACGCTGATGGATAATCCATTGGCATACCCTATTTAACAGATTACCTGAATGCTCTGACGGAAACACTATGCGCTAGGAGAGTGTATGAAACGACTTCGTCTAGGGATTCAAATGTTTGCAGCCGTTTTTGTCCTGCTCTTATCGGGAGGATTCACGGCGTGCTCAGACACCGCAAATCGCCCCACCGGGACTTTCAGAGATTGTGCGGCATGTCCGGAGATGGTGGTTGTGCCGCCAGGAACTTTTATCATGGGATCTCCTGAAACGGAGAAGGGCCGGGATCATGATGAGGGACAGCACAAGGTCACAATTCCCTATTCTTTTGCAGTGAGTAAAGGGCCGATCACCTGGGATCAATGGGAAGCCTGCGTACGCGATGCCGTATGTGACGGACAATCGGTGGAAACCGCGCTTAGGTTGGATCCTGAGGGCAAACCGATCCAAGACTATGCCGGGCACAGCCAAGACAGCCACCCTGTAGTCGGCGTCAGCTGGTGGGATACTCAGGCGTACATAAGTTGGCTCAACCGGAAGATCGGCGAGGGGAAATATCGCCTTCTGTCGGAATCGGAATTCGAATATGCTGCGCGCGCCGGCACGACAACGGCGTACTGGTGGGGCAAGGAACCCAGCCATGAATATGCCAACTACGGTAAAGATGTTGACCAGGATTTGGGCGGAATGGCAGCCGGACGCGACGTATGGGGAAATTCAACTTCTCCCGTATGCTCCTTCCCGACAAATGCTTTCGGCCTTTGCGACATGCACGGCAATATATACCAGTGGATCGAAGACTGCTATGAAACAGACATCGCACTATTGCCGACCGACGGCTCAGCGGCAAAAGACGGCGATTGCACAGTACGCGGATTCCGCTCCAACTCCTTTGAGAGTAACTCGAAGACATTGCGGTCCGCGAATCGGGCCTTTGTATATGCGCCTGAGACTCGCGGCCGCAATTACCTCGGCTTTCGCGTTGCCAAAACACTCGAGTGATCACGCAAAGGTTTTATTATCCGATGATGCTTTTTCACTGCCATGAACCGCTACTGAGCTTTATGGCAGCGTTGAAGCGAGTTTGCGCGGCAACCGCTATAATGAAGTCCATTTCCCGTCTGTCATGGGAAACGTACAATTAGGGACCGGACAGTCGTTGCAGTTGCAAAGACGGAGATCAGGAAGCCTGGCTCCTTTCGACTGCTCGACGAAATCGAGAGCTTTCTTTACATTGTCGGACTTCCCTTTCAGGACGAATGTGACCGCTCCTTCCGCACCCCCCAACCCTCCTGATGCAATCGGGACTGCTGAGGCGCCACTCAGTATCTCGATCGCCTGCACCTCGTTGATGGTGACGCCTGTCGGACAGGGATAGAGCCCTACAGGCATTCCCATGCCTGCCTCGTATCGGGTGAACGTCGCCTCTTTCGCCGCTTCCTTCACCGGGAGGGGAATCAGTTTTTCCAATCCGGCCGGATAAATGATGGTGAAGTTTCTTTTCTTTCTGGCGGCCTGGATATAGGCCATCGATCCCTCGAGACCGAAAAGAACGCCGACATTCCCTTGCAGGTCCATGGCATTCACGCCTTTCACATAAACATCAGAAGATGTCATACGGTATAGCAGGCTGGAAAGCTTCTCCTCGCGCCCCTGTTGTCCCTTTTCTATCACCCATGTTCCCTGAAGATCGCCGGGATCGACACGCTCTTCATGTGGCGTGAGTCCAACGCCGAGAGCCATGGCCATTTCAACGCACATACCCTTCGGCGTCACAACACCGCAAACCCAGTAATTCGTCGTCGGTTTTGATCCGGTTAGTTCTTCTACAATGAAGTAGGTGCTGCTACTGGGATGAAGTGCGACGATTCCCTTGTTTGCAGCCTTCTGTACGGTTTCCAATCGCGCCACGGCCTTGGCGATCAGTTTTTTGGATTCAGCGGGAGTAAGAACGATTTGAGCAAGCATATGTTTCCCTTTATTAATGTATCGGACAACTATTCTGATTTTTACGTCAGTATGTTCCTGGCGGCGATACGACCGGTGCACAGAGCCTCCGCATTATTTCCGCCGCCGTTGTACATCCAGCCCCAGAAAGAGCCCAGTTCTCCTGCGCTGTACAATCCCGGAATCGGCTGGTTGAACGGATCCACTACCTGGCACTTGGCGTTTCGCCTCGGACCGCCCTGCGTATTGTATGTTGCCGGGTATACTTTAACGCCATAGAAAGGCGGTTTTTCAACAGGGGTCATGCTTCTGCCCGGCCTTCCGAAATCCGGGTCATTTTGATTTTTGCAGTGCTCGTTCCATCTCGCCAAGGAGGCTTCCAATTCAGCGGGTTTTATTTCCAGCTTGCTCGCCAGGTCGGCCAGAGTGTCGCCTTTAAGGATCCAGCCTTTTTCGATTTCTCTGCTGTTATCCCTGCTTCCCTGGTATTCACCGAACCAGCCGAACCAGCCGAATTGAAATGGCATACCGCCGGCAACGGACCCTCTGGTTCGAGCATTTTCATCGAATATTCCAAAGCAGGGGATGCGTGTAAAATCGCCCAGTATTCCGTCGAAATAAAGCAAATTTTCCTTATGGCCGAATCCGTGACGGTTTTCCCTCATTTCGTTCATAAAGCGTTTTCCGGTCTTGTCCACCAAAATATAAGCGTTACGCGGAAGACTTACCGGGATCATAACGGGATCGTATTCTGGTACAATCATACATCCTATTCCAGCCAATGAATTGTTCATATGCCAGAGAGCCGCACCGGCCTTCTGCGCCATCCTGATTCCATCGCCCGTGTTGCCCGGAGTTCCCCTTCCATAGGTAGGCCAGCCCGGGAGATATTGCTTCTGCATTTCGAAATCGAACTCAAATCCTCCGCAAGCGAGGACAACGCCTTTGGCGGCTTTAATAGAAATTTGATTCGCTTCACTGGTTGCCCGGATTCCGAGGACTTCGCGTGTCGCCGATAAAACCAAATCCTTAGCCGGCGTTTCATACAGTATTTCAATGCCTCTCTTTTCAACCTGTTCTCTGATTGGAATCCAAAGCCTGCCTCCGCCAGCGCCTCCGTTGCTCCAGGTGCGCACGCAGTTCGAACCGGGGAGTTCCGGATGTTCCGGCTGAAACATACCCAGTGGCTGAGGTTTCACGCCCAGGGTTTCAAGCCAGCCGTTCAGCTTCAACATCTCCTCTGCCAGGGCTTGAAGGCATTCCCTTTCTGTGAGACCTGCGCAGAGCGCTTCCATATATTCGAGAGCTTCCGGCAGATTCGTAGGCGTCCACCACATGTTGCCGGACACTCTGCTGTTTCCGCCTTCGTACTTCTGAGGCATCTTCTCCAGGATCAGGACCGTTGCACCGGCGTCTTTTGCCGATATAGCCGCAGAGAGTCCTGCGAAGCCCGTACCAATAATGACTATGTCAACCTCCTTGTCCCAGTCGTGTGTCTGGGCGGAACTCTTTTGAACGCCCAGAACGTTGGCTGCCGCGACGGCGGGTGTTGCAACGGCCGCTTTTTTCAGGAATCTACGTCTGCTTACTTGATTTTTACCACCTTTCATATCCAGCCTCCAGCTTTTCAACCAAACATCACGCCCCCCTGATTTACCCGTCACGCAACTTTAAAGTCAGGTAAATCCAGGGCTTTTTCAGGTTTGATTATTGTATTGTTTTCGCAGGCTTTTGAGGAACTCCACGCTCTCTGCGCCAGCATCCTTATCTGCTTAACCCCATATTTTTCAAAATGAATATCGTTCTTATTTCGACTTCGTCTTTGTGTGTTCGTTAAAGAACTTGAAAACATCCGGCATGCTGCCCCCGATGATTCCGCCGTGATCCAGGCCCGGCAATGACTTGTATTCAATATGGAAGTTGAGACCTTTGAGTTCATTGGCCAACTGCTGCGAACCGGTAACCAGTCTGTCTTCTTCGCCTACGATAATCAACAACGGCAGGTTCTTGAGTTTCTGGTCCTCACTCCACTGGAAGCCGAAAGCAGCCGGGGCCAATCCGGCAACACCAGCCCAAACAGATGCATACTTTTCACCCATATGCAACGCGCCACCGCCACCCAGAGAATGCCCCATCAGATAAATGCGATTATCATCGACGGTGAATTCCTTTCGGGCCATTTCCAGGACGTTTATCGCATCCTTCTCGCTGAGTTCGACTACTCTGGCCGGGTCCGTCTCTTTTGTTCCTCCAGGGCCACCCTGCATACCCATGAACATGCCTCGTTTGGGCTGGCTGTCTCGAGCTGCGCCGTCTACCGGTTTTGCCTGAGCTTTTGGCGCCGGGCTATTCGTCTTGCCAGGGGCACCTGGACGTCTTCCCATTGGCATGCCGAACGAACCGCTGGGGCTGTAGCCCATCGCACCTACAAGGATGTACCCGTTCTTTTCCGCCTCGTCCACGCACTGGGTCCGCATGAAGGTGCCGTGGTTGCCGCTGAATCCATGAAGCGCCAGTACCAGCGGGGCCTTCTTGTCTTTGGTGACCTTCGAAGATACGAACACTGCATAAGGCAGCATCTCCTCGGTATCAGTGAAGAAATATTCGCGCAGCTCCACACGATCGTCAACCGGATCAGCTCCCGTGCGTCTGCTTTGGCCGGCTGTTGTGCCTACTGGTGGACTTGTAATCCTTGACGTCGCGAGGTTATCGCCAGCTGCAGATTCATCCCGTGCAATTAATGAAATCGCCAGAAAAGTACAAACAATCAGAGAAATTATTAGTACTTTTTTCGTTTTTAACATTTTAGAGCCTCCATCACAAATGCTTTTAAATTTTCACAATTATATTTACTAATATTGTTGCAGATGATCAGAATAATATTCCTCTGCCGGGAAATATGAACAAATTCGATAAATACTCAACGCCGTGTAATTTGCTTTATAATCGATTTACGCTGAATTTGTTTCATAATAAATGACTATTAACAGAGGGATCCATTTTATGAAAAAAATCACTTTTTTGGTGGGATTTCTAATTATATTTATTTCCATCCACACAACCCAATCACAGACAAAAGAAAAAAAGCAGATTGTTCCGGGCGAGCAGGCTCCTCTTGCCGACCCGGGGCAGAGAAATTTCGGCGGATTCCGCCCATCGGTCGGGCAGAAGGTAAAACAGCCGCCAATGAAGATGCAACTGCGGCCGGAACCGGAAATCCGTAAGGTTTCACTTGATGAGATCTCAATGAGCGATCCTTATATCTATCCCGATGTGAATACCGATACGTATTATCTTACAGGCACCGGTGGTCGTCTCTATAAAAGCAAAGAATTAAAGATGTGGACTGGGCCTTATTCAGTCATAGACCTGACTGGAACATGGATGGACGGGCTCTTTGTGGCGGCAGCCGAGATTCACCATATCGGGAATAAGTATTATTATGCCGGCACCTGGAGTGACCACAGCACATTGATCGAAGCGGTGCCACGCCGATACAATGTGCCGCGCAACCAGACGCAGCTTTTGGTAGCCGATTCGCCGGAAGGACCTTTCAAACCTTTGGTCGACGACCATGAATTCTGCGTCGGTCCTGAAGATTGGGATATTATCGATGGCACACTCTACGAAGAGAACGGCACTATATATTTAGTATTCGTCCATGAGTGGACCCAGCTAATCGATGGAACCATGGCTTATATGCCTCTTTCAAAAGATCTGACCCATCGAACTGCCGAACCGACCACCATCTTCCGCGCCAGTGAAGCTTCGTGGTCAAAAGAGATGAACAGCATTGGCGAGGCTACATTCGGCATGAAGATGCCCGGATGGGTTACTGACGGACCTCAAATGTTCAGAACAAAAACAGGGAAACTCGGCATGCTGTGGTCAACCTGGGGAACTCACAGGTATTTACAGGGTGTTGCTTATTCTGAATCCGATACGATTAAGGGGCCATGGGTACAAGCCGAAAAACCTTTGAAAGAAGACAATTCCGGGCACGGAATGATTTTCACCACGTTTGAAGGAAAACGCCTGCTTATCATTCATCATGCTGAAGAACAGGGGCCCCGCAAGCCTCAACTGTATGAAATCGATGATTCGGGCGATAAACTTGTGCTGGGTCCAAGGTATAATCCGCAACCATGAATTTCGGCCCCCCGCTCATATCTTTATTATACCCAACGCGATTACGGTAAAATATGCTTCCTATTGATCCACAAAACAAACTGAGTTGCGATTGGATTACGGTCGACTTTTCGCACTCCGTTTTTAATTGATTATATAAAACCGGGAGGAAGGAGAGGTATTGAGTGATGTGCAATATCTGGAAAGTGGTTGGAACGGTGCTGCTGGCATTGGCCGGTTTCATTTCAGCGCCGGCATATGAGTCCCTGGTCGGTCCTACCGGTGTACTGAAGTATGATGAGGAAAAATCCTATGGCGGGTACACTCTTTTTTCGCCGATGATCAACTGCAAAACAACCTACCTTATCGATATGGAGGGGAATATCGTCCATCAGTGGGACACGGCATATGGGCCAGGGGCGTATGCGGAGTTATTGCCGAACGGGAATCTCCTTCGGGGAGGGGTACTGGAAGATCTCCCTGCAAACTTCGGCGGTGGAGGAGGAATCGTTCAGGAGATTGACTGGGACGGGAATGTCGTCTGGGAGTATAAGCTGGTGACCCCGAACGAAGTGCAGCATCATTGCTTCAAACGCATACCGAACGGAAATACCCTGATCCTGGCCTGGGAATTCAAATCCATTGAGGAGGCAATAGCAAAAGGCCGTGATCCAAATACAATTCCGACAAGCGTATATTCCATGAATAAAAGGATCACCGGATTCTGGGTCGACTTTGTCCGCGAGGTGAATCCTGAGGGTGAAACTGTCTGGGAATGGCACGTGTGGGACCATCTCGGCAAAGGACCCCTGAAATTCGATTTGAATTATCGCCTGCCGGAACCGACGGTAGGCTTCTATCCCAATTTCGACTGGACGCACTTCAATACCGTTGATTACGTGGAGAAAACCGACCAGATTCTATTGAACTCCAGGAATTTCAGCGAAACGTATCTGGTGAACCACAAAACGGGTGCCATTGAATGGCGTTGGGGAAACAAGAGCGCCTATGGACAGGGAAAAGCCCCTTCCTGGTATGACAACGGTGATCAGAAAATTTTTGGATCCCACAACGCGACACCTCTTGAAAATGGGAATATCCAGATTTTCGATAACGGATCGGAACGGCCGGAAGGAAATCGCCCTGCTGTCATTGAAGTGAATCCCAAAACAGACGAGATTGTTTGGGAATACGCTGCGAAAGATTCCAACAGTTTTTTCAGCTTCCGCCAGGGTGCTGCGCAACGCCTTCCAAATGGGAATGTTTTAGTTACATCAACGCAGCATGGACACATTTTTGAGGTGACCCAAAGAAAACAGATTGTATGGGACTATGTTGTTCCGGTTCGCAATGGAGAGATTGTTTGCACTATTGAGGATGGGGACAGGGAACACTCTATAAATAACATGATCCACCGTGCCTATCGCTACGGAAAAGATTATCCGGGACTCAAGGGGAAGGATCTGAGTGTCAAAGGTCCGCTTGCCGGGAGGTGTCCGCAGTTTTTCAAGATTTACGAAGTTGAATAATGCGCAGGAATCGGGAGCCTTGGCGGTGGATTCCTGTTTCCCGGTCCATATCAGCATGATCCTTTGGACTCAAGATTTAACCCGAATTAATACCCGTATAGTCGAATAAATGCAAAGAATGAATAGAGCAATGGACACAAAAGAATGCCAAATTTTTCATAATACCTTTAAGAAAGTCGTTGCCAATGAAATTACTCCCAAACGGAGGATTGATACGAGGCGATGGCTTTGGTGTGGGAGTGCCTTTGCACAGTGATGTCGCTTCTCTGTACATTTATTCCTATGTCCGACCAGAGCTTAAAGACGGTGGTTGCCGGGCTGTCCTACTGGTGAAACCATCACAGCCATCGGCTTTGCGGAACCGAATGCAGGCTCGAACCTTGCCGGCATAAGGACCACCGCGGTGAAGGACGGAGATTTCTATGTAATCAACGGCCAGATGACGTTCATTACCAACGGTTATTTTGCGGATCTTATTGTTGTTGCCGTTAAGACCGATCCCAAGGCAGGACATAAAGGCATAAGTTTGATTCTGGTTGATAAAGATGCTCCCGGTTTCTCAAGATGCAGAAAATTGGAGAAGATGGGCTACCACATGCAGGATACGACGGAGCTGTTTTTTGAGGATTGCCGGATTCCTTCCACAAACCTTCTTGGTGAAGAAGGAGAGGGCTTTAAATACCCCATGGAATAACTCCAGCAGGAAAGGTTCGAAGTGTGCATTAAATGCCAGGTTTACGCCGAAGAAGCCTTCAAGGAAGCGTTGGAATATGCCAAGAAGAGAGAGTCATTTGGCCAACCCATAGGCCATTTTCAATATACCGCTTTCCGGCTGGCCGAAATGGCGACAGAAGTTCATCTTGACCGCACTTTTCTTGATAACCTTATTTCAAAAAACATCCAGGGAAAAGACATCGTGCAGGAAGTATCCATGGCAAAATATCGGCTGGGTGAAATGGTTAACCGTATAGCCTACGAAGCGGTACAGATTCACAGCGGAGATGGCTATATGGAGGAATACCGAATCTGCAGGATCTGCCGTGACGCGCGAGCACTATCCATTTTAGCGGGCACCAACGAGATCATGAAGCTGATTATAAGCCGCAATTTAGGGCTTAGGAGCGAATCATAAATTGAACGAAACGACTTCGCGGCTGGTTCCATAAAGGAACAAGTACTGGAGGAGTGCGGAGATGAATGTTGTTCATAATTTGGAAAAAGCCGCTTTTCATTTTCCTGAGAAAGTGGCAGTGATCGAAGGAGATAAAAGGGTCAGTTATGCTGAGTTTGATCGAGACGCCAATCGAATCGCCGGTGCCATGACGGGTGCCGGCGTACGACCCGGCGATCACATAGCTCTGTGCGCCCCAAATTCCTACCGATGGCTGGCTTTTTATTTTGGCGCACTTAAGGTCGGTGCGGTGGCCGTGACTTTTTCGCACCTTATGATGCAGGACGAACTTCTTAAGGTTCTGGAGGATTGTAAGCCCAAGATCATGTTCGTTGTAGACGAGAAGTTGGACGAAATAAGGAAGTGCCGGATTCAGGGATTCCCCGAACTGATTGTCTCCGATTCGGGAGATATTACCTATGCAAGATTTATCGAAAAAGGAGCCGCGAGATTTCGAACCGTTCAGCGGCACCGGCACGATACCGCAGCCATTCTATATACGGGCGGAACCACCGGGACTCCTAAAGGCGCAATGTTGAGTCATGAAAACCTTCAGGCGACCCTTTTCAATGTCGTGCACAATGAACGCTCAACGGAACAGGATCGAGCTCTCTGCTTTTTGCCCCTCAATCATGTATTCGCCCAGATCCACATTATGCACTCTACTGTTTTCAGCGGCGGAGGATTGGTTATTCAGAGCAGCTTCGATCTGGAGAGTGTATTAGGGGCGATCGATCGGCATCAGGCAACCAAGTTTTATGCAGTGCCGACTGTTTATATTCGCTTACTTGAAGTACCGGACCTTCGGGAAAAGATACGCTCGATTCGATACTGTTTCTCTGCGGCCGCGAGCATGGCTACGGAAGTGGTACGGGAGTGGAAAACACAGACCGGTCTGAATATTTACGAAGCCTATGGTTTGACGGAAAGTGCTTCGATGGTCACCTACAATCACTATTACCGCCACGTGATCGGGTCGGTTGGAACGCCGGCCAATTTGGTGGAATTGGAAATACGGGATTTAGAGGGCAATGTGTTGAAACAGGGGGAGACGGGGGAAATTTGCATCTGTGGTCCAAATATCACAAAAGGATATCTCAACAATCCCGAGGAGACGAAATCAGCTTTCTGGGGAGACTGGTTTCGTTCCGGGGACATCGGAGTGATCGATGAAGACGGCTATCTGTATATTGTGGACCGTTTGAAGGATATGATAATCACCGGCGGCGAAAATGTCTACTCCCGGGAAATTGAAGAAATTTTATACGGTCGGCCGGAAATAATGGAATGTGCGGTGGTCGGCTTACCTGATAGAGAGTATGGAGAGCGCGTAGCGGCGTTCATTGTCCCTCAAAAAGGCCAACAAATCGAGCAGGCAGCTTTGAAAACGTTTCTCAAATCCCGGCTGGCAGGTTTCAAAGTTCCTAAAGAATATATCACTGTAGATGAACTGCCTAAAAACAATGCCGGTAAAATACTGAAAAGGGAGATCAAGAAGCTGTATATGTGACCCGCTGTTGGAGATGGAAGCCGTCAGCACCGGTTATATATTTTGGCTGCCTCAATAAGACCCATCTTATGCCGTAGCCGATGGGCGGGTTTCCATTTTGAGTCCGATCCGCCTCTCGGTTAGCGTTTCCCCTTCAATTTTCTCCCAGTGACAGTTTAACCAGGCGGTCACCTTGGAAAGAACCTACATAGATTGCACTGCTTGCCTCTATGGCGACGGAAACCCCGTTGATCAGTGCCTTGCCGTCATTGTCATACACGGTACGGTGCTCCAGGGTTTTCGGGTCGACTTCCGCCAACATGAAGCCCTGGATGCAGGGATGGCCTGAGTCCGGCGGACAGTTGCCGTTTACGCCTTTGATGCCGGCTGCCATAATTTTTCCTTCCGGCGTCCATGTAAGGTTATCCGGCATGAAGGCGAATTCACATTTTGCGAGTTCTTTTTTTGCCGTCAGGTCGTACTGGTGCAGGTCGCGGGTTGCCCATCCGCTGATATAGGCGAAGCCGCCGTCTTTAGAGACAAGAACGCCATTTGGATAGCCGTACTCCGAACCGGGCAGTACGCGCTCCCCTTGCCCCCTTGTCCAGACTGCGACATTTCCGGAAGGCCCACCCCCAAAAACGTTCTGCCCCTCCTTTTGAAGGGCCTGTGGCCGCGTAGCCACAAAACTCCCGTCGGGAAGAGCGGCAACGTCATTATACGGCTCACTCGCGATCACGCATCCGCGCCATGCCAGTTTCCATTTTGCGCCGTCCGGTAGTAATTCATACATCTCCATCGATTCGCGCACACTATGATTGACGACATACAACTGCCACTCCCCGCTCGTACGTTTCGATAGCGACAGCCCGTGGGGCTGGATCTGTCCGCCGATCGACTCCGTACAGTCGTCCTCACCCCAGTCCGGACGTTTATCGGCGGACAGGGGAATCGAAGTAAAGGTCTGTGTGTCAAGCTCAAACAGATCCAGTCCTTTGTCTTCATCCCGACCCATTTTCGACACAATCAGGAATCGGCTATCCGGAGTGCGTTCAAAATCTTCCGGTGCATTCGTGCCGCAAATGATCTCAGCCTCGCCATGCCGGCTGCAGTCAAGCAGCTGAGGATTGAACGTACCGGGCTGTGCGTCTGCGAATGACGGCAGCAATAATAGGCAAAGGAATAGATACAGCGTGTATCGAAAAGTCTTCATGGCCACCTCCCATTACAGATATCTCTTCTCAGCACAATGATTCTCCTTTCTGGTACCTTTTCGTCGGTCGGCGATGTTTGGATTCTACTGTCCGCTATTTGCTCTGGCTTGCTCTCTTAGCCAGGAATAGTAGGCATCGAAAGCCTTCAGCTTTTCCAGATTCGGAATCGGTTTCGCGCTTGCGGACGTATCGAAATACAATACGTTTTGATCCTTTTCAGTAAAGTTGGGCCAATTGGGCAAACCGGGGCCGTTTGGATCTCCCGATTCAGCGAAATTAATCCAATAAGCTTGAATCAGATCGGAAAGAGCCAAATCTTCCGGGCGAGGCGCGCCGCCCGGCCCCCCAAAATTCCCGAAGACATACGAGACCTCCGCCGCATGATTGGCACCATCGGGTGATGCCGGAGTGCGATGGTCGTAATAGTAGACGAAAGCTTTCCCTTTCCCCATCCGTGATTGCATTCTTGCCCAGGCCCATGTAGGCCACGCAAAGGCAAATTCGCGAAACACATCTGCCGAGGCACGAGCCGCTTCAGCGTCGGTTGAATGTGGATACGCTTTCAAAATGACGTCCGCCCGCTCTCCGTAGCCCGATCGTATCTGTTCTTCAAAATCCTTAGCCGTGACGGGAGCGCGCATGAACAGTCCGCCTTCGTTGGAATTGGTGCCTGCCAGGATCGGCGTGTCGTTGAATCGGCCTTTTTCATACAATTCATAGGGGTCGCCAGGGATTACGTAGCCATCAGCTACAGGCCAAAAACGGACACCGCCCATTCCTCCTCCTGTAGCTTCCTGGATCTTTTCAGCCGGCAGATCCCGTGCAGCCTTAATATCAGCGACGCCGAGTTTCTTCAGAAAACTTTCTCCATCCGATTCCGCAAGTTTCAATGACGGCACATTCTGGCCTGCGCCGTCCGCTATTCGTGGAGGGGCAAAAGAACCACCGCTTTCAGAAATTGCCCGCTGGAACAGCCCCTTGGCCGGCGGAGCTGCGGAAAGCATACCGACCGCGATTCCACCCGCGGACTCTCCGAAAATCGTGACACGTGAAGGATCGCCTCCAAATTGGGCAATATTGTCCTTTACCCATTGGAGACCGGCGATCATGTCCTGAAGTCCATAAGTGCCCGATCCCTTGCCGCTTTCACGGCTGAGTTCCGGCTGTGCCATAAATCCGAAAACGCCAAGCCGATATGCAATGCTTACGAGGACCACCCCTTTTTGGGCGAATTTTGTTCCGTCGAACATGGTCGTGCCCGTCATCCCGCCGACGAATGCGCCGCCGTGAATCCATACCATTACGGGCCGCTTTTCATCTACGTTTTCCGCTGCCGACCATATGTTCAGGTACAGGCAGTCTTCGCTGAAATTCGCGGGAGAGCCCGTCATCGCAGCCATGCTTGAATCCTGCATGCAACCGCGAGCGTAGGTATCTGCACTTCTGACGCCCGTCCATGCCTTTGCCGGCTGCGGAGCCTTCCAGCGCAGATCACCCACCGGAGGTGCCGCAAAGGGAATCCCTTTGTATGAAAAAATGCCGTCCTGTTCGGCACCTTCAATTGTGCCTCCCGTTACCTCAACGGTTGTAGTTAAAGGTGGCGAACTGCATGAAACGGTAAAAAAAATCAAAACCACTAACACAGAAAAACAACCTGAATGTTTGGAAATCATCGTATCTCCTTATGTTGTAACGGTGTCGCGCATAGCCTTGCCCGTGATCTTGTCTTTCCATAAGCCCCTTTGTTGCAACGGCCAATTGAAGGAAATGGTTCTACCAAAGACGTCCGTATCGATTTCGTACTCTTTCTCATAGTCTACGGTGTATGGCCGGGGAGGTGCCGTTCCTTGCCTTTGAAAGAAATCTTGCCACTTGGTCATCCAGTTCCTCCATTCACTTATACTTTAAAAGGATCCCTCAACATGCCTTGACATAGGCAGGGTTGCCTGGCTGTTGAGTTCGAAGCCTGCCTTTCGGTAATAATGCGAGTTTAACCTATGTTCTTGGATTATCTGCAAACAAAAACGCTTCAAAATAGTTATAGCAATTAATGTAATGATAAAAAACTCGAGAGTTTATATAATTGTACGCATACGAACAAAAATGCGCATGAGGTTAGGGAGGCGCGGAAAAGTAATATTCTCTCCCGGATTCAGCATGATGTGTTCGGGCAAGGGCCGTTGCCGGAATAGATTGCCGAAACACAGGGAATGGAGGGCACTCATGATCATCTTCAGAACAGGATTGTGCAGCGCTTTTGCGGCAGCCGTCATCCTGCTTACGTCAAACCGCGTCATGGGGGACGAAGAGGCATCCCGGAGGGCCTGCGAGTCTTTGGCCGCTCTGTCTTCGCAAACCTTCATGGTCGATGCGTCTGAGTGGATCCAGACCTCCCGCCTGCCCACAGGACCGGCGGGGACCACAGCGGATGTTCCCGCCCATTGTCTGTTTCGCGTCGTGCTGGATCCCCGTCCGTCTGAAATTGAAGGCGTAAGCTTCGGAACAGGCATCGAGTTGCGACTGCCGCTGGACTGGAACGGACGCCTGTTTTTTCAGGGCGGCGGCGGATTGGACGGCGTGTTGAATCCGGCATTTGGCTCGGTAAATGGATTTCCCTCCGCGCTGGAACGTGGTTTTGCCGTGGTTTCCACCGACGGCGGGCATCGAGGCCGCAGTGTCCTGGATTCCAGCTTCGCCGTTGACCAGAAGGCTAAACTCGATTTCGCATACCAGGCGGTCGAACGAACAACCCGCGAGGCCAAGGAACTTCTCACCCGCTATTACGGGCGTAAGCCCGACTACACTTACTTCATGGGCTGCTCCACGGGTGGACGTGAGGCGATGATGGCTGCGCAGCGCCTGCCGTTGGAATTCGACGGCGTGGTTGCCGGCAATGCTTCCTTCAATCTGACAAGAGTAGCGGTGAACCAGATATGGAGTCTGCAGACCGTCACGCGGATCGCTCCTAAAGATCAAAATGGCAAGCCTCTGCTGTTCGAGGCATTCAAGGACGGCCAGCTAAAGGAAGTCTCTACAGCCGTACTCAAGCAATGCGACGGACTCGATGGACTTGAAGACGGCATGATCAACGACTACAAGGCCTGCCGCTTCGATCCGGCCTCTCTGCGCTGTGGATCAGCCGGTAGCGCTGATGCACAGTCCTGTCTCTCTACAGAGCAAGTCGGCGCATTAAAGGACATATTCAATGGTGCACGTAACTCGCGTGGAGAGTCGCTCTACGGTGCAACACCGTACGACACAGGGATCGCCCAGCCGGCCTGGCGGGCCATGCATCTCGGCAGCGAAAACAACCCGCCTGCGAATGCGACTCTGGGCCGCGACACGCTGCGTCTTTTCTCCATGACGCCGGCCCGGCCCGACTTGGATCCGCTGAAATTCGATTTCGACTTGGACATGGACGCCACTGCCGAAACCGCAGCCATGAACGACGCCGTTGCCACTCTGCACACTACCTTCGCGCAGCACGGAGGCAAGATGATCATCTACCACGGACTGTCCGACCAGGCTATGTGGGCAGGAGCTCTAACCCGGTGGTATGAAAGGCTGACGCCTCGCGACAACCAAGGCCCCCAGTCCTGGGCCCGTCTGTTTCTTGTTCCGGGCATGACCCACTGCGGCGGCGGACAGTCTACGGACCGGTTCGACATGCTTGCGGCAATCCAGCAGTGGGTCGAGCAGGGCCGGGCGCCGGACCGCGTGGTCGCCGCCGGCAGGGCGTTCCCCGAAAAGACACGCCCGCTGTGTCCCTATCCGAAGGTGGCCCGCTTCGACGGCGGCAGCGTGGACGATGAGGAGAGCTTTTCCTGCCGCTGAACCGGCTCTGATTATTTGTTCATGGCAAAAGACCTGTAACAGACTACTGGGAATCGTCGAGTTCATGGTGTTCGGAAAGGCGTTCGAACCAGCCTTAATGGAATGAGTCCAATATAAAATAGAAATGCGGGCTGGAAACTGTTTTCCTTTGTAGTTCAATGACAGTCGGGAATCAAAAAAACCTTTAGATTGAGAAATTAGCTATGAAAATTTCAAAAACCAACAACCTGATTTTCATTTTATTATCCGTAATTATTGCGGGAATTGCACTGGCTTCAGGATGCGGTTCAGACGGGAAACTTGCAGAATCGGTACCGGCCGCAAATGTGGTGCAGACATCCAACGGACCCGTCCGCGGTCTTACGGAAGACGGACAAATACACGTCTTCAGAGGTATTCGGTACGGAGCTCCTCCGATCGGGACACTCCGGTTCAAACCACCTGTCCGTCCTGTGTCATGGACAGAGCCGGTCGACGCGTACGAATACGGTAACCGGGCCATGCAGGGTTCAGGCTTACCGGGAGGTTCTGACAATCTTCCGAAAATAAGCGAGGACTGCCTTTTCCTGAATGTCTGGACTCCGGGACTTGACGACAAGAAGCGCCCGGTCATGGTCTGGCTGCACGGCGGAGGATTTTCATCCGGCTCCGGAGGAGATCCTTTCTGTGAAGGGAAGAATCTTGTCCGCAAAGGGGACATTGTCGTCGTAACCATAAACCACCGTCTGAATGTTTTCGGTTTCCTTCAACTCAGCGAGGAATGGGGTCCGGATTACGCTTCATCGGGGCAGGCGGGCATGTTGGACATTGTCATGAGCCTGGAGTGGGTGCGCGACAACATCGCACGCTTCGGAGGCGATCCCGGCAATGTCACTATATTCGGTGAAAGCGGCGGGGGACGCAAAGTAGCCATGTTGATGGCGATGGAGCCTGCCGATGGTCTGTTCCACAAAGCGATCATTCAAAGCGGTTCCGGTCTGAATGCTCCTTCAAAGGCTGATGCCGTTGCGCTTGGACGCGAATTGCTGCAAAATCTTGGAATCAATGAGGGGGATATCGACGTACTCGCAAAGGCCGATGCGCGGACGATTTTGGATGCGCAACCGTCCATGCCCCGGTCTCCTGCAGCTCCTTCAGGGCAACTGACTCTCCCAATCGGAGGGTTTGTTCCCTGTGTAGACGGAATCGCGCTGAAGCGAAAACCTTTTATTCCTGATGCCCCGATGATTTCGGCCGAAATCCCGCTGATGATCGGCTCGAACAAAGATGAGATGTCCATCTTCCGTTCAAACAATCCGAGATTCGGAAACCAAACGGACGAAGAATTTATTGCATACGCCCGGGAGGCTCTTCCCGGCAGGGCAAAGGCGTTGATCCCAGCCCTTCGTTCGGCTTTCCCCGATTATTCTCCGAGTGACCTGATAGTGGCGACCGATACCATAAAGGGCTACTGGATCGCCACGGTTCTCCAGGCGGAGCGTAAAACGGCCCAGGGCGGCGCACCGGTTTATGTCTATCAGCTGGCATGGGAAACTCGGGCGGATAACGGACGTCTCCGCGCGCATCACGCACTGGACGTCCCCCTGGTTTTCAACAATGTCGAAGCCATGCGAAGCATGGTCGGCCCCGGGCCGGAACCGCAGGCCATGGCCGACCGCATGAGTTCGGTATGGATCGCTTTCGCGTATACGGGCAATCCCAATACGGAAGGGCTTCCGGCATGGCCGGCTTATGACCTGAAAAACCGCGCTACGATGGTTTTCGACAACGAAAGCCATGTTTTGCAAGATCCGTATCAGGAAATGCGCCGGATTCTGCTGCAGTGATTGGGGATTCAGTCATCCGTTCCATCTATTCCGTATTAGAAGCCAAAGATGGGTTTCGATAAGGTACAAATATTTCACCAAATGCTTCCCGAAGCATAGTGGGATCAGATCCTGAAATTCAACGGAGATATATATTCATGAACAAAATGACAGTAAAAACATTGATTCGGCTGGTAATAGTTGTTCTGATTGCCTGCACTTCATTTTCCTGTGTTTCAGACCATTCAGAAAAAAATGTAACTTTTTCAGTACGGATTACGGACAAGCCTCTGACATTCTGCAATCCCCTCAACGTTGTTGTAGGATCAGAAAGAGCACGCAGGGCCGGCGAACCGGTAATAGTCCTTCATCAAAATGACTACTATCTTTTTGTCACCGGTGGCAGGGGGTATTGGTACTCCGGCAATATGAGGGATTGGACCTATGTGGATGCCCCGGATTTTCCGGGAGGCTGCCCATCCGTTGTCAGTGACGGCGGGAAATTAATTGCTTCCGGAGACAAGGGTCTTCATGAAGTGTTCGCCAGTATTGATCCCAAAAGCGGAGTTTGGGAAAAAGTTGGCGAATATCAGCGGGATTATGGCGATGCAGACATGTTTATAGATGATGATGGGCGTTATTATATGTACTGGGGATGGTCTCAGATTTTGCCGTTTCAGGTTGTTGAACTGGATCCGGATAACGGATTCAAGGAGAAAGGAGAACCGGTCACCTTGTTCTTCGGTGACTATGAATCTCATGGCTTTGAGCGAAGAAGAAAAGAAGATGTGATATTTCCCTTCTTCTCGCACAGAGAGTATTTTCCTGAAGAGTTGCCATGGATTGAAGGACCGTGGATGATAAAACACAATGGGAAATACTACCTGCAATATGCCGCGATCGGCCTCGAATTTTTAACCTATTCGCATGGTGTTTATGTGGGCGACAAGCCTCTCGGACCATTTGAATATTCGCCCCATAATCCGCTTACATTCAAAACGACAGGATTTGCTCCAGGAGCAGGTCATGGCAGCACCTTCCACGACAAAAACGGGCAGTTATGGACTGTTTGCATGATCCCTGCATTCTATGGTGGAAGAGGAGGTGGTGAGATCGTTTTATTCCCTACTGCAGTAGATGGTGAAGGCGTCATGCACTCCAATACCGCCTTCGGCGATTATCCGCAATATTATCCAGGCATTCGGGAAAATGCGGTTGATAGTAACTTTACAGGGTGGATGCTTTTATCCCATAAAAAATACATTGAGGCATCCTCCACTCTTGAAGGATTTGGAGCTGAAAATGCTGTTGATGAAAATTTTATGACCCACTGGTGCGCCGGAACGGGTGATCCCGGCGAATATATGACGGTAGATCTTGGTAAGGAATGTGATGTATATGCTGTTCAGGTCAATTTTGACCAGCACGATGCAAACGTCCCGTTTGGCAGAGGCTTTATGATGGGCGGCGGCAGTCTCAGCAGCTATCAGTCCTACACAGTCCAGTTTTCAAACGACAATATGAACTGGTCGATGCTCATCGATAAGAGCAACAATACGATGGATCTCAGGCACGATTACACAGAACTTTCGGAACCGGTAAAAGCCAGGTATATAAAATTAACCAATGTATTCACCCATGATGGTGGAAAATTTGCCGTCAAGGATTTGCGCGTATTCGGAAATCCTGATGCTGCTGAATTCACAAAGGTTGAAGATGTAATGATCGCCCGTGATCCTGAAGACCCACGAGACGCTACCCTGGTCTGGAACCCCGTAGAAGGGGCTGACGGTTATGTTGTTCGCTACGGTATTGAACCGGATAAACTTTACAACAACTATATGGTTTATGATGCTTATACTCTAACCATGCACAGTCTCAACAGGGATGAAAAATATTATTTTGAGGTCGAAGCATTCGATGGCGGAACGGATTATTACAGGGAAAGAACTGAAAAAACAATGGGTAGAGGTGCCGAAATTGAACTTCTCAAAGGCAGAGAGATGGTCGAGAGAAAAATGATTTTGGAAGGGGAAAATGAGTATGTCTTTGAAAATATTACACCTGGAGAATACATGTTCAGACATACTTTCGGTCCTACGATGTGGAGGGGAGAGCTGACTAAAGCTCACGTGATTGGTACAGAGGATCGGGCTACAATAACAGAAACTCTTTCCGATCTGGGAGTAGGGACAGAAGTGCTTGGACAACTGGAAATCAAGGTTCTTCCCGGAGAAGACAGCGGGAAATTTATCGTAACATTGATATATGATGAATAATGGCAAGAGTGAAAGAAAGACCTGGGAAACTATAAACGCCATGCACCAAGCTTACGGCAGCTAAGGATGTAAATGTACAAGAACAATTAACAGAGCCAGTAGCGAGGCTTAATATTAATCTGTTTGCTCTTCTTCTGCCTGAGCTTTTACACCGCTCTGTGGATAATTAATAACGGTTTTCCACGCCAATTCCTGCAACGCACGATTGAACTTTTCCTCTCGATATTCAGGTCTACTGGAATTTTTCAGTATGCCGGGAATCGGCAAGCCAATCGGGCTGACGCCATACATGACTGCAAAGTGCAGATAAGCGTTGAGTGCAATTACTGGATCCGTGGGGTGTCCGATGAAATCTCTGAATACTTCTCCCTGGTCCGTCATGCCTGGCATTTCTTTATTGTAGATCATTACTCTTAAAGCATTGTGGGCCTGGGCAGTTGGTATAAGGTAGACGACAGTCTTACCCGCTTCCTCGTTCAATTTACTGGCCTGCTCTTCGGCGGATTTGTTATTCTTGACGTTGATCTTGGCTATTTCCTCCGGGATCTTGTTGTAATCCTGACCGCCTCCGAACATTCCGCCGCCAAAGCCGCCGCCACGATCACTGCGGCCGCCAGCCCTACCTGGAGCGGCAGCCTGGTTAACGGGCGCTTCACTTGGAGTAGCTTCTGAACTTCCACCACTTCTGCGGCTGCCGCCCATCATTCCTCTACCCATCATGCTTTCCATGTCATTGTTATCCAGCAAACCCATTCCCGGCCAGGATACCTGGATGTAGAACTTAGTACTCGGGTTTTGCTCTAACCCCAACTTGACGAAGTTGTCGATACCTGGGTCCGGCATGCCAATAGGAGACATGACAAAGGCGTCCACATTGCCTTCCCGGAGGGCCTGTTTGGCCTGATTCTGATCGTCCGGCAAATCCCAGTGTTGTGATGTGCGTGACACGCCAAGACGCTGGATCCCCAGAACTTTATGACCTTCAATTCCATAGGCTTTAGCGATCTCGGTCAATACCGGGGGCATATCCCACATAAGACTGTGGGAGGCGTAGAAGGTGCTCATCCCCGCGGGTTTAAACTCTATTGCTAACTTTGCGCCTTGATTTGAAGCATCTGCCGTTTGAGCTAAACAGGCTCCGCAAGCTAAAATGATGGCCAGTGCGGTTAATAATAATGTTTTTTTCAATTTGAAACCTCCTGAATGATTTAATCCCTTGTAGAAACCCCCCCTTTATGGGGCGTGGTAAATGGGATTGGCCGTAAGGCCCGCCCACTGCTGTCTTTGCAACGAGTTGTGCCGGCAATATCGCAGCAAGGAGGGAGCCGTGAGCAGCTTTCGTAAGTTATCATACTCGATATGGCATTGACAGTATTACGTAGTAGAACTTGCCCTATTGCACGGAAAAATTAATCTGCCCTTTATTCCAGTCTGGAGAAACGATCCGTATGCACATGCAATCCGGTGCGGGGACGGCAAACAACGACGGGTGCCCGGCTCGCCACTACACACTGTCGCTGCTCGCCGTCATCCATGCGTTCAAATACCCGGGTTGCAATATATTAAGCATCGTCCTGCAGTCCACCAAGAAAGAACTGCTTCTGTCCGACACCGCCCCGGGGCCGCTGAGGAGGATGGCGTTCGCCGCTTTTTACACCACCTTGGTCCTTCCTGCCGCCTGGTTCGCGAACAGCTACCGCCGCAGTAACATCATCACCACGGGCTTGGAAGTTCAATTCGAAGGAGGCAAGGTATGGAACTGACACGACGGCAATTTATGAAAATCAACGGTACCGCTGCAACCTGGTTAGGATTAGGAGGCAGTTTCGAGGACATCCAGGGAATCTCCCCTGATTCAATTCAGAAGAAGCCGAACATACTTCTGATCGTGGCGGATGATATGGGCTTCTCGGATCTCGGCTGTTACGGCGGTGAAATAGCCACCCCCAATATCGACGGGCTTGCAGCCGACGGGTTGCGCGGCACTCAATTCTATAACACGGCGCGCTGCTGTCCCACTCGCGCGTCTCTGCTGACCGGGCTTTATCCGCACAATACCGGGCTGGGATGGATGACCGTCGCAGACCTCGGCCAGCCAGGCTACATCGGCGAACTGAACGATCATTGCATCACCATCGCACAGGGTCTCAAGTCTGCGGGGTACCGTTGTTATGCAAGCGGCAAATGGCATGTGGTTTTCAACAAATATATGGAACCTGAAAGCCCGAAAGACAACTGGCCTATGCAGCGGGGATTCGACAGATACTACGGAGGCCTGGCAGGCGACGGCGGCTATTATAAGCCCGTCGGATTGACGCGGGATAATACGCGAATTGAAGCGCCCGATGAAAATTACTACTACACGGATGCCATTGCGGACAATGCGGTCGAGTTTTTGAATGACCATTATTCGATGCATAGCAGCGAACCGTTCTTCATGTACGTTCCATTTTACGCACCGCACCGCCCGCTACATGCAAAGCCGCAGGATATCGAGAAGTACAAGGGAAAATACATGATAGGCTGGGATGAAATTCGAAAAAGCCGCCGCCGGAGGCAAATCGAACTGGGTTTGTTCGACGAGAGGTGGGACCTTTCGCCCAGGGACAGTTTTGTGCAGGCTTGGGAGACGGTGCCCGACAGAGAGAAGCCCCTCTGGGATATGCGCATGGCGACCTATGCGGCGATGATTGATTGTATGGACCAGGGGGTGGGAAGAATTCTCAAGGCGCTCGAAAAAAATAACGCCGTGGACGATACGATCGTCATTTTCATATCCGACAACGGCGCTTGCGCCGAAACCGCAGGCACAGGGGACATCGATATCATAGGCACACCGGCGACGTCCGAAAGTTACCGCACAGCGTGGGCGAACGCCAGCGATACGCCGTTCAGGCTCTATAAATCGTACGTGCACGAAGGGGGAGTGTCCTCACCGCTTATCATTCGATGGACGGAAGGGCTTACAACCGCCAAAGGCTCGTTTTGCCCGACAACAGGACATGTGATCGATATTATGCCGACGTGTCTGGATCTTGCAGGCGCACAATACCCGAGGGAGTTTAAGGAAAAGGAAATCCATCCATTGCCGGGCAAAAGCCTGGTGCCGATCCTGAAAGGAAAGGATGTGCCCAGGGAAGCGCTTTACTTCGAGCATGAAGCCAATCGTGCGATCAGGAACGGTAAGTGGAAGCTGGTCTCAAGAGCGTTGTTCCGTCCTCCTTACACGGGACCCTGGGAGCTTTATGATCTTGAAAAGGACAGGACGGAGACCAGGGACCTGGCGGGGCAATATCCCGACATGGTAAGGGAAATGGCGGCGATGTGGGACAACTGGGCGAAGGAAAACAATGTTTATCCCCTCGACGGCAGAGGATGGAATATGAAGATCCGTGCAAGCATAAGATAGGGGCACATTGGGAATTGTCATCATAATGAGCCTAACACCGGAAGCCGCCCGGAAGGCCACCTTCGCGGAGATATCCAATTAGCATGCCGCCAAACAGCATTCCGGAGAGTCCCGTATCGAGCACTCCCAAAGTACGGCCGTTTCATATCCTAACCAAGCCCATTGGCGCGATCTGCAATCTGAACTGTTCGTACTGCTTTTACCTGGAGAAAGAAGCGCTGTATCCGCAGAAAAGCGCGCGCAGGGATTTTCGGATGTCCGATACCGTGCTCGAAAACTTTATAAGGCAATATATTGCCCAGCAGAACGCACCGGAGATCCATTTTGCATGGCAGGGGGGCGAACCGACGCTCATGGGATTGGATTTCTTCAGGCGAGTGGTTGCACTCCAGCGGCAGTACAAAGGGGGGAAGACCATCCACAACGCACTGCAGACCAACGGAATCCTGCTGACGGACGAATGGTGCGCTTTTCTGCGTGAGCAGGAGTTTCTCGTGGGTCTGTCGATCGATGGGCCGGCGGATCTCCACGACGGCTACCGCAAAGACAAGGCGGGGCGGCCCACACATGCCCGTACGATGGAGGCATGGAAGCGGCTCAAGGCCCATGACGTGGAAGTCAATACGCTGACCGTGGTGCATCGCCGGAACGCCGCCAAGGCGCTGGAGGTGTACGAATTTCTCAAGGCGAACGGGTCGCGCGTCATGCAGTTCATTCCACTGGTGGAGCGCGCGGGCCCGCCGGACGCGACATCGACCGACGGTGCCGGACCGCTATCCGTGCCGCCCGATCCGTTGAAGCCGAGACCTGATCCGGCTGCGCTGATCACACCCTGGTCGGTGCTGCCGGAAGACTTCGGCGCGTTCCTCTGCCGGATCTTCGATCACTGGGTTCGGTATGACGTGGGAAGGGTTTTCGTGACGATATTCGACTGGCAGCTGTCCATTCATATGGGTCTGGGCTCGCCTGTCTGCATCTTCGCGGAGACCTGCGGACGAACGCTGGCGATGGAACATAACGGCGACATCTACGCGTGCGACCATTATGTCTACCCGGAATTCCATCAGGGCAACATCGCTCGGGACACGCTGACGGCGCTGGTGGATGGGCCGCAACAGCAGCGCTTCGGGGAGGCCAAACGCGACACGCTGCCGGCATACTGCCGTCGCTGCGAGGTGCTTAAATATTGTCGTGGAGAATGCCCGAAACACCGCTTTATGATGACGCCCGGCGGCGACCCGGGATTGCAATATCTTTGCCCTTCGTACAAGCGCTTCTTCAACTGCATCAAGCCGAACCTTAAGATCATGGCCCGCCTGATCCGCGCCTGTCGCGCACCTGCTGAGATCATGCGGACGGTGTGAAGTTACCGATATTTCGCAGGATAGGGCGGTTGTCGGTTCACGAGCTGGATTGCACTTTGGGTCAAGGGTGCAGGAAGCAAATATTCCAGAGAGGTACCGGGGGAAACATGATTTTTATTCAAATTGCCCGGTTTGGAGCCGTAAAACAGCAAAGCCATGAAAAAGAGATAAAAACAAGGACATTAATGAAATTTTTTTTCATGTGATTCTCTCCTTTAGTTAGAAATGTAACTGAATCCTTTTAGCAATATAGTAAGATACGACTAGCATTTTTCCCTTATTTTTATAAAAGGAAATTGATGGGTAGAAATTGATCGACTGCAGTAGGGGAAAAATGTGGGCCTTATTCTATGAGTCATCTGGAGGACACTGGACGATCGGCTTGTTCCAGCCCTTGATCAGTTTGAGAATTGTGCCGATTCGGCAACTTTGTACCCAAGCAACGAAAGCATCTTCTTGCCATATCGTTTTCCAAGCTCTCTGTAGCCGGCCGCCGTGAAATGCAAACGCTCTCGGCTCGTGCAACCGGCCGAAGAAATGACATACGAATTGGGAATGGTTTGCGGCAGCTCCGCAATGACCGCATTCATGCTTGCACAAGCGCCCTGCTGGTCGGCATTCACGAGCTCACCTGCGAGTAGAGGCGTTTCTTCAGCCTTCAGATTCAGATCTTTGATCAGATTTTCGTAGATACCTTTGACCTTGTTCGGCCATTCCCTGTCATTCGTATTGGACTCTCCCTGATGCAGAAGAAAACCTTTGATCACGCCATCTTTCTGGGCGAGCTTGCCCATATCGACAAGATACTGATAGGGATTCCCGTTGTATATCTTGATGATATTGGCCATCCATGACGGAGCCGTCGAAGCATACGTCTGATAGGTGTCCTTTTCGAACAGCTCAATCCTGCAGCCTGCCACGATACGTTGACAACGCCCACCCTGATATTCTCAGGAAGGTTGGCAACAAGGGTACTGCCGAAGAAGTCGGCCGGGCAGAGACCCGTTCCGGGTCGGCACAAAGGCGGAACAGCAACGTACCAGCTGCCCTTTGTTCTGCCCGCCTGTGGAAAGTCAACTGCAGCCAGAACCTGGAAGCGACGGTCCACTGTCTTGTCCTGTTCTTCGACTCCAGGAAAATCCTCCATGTTTGACTGCCCAAAGCACAGGAAGATGTAGAAATTCGGATCCTGGGCAAAAGCATTCGTACTTGATAGGAGCAATCCTGCCGACAAGAGCAGTACCAGTTTTGTCTTCATAGCAATCGACCTCAACATTGAAATGATAGGAATCTGGTTTGCTCGCGCTCGCATGTAAGGAGCGCCGCGAGGGTGACATAGATTTGCTGTTCGGGCTTACCGAGCATGGCGCGATACTACCAAGACGGGATCTGGGCTGTCAATCGTGAAGCACCGTCGCGGGAATGCTCCTCCGAGAGGCTGCGATGGTTGTATGGGGGCTGGGTCTCTCCCCGAGCATCGTGTCCTTGGCCCTGAGATGTCCAAGGGTATCCTGTTGCTGTCGGATCAGTGGCCCACCCGCCATTATCCGGGGCATCTCGGCCGGTTTGGCTCTCATCAAGACTTCAGCCTCCTTACTTCCAACGCTATGCCATAGCCCGCCCAAAGGCAAGTTCCGAGGCCATTCCGCCGTCACCGGCGCAGAATTAGGATCGTAGTGCTTGGAATTCCGGCGACAGGTTGTCATACTGGTGCCCTAAGATGCCAGCTGTGTCGCCGGTCATCGTCAAACGGGAAATGTTGGTTTGGAGGAATAAAAATGACGAACAGATTACTTGCATCGGGCTTGATCGTTTGTGCGCTGCTGGCAGCAACCGTGTATAGCCGGAGCGAAGGTGTCCCCGAGCCGGCAGCTGCCTCTGAGGGGCTAAGGGATGCATATGCCGGAGCATTCCTCATCGGCGCGGCGGGCGACATTCCAAGAGGCTACTCCGAGGCCGAGCTGGCGAACATCAAGGCCAACTACAACATCGTCACGCCTGAAAATTGCATGAAGCCCCAGCCTACCCATCCCTCAGAGGACACGTACGACTTCACGACCCCCGATGCGCTGGTCCAGTGGTGTCGGGACAACGGCATCCAGGTCTGGGGCCATACCCTGGCCTGGCATTCACAAACAGCTCCCTGGTTCTTTCAGGCATCGGCTTCGGAAACGGAAAAGGCAACTGAGCCGGCAACGCCGCCGGCAGCGAAAGGGGATAGCCGAGGCGGTCGCGGTGGATTTGGTGGATTCGGTGGATTTGGCCAGCGTGGGATTTCCGGTCCGCCGGCGAGTCGCGAACTCGCCATGGAACGCCTGAAGAAGCACATCATGACCGTGGTCGGGCGCTACAAAGGGCGCATCAAAGGCTGGGATGTGTTCAATGAATCGATCGCCGACGGCGGCGACGGTTCAACGGAGAATCTGCGGAATTACAGTTGGTACACGGCGGTCGGACCCGACGTTCTGACCATGGCCTTCAAGTGGGCGCATGAGGCTGATCAGGATGCCCAACTGTACTACAATGACTACAACATTGAACAGGGCGCCGTGGAAAGCAAAGGCAAGCATGCCAGTTCGCTGCTGCTGCTCAAGCGTCTCATCGCAGAGGGCGCGCCGATCACCGGCGTTGGCATCCAGGGACATTGGCATCTGGACACGAACCTCGCCGACGTGGAAAAGGCGATAGAGAACTATGCGGCTCTCGGGCTGCGGGTCGCCATTACCGAGTTGGACGTTACCGCCACGGGAACCAACAGCGGCGCCTTCGGTGTGCGTGGCGGCGGCGCAACCATCCCGCCAGAGAACTATCAGAAGCAGGCCGAGGTATACGCCGAGCTATTCGAAATCTTCAAGCGCCATGCGGATGTCATCGACCGTGTGACGTTCTGGGGCATCAGTGACACCCGGTCGTGGCGTCGTGGTCAGGATGCGCTCGTGTTTGATGGACAGTTGAATCCCAAGCCTGCATACAAGGCCATTATGGACATCGCCCCCAACAAGGACTAACCCCATTTCAAACCAAGATTGACAGAGCATATCGGGAATGCATGATTGTAAGAAGTCCTCACTGCTTGCAAATAATAAGAGCAAAGGGGCAATCTGATCTTCCGGGCATACAATTTATACGAAGGGTGAATATGTTAAAGCCAACCAGAATACTGGTCTTTGTAATAACAGTGTTGCTATGCATGACAGTGAATACCTCTACCCAGGAAAAGCCTGAAAGAACAGGCAGAAAGGCTTCTGCCGATGCTTTTCCAGGCGCCGGGAGTTTCGGCGGCAACAGAGATAAAAATGTGATGGTCAGCCTCAA
>Ga0209536_100002661_pt1 | contig 29124 bp, 27 predicted proteins | sample DeeMarSeWOR28_12_FD_187461 | JGI IMG/M metagenome (GOLD analysis project Ga0209536, IMG submission 187461) | Marine sediment microbial communities from White Oak River estuary, North Carolina - WOR-2-8_12 (SPAdes) (version 2) | ecosystem: Environmental > Aquatic > Marine > Intertidal zone >...
TCACGAAAGCACGAAAGATAAAAAACACGAAAATAGACGTTTCGTTTTAATTAGCCACAGACCCAGGATTTACCCGGTTAAATAAGATTTGAGTTTAATTTTTTTCGTGGTTGCGAGATTTGCTATTGATTTTATTCTATATCATGAATAACTCCGCCGCTCTGCGCCGGAATTTAGTGCGAGAGCGTAACCACAATCATCAATTTGGACGTTTTCAATCTATTCACGTTGAAAGGAGATTTTTCGTAATGACAACCAGCAAAGAAGCCCTGCTGCAGGAACTGAGAGAACGAACTCCTAAATCGGGCGCTTATTGGGAGAAAGCCAAGCACCTGGTCCCCGGAGGTCTCATGAGCGGAGCGCGCAAAATGGAGCCTTATCCTGTTTATGTCGAGCGCGGTAAAGGCGCTTATTTATGGGACATCGACGGTAATCGCTATATCGACTGCGCCATGTCGTTTGGTGTACATGTGTTGGGCCACGGCCCGGAGGCAGTGCTGAAAGCTGTTCATGAGCAGTGCGAACTGGGGATGAGCTACGGCACACCTCACACCAGGGAGGTGGAATTCACGAGACGGCTTGTCGAGTATGTGCCCTGTGCTGAACTGGCCATGGTCTGCAATACGGGAACCGAGTCCACCATGCTGGCATGGCGCCTCATGCGGGCTGCCAGCAACAAGCCCAAAATTGCCAAGTTCGAGGGTTGCTACCACGGGTGGCATGATTATGCTCAGTGGAGTGTGTTTATTGACTCGAAAACCATGGGGCCGGATGACCGCCCCAATATGACTCCCGGTTCTGCGGGTATCCCGACCGGCGCCAGGGAGACCGTTCTTGTGTTGCCCTTTAACGAAAGTGCGTTCAAGATGATCGAAGAACACGCTCATGAGCTGGCCGGAGTGGCGATCGAACCGGTTATTGGTGGCGGCATGTTGACCGTTGACAAGCAGTTTTTACAGAAATTGCGGAACGTTACCCGCAAAGCCGGTGTGCTGTTGCATTTCGATGAAGTGATTACCGGTTTTCGGCTGGCTCTGGGAGGCTATCAGGAGTTAACCGGAGTGCTTCCGGATGTAGCCACCTATGGCAAAATCATCGGCGGCGGTCTGCCCGTCGGCGCTGTGGCGTGTTCCAAAGAGATGGTGGCTATTGCCCAGAGAACCGATGACGGATTCTCCGCTGCAGGCACCTTCAGCGGCAATCCCATGACCTTGACCACGGGTGCGGCCATGTTAAAATATCTCCAGGAAAATAGCCATATCTATGATGACATGATGGCCAAAGGCGAATTTCTTCGAAATGGTTTTAATGAATGGGCTGCATCCAAAGGATATCCTTTCTGCATGACCGGCATCGGGTCGATGTTCCAGATTCATGCCAAAACGGAGCTGCCGGTTGTTCCGCGGGATCTATTGGGGCAGGACAAGGAGGCGCTGGCTGAGCTTCAACTTCATTTCCGGCTGAACAACGTACTCCTCCCCTGGATGCATTTGGCATTTTTCTCCGCAGCCCACACTCAGGACGATATTAAAGAGATGCTGCGGGTTTTCAAGGTTTCCGTGGAGGGGGTGATGAGTTCGAAAAAAGAGTGAAAAGACACCGGAGATATAGAAATCTGGTTATCCTGAAAGCCCAAATTAGCCTTAAACCAACTTGTCGGCAGGGGTGGCTTTCCAGCCGCGGCATTTGATTTCGCGGCAGGAAAGCCGCTCCAACATCCGATATCACTCGTACATTAATTAATGCAACATTTGATATTTTTATTCCCACTGATCACAATATTGGGATTAACTGTCAGGTTCTTTTTGTTCTATATTTTGCTTTTCTTTTTCTAATTCCGCCTTGCGTTCGCGTGCATCCAGCAATTGTTTTTTTAGAGCTTCATAGCTTTCCTGGTCAAAGGTGCCCAGTTCCTTGGAGTGCATTCTCCATGTCTGCAAGCAGATTTGCGCATCATGAAAATATTCCTGCGAGAGAAATTCGTCAAAGCATTTTAAAGAATCGTTGACGGATTTTTCATAAAGCTGTCGTTTGAATTCGTCATATTGTTTTTGATCGAATTTCCCGGCATCGAGGGCCGTGCTACGCCATACATTTAACCGAATGCGAGTACTGTAAAACGCATCTTTTTCCAGAGAACTTTTAAGGCGCCAGAGCGCATTGGCCGCCTCTCGTTCTAACATACGCTGTCTTGCTTTCTCTTCAGGACTCGGTTGAGATGCGCTCTCCGGACTGGCGCAGGGCACCAGGGAAGGCACCAGTAAGAGTGCTGTCGTTATGATTAAAATCTTTACGAATTTTAGAAAAAAAAGTTCGGCCATTGTGTTCAAGCCAACCTGCGTTTTTAGTAGGTTAAGAATGATTTTATACAGAAGAGTCTATATTAGTTTTTAGTTTGATCATCTGCTATCAGTTTATACCAAATTCCCTTTTGCTGCAATTTTTTGACAAAAGGCATGTCGGCCGGTGCAAAATCAAAATCGTGAAACTGTTCCGGAGTAACCCACTTGACCTCGGTGTGAGCATTTAAAGCAAAAGATCCTCCAATCCATGTCGTATGATAGGCTATGAGTTTGATGGGACCGCTTTCATAGTGATGCGTGGTTTCACCGAAAAAGCCACCTACGTTCACCTCAATGCCGAATTCCTCTTTCATTTCACGAGCCAGACACTCTCGTGGTGTTTCACCGGCTCTGACCTTGCCGCCGGGAAACTCCCATTTACCGGCGCGTTTGTCTGTCTCTCGGCGCTTGGCGATTAAAATTCTGTCCCTGTTTACTAAAATAGCGGCGGTTACGCGTTTCATGCTTATGTCTTTATGCGTTCGATTTCGTCAATCAATTTCGGAAGTATGGCCAAGGCATCTCCGACAATTCCCAAATCGGCGATTTTTAAAATCGGAGCGTCCGGGTCTTTGTTTATGGCAATGATTTTTTTCGACGAACTCATACCGACGACGTGCTGAACGGCGCCGCTGATACCGACGGCGATATAGAGATCCGGTCCGACGGTGGTTCCGGATTGTCCGACCTGTCGGCTGTGAGGAATCCATCCCAACTCGACTATGGCGCGGGAGCCCGCCAGTGCGCCTCCCAATTTGCGGGCCAGTGCGCGAACCATATCCAGGTTGATGGGATCCTGACAGCCGCGGCCGGCGGACACAATTATTTTTGCTTCATCGATTCGTTCCTTTTCAGATTCTTCCCGGATTTCTTCTATCAGACGCGTGCGGATGTTGGCTTTGCCCAGTGTCACCGGCACATCTTCGATGGTCACAGGGCGGGTGGTGTCCTTTTCGGCCGTGGCAAATACGTTGGGCCTCACAGTGGCCGTTTGTGGTCGTGTATACGGAGAAATAATGGTCGCCATGATATTTCCGCCAAACGCCGGACGGGTTTGGACCAACTGCCCTTTTTCATCAATTCCCAGTTCGGTGCAATCCGCGGTCAGTCCCAGGCGCATCCGGGCAGCCACCCTCGGGGCCAAATCGCGGCCATTGGGAGTGGCCCCATAGAGAAAAATCGACGGTTTCTCTTTAGCGATGACGGTTGAAATAACGGTCGTAAACCCGTCGCTGGTGTAACGGCCGAGCAATTCGTGCCGGCAGCAGAGCACACGATCTGCACCGCAGTGACAAAGGCATTCCAGGCCGATCAGCCGGTCGTCGCCCAGAACCACGGCGCTGAGTTGTTGGCCTAATTTATCGGCCAATCTGCGGCCCTGGGATAGAATTTCATAGGCTACTTTTTTGGGAGCGTAAGCTGCCCCCCGGAGTTCGCATTCGGCCCAGATAAACACGCCTTTGTAGTGGGAAAGCTCTTCAAGAGAAACCATACGGCGCTCGATATCCAAGGCTCCCTGGGGGCAGACATTAATACAGGCGCCGCAGAGCGTGCAACGTTCGTTGACCTGTGCGACGTCATCCTCAACGGCGATGGCTCCAAAGGGACAGGATGTTTGACATAGGCCGCAGGCGTTGCATTTATTGGAGTCGATAATGAGCATAAAAAAAACAGACGTATTTCAAATTGCTGAAATTTGAAATAGCTTATATAAACTGTTCCTCTCGTAAATAGGCCGCGATCTGCCTGGCAGCGATCTCGGGTTCGAGGCCTTCCAATTTAATTCCGCCCTGTTTTTGTTGAGGTGGAAAGACGCTTATGACCTGGGTAAATGAACCCCTGAGCCCCAGTTCGGTTTCCTCAAGATCTAGGTCGTCGGCGGAAATTTCCCGTAACTCCTTTACTCGCGCGGCGAGAACATCCTCGAAAGACGGAATCCTTCGGATGAAATCCCCTTTGCTGGCCGAAACTACGGCTGGAAGGCGCACTTCAAGCACTTCATAACCGCTTTCGGTTTCCCGTTTCACCCGGAGGCGTTTTTTGGAGGAGGTCAGGTGCATCTCAACGCCATACGTGATCTGGGGTAGATTTAAAATTTCAGCCAGCTCCGGTCCTACCTGGGCGGTGTCACCGTCGATGGCCTGCTTGCCCATCAGGATCAGGTTAACGTCAGACAGCGCTGCTTTAATGGCGGAGGATAGGGTCAGAGCGGTGGCCCACGTATCGGCGCCGGCAAATTTAAGATCACTAACCAAGACAGCCCGGTCGGCACCCAGCTCAAGACAGCGCAGGAGTGCAGACTTGGCTTGAGGAGGGCCCATGGTTATGGCGATCACTTCGGTGTCTTTATGCTCAGATTTTAATTGCACGGCATGATCCAGTGCATATTCGCAAAACGGGTTGAGGATAGACGTTATGCCTTCACGGATAAGCGTTCCGGTTTCAGGATTCACTTTTACGTCTGTTATTTCGGGGACCTGTTTTACGCACACAACGATTTTCATACGCAGGCCTCAAGTGGGAAAGATATTGCCGGGATTCAACAGGCTATCAGGATCAAAAGCTAATTTCATTGCCCGCATTTCATCCAAATGCTCCGGACTATACATCAGCTCCAAAAATTTAATTTTCATTTTACCGATGCCGTGTTCGGCAGAAACCGTACCGTTGAATTCGACTGCCTTGGCGGCGAACTGTCCATAGATTTTCAACCCTTCTTGAAGCTCGCTCCCATTGCGGGGAAGGATATTGATGTGAATATGGTTGTTGCCGATGTGACCGAAGGCCACCCACTGCAAATCGGCCGCGGACAGGCGATCCTTGTAAACCTGCCACATATCACGCAGACGGCTATCCGGAACCGCTAAATCGGTTCCAAGCTTATGAAGTTCCGGATGCTGTTTTTTACGCTCGGCAATGATGGCGTTAATGGTCTCCGGCAGGATGTGACGGAAATCTTTCAGTCGCTGAAGTTCGCGATTCTCATAGGCAGCCCAGGAATCGGATAGAGATGCGCCGTTGCTCTTGATTGTCTCCTCAAGTGCAGTGTAATCCAGCTTATTTGCCATGGGGGCAAATCCAAACTCAAAAAAAAGAGCGGCACCCGCCTGCTCCGGTATTGCCGGCATATCCACTGCTTTGGGGTCTTGCTTCTGCCGTTGCCGCAGAAGATCCAATGCATTACCGGAATAAAACTCCAGAAAATCCAACTGTACGCGCTTTTCATTTCGCAGAGCATCCACAAGGTCAATCGCCTGCTCATCGGAGTCAAGAAATTGGACCACCGACATTTTGTCCGTACGTCTCAGCAATGCAACCGTCACTTCAGTAATGATACCGAAGCAGCCTTCCGAACCGATAAAGAGATCAATCAGATCCATTTGAGGTGCTGCATAAAAGCCGGACGTATTCTTGGTCCGCGGCATGCGGTAGGAAGGTAATGTGATTCTCCGATCATTGCCTCTGGAATCATATACGGTAAACTCACCGCCGGGCGAGGCAAAATATTTACCGCGAGGAATACTCAGTGTTTCGCCATCGGACAACATTACCCGCAGCCCCCTCACCCAATCCCGGGTCGGTCCATATCGAAATGTACGTGCTCCGGACGCATTCGTGGCCACCGTGCCGCCTATTGAAGCGCTCATTTCGGTTGGATCCGGCGGGTAAAAGTAATGGTCAGGATCGTTCTTGAATCTTTGCAATCCGCTTAATGCGGCGGAATCACCGCAGCGGATCAGATCAGGAAAATTTTTTGAGGCAATCTGGGAATTGAGGCTGCGCAGGCTTACTGCGCACTGGGACTGTATCCGCCATTCGGTTGCGGGTTGATCGTAGTAAACGGCCTGCACCCGATCAAAATTTTCAAGTGATATCAGCGCTCCCTTGCAGGGGACACAACCTCCGACCAATCCAGTGCGCGCACCGGCGATGGTCACACTGAGCTTGCGGTCGGACATCTGTTTGAGGATGGCGGCAAGCTCGGATTCGTCCATTGGGAAAAACAGGTAGTCACATGCTTCCGGAGACAACTTTGATTCGTCCGTCAAATAGGTCGGGTATTCATTTTTTATGTGCTCAAATCCATCGATGCGACGAATGTTATCAAAATCAGCCATCGGTGTGAGTTTGGTTGAAATCTCGTGCATTTCGGTGTTGCTTTAACGTCTCTTTATCGTGCGTGAGCATATCAATCGGCTTTGGAGATAACCCGCTTAATTTTTACACCGGCTTCTAATGACTTTTCTGCCGCTCTTGCGTTACGCAGTAAATGCCGTCGCCTTTTCTAGCCGGTTCGAAGCACAAATTGTCGGATAAACATGCGGCCTTACTCAGATCACCGGATTTCCAGCGGTTGATCAGATCCGGCTCGCGGATAAATGGACGGCTCATGGAGATATAATCGGCAACGCCTTCGTCCACAAGGCGTTCAGCGACTCGGAAAGACCGATTGCCTCCCACCAAAATCAGGGGAACATTGATTTTTGCTTTAAAGGCCTTGGCTTCTATTTGAAAATACCCTTCCTTGTCTTCGGTTTTAATTCCCAAACGACTGGGGCTCAGCTTGCCCCCGACCAGTACGCCGCCGCTTAATTCAATCGCATCGATACCATTTTCAGCCAGCATGGTTCCCACCTCGAGAGAATCCTCCAAGGTTAAACCGTTTTCAATAAAATCTTGGCAGTTCATCTTTACCAGCACCGGGTAGTCCCTGCCTACGACCCTTCGAATGGTACGAAGCACGTCCATTAGAACCTTGGCACGATTGCCGATATCGCCGCCGAATTCATCACTGCGCTGGTTGAATGCCGGCGAGAGAAATTGACTGAGTAAATAGCCATGCGCTGAGTGAATCTGAACGCCGTCGAAACCGGCACGTTGAGCCCTTTGGGCAGCTGCTCCGTAAGCGTTGACTACCCTTTGTATATCTTCGGCCGTCATTTCATTGCGGGGACCTTTTGCAAATCCCTCTACACTTGAGGGTGCTATGGCCGTCCGGCCGGTCAGCTTGGCGGAGGCAAAATAACCGGCATGAGCCAGCTGCATAACAATTTTGCCGCCGTATTCATGGACGGCGTGGGCCATGGCTTCAAGCCCCGAAAGCAATTCGTCTTTGTAAACCCCTAACTGCCAGGGTCCAGCCTGGCCTTCCGGACTGACATACGCGTGGCTGCTGATGATCAAACCCACACCACCCTTGGCTAGGTCTGCCATCATGTCAATTAGTTTGGTTGTGCAGGCGCCGTCATCAGCCGCCGTACCTTCCCACGTCGCCGAGCGAACGAACCGATTCAAAAGCGTCATGCCATTGATTTCACTGGATTCGAACAATTTGCTCATTTGGTTCTCCTTCTAAGCGTTTCACTTGACACTTGAACTTGTGCCTTACTTTATAATTTTAGCCTGAACAATATAGTCCCATTCTTCAAGAAGTCGTTGCCGGTTTTCTATTACCCATTCAGCCCCGTTTAATTCAACCAGCTCGCCGATGCGGATACACAGCATCTTTAGTTCATCCGCTGTCCCCGGGATGTCAGGCGTTTTCAACAGATGAAACACGTTTTCCAAAGAAAGCTCACTCATCGGCTTCCTTGTTACCGTTTACGGTTCATTTCCTGAATTTTGTCTATGAATGCCCTGTATGTGGAATCCTCCGACTCATGCAGTATTCAGGTAAAAGAAGCGAAGACGTGCCACCAAACTGCAAGATGAGCGATAACGAAGAATATAAAGCCCTGTCTTTCATGATGAAAAACAGGGCTTCGCAAAATAAGGGTCATTATGTATCTCTAGTTGAAACCGTCGCATGGAATAGTACACAAAACCAAATAGCACAGCCTGTTTTTTCAAGTCAAGGTTTAAGATTTGTCCTTGAGAAAAACCTGATCCCGACAAGCGGTAACCGAAGAAATATTTTAATCACGAAAGCACGAAAAATAAATATGACAAAATAGCTGGTAAAAAGGCGTTTGCCGGCCCGCTTGACTGCACATCTTCAATATGGTTGTTTAGAGTCGTTTTCGCCATATTGATTCCGATAAGAATGGATTCAATTTTATCTTCAATCCTATAGAACTTTGAAGGAGCAGGAATGAACCCCTTTAATATTGATCCGCAAAAATGCAACAAGGACGGAATCTGCGTCATGGCTTGCCCGACCAAGGTTATTCAGCGGAAGTCAGCAGATGACCCACCGACGCCAGCGCCTGATTTTTCAGACTATTGTTTGTTGTGCGGCCATTGTGTTGCCGTTTGCCCCACCGGAGCCTTCAGTATGAACTGGCTCAACCCCGACCAGTGTTTGCCCTTCAACAAGGAAAATACCCTGACGCCCGAGCAGGCCGAGCAATTCATCCGTTCACGGCGTTCCATGCGCAATTTCAAGGACACGCCCGTCGAACGACCCAAGCTGGAAAAGTTATTGGAAATCGCCTGTTTTGCACCGTCGGCAAAAAACAGCCAGCCGTGGTATTGGACGGTGGTCGAGGATCCGGCGGAGGTTCGGCGCTTGGCCGGTATGGTGATCGATTGGATGCGGAATGTTATTAAGTCAAGCCCCGAGCAGGCAGAGATCCGAGGATTACCCAGAGTCGTGGCGGCCTGGGATGCCGGCCATGAAAGAATCTGCCGCGGCGCGCCTCACGTTATTGTGGTTCACAGTGACAGAAACTATGGCTTTGGCGCCGAGGACAGTGCTCTGGCCCTGGGCTACTTCGAGTTGTTTGCACCGACCCTCGGTTTAGGATCGTGTTGGGGAGGGTATTTTTACTCGGCGGTCAATGCCTACCCGCCGTTGTATGAAGCTCTGGGACTTCCTACCGGACACCGAGCATTCGGAGCAGTAATGGTGGGTTATCCGAAGCTCACCTATAGGCGCATGCCGCTCAGAAGTAAACCGAGAATTACGTGGCGATAAAGCCAATTGAGCGAAAACGCTCAATGTTTGTGGTCAGTGGTCCGTTGTCTGCCGTTTATAAGCGGAACGAAAAACTAAATTGAGTGAAACTCAATTTGGTATCGCACTACTTAAAACAGCATCGTTGCATATAAAATTGTGTGCATTTTGTGAACCAACATGTCTTATTTAGTGACAGAAAATCAACGGCGAACCCTATGAAATTGTATAAAAGACGGCAAAAGCACAATCTGCAGGGCCACCAGGTCCATACCTCTTGAATCTTGTGGGTGTGTGTCGTATAATAGTTTATCTCGCCGATAAGTTCTCTTCATACGGGCGTAGTGCACCCCACAAAACGGGTCCATTTTTGACCCGCTTTTCAGAGCTACATTGGAGATCTGCATTGAAACGTATTCGACAGCTTTTTTTATTCGTGTTGCCGTTGCTTCTATTCTTAGGACTTTCCACCAGCGGAGAGACGAAACAAAAGACCCGTAGTGCGTTTAATGCCAAGTCTCAAGAAGCCATTTCCAAAAATGTACTAAACCAAAAAATCACGATATTGCCGCAATTGAACAAACTGAATTTTGGTTTGGGCCATCACAATGGCGTTAACTTTTATTTTAGGAAAACCCTCAGCAAAATTTTTTTTCAGGACAAACGCATTGACGCAAAAGTGTCAGATATCGAGTTCAATGACGCTAACGTATCATTGGAGCTATATCATTCCGTTTTGGGTCATGGTGTTGTCACATTTGTCTTCGATGAAGAATTGATTTCAAATGCGTCCGATGAGGACGTTCAAAATATTTTGTTGACCACTATGGGAAATGAGAACAATCAGTACGTATTCGGAAATCCGGCAAGTAAGATTTATGATTTGTATACGTGTCTGCATACCCATGACACCGGCCGATTAATTCGGATGACCAAAGAGGAGGCCGAAACGCGAGGATATCAACCGTGCGGATTTTGCTTTAAAAAGGAACTCTATCTTCCTGATTTGGCCGTTGAAATGGAGATCGAAAAAGAGTGGTCGGCTCGTCTGCGGGAATATGAACCTGTGATGGACGGATCTGAGAAACAAATTTATCTGAGCAATTTAGGCCATAAACTTTTGCAAAATTGGCCATTTCCACTTATGGGATACGAATATTCCTTTCAGTTGATCAAAAGCAAGAGAATGAACGCAATCGCTATCCCTACCGGCAAGATTGTCATTTCCAGCACCCTGATGGATGCCCTTGAAGCCGAGGAGGAGCTGGAAGCCCTCCTGCTGATGGCGATCGCCCACATCGAGAGACGGCATTCACTGAAGCAGTACCATTTAAAATTGAGTGAGGTAAAAAATTCCGAGACTATGAGGAGTTTGGCTAAGGCTGCCAGTTCGGTTGCCGGTGTATTTGCAGGCGGTGGTATGCTTGTGCCGCTTGGCGCGCTGCCTTTTAGAGGAGCGCCCGGAGACGATTCTCCAATGCCGGTATTTGAGAAAGATTTTGAAAAGGAGGCGGATGCCCTTGTTGCTCTGTATTTCGATCTCAATAACAAAGATAAGCAAAAACTGACTGCATTGATAAAAAAATTGCAAATGAATGAACTTTCGCAACAATTAAATCCGGAGTTTGGGGATGAGAAGGTCAATGTATCCTTCAATGGTCGCACCAAACGAGTGGAGAACATTCAATTTAATTATTTTAAAAATAAAAACAGCTTTATTTATAAAGATAACGGTCGAATTCCGGTTCAATTGGATTTTATTTACCAGGCTATTTTCAAACAAGAAAATGAACTGGTGGTATATGTCAGCGATAAATCCCTACTGGATATTCATCATGAATTTAATGGCCACAAATTTGTAAACTTAGTGATTGAAGACAAGCACGGTGAACATGAATTTAAACTGTCCAAGAAATACACTACCGAAGATCTGTGGGGCGTGCAATTGACCTTTGAAGCCTCACCCAAAAATAAGCACCGTTTTATTGATGAAGCAACCAAATTAAGACTGGAAGTCGGCATTCCCAGGACGGCCTCAGACAAGCGGAGTGATCAGCAACTAGATACGTACACATTTTTTCTAGGAAAATTGGATTTTTAACTGTACACAAAAGAGTACATTTGTCTATACAAAAACATAACTTCACAGCGGATCCAAGCAGTTGGAACAATGAACTGAAAACCAAATAACTATTTTAAATTGTTATAAAAAAATTATATTTGGCAAATATGGAACGCTTTTTGCTCATGTATAAATCAGACAACATGACTATTCTTCACGCGTAATACCGAGATCGATATAATGTAAATTTGAAATCCTTTACCCCCTCCCACCTCCTAATTCCCTCCAAAGGGGGAGGAAGCTCGCTTCCTCCCTTCAACCTTTCATTGGAGATCAGGGTCGGGATGCTTCAGCTGGTCGTTTGAGCTCACAGATGTCGTGGAATTTATGTTTGAGTTTATTACCTTTTAACCATTTCATAGACCATTTTGGGGTCCGTCTGTGTGTTAGGCGGACATTTGTTTTTCTGCGGCCCTGTGAGCTCTGCGCTTAGATGGGCGGTGCTTATATGAAACTAGATTGTAAAAAAAAGCGAATCACGCCGAAGACGTGATCTAGCGACCGCAGAATGACGAATATCGAATAACGAATGACGAAGGATTGAATCGCTGCGCTCAGTCTTTTTATAAAATAGACAGAATTCATTCCTTCGATGTTCGATGTTGGACGTTGGATGTTCGACGTTCATCAGTTTCTTTTTCGATCAGACTGGACGCTCGCGGCCAGGCGGTGCTCGTGTGAGACGGATCATAACTGATGATATCCTCAGGGCGTCCCCCTTTTCATCGGAGACTGAAACCGTATGAATCACCTCGTGCTTTTCGACATCGACAATACATTAGTTCAAAGCTCCTCCGGCCATATGCAGGCTTTGCTGGAAACCATCAAGGACGTTTACAGGATTGAAGCGAATATCGGTGTGATTAATCATCATGGTATGACAGATCAGGAAATTATTACCAGGATTTTGGGAAAATATGATGTCGATACGAAAACCATTCAGTCGAATTTAAAAGAATGTATCAAACGCATGCCCTTGAAATACGAAAAAATCGTGGCGTCTGAAAACATCATCATCTTGCAAGGGGTCTATGATCTGTTGACAAGCATTGATCAACTTGGATTATTAATCGGTTTAGTCACAGGTAACGTGGAGAAGATCGCCCACGCAAAATTAAAAAAAATCGGAATCGATCATTTTTTTAAAATTGGTGGTTTCGGCTCTGATCACATTAACCGAGCAAACCTGGTTAAAATAGCCATCAAGAGGGCAGCAGACAGGATTGGCATCGCAACTGCCGGAAATATTTTTCTTTTTGGAGATGCTCCCCAGGATATGCGAGCTGCAAACGAGGCCGGTGCAACGCCCATCGGAGTGACGACTGGGATCTTCTCTGCGGAACAATTAGAAGCAGCAGGAGCACGCAAAATTGTCCCGGACTTAACGCATGTTGATCATATTACGGAATTTCTTCTGAGGTTTTCCGAGATGAAAAAATAGAAATTGAAAACGTTTACGGATCAATTGTCCTTATTTTTTGATTGTCGATAGGCGGATATCATTCGATAGGCGAAGCCAACGACCAGGGTTGCGCTGATTAGAATAATGAAATTGGATGCAAAAAAGGTCATCAGAAACGAGAAAGGGTCCTTGAGTTGATAAGCCGAGATAAGCAGTTGGATTCCAAAGAGCAGAAAAAATACCCCGATTAAGATTAACACCACCTGTCGTACCCACCAGAATATAACTGACATCATAACCCCAAGTGTATCACCTTATTTTGACGCATCAATTTAGTAACACCAAACTCAGCCAGGGAAAATAGGTGATTATGGCCAGAGCAAGCAGCAGTATGGCAATGAACGGCAACGAGGCAAGGTAAAGCCGCAGCACCGGTTTTTCAAACCGAATGCTGGCGATAAAAAGATTGATGCCCAAAGGCGGAATGGATGCGCCGATTTCAAGATTTGTCAGAAAGACGATCCCAAGGTGAATAGGATCCACGCCATAAGCCTCGGCGATCGGTGTCAGCAGGGGAACAACCACGACCAGGGCAGAAAATATCCCCATGGTACAGCCTACCGCCAGGAGAAAAAGATTCAACACCACTAAAAATAGGACGTGGCTTTGAATGTGGACTTTAAAATAATCCAACAATTGCATGGGGATTTCGGCATCGATCAGGTAATTGGTCAGGCCCATTGCAGCACCTAGTATTATCAGTACGCCGCCCACAAGCACCATGCTTTTTTTCATGATTTCCGGGAGATCTTGCCATCGAATTTCCCGGTAGATTACCATTTCCACCAACAGAACATAAACGGCAGTAATCGCAGCCGCCTCACTGACGGCAAAATAGCCACTGTATATGCCTCCTAAAACGACAAAAGGCAAGGGCAGTTCCCACACTATTTCGCGGATTGCCCCGGAAAGTTCTCCAAATTCAAAGCGTGTTTTAGGAACGTCGGCCCGAACCGATTTGACGATGCTGAATGTCGATAACAGCGTAACCAGTAAAATCCCCGGTAGAATGCCGGCGATAAATAGATGATCGATGCGAACTCCGGCGACAATGGCATAAACAATGAGAGGCAAACTCGGGGGAAAGAGAAGACCCAGCGTACCCGATGTTGTTAATAATCCCAGAGAAAATACTTCCGGATAGTGCCCGCGGATCATTGCCGGCAGCAGGATTCCTCCCAGGGCGATAATTGTAAGGCCGGTAGCACCGGTAAGGGCGGTAAAAATGGCACAGGTGACCAGGGCGATCACCGACAGCCCTCCGGGCAGCCAACCCAGGATTGCATTAGAAAGTCGTATGAAGCGCTTTGGAGCACCGCTCTCCGACAGCAAGTAACCTGCAAACGTAAAAAGTGGAATGGCCACCAGAACGGGCGTGGTGGCCATGCGATGCATTTCGATAATTACGGCTGATATATCGATTTGATTGGAGAAAAACAAATAGAGGGCCAGTCCGGCGATGACCACGAAGATGGGTACCCCAATCAGCAAGAGGACGACGGCAAGAGTAACGATCAGCAGAAAGGTCATGTCACTTCTATGGAATCCCGGTTAAGATCGTACATTAGGTGCTAAACTATTATTTTTGTGCGTTATGGGGGAAAAATATTGCAGCATATGCTTCTCAAAGAAATCTCGCAAAGAAACATCCTGAATACGTTTATTTAATCTCCGTGTCTTTGCTCTTTTGCGAGAGACCATGTGGATTAGCTCTCCTCCTGGTTAGTATTGTCGTAATTTCACAAAAGAATTTACCGGCGAACCGCAGGGTCATTAATCCAAATGTCACAGGGATAATCAATTCGGGCACCCAAACGGGGAAATTGAAAAATACCGTTGTTCCCATTTGGGCTTCAAAACGGATGAATTTTATGGCGGCAACCGTCAAAATGCCGCAGATGAGCGTTGACAAAAGTTGAGAAAGGGAATGAATTGCCATGCTTCCCGATCCGGTGAGCCATCGCGAGACGACGTCAATGGTAATGTGTTTACTCTCGCGGGTGGCAATGGCGGCGCCGATAAACCCTACCCAGACCACCAAATACCGAACCACCGAATCGCCCCATGAAAGACCAGTGGCGAAAAAATTTCGTAGGACAATCTGGAAAAAAGCCACTAAAATCATTGTCGTCAATAAGGTGACTACCAGGATTTTTTCCACCCGGCCAATCTTTTCATCCAACCAATGCCAAATATTCATTTTTTCGATTTTCGATACTCCTCCAAATGAGTGAACACGTCATCCCGTACTTTTTTGGAGAAGCTTTTGCCGGTTTGATTTTTCATGGCATTTTGGGATACTTTTTTGAACTCTTCGATCTGATCCTGCGTGGGTTTGATGAGTTTGACCCCATGTTTCGTCATTACCTTGATGGCTTCTTGATTATCTTGGCGTAGAGTGAGTTTGAGCTGATTCATATGTTCGGTACAGATGTCTAGAAGCACCTGCTGGTGAGCGGGAGAAATTTTATTGAATACATTCTTTTTTACGACAGCGGCTCCGATCAAATACATAAGGGGAACATCGGTCATATACTTTGTTTTGGTGAACCATTGCAGGGAAATTGCGCCGGTCGGCGGCGCATATACGACCTCCACCAGACCGGTTTGTAGACCTACCAGCACGTCGGGTAAGGAAAGGGGAATCGCCGATACGTCGGCTTCATCAAAGATCGCTTGGGCCATTGGTGCGTCCTCCCAAGTCCATACTTTTGCTTTTTGCAGGTCGCTTAAGGTGGCGATCGGCTTTGTGGACATCAGACGAATGAATCCTCCCTCGGACCACCCGAGGACACGATATCCTCTCTTATCAAAACCGTCTTCGAAAAAAGGTGCCATCTTTTTTATGACATAGTCGACTTCATCATAGGTTTCAAACAGAAATGGGATTTGAAATACATCCATTTCACTGAATATTCCGGAAAGACCGGCAGAAGTTAAAATAGCTGCATGTATCTGTCCGACATACATTTTGCGGATCATATCTTTTTCATCACCCAATACTCCGCCGGGATAAATTTTAAACAGGACGCTGTTATTCGTTTTCTTTTTCACTTCGGCATTCAAATCATTGAGATTTTGAATCCAGGTGCTCCCTTCCGGTGCAAGGGTGGCAATTTTTATGGCGGTGGTTCCGGAATCACCGACGGCGGATGAAACCAAAAGAAGTGATATCGATATGGTAACACTGAGCGCCGTGATTGCGCACCGGCTATTCATTTTTTTTTCCTTGCTAAAAATATTCATTTGCTTCCTCTAACAGCGCTTTTGCTTTCGTATGAGCCACGGTGTTGAGCAGCGTTAAATCCGGCATGATATCCACCGGAGTCTGGAGCACTTTTTCAAGCGTGGTTAAGAAAAGCTCTTTATCAAATGCCTTTTTGGCGTAATAGTGTGCGTAATAGACATAGGACATTAAAAATTGTCCTTCGCCCAACTCGATCGCTTTCTGAAAATGATATCTGGCGCGGTTTAAATTGCCTCCGGCAATTTTGGGTCTTGAAGCAAACCATATACCCATGAAAATGTGGGGCCCGCCGTAATAGTAACCTTCGTCCAGCTCAAGAACTCTTTTCATCATGGATTCTACCCGCGGCAGTTCTGCCAGGGCTTCCATAGAACCCATATTCAGGTTGATCCAATGTCCCCAGCAGGAAGCCGCCCAGAACATATAGGGAACGTCATTTTTCCCCAACTTTTGCAGGCCCTTCTCAAATTCCTCAAAGGGGCTCGCGGCCGGACTGTTGAAACCAATCTGCTCCAACGCTCTTAAGGCATATTCTTTGGCTTTTGCATACAGTACACCGGCGTAGTCTTGGTCTTCATCCTGGATAAAGGCCGAGGCAAACGACGCATATCCCTGTGCGGCAACGATCAGCAGGTGTTCATTGTCCGGTACGGCTTCGACCATGCCGTCAATCAGCATCAGATAGGCCGGCATTCCTTCACGGATAAGCTTCAGATCGGATTGCCTGTTGGCGGCTTTCGAGATGTCTTCCAGCAACGATGCGGTTGCTGCGACAGTCAACGTTTTGTTGGTGGCACACGCCGAAAGCAGAATAACAAGCAGAACAAGCAACAGGCAGCATTTAAGAAACCGTATCGTAGTCATACATCAGCTTCCGGCACGTTTACATCGACGCCATGTTTGGTTTTGCGGGTCAAAAGATGAATTGATGCGATCGTCATGAAAAAGTATAGTGGAGCGTCTTTTGTGCGTCAAGCAAAAAACATCGCAATATATTGTGGTTTAAGATAACAACATGATCTTCCCACTTCACTACTGATCTCATGTTTAACCCGCCATTGTTCGTAGAATTATTCGGAATGAGAGGTGCGAAACTTGAATAATAACCGAAAACTCATGTGTAATGAAAAAGCCGCATGAACCGACATAGGGAAAGGCAAAAATGAATCAGACACGTTGAAGGCGCTCGCATTTGACACAGCGATGGGGTCTTCCTATATTGCAATAAACTGATGAAACAAACTAGTGAGGTATCACCATGCTGCACAGAACAAAAAATCCGTCATCCCCAGAGGATTTTCCCCAGGTCCAACCATTTGATGAATACAATCAAACATTGCTTCAGAATGCGCATCCTTTCGATTGGGTGAATCCGGAACCGACCGGCACGTACAACATGGTTGTCATCGGCGCCGGAACAGCCGGATTGGTCACAGCTGCCGGAACAGCCGGACTGGGAGGCAAAGTCGCCCTGATCGAGCGCGATTTAATGGGTGGCGATTGTCTCAACGTTGGCTGTGTGCCCTCCAAAGCTCTGATTCGAGCGGCCAGAGCGGCGGCAGATGTTCGTGATGCAGGACGCTTTGGTGTGCAGGTTTTAAATGGCTACACAGTTGACGTCCCCTCTATCATGGAGCGTATGAGACGTTTGCGTTCCGGAATCAGCAAACATGACTCGGTCAAGCGCTTCAGTGAACTCGGTGTTGATGTCTTCATTGGAGCCGCTAAATTTACGGGCTCTGATAGCTTGGAAGTCGGCGGTAAAACCTTAAAATTTGCCAGGGCCTGCATTGCAACGGGCGCCCGCGCCGTGGAATTGCCTATTCCGGGTTTGGCAGAGGCTGGGTATCTCACGAATGAAACCGTTTTCTCTCTAACGGAACTTCCCAAACGATTGGGTGTCATCGGTGCTGGCCCCATTGGGTGTGAAATGTCGCAAACTTTTGCGCGCTTTGGCAGCGACGTCACTCTGATCGAAGCCCTGCATGGGATTATGCCCAAGGAAGACCGTCGCGCCGCAGAAATTGTGGAAAAATCTATGGCACGGGATGGCATCAAACTCAGATGCTGTGGTAAAAATCTCGAAGTCCGCAAACAAGACGATGGTATCCATCTTATCACGGATTCCCATGGTACCCATTATGACGAAGTCGTGGATCAGATACTGTTAGGGGTGGGGCGGGCCCCTAATATTGAAGGATTAAATCTTGAAGCCGCCGGAGTGCAATACGATAAGACCGGGGTTAAGGTAAATGATAATCTACAGACTTCCAATTCCCGCATATATGCCGCCGGCGATATTTGCTTCCCTTATAAATTCACCCACACGGCTGATGCCACGGCTCGGATCGTGATTCAGAATGCATTATTTTTCGGCCGCTCGAAATCGAGTGTATTGACTATTCCTTGGTGTACCTATACAGACCCTGAGGTAGCCCATGTGGGTATGTATCCCCGAGAAGCGGAAGAGAGAGGAATTGCCGTCGATTCGATTACCATTGATATGAATTCGGTTGATCGTGCCATCCTGGAAGGTGATGACGATGGTTTTCTCGACGTCTACGTTAAAAAGGGGACGGATAAAATTGTTGGCGCAACGCTGGTTTCACGACATGCGGGAGATATGATATCCGAAATTACGCTTGCAATGGTTTCAGGCGCAGGGCTTGGCACCATCGCTAAGACAATCCATCCCTATCCCACCCAAGCAGAAGCCATTAAAAAAGCAGGCGATGCGTTCAACCGCACACGGCTGACGCCGGGTGTCAGAAAATTGTTTAATGCATTGTTGAAGTGGCGGCGTTGATAACTCGAGCCGCAAACCAGAGGCTCGATGCTCCGTTACGTTGCAACGGCCTCTGTTTCTTCATGGTTTTTCTTTGATCAAAACACGGTCAACTCCAAGCGGCTGCGACCATTCTTCAGCAATTTCAGATATTGCTCGGCGTTGCGCATAGCGTCTTTGACACACACCCATCTTTATCCTATACTGCAGTCAAAATTCAATTTTACGGTTACCCCGAAAGCTCACGTAAGTTACAGCGGCTTTGGAGATAACCAGACTCATTTTCCATTATTGCTTGTTATTTTCAGGCGTATTGTGGCAAAGTTTATTAAAAAAATTGGCAGAGAACGTTTAACGATGACGATGGATAACTTCGGAGGATCCAAATGGGCTATGGTTATAGTGGAAAAATACTGCACATCGATCTGAGTAATCGAAAAATCGAGGTTCAAGAACAGGATGATGTTTTTTACAGAAGCTATCTTGGTGGTCGAGGCATTGGTTATCATTATTTGATGAAGAATGTTCCTCCGGGGATCGATTCTTTCTCGCCGGATAATATCTTGGTTTTAGCCACAGGTGTCATGACGGGGTCACCGCTGGCAGCTTCCTGTAGATTTGCGGCTGTCGGTAAATCGCCGCTTACCGGTTCAGCAGGGGAGTCGGAAGCTGCCGGATTTTTCGGACCAGAGCTTAAAAAGGCCGGGTTTGATGCGATTGTGTTCAATGGAAAATCCGAAAAGCCGGTATATCTGTGGGTGAACGATGATAACGCGGAAATAAGGGACGCTACCCACTTATTTCAATTAGGGTCTAGGGAAGTGGAAGATGCCATCCGGGATGAAATGGGCAGCAGCAAAATACGGGTTGCCCAGACAGGGCTTGCCGGGATGAATCAGGTGCGCTTTGCGAACATTACCAATAACCTGGGTCACTTTAACGGACGCGGAGGTTTCGGCGCCTTGATGGGTTCAAAAAACATCCGTGCTGTTGCTGCCTTGGGTTCGAACAAAATCGACTTTTTTGATACAGATTTCCTCAACCAGACGGCCAAAAATTATGCTAAAACGTTCCGAGACAATCCCCTGGGAGACGCTCTGTATGTTTATGGAACTACCGCATTTGCGGAGCTGCTTTCCGTCGCAGGAGCCCTGCCGGTGGATAACTTTCGGCGCAGTGCGCTTGATGACACCACACCGGTCAGCGGTGATACCTATAACCAACTCCTTTTGAAAAAAAGAAAAGGATGCTACGCTTGCCCGATTCAATGCAAACGCGCCATAGCGTTGGATGATCCCAAGTATGGTCTGGATTCGCGTTATGGGGGACCTGAGTATGAAACCATCTCTGCGTTGGGGACCAATTTAAAAATAGTCGATCTCAAAGCCATTGCCAAAGGAAATGAAGTCTGCAATCGTTATTGTATAGACACCATTTCTGCCGGGATGACCATTGCATTTGCCTGTGAGTGTTTCGAGGAAGGTGTCATAACAAAGGAAGATACCGGCGGCTTAGAGCTTCAATTTGGGGATGCTGATCTGATGATACAGCTGCTGGAGATGATTGCCCGACGGGAAGGTTTTGGTGATATTCTGGCAGAAGGTTCAGCTCGCTTGGCACAAAAATGGGGTGTTGAAGACAAACCGTTTAGCCTGGCGGTCAAAGGCCAAGAAATTCCCATGCATGATCCGCGTGTAAAAGTCGGCGTGGGTATCGGCTTTGCCGTCAGCAGCTATGGCGCCGATCACATGACCGCCGCTCACGATCCGTATTTTACGGATGAAAATTCGTTTATGTTCAAATCTGTTAAGTCGCTGGGTATTTACAAGCCGATGCCTGCCACCGAGATTAGCAATGAAAAAGTAAGAAGTTACATGCGGCTGGAAAATCTCTGGCGAATGATGGACGCGTTGGGACTGTGTGTGTTTGGATATGCTCCGCGGGGTGTGATGCCCTTGAACGTGATGGTGCAATCTCTCAACGCCGTAACGGGTTGGGACGCGAGCCTCTTTGAGTTGATGAAGGCTGCCGAGAGAGGAAGCATGCTTGCCAGAGCTTTCAACAGCCGAGAAGGATTTTCAATCAAAGATGACCGCTTGCCCAAACGTCTCTATACTCCTAAACCGGACGGTCCCCATGCCGGCGAGAAAATATTTTCAGAAGAAGATTTTAATCGGGCAGTGGCATTGTTTTATGAGATGATTGGATGTGATCCCGAATCGGGTCGACCCAATCACGGAAAACTCATGGAGTTAGGTTTGGAGTGGGTGGAAGAGATATTATGAGTCAGTCCAGCCGCCGGACCGAAAAGCGGCGAGTTTGATCGAAAAATAGACCCCGGCTTGCGGCGTTTACAAAAAAGCGAATCCTTCAAGGCGGATAAATATCGAATAATGATGAATTCGAATGTTTTCGAATTCATCTCGGATGTTAACCAAAAAGGAGGCACCATGTTAAAGAGAGGGAAAAAAGATGAAAACGACAGCCCGTCTGATACGAACCTGACCATGAGTGAACGAATTACCCCTTCGACCCCGAAACCATCAGCCGCACAGGGGAAAACAATCATTGGTGAAAACATCGCCATAGAGGGATCCATCCGCGGCGAAGAAAACCTGGTGATCGAAGGTTCGCTGAAGGGCAACATCCAGATGGAAAAACACAATTTCACCGTAGGGTCCAGGGGGCGCGTAGACGGTGAAATTCGGGCTCAGAATGTCAGTATTAGTGGAGAGCTAAAAGGAAACATCACCGCATTGGGAAAAGTAGAAATTACGAAGGATGCCGACTTTTACGGTGAAATTAAGGCTAAGAGCATTTCGGTTGAAGACGGAGCATATTTTAAAGGGATGATCGAGCTGGATCGAGAACCTCACCGAAAGTCTTCTGAAGTGGTAAAACCAGCGAGTCCCAGTGGTCTTGAAACCGTTAAAGCTCCAACTTCAAAGCCGTTCGATGCCAAAAAGGAGACGTAATTATTGGTCAACGCGGTCCTTCATCAACACAACGATTCGGAAACCGAATCTTCCCCGGTCAGCTATACCAGTGAGATCCTCGAGCTGTTCATCACGTCCTTGCAACGCCGTCGGGATCCTCAAATACTTGATGTGGGTCCCGTCTGCGAAGAAAATATTAGGTTCTTCGCCCAGCAGTTAAAGAGACTCTACGTCTGCGACATGTTCCGACGGTTGGACCGGGAACTGCGGGCTGATCGTGAACCGGCTGGAGTTTGGGTTCATCTGGATTACGCGCCTTCGATCTTCGACGGTATCCAACTCTGGGATTTTTGTGATCATCTGGACGATACCCAGGTGAAAAGGCTTGCGGAGTTATGCCACACCATGCTGAAGCCTGAAGCCCTTCTGATGCTTACGGCTTTTGAAGAGCGAACCCGTGTGTTGCCGCTGAACGCTTTTGTAACTCAGACAGACTATCAAATTAACTTTCGCCATCAAGCACACCTGAAACTTCCCTGGCATTGCCGTCACAACCGAGCGCTGATGTCAAGTTTAGCTGGATTCAATCACATTAAATCGTTTCAATACCGAAATGGGTTAAGGGAATTTCTGTTCAAGAAATACAATTAGAAATTGAAGCAAGGACATAGTCACTTCAACACTGCAGATAGCCTATATGTATCAAGCGCACCTGCGATGGCAACCAATTGCGATTCTGATTCTACTAGCGATGATTTGGGGGAGCAACATGGCCTTTGTTAAACTCGCGACGCGTGAATGGGCACCTCTGTTTATGGCTGGTATTCGCTCTCTAGTGGCCAGTGTCTGTCTTTACATTTGGATGAAAGCCAAGGGCCTTGACATTTTTCCCTCGGGGGTTCTTATCGCTCACGGAATTCAGATTGAATATGATATGTTTGGTGATCCGTTTTCTCCACCATTGCTATGGGGGGGCAGCTGATTTACTGGAATGAGACATTTTGCCGGCAACTCGCAGAAAGAGGCCATTTCGTCATCCATAAAGGTTCCGACTCTCGTAATTCACGGGAGTGACGATCCCCTCGTTCCCGATAAACACGGCAGAGATACCGCCGATGCGATACCTGGTGCGGAGCTGCTCCTTATTGAGGGAATGGGACACGACTTGCCACAAGCCGGTGGTCCATGGCCACAGATCATAGAAGCGATTTCGGATCATACCCAGGGGATGTGAAATGAACGTTTATGATCTTGACCATGACGGGAGGTGACCATGTCGATTGAAGTCATGATTAAACGCAAAATCAAGCAGGGACCTCAGGCAAGGAAATTGGTTCCGCTTATTTTACAGTTAAGAGCCCATGCCACCTATCAGCCGGGCTACATTTCGGGCAGAACCCTATACAATGTGGAAAATCCGGAAAATTGTCTGGTCATCAGCGAGTGGCAATCGTTAGAGGACTGGTATAACTGGATGAAGAGTAAGCAACGAACTGAGATTCAGAATCAAATTGATACCCTTACCGGAGAGCCAACAGAATACAGCATATATGCACCCATGATTGAAAAAGGGTAAACATCATTAGGACGGAATAATCAGAAGAATATGGTCTCGATCATCGAGGCAACAATGGGAGCTCATTGCGGCAGGAAAGCCGCCCCCGCGCTGTCATGAATATTTTTGTTGGCGCGTATGCCCATCGAGGGAGGGGACAGTGTCGCCGGAGAAACTATATTATGTGGTAATCGAGGAGAATTAGCTATGAAAAACTCCAGTAAAAGCACAGTAGCACTTGTTAACACAACGGATCGCAAAACCGGGGTGAGATCATCTATTCAGGCGTTAGGAGTAAATGCGATAAAAAACAAAGACGTGTTGATCAAGCCCAATTTTAACACTGCCGATCAGGTACCGGGATCAACCCATAATGATACTCTAGTAACCCTGATCGAAGAGGTTTGGAACATGGGGGCTAGAACGGTGCGTTTAGGAGAACGGAGTTATCCCCTCACTCGCGACGTTATGGATCAAAAAGGAATCGTTCCTCTGATGGAAAAACTGGATGTCAACATAATCGATTTCGATCAATTAGATGAAAAAGACTGGGTGAAAGTGAATTCCAAAGACTCTCACTGGCAAGACGGGTTTCGGGTGGCCCGGCCGATTATGGAGAGCGAATGTCTGATTTCCACTTGCTGTCTCAAGACCCACCAGTTTGGAGGCGTTTTTACCATGTCACTGAAAAATCACGTGGGAGTAGTTCCTACATCCCGCCACGGTTACAGCTATATGAGCGAATTGCACTCATCACCCCATCAGCGCAAGTTGATTGCCGAAATCAACGTGCCTTTTAAACCCGACCTTGTTGTGTTGGACGGCATCGACGCGTTTGTAGACGGAGGCCCGGCGAATGGGAAGCGGATCAAAGGCAATGTGTTTCTTGCGTCCACCGATCGTGTCGCCATTGATGCTGTTGGTGTGGCCATCTTGAAATCTTTGGGGAGCAATGCTCAGATCATGAACACGAAGATTTTCGATCAGGAGCAGATATCTCGGTCCGTGGAATTAGGTCTGGGGGCATCATCTCCTTCTGAAATCGATCTAATTGCAGCTGATGATCAAAGCTGCGATTATACGGACCGAGTGGCAGGCATCTTAAATCAGGGCTGAACTGTTTTTTAATATTAGGCATTTAATTAGCCACCCCAGAGGAATAGGCTTCGCATTCCACAGGGCAGGCAGACCCACGGATTTATCCTGTTAAATAAGATTTGAGTTTAAATAGATCTTTTTCCTGTAACCCGATACCCCGTCAGCTTCGCTGCGGAGAGCCTTCATTTCAGGCGCAAACTTACAAGGGAGTCCCTATGGAGCTACAAGAAGCTATTCGAAGTCGGCGCAGCATTCGACAATTTTTAGCAAAGCCGGTGTCTGAAGAAATTATTGAAGACCTGATTGCCAACGCGCTTTGGGCCCCGTCCTGGGCTAATACCCAGCCCTGGGAAATTGTTGTGGTCACAGGCGAAAAACTGGAGCAATTCAAAAAGAGAAACCAGGAGGCCCTTCTTTCCGGTAACGCCTCACAAACGGACATACCCATGCCGCAGGTCTGGCCGGATAAGTTTTTGAACCGCTATAAAGACTTGGGCAAACGTGTCCTTGCATCTCTTTCGATTGCCCGGGATGATAAAGAAGCCCGACTGCAACACTTTGCCCGCATGTTTGCCCTGTTCGATGCCCCCGCTATTATTCTGGTTACCGTCGATGACACCTTGTCTCTGGAATATGCCATGCTGGATGTGGGCATTTTTCTGCAGACCTTCTGTTTGCTGGCTCACGACAGGGGCCTGGGTACGTGTATCATGGCCGCCGTTGTCAACTTTTCCGGAATTGTACGCGAGTTGTTCTCAATTTCTGAAAATAAAATTCTGGTGATGGGCGCCGTCATTGGTTGGCCGGACCCGGAGGCTGCGGTGAACCGCTTTGAAAGGCAACGTGGACCGGTGGAAGAATTTGTGACATGGGTGAAATGAAGCCCCGGGATTGTGTGGTAGAGCGAAGGCAGTCAACTTTGGAAGCTAGAGCTTATTTGACAGCCTGCTGCCGGTGAGATGTTTACCTTAAAATAAACGCGTAGATTCAAATTTCAGGGCTTCCATGACATATAAAATAATTGAGATCGACCCGAATCAATCTCCTTTTTCTATGGGCGCACCAACCAGATTTCCCCACTCCGTCCAGGAACCGTCGTAATTTTTAACAGTCGGATAACCGAGAAGATATTTCAAGACAAACCATGTGTGGCTGGAGCGTTCTCCAATACGGCAGTATGCAATTACTCCTTTGTCCGATGTGACACCCTTTTCTTTATAGAGGGCTTTCAACTCATCATAGCTTTTGAACGTGCCGTCTTCATTGCAGTTTAGTTCCCAGGGCATATTCTTGGCCCAGGGAATATGGCCGCCCCGTTGACACGTCTCCGGTAATCCGGGAGGCGCCAAAATTTTACCGCTAAATTCGTCTGGAGAGCGGACATCCACGAGTACAACATCCTTTGCTCCCTTAGAAACTTGAACGTGGGGGAGAAATGCACGAATGCCGAAGTCGGGTTCGGCTGCTGTATAGGTAGTCGGTGTTACCACCGGAGGTTCGGCGGTCAACTCCCTTCCTTCCAGAATCCATTTTTTGCGGCCACCGTTCATTATGCGTACATCCTTGTGCCGGTAGATTTTTAGCTGCCAGTACGCCCAGGCGGCAAACCAGTTATTGTTGTCTCCATAAACCACGACCGTTGTTTTGTTGGAAATACCGCTGCTTCCCAGTAAATGTTCCAGGTCTTCCTTTTTGATGATATCCCGCTGGATCTGATCACAAAGTTGAGTATCCCAGTTCCAGCCCACGGCACCGGGTATATGACCGTCATCATAGGCGCGGGTGTCAACGTCGACTTCGACCACGACGACATGGGCGTCGTTTTTATGTTCGCTGACCCATTCAGTTGAAACCACCGCATCGGTATTGGCATAGTTCGACATTACAGTTGCCTCCGATTATGATTGTAGTATCCGGTTTACGATTTGTATTCCGAACGCTTTTTAGTGTTCATAGATTGTAAATTTAAATACTAATTTCCAGATTGCAATAAATTAAGTCCTGGTTCCAGAAATTGCCCTGTTGTTAGGGCGATTTTTTTAGCTTCGTATCTGATTAAAACAAGATGTCGTAATCTGTAATCTACATTTCCCCCTTTTTTGCATAGCATCAACACATCAAACAATTTGGAGAACTCTTAAATGTTTTCTGTAGCACGGAATGTCACACTTTTAGGCTAGCCAAAATTTGTTGCCTTTGTTGATGATATATATGCATTAGTTTTTTTCCAAAATTATTTATCAAGCCCTTAAAATCCCATTTTGAATAAATCCCATAATCCCCCATCAGGGCACTCAAAATTTAACAATACTATCAATTTGACATTTACCACATTGTGGCATAGATTTTAAAAAATACATTCCATATGGAACGATCTGATTATCTTATACTTTCGCATTAACAATCTCCTATATAATTTGTGCTTCAGTTTGTAGTCACTTCCTGGAAGGAGACCATGAAAATGGAGCTTGTGGTGAGCCATAATTTAGATCTGTTAGTGAAATCATCAGCTTTTGCTGAAGATTGGCGGGTAAAGCTCATGTCAAATGGTAGGAGCTTTTTTAATTTTCGAGCTTTCCCCTAAGATTTAAGGCGCAATGGGAGATGTAAAAATGAAATGCCCAAAATGCCAATTTGAGAATCGGGATGGTGCTAAATTTTGTAAAGATTGCGGAGCCAATTTAGAAGTCGCTTGTTTGGAGTGTGGAACTGTTTATAAGCTTGGCAGCAAATTTTGTGATGAATGCGGTTTCAAATTAGATCAGGAAATAGATCCGGCGAAGTCTGACCTCACAAGCGAAGGCGAACGCAAACACGTCACAGTTCTTTTCTCAGATCTTTCCGGTTACACGACCATGTCTGAGAGGCTGGATCCAGAAGAAGTCAAAGAGATCACAGGTCGAATTTTTAGCAATGTTTCTAAAATTGTGAACAAGTATGATGGTTTCATTGAAAAATATGCCGGAGATGCGGTCATGGCGCTGTTTGGTGCCAAACAATCTCATGAAGATGACCCAATTCGAGCCATCAAAGCTGCCATAGAAATCCATGCAGAGACTGAAAAGCTAAGTCCTGAGTATGAGGGTATAATTGAATCAACGTTACGAATGCATACTGGCATCTACACTGGTCTTGTTGTGACAGGTGAACTAAATATGGAAAAGGGCATTCATGGAGTTGCTGGCGACACTTTAAATGTTGCTTCTCGCTTGAGTACTGTAGCCAAATCGGGGGAAATCCTTGTCGGACCCGTTACTTTCAATCGCTCCGCGGGACATTTCAACTTCGAAGCCATGGAACCTGTCCAAGTTAAAGGCAAGACCGAACCTATTCAAATTTACAAATTTAGATCCATTAGAGACGATCCTAAAAAAGTTCACCGCTTGCACGGTTTGCGATCGGACCTGATCGGACGCAAGGCAGAGATGGCGCAACTTTCCGAGGCCGTTGTAAAACTCAAAAATGGAAAAGGAAGGGTTATTTCGGTAATTGGTGCCGCTGGAACCGGCAAAAGTCGCCTTGTTGAAGAGTTTAAGGCAACGTTGGATCTGGAGAAAATCCAATGGCGAGAAGGACATGCGTATGCGTATTCCCAAAATATCCCTTATTTTCCTCTAATCAATCTCATCACTCGAACATTGCAAATTGCGGAGGGGGATTCCGCTGAAAAAGTGAGACAGAAAATCGAATCGCGTATTAATATTTTAATCGGTGAGGATGCTAATGTTGTACCTTACATCGGGAGCCTCTTTTCACTGGACTACCCTGAAATAGATAATATTAATCCCGAGTTTTGGAAATCCAAATTGCAAAGGGGTATGCTCAAAGTATTAACGGCTTTGGCCCAAGGAGCGCCGACGATTATCTGCCTTGAAGACCTCCATTGGGCGGATCCTTCCACATTAGAGCTTGTGCATTTTCTTATATCTGAAAACACAAAACCCGTTCTATTTATTTGTGTATATAGACCTACTATCTCTCTATTTTCAGCCAACCAGATCGAATCTATGTCTGACTCATACCAAGAATTATCTCTACAGGATCTCTCACCGTCAGAAGCGCTGAATATGGTTGAATCGTTATTGAGGACAGAATCTATTCCTTCTGACTTGCAACAGTTTATTCGAAACAAAGTTGAAGGCAATCCATTCTATGTGGAGGAGGCAATTAATTCTCTAATTGAGTCTAAGGCCCTGGTCGCTGAAAATGGTCATTGGAAGATTACACGAAACATCACCGAATCAGAAATCTCTGCTACAATTCATGGTGTTATATCTTCAAGGGTCGATCGCTTGGAAAGGGAATCCAAGCGTATTCTTCAAGAGGCTTCCGTTATTGGTAGATCCTTTTACTATGAAATTATAAAAAGAGTCACTGAACTCAGAGATAACATTGATATAGGTCTAAGTGGCCTTGAACGTCTTGAACTCATAAAAACAAAATCGGTAAAACCGCATTTGGAATATATCTTTAAACATGCTTTAACCCAAGAAGTAGTTTACAAGGGTCTCCTTTTGAAGGAACGCCAGAAAATTCATGAACGAATTGGTAATGTCATTGAAAAGCTATTCAAAAACAGACTTCCTGAATTTTACGAAACCCTCGCCTTTCATTTCAAGCAAAGCAAATCCAAACTCAAAGCTATTGATTATCTTGTAAAGTCAGGGGAAAAGAGTCTGGCA